>Ga0082335_1009555_pt1 | contig 10382 bp, 3 predicted proteins | sample Subgrocontami58m_FD_72375 | JGI IMG/M metagenome (GOLD analysis project Ga0082335, IMG submission 72375) | Subsurface groundwater microbial communities from S. Glens Falls, New York, USA - GMW37 contaminated, 5.8 m (SPADES assembly) (version 2) ... | reverse complement strand
ACCATGACCCCATCCCCAATCGGCGATTGGGCCGACATTGAGTCCCCGCTTTGTTATATATTCTTTTGCCGAAGGATTAGCGCCCAAACTATTTTCAAAGAAACGGGTCGCCTCTTCAAGTACGCTATATAGTCTTTCGTATTCGCTTTTTAGTTTTGGGTCAACTGCTCGCAATTCCACACCAGCCTTATCAGCCAATGTTTTTAGCGCCGAAGCAAAATCAACTCCTTCTATTTCCTCAACAAAGCTGAAAATGTCTCCACCTCGGTTACATCCAAAACAATGATAAGTTCCACGAGCTGGCGAGATAAAGAAGGACGGAGTGCGTTCGTTATGGAACGGACATCGCGCTTTGTAATTACTACCGGCCTTTTCTAATTTGATATAGGAAGAAGTAACATCAACAATAGAGAGGCGTTCTTTTATTTGTTCAACTGGTGTTGTGGACATGACATCTAGCTTCTTTAGCTTTCAGCTTCTTTAGCGTTAATGCTTCACCTAACCACCTAAAAGCTAATGCCTAAAAGCTGACTAAATTATTCTTCGTCCTCTTCTTCTACTACTTCTTTTCCGCCTTTTGCCTTAAATCCAGTTCCAGCAGGAATCAATCGTCCAACAATTACGTTTTCTTTCAAGCCACGCAAGTCGTCAATCTTTCCACGAACCGCTGAGTTGATGAGCACACGTGTGACATTTTGGAATGATGCTGATGAAAGCCAACTCTTTGTTGAGAGTGCAACTTCGGTAATACCAAGAATGACTGACTCTCCTTCTGCAACATCACCACCAGCTTCTTTGGTGCGTGCATTCTCAAGTGCGAATTCCATATTTTCAACAAGCTCTCCGACAGTAAATGAAGTGTCTGCACTTTCTTTAATACGTCTTCGTGAGAACATCTGGCGAATAATGATTTCTATGTGCTTACGCGAAATAGAAGCTCCTTGTAATTCGTAGATGTTGTTGATTTCTTTAATGACATATTCTTCAGCCGCTTCACGTCCACCGTACTTGTAGAGTTCTGCCAAATCAGCTGAACCGTCGGTAATGATGTCTCCCTTCTTTATTTTACTTCCAACCTTAACAAGTGGGCTTCTTCTGAAAGGAGCAACAAACTCTACTTCTCCAACCTTACCTTTCTTTACGTCTGTTTCATCAAGTAATACTTTGATGACTTTCTCGCGACCAACTTCATTTATTTCAATTACCTCTCCGTTGACACTTGAAACAACAGCTGGTGATTTTGGAATTCGACGTTCGAAAATTTCTTCAACACGTGGAAGACCCATCGTAATGTCGACACCCGCAACACCTCCAGCGTGGAACGTACGCATCGTCAACTGAGTACCTGGTTCACCGATAGCTTGTGCCGCAATAATACCGACAGCTTCACCTTTTTCAACCATTCTGTTTCTAGCAAGGTCGAGACCATAACACATACGACAAATTCCGTGTAATGTCTTACATGTGAGAGGTGTTCTAACAAACACTTCTGTTATCCCAGCAGCTTCAATCCTCATCGCGTCGCTCTTGAGAATAAGAAATCCTTTCTTGTACATCACTTCACCCTTCTCATCTTTGATGTCGGTTGCCAAAATACGTCCGCGAATACTCTTTGAGATTGGCACTTCGATTCCAGAAAGAGTTTCTTTTGTGATTCTCTTTGTTTCTTTCGTACCGCAATCATCTTCTGTAATCACTGAGTCTTGAGCAACATCAACAAGTTTTCTTGTGAGGTATCCTGCCTTTGCTGTGTTGAGCGCCGTGTCGGCCAAACCTTTACGTGCACCGTGAGTGGTCGTGAAGTATTCGATTGGTGAAAGACCTTCTTTGTATGATGGAATGATTGGGAAGTCGATTGTTCGTCCAGCGGTGTTGATGATGAGACCTTTCATTCCAGACATCTGACTCAACTGAGTAATAGAACCTCGAGCACCAGAGGTAACCAAGTCGTGAGCTGATCCGTTTCTATCAAGTGTCTCTGGAACAAGCTTATCTAGCTCTCCCTTAACACCCTGCCAAACTTCGATTGTCTTCCTGTATCTTTCTTCTTCAGCCAACAAACCGTCGTTAAACTGACTTAGAATTTCATCAACCTTCTTTCTTCCAATAGCAACAATTTCTTTCTTTCTTGGGTGAACCTTAACATCGTCCATTCCCCATGTTGTTCCAGAGACTGTGGCGTACTTGTAACCAAAGGTTTTAATCTTGTCCAAAACTGCAGGAGTTTTCTCAATACCATAACGAGCAATCAATTCATCAACCAAAGCAGCAAGCTTCTTAATGTTGACCTCTTCGTTCATGTAAGGAAAATCTTTTGGCAAAATTGAGTTGAAAAGAAGACGACCAACAGATGTTTCAAAAACCTTACCTTCAAACTGGTTATACTTTGGACTATCGGTTGGTAAAACTTTAATCTTTGAACGGAAAGCGACTATGTCAAAGTCGTAGGCCATAATTGCGTTGTTTGGACTTGGGAAGAATTTTCCTTCACCTTTTTCACCATCAACAACTTTTGTCATCCAGTAACAACCAAGCACGATATCGAGCTTTGGGTTAACGATTGGGTCACCGTTTCCTGGTTTCAAAAGATTTCTGTTTGCGGCCATTAAACTACCGGCTTCTTCTTGGGCTTCTTTAGAAAGTGGAACATGAACGGCCATCTGGTCTCCGTCGAAGTCGGCGTTGAAAGCTGTACAAACGAGTGGATGTACCTGAATTGCGTTTCCTTCAATTAGCACTGGGTGGAAAGCCTGAATACCTAAACGGTGAAGTGTTGGTGCGCGGTTTAGAAGAACGTACTTTCCTTTGATTACTTCTTCAAGAATTGCCCAAACCTCTGGCACACCTTCGTCGATTAGACGACCGGCGCCACGAATGTTGTAAGCGAGCTCTCTTTCAAGAATTTTAGAAATAACAAATGGGCGGAAAAGTTCAAGCGCCATATGCTTTGGCAAACCACACTGGTCTAAGTGAAGCTGAGGTCCAACAACGATAACTGAACGTCCAGAATAATCTACACGCTTACCCAAAAGGTTTTGACGGAAGAGACCCTGCTTTCCTTTCAAATTGTCTGAAAGTGACTTAAGTGAACGGCGCTGAGATTGATTCATTGCCATTGCTTCAGACTGACGACGAATTGAGTTGTCGATAAGCGAGTCTACAGCTTCCTGCAAAATACGCTTTTCGTTACGCAAAATAACATCTGGTGCGCCGATTTCGAGAAGCTTTCTTAAACGATTGTTTCGGTTGATAACACGACGATAAAGATCGTTTACGTCTGATGTTGCGTGACGTCCACCTTCAAGAGCAACCATTGGGCGAAGTGCTGGAGGAATTACTGGAATAACAGTCAAAAACATCCAATCTGGACGAACGTTTGAATTAATCATTGCGCGAATAAGCGATAAGCGCTTTTCGGTTTTTTCTCTTTCAATAGCAGTTGTCTTTTTTGTGTTGCTTGTAAGTTCGTTCTCGAGTTTTTTCAAATCTAGATTTTTGAAAAGATTGAAAATAGCCTCTGCTCCGATTGTTGCCTCAAAGACTGAACCGTATTTGAGCGCATAGCGGTGATATGTTGCCTCATCAAGAACTTTTCCTGTAACAATTTCACCAACTTCTTTCTTTGCAGTTGAAAGCATTTCTTTGATTTTTTCACGAGATGCTTCGTCGGTCATTGATTTAACCTTTGCTTTGTATTCTGATTCTAGGTTTTTGATGATTTTATCTTTCTCCTCATCATTTATTTTTGTGACGATATAGCCAGCAAAATAAATAACCTTTTCAAGATCTGTAACAGGTACGTTCATCAAAAGACTCATTCTTGATGGAACTCCACGAAGGAACCAAATGTGAGCAACTGGACTTGCGAGTTCAATGTGGCCCATTCGCTCACGACGAACAATAGAGCGAGTTACTTCAACTCCACATTTCTCACAAACAATATCCTTATAACGAATGCGACGATACTTTCCACAGTAACACTCGAAATCTTTCTCAGGACCAAAGATGCGCTCATCGAAAAGACCTCCGCGCTCTGAACGGCCAGTTCGATAATTAATTGTTTCTGGTTTTGTTACCTCACCATATGACCATTCTCTGATTTTGTCTGGAGACGCAACCGAGAGTGAAATGGCATCGAAATCGCTTGTATCAAATGTTTTCATATGTTTATTTTAATTAATTGCGTCTCTTTTTTCTAAGTTCGACATCAAGGGCCAATCCGCGTAAGTAATTGAGCATAACCGTAAATGATGCAGGTGCGTTTGGCGTTCTCACATCTTCCCCCTTAATAATGGAATCAAACGTCTGTGAACGACCGACGATATCGTCTGACTTAACAGTGAGCATTTCGCGGAGAGTATGGGCTGCGCCATATCCTTCGAGAGCCCACACTTCCATTTCACCGAAGCGCTGACCTCCACCTTGCGCCTTTCCACCAAGTGGTTGCTGAGTAATGAGCGAGTACGGTCCGATGGAGCGCATGTGAATCTTGTCTTCCACCATGTGGTGAAGCTTCATGATGTACATGTACCCAATAGCAATCTCTTGATTGAATGAATCACCTGTACGTCCGTCATAAAGTTTGACCTTACCTGTTTCTGCAAATCCGGCTTTCTTAAGTTCATCACGAATTTCCTGATCTGTTGCTCCCTGGAAAGGAGGAACGATTGCTTGGTAATTCAAGGTGTTTGCTGCGAGACCCATGTGAAGTTCTAGAATCTGTCCTAGGTTCATACGAGAAGGAACTCCAAGTGGCGTCAAAATAACATCGATTAGTGTACCGTCTTCCATGTATGGCATATCTTGCTCAGGCAAAATAAGGGAGATAACACCTTTGTTTCCGTGGCGTCCCGCTAGTTTGTCTCCAACAGAAATGTTTCTAAGCTGAGCGACTTCAATATGGATTCTCTTAATGATTCCGCTATCAAGTGAGTCACCACTATCGCGAGAGAAAACCTTCACACCAACAATACGTCCACGCTTGCCGTGTTCCATACGAAGTGAAGTGTCTTTAACATCGCGTGCTTTCTCACCGAAAATCGAACGAAGGAGTCTTTCTTCTGGTGTAAGTTCTGATTCACCCTTTGGAGTAATCTTACCAACCAAAATATCATTAGGACGAACTTCGGCACCAATACGAACAATTCCATCAATGTCGAGATCTTTTAATTTTGTTTCTCCAACGTTTGGAATATCACAAGTTGTGACCTCGGGTCCAAGTTTTGTATCACGAACATTCACAACAAACTCTTCAATGTGAATACTTGTAAACTTGCTGTCCTTAACAAGTCTTTCTGAAAGGATGATGGCGTCTTCGTAGTTCGAACCGTCCCAAACCATAAAACCAACCAAGACGTTTTGTCCGAGTGCTACCTGTCCGTGGTCAGACGATGATGTGTCCGCCATAACCTCACCCTTTTTAACTTTTTGACCAACTGAAACTATTGGGCGCTGGTGGAAAACGCTAAAATCGTTTGTTCTAGAGTAATTAACTAAAGTATATTCTTTTTCTTTTCCTGATTTTGTTCCTTCAACTTTAATTTTCTTTGCATCAACATAGGTAACTGTCCCCTCTTCTTCTGAAAGGATTAGTCGTCCAGTAAAGTGAGCGACTGAGTGTTCCATACCTGTCGCAACAAGTGGAGCTTCTGGGATGATACAAGGAGTTGCTTGCTTCTGCATGTTGGAACCCATGAGTGCGCGACCGGCGTCATCGTGTTCCAAGAATGGAATGAGTGATGTTGCTACAGAGAAAGGCTGTGTTGTTGAAACGTCGATGTAATCAACTTCGTTTTTATCAACCAAACCTGGTTCTGTCTTAACGCGAGCTTCGACTTTCTTTTCTAAAATATTTCCTTCTTCGTCATAAGGAATGCCAGCGTGGGCGATAATGCTTCCCTCTTCTTCAAGAGCGTTGAGATAAACGATTTCTTTTGTAATTTTTCCGTTCTTAACCTTAACGTAAGGTGTTTCGATAATACCGAAATCGTTAATACGAGCATGTGTCGAAAGGTGCAAAATAAGACCGATGTTCTGACCTTCTGGAGTATGGATTGGACAAACGCGACCGTAGTGTGAAGTGTGCACGTCACGAACTTCAAGGCCGGCTCTTTCACGAGTAAGACCGCCGGGTCCAAGTGCTGAAAGTGTTCGAAGGTGTTCGATTTCGTCCAAAACGTTACCCTGACTCATAAACTGAGAAAGTTGGTTCGTTGTGAAGAATTCTTTAATGCGAGCCTGAAGTGGGCGTTGGTTAACTATCTGAATTGGAAGTGTTGTTTCAGCATCAATAGTCGACATTCTGTCTTGAATGTTTCTTTTCATCTGAGCCATACCAACGCGGATTTTTGCTTGAAGCATTTCTCCAACGTATCTAACACGACGAAGACCCAAGTGGTCGATATCATCAGCTTCTGCTCCTGGGGTAGCGTTTAATGTAATTATGTTTTCAACAATAAGAATAACGTCCTCAAGTGAAAGAGTACGTCGTGCAAGTGCCAATTCTGTCATTGGGAGATTAAAGCGCTGGTTGAAACGGAAGCGTCCAACAGGAGAAAGGTCGTAACGCTCTTCGCTGAAGATTGAGGTGATGAACTCGCGAGCATTGTCTGCTGTTGCCAAATCACCGTCGCGAAGACGCTTGTAGATTTCTATATATGAATCATCGAGTGTCTTGGCTGGGTCCTTCTCAAGCAAGATAGTGACAGCCTCCTGCATTTCTTTAGTGAATTTACCGATGATTTCCTTGTCGCTCTTTGTACCAAAAACACGGAGCAAAGAAACAACTGGAAACTTTCTCTTTCGGTCGATGCGCACAAAAATACCATCGGCATCAGATTCTATTTCAATCCAAACGCCACGAGATGGGATTATTTTTGCACCAAAGAAACGTTTTCCTTTTATATCTTGGTCATTGAAGAAAACCCCGAAGCTTCTTGCAAGCTGAGGGACAATAACACGTTCGACACCATTAATGATGAAGGTGCCGTGTGAAGTCATTAGCGGAAAGTCCGCCATGAAAATTTCCTGTTCTTTAACAGTTCCGAAAGTTTTGTTCTTTAGTTTAATTGTTGCACGAAGAGGAGCATCGTAAGAAAGCTTGTTTGCTTTTGCAAAATACTCATTGTGTTTTGGTTCGCTCAAAAAGAACGAAGTAAACTCAAGATCAAATTTCTTATCTGAATAGTCTTTTATAGGAGAAAATTCTTTGAATATCTCCTTGAGACCTTTTTCGATAAGCCACTTGTATGACGCAACCTGATTTTCAATCAAGTCTGGCATACCGGCGAGAGGTTTTTTCCAAGCGGAAAAATGTTTCTGCTCACGTCCTGCACCACTCAATCTTCCGCGAGACACTGGAAGAATTGCATCCTGTACACGCAACTGTTTTGACATAGTATTTGTAGCCTCGTAAAGCGACCAACACTCTCATTAAAGCGTAGGTCCCTCTGCGAAACGGTTATGCAAAAAGAAAATGAAAGCAAGGAAAATCCCGCCCCTTTTCTAGGACACCTGATAATTTTCTTCAATTTTCATCGAGAATAGGTTCCCGAATCAACACTACCAGGGGCGTGACTCAATCAAAAACTGGTAAAGACAGTATACCCGCCCAAAAATACATGTCAAATTCCGCTACCTAACAGCGTTTACAACCGAAGCTGAAATGTCTGTCGGGAACTCTACACTAGGAACAAACAAGTTATTGTTCAAATATAGTATCCCCAAAATGATGGCTAGGACAAAAATACAACCAGCCAAGACTCTTGGGTGTGGAAGACGGAAGTGAATAAACATCCCGAGAATAGCCAACCCCAAAAGAACAGCAACTATGATGACAAACAGGCCTTTCAAAATTGTATTTGGAGAAAGAAATGGTTTTGCTATTGGTGAAATATCTTCCATCGAGTTATAAGTAGAAGTTCCAAAAACAACTGGTGTGTTAGGCGCGATTTCTGTAATGGCTACTGATGTTGTAGATTTTTTATCCTTGGGTTGATCTACCGCCTTAACTAATGGCTTCGTTGCTGGTGCTCCAAAAAATTGAACGACAAAGATAGTTTCTCTTCCTTTGTATGTTCCGGTAGCCATACCGATTCCGATATCAGTAAAACTGCTACGAAGAATGTTTGCGCGGTGCCCCGGTGAAGCAAGCCAACCATCAACAAGCTCTTTTGTGTCGGTGAAATTAACTGCCAAGTTTTCTCCAGCATAGCGGTAGCTATAGCCAACCGAATCAAGCCATTGCCAAGGAAGTTTACCGTCTGGACCGGTGTGAGAAAAATATCCGCGTAACGCCATATCTTCTGCTTTTTTCTGTGCTGCTTCGCGCAGAAGAGTATTTTCTGAAAGTGATTTTAAGTGGTCTTGGTTACGAGCGGTATTGGTGAGTGACATAACATACCCCGGAAGAACCGCTGCGAGAAAATTGTCTTTTCTAAATACAACGAATTCTTGAACGAGAAATCCAGCTTCAACAATAAGAATTGCCATTACGACGGCAACAATCGCTTCTCGCCTAAAAACATAAGGATGGCCTTCATTTTTCCTTGATGGAATAAAAGTGTCCTTTAGAGTCCGTATGGTTTTTTTGAGTTTTTCCATAGCTATATCGTGCTACATACTATCACACAAAAACCACCAAAAAACAAGAGGGCGGTTTTTGTATTAGCTGTCAGCTTTACTTATTTAGTTCAGCGCGAGTCATCGGTCCAACTACTCCGACTTTTTCAAGTCCTTTCATTTCCTGATATGCCTCAACTGCTGATCTAGTTAGAGCTCCGAAGTACCCAGTAATTGGGCCTGAGTAAACTCCTTCTGTTGTTAAACGCTCTTGAAGTTTTGTAACGTCATCCCCTCTTGAACCCTGGCTTAAACTTCGAGCAAATGCGGAAACCGCTGCTCCAAATTCTCTACCTGCTGTTGCTGGAGTCGATGTTCCATTTAATTTATCCCTTGTTTGAGGACCAACTAATCCAACTTGAGCGATTCCATATTTTGCTTGGAACGCCTTAACTGCTTGTAAAGTAAGTGAGCCGTAGTATCCAGTCGCTTCACTCGAAAGCAAACCTTCCGAAATTAGACGGTTCTGAAGTTCAGTCACCTCATCTCCACGGGAACCCACAGACAATGCTTTTGTGAATCTAAATGTAGACACACCAAGCACTTGGCCTCTTGGGGTTGGGGTTGCTGGAGCTGCTGCGTTTGTGGCTGCTGGAGTTTGTGCAACCACTGCTTGTGCGTTTTGCACTCCAACTGAATTGTTTGTTACCGCTCCGAAAAGACCGACTGGCCCGCCACCACCTGATGGAGCTGGTGTTGGGGTTGGAGTTGGAGGAATTGGATCAAGTCCTCCGAATGACGTGAAGTGGTATGTCCAAATAACTGTATTCCCTCCATCAGTAAAGTAACACTCACCGGAAGAAATGTTACTTGGGTCATTCGCGCCAGTACATGCAGTAGTTATTTTTACCCAAGTAGTAGAGAGCGCTGGTTTGTAGCCGACTATTCCTGTAACACCAGATAAAACTATTTTTACCGCCTTATCAAAGACTAATGTTCCATTAGAAGAGCCGACGGAGATAACTGTACCTCCGACTGTAAACCCAGATGGTGCAGTACCATCACTCGGAGCGTCTGTCGATGGCATTATCGTGCCGTCCCATTCTGCTGGACCTGAAATTGTCGTTCCGTCAGGAATACTCACACTAACACCGGCAAGACTTGAGTTAGTCAACACAACTGGTTCACCCTCAACTCCTGATTGAAGAGTAACTGCTTGCGTTAAGTTCACACTATTTCCACCAACAACAACTGTTGAAACAGCTGAGGTTGTGGCGCTTGAGAGGTCGAGTACTGTGTTATTACCCAAAGTAATATCCGTGACACCAGCTGGCAAGTCAGCATCGCCGGAATTAGTACCGGCTACATCGAAACTTGAAGTCGAAGCATCTACCACACCAGTTTCGCTCACCGCGCTTGAGAGAACGGTCTTTCCTGGATTGATATACCATGGATCAAAATCAACTAAACCAAGAGCCTTGGCTGTTATTTCTGTAGAGCTCGCGGTTCCCCACCAGTTGTTCTCTGCGTTGACAGTTACTGTAGTTGCGTCAGATTCCACTCCAACAGATTCTCCGCTAAAATTATTTTCATGAGCAGTAACAACGCTTGCGTCAGTATCAAGATAACCAACATGTAATCCCACACTATTGTTAGAGAATGTATTTCCGGTAATTGTTGCGTTCGTTCCTGAACCATAATACTCAGTAACCAAGATACCAGCCGAGGTTGACGTGTCGCTAGCAACACCCCTATTACCACTTATTGTGTTACCGCTAACAGTACCTGAACCACCAGCACCAAATTCAAAAGCATAGATCGGA
>Ga0082335_1009553_pt1 | contig 10385 bp, 7 predicted proteins | sample Subgrocontami58m_FD_72375 | JGI IMG/M metagenome (GOLD analysis project Ga0082335, IMG submission 72375) | Subsurface groundwater microbial communities from S. Glens Falls, New York, USA - GMW37 contaminated, 5.8 m (SPADES assembly) (version 2) ... | reverse complement strand
CGCCTTGCTGCCGTCCTCGCGAGGCGGCATTACCGAGAGCCCGACGCGGAGAGCCAGGAGTGCGGCCAGGCGACACTCGTCGCCTTCGGGGAAGGACGATTCGACATGCGCAGGTTTCGGCTCGGACATCGCGCGTACCCTCTGGCTGAGGCCAGGGCCAGGGGTGGGTCTGGCGACCCACACCCTGGCCGCGGCACGCGCTCGCTTGCTATCACCGACTTGGTCGAGAGGGTTGGGGCCGAGCGCATGTGGCCTCACCAGGATTCTGGCTATTTCCGCAGATCCTGAGGCCCCGGCGCGCTACTTCATGTGCAGATCTGGAGTTGCGAGAATCCGAAATGTCCGAGAGAATGTCCGAACCGCATTGAGGCGACACTATTTTGGGCGGAACGGGCGCTTCTTCTTCCTCTTCTCGCCCTTGAATTCCTTCGTCGAGGCGGCGTCAGGATCCATGTTGGGATCCACCGCACGCTCGGTCAGCCCCGAGTCGTACCTGACCGGTGTGGACGGACGCCCTCGACGTCGGTTCCCGAACCTCTTCCACGCCGGCGTGTCCCCGATCGTGGATTCCGGGCATCCCGTTGCCTCGTGAAGTGCTTCGAGCGTGATCTTCCGGTTGGCTCTCTTGAGGATCCCAAGCTCTTGGAGGACTCGCTCGTTCACCTGATCCAGGCGCCACTTCTTCCGCCGCCCAGCCGCGACCACCTTGAGTCGGCGAGAGATCGGGCGCGGGGGGGGAGGGTCAGCCTTCTCTTCTCGGCCAAGTTGTGCGCAGATCAGGCAGCGGTCTGACGGCTCCGCAGGAATTGCGAAGTGCTCCTTCTCCTTCTTGCATCTCCGCAGGTGGGGGTACTGGCACTTGCCGGACAACCAGAGGAGACCGACGGCGCCCTGCGTCAGAAGGGTCGACCCTCCGCACGTCCCCCGCTCGGTGCGCTGTGCGCAGAAGACCCGTTGCACGAGGACGTCCCCGTGCTCTCCGTCGCGAGACCGGAGGAAAACGAGGGCGTGATGCTCGTCGCGCACCCGAAGATGCTCTGGCGGAATCCCGCGTTCGCACTTCGAGCAGCAGACGAGACCGCATTCCTGCGCCTGCACGCTTCTGCGCCAGCTCCCCGTGACCCTGATGGTGCGAGATTCGGTGTCCGTTAGTTGCACTACCCTTTCCATCGCGCGGAGCACTTCGGCTTCGCTCGCACGCAGGCGGGCCAGATCCTCGGGATCGACGCATCGGTGGGCAGTGGTCTGTCCCGGCGTCGGCTTCGCGCCGCAGCGGGGGCAGGGATCGCCGGCGGTCTGCTCGGGATCGGACGGGACACCCTGTGGATCGGTCGACATGGAAACCTGCGCGCCGTGGCGTTGGCCCTACCCGCGGAATCGCCCACGCGATTACGAGCGGACGAGCCAGATCTTCCCACGCGCCAAGACGGGGTTCAAGGACGGCGGGTACTCCACCATTCGCGTCCACTACGGGCTCCGTCGTTCGGCGGGAGGCAGGACACTACCTTGGCGGCCCGCCCGTCGTCGGGGGCGGCTCGCGCCGGAGGCCCTCGACGTCGCCTTCTGGACGCCGATCGCGGGTCGCCGAGTCCCCAAGGGCCGGCCTGCAGCTCGTCGAGGCGCCACCGGCCGAGTTAGAGAACCCGCGAGGACGGCACGGGGCGCCAGGCGATAGGGAGCTGCCTACCCCACCCTGTCGCCTGCGCCCCGGGCCGGCTGGCGTCCGCCAGGAGCACCAGCCCCCTTAGGAGGAGTCCGCGTGGCAGCTAGGGCAGGTCGTCGTCTGCGCGGCTATGGACGAGCCTCCGTTCGAGCGCGTGGACTAGGGTCTCGGCCTGCGCGGGCGTGGGGCTGATGGTCACGAGGACGTGCGGGGACGGAGCCGTCGTCGCAGTGGCCTCCATCAGTTGTCCTCGGGGTCGGGCTCGTCGGCGTCGGGCTCGTCAGGGTCGGGATCGACACCTACTCTGCCCTCGTCCTCCCACTCGACGGTCACGTAGGGGTACCCGCGCTCCACGAGCAGCCGCCGATAGAACTCGCGCACCTCCGGGATCGCCGCCGTGACGGCCGCGTCGAGGCGCCGCTCCTCTTCGTCGGAGATGCCGTCGGGTCGGTACACGCCGAGGACGATGGAGTCCTGCAAAATCTCCCGGCGGTTGTCCATGTTCGTCTCCTTCAAGATGGCGGCGGGGAACACTCTTCGCGCGTGCATGCCGCATGCGCTGCCGTCAGCCTGTCCTCGTCACCCGACGGACGCGGAGTACCATCCGCTGGTCGTGCAGAAGCCGTTGGAATTCTCCCACACGCGATTTCCTCACGTCGCAGGTACTCGAACCCGTGCCGCGCCGTCCGGCCGCGCCAGGAGCCGACGTCGAGGTTCTTCGTCGGCTCATTCTCCATCTGGTCGTCCATCCCCGGTCGCGTCACGCTGCGCTTTCGTCCATTTCTGCGCCGACGGAAGCCGAATGCCGGCCCGCTTCGCAGCCTGCTGCGCCGTCACCGGTGCAACGCCGAGTTCCCTGGCGATCTGCGCGAGGTAGAAGCCCTTCGCCGCGAGCACCCGTACCGCCTCCTCCATCTCGCGCATCCTGCCCCGCCAGCGGCCGTGAGGGTCGGTCGGATCGCGCTGCACCAGGACGCCCTTCCGTCGCAGGCGGGATCGCATCGTTGCGACCCCCGCGACGGTGATGCCGACGGTCTCCGCGATCTTCCGGTTCGAGCGCGACCAGTCCACGGTGTTCCAGTCCACCGGCTCGCGTCCAGCGACGACCGCGATTCCCGTCTCCGCCGCGATCCTATGCACGACCCCGTAGTCGATGCGGAGCCGGCGGGCGATGGCGCTCGCGGTGAGGCCCTTGCGAGCGAGAACGCGGATTCGAGGGACATGCCTCGACCACTTCTTCGTCCAGGCCAGCCGTCTCGGGTCGGGGGCCTGGGGGATAGGGTGACCCTCGGCACGGAACTGCCGCCGCCACAGCGCCACCGTCCGCTCCTCGACGCGGTGCTGCATCGCGATCTCGGCGTTCGGCTTCGACCAGTCCACGCTCCGCCAGTCCGGCTTGCGGAAGTACGGGTTGCGCGGCTGCGTCGGCATCGCGAACCCGCGCACCCGTAGCGTGTGTCGCAGCGTCTTGACGCTCTGCGCCGACTCGCCGATCTTCCGTGCGATCTCCTCGTCGCGCAGCGACCAGTCGATGTCCCGGACGAGACGGTCGAAAGTAGTCGCGTAGGTGCGCGTGCGCCGCGCCGCCCCCCACGGGAGAGTGCCCCGTGCGCGGCCCGCCGCCTTCCCGCGCCGGTCGACCCCAAACTTCGGAAGTGCGATGCCATGGGCCTCCGCGACGCGCATGATCCTCTGCGGGCCGGCGTGGAGGCGGAGCGCGATGGCGTAGCGGGAGTACCCCCGATCAGCGAACCTGCGGATGCTCGCGGCCAGTTCGTCGTCCGTCTCCCCGCAAATGTTCCGCCGCCCGACGGCCTGCTGGATGCCCTCCGCCGTGTGCCCGATCCCGAGCACCTTGCGGTAGTCCGCGACCGTGCCCGCGCTGATGCCGAGGTCGAGCGCGACGTCCACGTCGGGACGCTGACCGAGGCCGGCGTCGAGAGCGATCCTGATCCGCCGCGCCATGCGCTTCGTGAGGAGCGCGTCGGGGATCGTGACATTCAGAGGCTTCATGGAGCGACGTGGATCAGGGACGCGCTCCCGGCGTCGAGATGGGGCGAGGGGCGACGCGACGTGGTCGAGTTCATGATGACTTCCTCAAGGAAGCCTGCTCGGGTGGTTTCGCAGAAAGGACTCCCACGCTTTCGACTTCTCGTCCGATGCCCTGGTTTGGCAGGAACGGGCATACAGCCACACGAGAGCCGTAATTGCAACGGCTACGAATGCGCCGATCCCTTTCCCAAGGATGTACTTGTCCCGCGCGGAACAAAACTGAACAACCGGCAGGAGCAAATTCGTAAGCGAGAATATCCACACGTTCAGCCCGTGCCCACTTGGCCCATACGTGACGCAGATTGCGTCTCTCCCGCCTGCCTGCTTCGTTCTCCATCGTGATTGCAAATCCATGCCCAACAGGTGTTCGATCTCCCACATCCGTTCGAGCTTCCACAGGTAGATCTGTCGACAGTGCTCCACGTACAAGAACCAGATCGACATCAGTGCGGCGATGAACGCGGAGCACACCACACCCAAATACACCTGGGTCTCCGGGTCCGTGATCGTCGTGATGAGGCCGCAGAGGACGAATGCGCTTGCTGCTAGGATGGCTCCAACCTGCCACGGGTATGAGTCCTGGTGGATGTAGTCCGCCTGCGCGGCGGCGTACTCACCGAGGAGGATCTCTGTCGTAGGGGCGCGATCTCCTGACGGGGACGCCGAACTCGGTGCGTTCTGCCCGATGTGGCGCAGCACTGCGTCCTTCAACTCCACCACGGCCTTTTCCACCTGCTGCGCCGCCCTTTCGTGGGCTTGGGCAGCATGGGACGCATGCCCGGCAGCGCACTTGGCGGCATCAGCAGCATCCTTTGCGGCCAGTCCTGCGGCCTCGTCACTGGACATCGGAAGTTCTCCATTCTACTTGCGCACCCGCGCGTGCAAGTCCCCGATGATCTCCTGGATCTGCTCCAGAGCCGCCTCCAGGTCGTCCGCAATCTCCTGCGCCAGCACGTTCGGATCGGGCAGGTTGGCGGAGTCCTCCAGGCTCTCGTCGCGGAGCCAGGACAGGTCGAGGGACACCTTGTCGCGGGCAAGGATCTCGTCGTACGTGTAGGCCCGCCAGCGACCGTCAGGCCGCTTCTCCGACCACGTCGGCTTCCGCTTGTGCCGCTCGCCCGCGCAGTAGCACCCGACGAACTCGTCGAGATCCGTCCGCGTCATCGAGTTCTGCTTGAGCGTGAAGTGCTGGTTCGTCCGCAGGTCGTAGACCCACACCTGCTTCGTCCAGGCGGCCTTCTGCCCCGGCTTCCGCTCGAAGAAGAGGACGTTCGCCTTCACGCCCTGCGCGTAGAAGATGCCCGTCGGCAGACGGAGGAGGGTGTGGACGTCGCACTCCTGGAGGAGGCGCCGCCGCACGGTCTCCCCCGCGCCGCCCTCGAAGAGCACGTTGTCGGGCACGACCACGGCGGCGCGGCCGTTCATCTTCAGCAGGGAGCGGACGTGCTGGACAAAGTTCAACTGCTTGTTGTTCGTGGTCGTCCAGAAGTCGGGGCGGTTGTAGACGACCGACTGCTTGTCGACCTCGCCCTCCTGGTTGACGACGGTGATCGACGACCTGACGCCGAAGGGCGGGTTCGTGATGACGACGTCGAAGTGCTCCGAGGGCTCGTTCCGCAGGGAGTCGTCCGTCTTGATCGGGGCGGCCCTCCTGTCGTCGTCGGGGCCGATCCCGTGGAGGAAGAGGTTCATGGCGCACAGGCGCGTCACGCCGTCGACCAATTCCACCCCCCGAAGGGCGTCGAAGCGGAGGTGCTTCTTCTCGTCCTTGTCGAGGGTGTGGTGCCTCAGGAGGTAGTCGTGCGCCGCGAGCAGGAAGCCGCCCGTGCCGCACGCGGGATCGATGATCGCCTCGCCTGGCTTCGGCTGGACGCAGTCGACGATGGCGGTGATGAGGGAGCGCGGCGTGAAGTACTGCCCCGCGCCGCTCTTCGTGTCCTGCGCGTTCCGTTCGAGGAGCCCCTCGTACGCGTCGCCCTTCACGTCGGCCGACATCGCCAGCCAGTTCTCCTTCCCGATCAGCTCGACGATGATCTGGCGGAGTTTGGCGGGGTCCTGGATCTTGTTCTGCGCCTTGCGGAAGATGAGCCCGAGCATCCCGCCCGCATCGGCGAGCCTCTGGAGGGTCCTGCGGTAATGGTCTTCAAGCCTCGTCCCCTCCATGTCGGGCCTGACGAGGTCCGCCCAACGGTACCCCTTCGGGATGGGCTGCTCCTGCCCCGCGATTTCGGCCCGCTCGTCGGACATCTTCAGGAACAGGAGCTGGGTCAACTGCTCCAGGTAGTCCTGGTAGGAGAGCCCGTCGTCGCGCAGGACGTGGCAGTACGACCATAGCTTCTGGACGACGCGGTTGCTGTCGCCGCGTTCGCCGCCGTTGCCGTTGGTGGCGTTGCTCGCGCTCATTTCTTCCTCTTCGTGCGGCGTGGGGCGGCCGAGACGGGGGCGTCGAGGACTCTCTCGGCGCGGATGCGGGCGAGAAGGGCGGAAGCCGGCTCGTCCTTCGGATCCTGATCTACCAACTTACCCTCGAAGGCCCACTTGAGGATAGACTGGCGGAGACGAGAGCAGCGTCGACCCGATGTATCTGCGACACCCTCGGAGTGCTCGATGACGGTGATCTGCCTCTCCACCTCTGCGACGATTCTGCGGCACTCAGCCTCTGGTGGCAGTGGGACGCGAATCGCACGGATGCGTTCTTGGCCGATGTTCCTCATGGACTCCTGGTTGCCCGTCGCGAGTGACTCGATCTCGCGTCTGCCGTGGGAACTCCGCAGAACCCACATGAGCCAGGGATCGACTTTGCCAACCGTCCGAAGTCGGAGGATCTTGTCGCTCAACATCAACGTCATCTCGATGCGGGACACGATGACGCAGGCTGCGACAAGTTGAATCGTGTTCGCACGGCTGATGAGGAAGTCGCCAGGTCGAATGAAGTGCTCCTCGTTCACCAACTCGGGGCTCGGGCAGGTCTTGCTCTCCTGTTCGTCGAAAGTGCCCCACGTGACTGCGCTGACCTTGACCACCCCCACTTCGCCCGCCTCTGGAGGTCGCTCAAGACATTGGAAGTTCTTCCCCGCCTGGATCGCTAGCAGGAAGTGCTCAAGTCCCGCCCAACACCAGCCCGTGGGTAGCCTGGGAAGGTCGCTCGTGTCCGGCGCCTCCGGATCCTCGACCGGCCCCCGCTTCCCCTCCGCCTCCCACCGACTGCGCCGCTCGGCAAGAATGCGCTTGAGGAACGCGGACGCAGGCTCATAGTCCCGCCTTTCGGCTCGGGCAAGTGCGGCTTCCGTCGGCACCAGCCGCCCCTCGACCGCCGCCTTGAGCACGGATGCCCGGTAGCGGCGGAGGTTCCGCTGCACGCGCTCAAGGAGAGCGACCGTCTCGTCGAGTCGCGAGAGACTGCGGTCGACCGCCTCCACGATCCGGTTGCGCACCTGCGCGGGCGCGATCCTCACGACCCATTTCGACATCGCCTCGGCGCCGAGGTGGTGAATGCCCACGCCACGGGACGCGGCACCGAACCGACCGGTCAGCGCATCGGCGAGGAAGTGTCGGTGAAGGTAGTCGCGGAGATCTGGATCCATCGAGCGGACTCGAATGAGCGTGTTCTGGAAGCAACAGGACTCCATCTGCCCTCGCCAAATGGCCGGCTTGCCGACCTCCGAGGGGCTCCCCGATGCTTCGGAGAGCAGGATGTCACCGGGTTCGAGCCGATACGTCCCCTGCTCGTGTGGTGTGAAGTCCATTTCCTTCACGTCCGTCAGATCGATTCCCTTCCAGGTCACGTTCGCGGCACGGAGATATGGAACCATGTGCGGCCCTGTGGCGCGACGGGGCGAGCGTTGCCGACCGAGTCGAACTTCCGCGATCTGGCTCAGGGCAACCTCCTCCCACCCCTTCGGCAGACCGTCTGTGGTCGTCATGCTACCAGCGCCTCGTTGAGTTCCTCGATCACGCTGGACAACTGCTTCCCGAACACCTCGGACGCCTTCCCGCGCCCGCCCTCTTGGACGAACGGCGCCGCATCCAGGTCCTCGATGTCCATCTCGACGCTCGTTGCGATGTGGTCGCGCATCATCTCCAGCCACCGCACCTGCGCTTCGCTGAACTTCCGTCCCCTTCCGGTCTGCTGCGTCATCCATGTCGCGAACCGCTCACGCACCAGATCCGGGTACGGCCGGAGCTCGCTGTGCTGGTGCAGCGCGAAGCGCACCAGGGACACGATGTCCGTGAGGAGCCGCTTGCCGCCAGCGCCCTTCACCTTGTCCCTCTCCAGCATCTCGTAGGCTCGCCACAGCCTCTCGGGCGTCCAGGAGCGTGGCGGTTGCTGGATGGCTTCGGCGAGCGCCTTGATGTCCTTGTAGTGCAGCCGCTTCCTGTGCGGGATCGAATAGAAGAACTTGAGTGCCTCGATCTCGTCCTTGTGGTCGGCAAGGTACTGCTGAAACGAGGCGACCATCGACATGGCGTGCTCCTTCGCCTCCTTCGAGTAGCCCGTCTTGTCGAGGAGCAGTTCGTCCACACCTGTGTCGTCGATGATCTGCTCGTAGTCTTTGTGGATGGCAAGCAGCCTCCTCCGCAGGTCGGGCCTCTGGGCTAGTGGCTCGGCTGCGACCCTGCTCATCGCGGCCACCGCCTTCTTGATCTGCTCCGGCTTCGGCTCGGTCTGCTCGTCGAGCTTGAAGAGTTCCCGAGCCTCGGCGACCTGACGATCAGGATCGACGGCCGCCACCAGGGCGCCCGCCATCTCGGCGACGGTCTTGCCGCCCGCGGCGTCGCAAATCGCCTTGCGCTCCTCCGCGCTGCACTCGCGATCCAGTCGGGCGAGACGGGCCGCCAGGGACGAGAGGACATCGGGATCGGTACCGCCGGCGGCGACGTGTTCGAGAAGATCCTTGAGGGAGACCTTCCGCTTGCGCTCCAGCGGCTGCGTGTCGCTGAGGTCGCTCTCCGTCACCCCGACGCAGTCGACGATCACGAAGTGGGTCTTGGCGGTCGCGTCCGGTGAGGCTTGCAGGAGATCGGTCTTGCTCACGATCCGCACGCCGCGGCCCTTCATCTGCTCGAACATGACACGGCTCTGCACCGCTCGCATGAACCAGACGATCTCGATGGGCTTGATGTCCGTGCCCGTGGCGATCATGTCGACGGTGACCGCGATCCTCGGGTTGAACCCCGTGCGGAAGTCCTGGATCAGGTCGGCGGGCTTCCTGCCGGTCGTCTTGTAGGTGATCTTCTGGCAGAACTCGTTCTCCTCGTCGAACTCCTCGCGGACGATCTTGACGATGTCCTCGGCGTGCTGGTCGTCCTTCGCGAACACGAGGGTCTTGGGGACGTTCTTGCGGCCGGGGAAGATCTCGGTGCAGACGCGCTCCCTGAAGGCGCGAACGAGCGTGCGGATCTGGTCGGGCGTGACGACCCTGTTGTCGAGGTCGCTGCCCTTGTAGTGGATGTCCTCGTCGGGCTTCAGCCACTTCTCGCCCGAGCGCGTGCGCACCCGCAGCATCGTGTCCTCGCCCGCCTCGATGGTGGAGCCCTGCTCGGTGATCCTCGTCCGGAGCTTGTAGACCATGAACTGGACGTTCACGCCGTCGGCGACGGCCTGCTCGTGCGAGTACTCCATGACGAGGTTGCCGTTGAAGAAGCCGAACGTCTGCTTCGCCGGGGTCGCGGTGAGGCCGACGAGGTGCGCGTCGAAGTACTCCAGCACCTGCCTCCAGAGCGAGTAGATGGAGCGGTGGCACTCGTCGATGAAGATGACGTCGAAGTACTCGGGCGGGTAGGTGGCGTTGTAGACGACGGGCAGCGGCTCCTTGAGCGTCGGCCCCTCGGCGGAGAACTGCGTCCCCTCCTCCTCGCTCGGATCGAGGTCGGGCTCCCCCTTGAGCATGGAGTACAGGCGCTGGACGGTCGTGATGACGACCTTCGTCGAGTCGCCGATGGTGTTCGAGGTGAGGCGCTGGACGTTGTAGAGTTCGGTGAACTTGCGGTTGGTGTCGGGCGTCCGGAAGCCCTGGAACTCCTTCTCCGCCTGCTCGCCGAGGTTCGTTCGATCCACGAGGAAGAGGGCGCGGCGGGCCCCGGCGAACTTGATCAGGCGGTAGAGGGAGGTGACCGCCAGCATCGTCTTTCCCGATCCGGTCGCCATCTGGATCAGGGCGCGCGGCCTGTCCTGCTTGAGGGAGTGGTCGAGGCGCTCGACGGCCCGAACCACGTTCGGGAACAGGGAACCACTGTCGACCGGCGGAAGCGTGGTGAGGCGGGAGCGGAAGGAGGAGGGCCTCGTGTCGTCCGCCGCCGTGTGGGAGCCGCTCCGGACGTCGTGGAGCGCCTTCACCCACGCGTCGAGGGTGTCCGCCGAGAGCCAGTCCGCGAGCGTCTCGGGGCGGTGGACCTGGAATACGGCGCGGCTCCTCGGCTTCGGATCGAGCAGGTTCGTCAGCGTCGTCTCCGAGCCGTTCGAGATGTAGAGGAACGGAAGAGGAGCCACGGGCGGATCGAGGTTCGCGGGCAGGCCCTCGGAGTACTTCTTCGCCTGCGGCTCGACCCCGGGGAGGGTGGGGCCTTCGGGCTTCGCTTCGAGGACGCCGACCGCTTTGTCGTCGACGAACAGCAGGTAGTCGGCGTAGCCGTGCCCTGCCGTCAGCTTGAACTCCCCGACCGCGACCCC
>Ga0082335_1009552_pt1 | contig 10387 bp, 11 predicted proteins | sample Subgrocontami58m_FD_72375 | JGI IMG/M metagenome (GOLD analysis project Ga0082335, IMG submission 72375) | Subsurface groundwater microbial communities from S. Glens Falls, New York, USA - GMW37 contaminated, 5.8 m (SPADES assembly) (version 2) ... | reverse complement strand
CGCGCCAGCCACTTGGCCTCGGCGGCCAGCCCCCGGACGGCAGGCCCATGGACGGCGCCCCGGAACAGGCCGAAGGCCGCGCGCAAGCGGCGCAGCGCGACGCGGGTCTGGTGAATCCCGTTGGGACGGGCGCTTCTGAGCACTGCAGCCCGGTATTTCAGGAGGTCGGCATGGCAGCCGGCCACAATATACCGCAGAGCGACCTCGGGATCGGTGTCGGCGCGAAGTCTCGATTCGGGCGAAGGGGCCATGCTCGAGCGACGGTAACGGCCGGCGAGCACCGGGCAACCGCAAATAACGACACTTTGATGAAGGTTTTGTGTCACTCCGGCCGAAGGGCGGCTTCGCACAGCGGGACGATTTCGCTGGAAACCCCGCAGCTTAGTGCCGTTTCCGGTGGCGGCGGGCGGCATGGATGCCCTAAATTTATCAAATGAGCATCGACGCGGCTGCCTTCAAAAAGGGCATGCGCCACCTCGCGGCAAGCGTGACCCTGATCACCACCCGCCACGGCGATCTGCGCGGCGGCCTGACGGCGACCGCCGTGTGCTCGGTCTCGGCCGAGCCGCCGCAGATCCTGGTGTGCGTCAACAAGACGGCGAGCGCCCACGATCACATCGGCGAATCAGGCTTCTTCTGCATCAACATCCTGAGCCCCCACCATCGCAAGATCGCCGAGCGCTTCGCCGGCATGGACGGCGTGGAGGGCGACGATCGCTTCTGCGACATGGGCGACTGGTCGACCCTCACCACCGGGGCGCCGGTGCTGAAAGGCTGCCCGGTGTCGTTCGACTGCAAGCTGGTGACGCGCGTGGCGGCCGGCACGCACACCATCTATATCGGCGAGATCGTCGATCTCACGCTCGATCCCGAGGCGACGCCGCTTCTCTACGCCGACGGCGCGTTCGTGCATGTCGATGCGCTCAAGAAGGCGGCGCACGCCGCCTGAGGCGGCCTGAGGCCGCAGTAGCGCCGCTGAGGCGAAGTCATTATGTTCCGCCCCGCCTGGTGGGGCGTCGCCAAGCGGTAAGGCAGCGGATTTTGATTCCGCCATTCCCAGGTTCGAATCCTGGCGCCCCAGCCAGCCACCTGTGCCTGCCGAATACTACATCCGGCTGTATTCATGATGAAGTCCGCCGAGAATCGGCCGCGCGCTGAGTTGGCCGAACCGTTGGATCGGCCGATGGCCCGGCGAATCCTTGTCCAGGAACAGGTGCGTTCGGAGTTCGTTGTAGTAGCCGGCATAGGCCGCGAGGATCCGGCGCAGATGAGCCTCGCCGAAGACGACGATGTGATCGAGGCATTCGCGGCGGATCGAGCCGACCAGTCGCTCCGCGTGCCCGTTCTGCCAGGGTGACCGTGGCGCCGTCGGGTGATCACGGATGCCCATCGCTGCGAGACGGCTCGTGACGGCATGACCATAAGACGCGTCGCGGTCGCGAATGAGATACTTTGGCGCCTCGTTCCACGGGAAAGCCTCGGTGATCTGGCGAGCGATCCATTCCGCCGTTGGATTGGCAGTCACCGTGAGTGATATCAGCCGCCGGCGCTGATGCCGGAGAATGACCAAGACGAAGAGCAGCTTGAAGCCGACCGTCGGCACGACCAGGAAATCCATGGCGGCGATGCCGGTCGAATGATTGTGCAGAAAGGTCTTCCAAGTCTGCGACCGCCCTCGCCCGCCCCTCGCCATGTACTTGGCGACCGTCGACTGCGCGATGTCGATCCCGAGCTTGAGCAGTTCGCCATGGATACGAGGTGCGCCCCACAGCCGATTGGCCAGGCTCATCTCCTGGATCAGACGCCGGATCTCCAGCGGAACCTTTGGCCGCCCACCACGCGAGCGAGACTTCCAGCGCCAGTAAAGGCGGAAGCCCACCCGATGCCACCGGATGATCGTCTCGGGCTGAACAATGGTGACGGCGCTCAACACTGACGGGAACAGCCGATAGAGCCAGACGAAGAGCAGTCGGTCGGCGACCGACAATTTGGGCTTCGAGGGGACGCGTCGGCGCAGCACGTTCAACTGATGCCGCAGCATCACAATCTCAGCTTCCAACCGTGCCCTCGTCTTGAACGGAGAGATCAGGACATGCAGGGCGAGGCTCAGAAACGCGATCATGGAGGCTCAGCCTACTCGATCCCGCCCCTCACGCCAGTGGATGGAGTTTTCGGCAGGGACAATGGCCCCGATTCGGCAAAATTCCCTGTTAATTTCCCTGTTACCAGGGAATTCGCCGTGGAGACGGGTTCGCTCAGGACTGGCCCCACAGCCAGGCTGTTTTACCGGTCGGCACGTCGCTTCAATCTGGAGATCAGCTCGTCCTCGAGGTTGCGGATGGGAAGACTGCCGACCATCACAGGTGCGGCCGCGTGCGGGCGGGCCGTGCGAACAGGACCGCCAGCAGCGCGAGCGCGCCCGGCAGGGCCTGACTGTAGAGGATCGTGGTCTTGGCCGTCAGGCCGCCGTAGACGCCGGCCACGATCACGCAGGCGAGGAAAAAGACCTTTACGTCGCGGCGGCCGCTCACCAGGCCCCACAGCAATCCGGCGACCAGGAAGCCGTTATAGAGACCTTGGTTGGCGGCGAGGATGGCGGACGAGGCCGATACTTCCGGCGTCATGTTGAAGATTTCCCGGCCGACCGGATGGTTCCAGTAGAACATCTCCAGGACCAGGAAGGCGGTATGGATCAAGGCGACCAAGACCACCAACAGCAGAGAAATCATCCGCATCGTTCGCATCCCCCCCCGGGCTTCGTCACCAAGCCTAGCACGTTCCGCGCGGCGGAGGGGCCTCAGGCCCTGCGACTTCAGGACCCGTGGCGCAGCAGGCGACCCGAGCGGGCATCGGTCTGACAGTCGTCGCGGATCGTGACCTCGCCGTTCACCAGGATGTATTTGTAGCCCGACGCGCGCTGGACCCGCCGCCACTCGCCACCCGGCAGATCGTGCGCGATCTCGTCGGGAAGCACCTTCAAGCCATCGTAGTCGTAGATCACGATGTCGGCCGGCGCGCCCTTCTTCAGGACGCCGCGGCCGCGGAAGCCCGCGACCTCCGCGGGCAGGGCCGACAGCCGCCAGTGCACGTCTTCGAGGCTCAACATGCCGTGCTGGCGCACCACCTTGCAGATCGTTTCGGTGGGATAGCGCCCCGCCGTCAGGAACTTGGTGTGCGCGCCGCCGTCCGACACGCCGAACAGGATGTAGGGATCGTCGACCAGCTCCTTCAGGTGCTCGATCTTGCCGTTGGGGGGTGCGGCGAAAAACTCGGTCTCGAGGTTCTCCTCGACCGCCATGTCGAGCATCACGTCGACCGGATGCTTGCCCATCTTCTCGCCGGCGTGGGCCAGCGTGTAGTCGAGCCACCGCTTGTTCTTGTCGAGCTTCGGTCCGACGATGGCGATCTGCGGCAGCGGGCCGGTCGCGGTGAACGGCAAGTTGTCGCGCAAGGCGGCGCGGCGCGCCGGATCGGCGAGCTTCGCCAGCCGCTCCTGTCGGGTGCCGGTCGTGGCATCGCACCAGGCCTGCTGGTCGTCGAACAGGTTCCAGTCCTCGAAGGTGAAGGTGAAGCCCGCGTCGGTCGTGAGGCCCTGGCCCACCACGCGGATGCCACGCTCGCGGCAGTCCTTCAGCCAGCGCAGCACGCGGCGATGGATTTCCGGCTTGTGGTCGAAGGCCTGGACCACGTTCATGATCATCGGCCGGCCGCTCAGGCTCGACATCTCCTCGTAGAAGGCGCGGTCGCGGGCATTGTCGCCCGAGATCAGCAGCATCTGCATGAAGCCGTCGTTGCGCTCGGCCAAAACGCGCGCGAATTCGCGGCAGGTCTCGTCGTGCATGACGTCGGTCGGCATCGGCGTGCCGTCATAGTCGCGCTGCACCGCGGCGGGGCCCGTCGGCAGCATGCGCTGGGCCGACCAGCCGCAGGCGCCGGCATCCATGGCCTCGTTGAGAAGGCGTCGGAGCTCGGCGTGCTGCTCCGGCGTCGGCAGCTTGCCGGCCTTGGCCGCCTCGAACCCCATCACCCAGATCAGGAGCGGCGAGACCGGCACGTAGGGCAGGATGTTCACCGACTTCGGCGCGGCATCGACGCTGTTCAGGAACTCGGGGAAGGTCACCCAGTTCCACGGCATGCCCGCCTTCATCGAGGCCATCGGGATCGCCTCGACCCGCGTCATCGACATCATCGCGCGCTCGCGTTCGGCCGGCCGCACCGGGGCGAAGCCGAAGCCGCAGTTGCCGATCACCACCGAGGTGATGCCGTGCCAGGACGACAGCGAGCAGTAGGGATCCCAGAAGAGCTGGGCATCGTAATGGGTGTGCAGATCGATGAAGCCGGGGGCCACGATCAACCCGCCGGCGTCGATCGTCTCGTCCGCTTCGCCGGCGCCGATATGGCCGATACAGGCGATGTGTCCGTCCTTGATGCCGATATCGCCGCGAAACCGCGGCAGACGGCTGCCGTCGACGATCATGCCACCGCGAATCACCCGGTCGAAGCGTGCCATGCTGCCTCCAGACTGTCGGCAAAGCGTGCGGACAGTCGAAAGGACTGTCAACGCAACATGGCCGCTATGCGGGCCGCCGCATCGCCCGTTCGCGGGCCGTCCAGGCGCGGGCCAGCCGCGTGGTGCGGTCTTCGGCCGGGGTGAACAGGTCAGGCGCACCATCGCCGCTCGCCGCCAGCAGTTTCTCCTCGAGGACCGCGTGCGGCTCCTGCCTTCCGTCGGCCAACAGATGTTCTATCGCGACGCCACGTTCGGCCAGGCGGCGCGATACCAGCACCGTGCGGTGGCAGTCGAGGGGTTCCTTCTCGGCGCACATCAGGCAGAGCGTGGTGTCGGCCGCACCGGCGATCAGGCGATCGAGCGCGTCGTTGAACTCGGGACGGTTGGCGAGATCGTCGTAGCTGCCGCCGTCTTTCGGTTTGCCGCCGAGGGCGGCGCCTTCGTAGCGATAGAGGATGCCGTTGAGGGCGAGATGCGCCGCCAGACGCTCGCGGCCGAACTGCGGGAAGCGGCGTGAATAGGGCGTGGACCGCACATCGACCAGCACCTGCACGTCGCCCGCTTTCAGCAGATCGACGAAGCGCTCGATCGGTTGATTGGAGTGGCCGATGGTCTTGATGATGGGGGGCTTGATCGGCTTCATGACGGCAGACATCGCACCAGGTCGATGAAGGCCAGCGTCGCGGCGGAGCGTTCGTCGCGGCGGCAGGCGAGGTTGAGCGGCACCTTGATCGCGGGCCGCCCCTTCAGCATGCGGTAGGTTACACCTTCCAGCGGCAGCCTGCTCAAGGACGCCGGCACGATGGTGATGCCGAGGCCCGCCGCCACCAGGTTGAGGGTCGACACGATGCGCGGCGCCTCCTGGCTGACGTGCGGACTGAAGCCCGCCTGGGCGCAGGCCGCGATGATGACGTCGTAGAGGCCACGCCCGTCCGGCCGGCGGTAGAGGATGAAATCCTCGGCGGCGAGGTCCTTGAGCGTGAGGTCGGGGCGGCGCGCCAGCTTGTGGCGTGTGGGGAGGGCCGCCGCCATGTCCTCCTGCAGCAGCGCGTGGATGGCGAGCCCCTCGGCATCGACCGTGGCTGACCGGATGAAGGCGATGTCCAGCCGTTCCTCGCGCAGGCCGCCCAGCAGATCGCCCGAGCTGCTTTCCTCCAGCACAAACGAGACGTCGGGCCGGGTCTGGCGAAACTCGCGGATGGCGCGCGCCACCAGGGGATGGAAGGGCGCCGAGGTGGTGAAGCCCACGGCGATGCGGCCGGTCTCGCCGCGCGCCGTGCGCCGGGCCCGCGCCGCCGCCCGATCGACCGCGGCCAGCACCGCCTCGGCATCGGCCAGAAACGAGCGACCGGCGTCGGTCAGCACCACGCCGCGCGGGTGGCGGACGAACAGCTGGGCGTCGATCTCGCGCTCGAGCGCGCGGATCTGCTGGGAAAGCGGCGGCTGCTGCATATGGAGCTTCTCGGCTGCGCGCGTGATGTGGCCTTCATGGGCCACGGCGACGAAATAGCGGAGATGGCGGAGTTCCATGGGGGTATATTCAAAAAGTATGTAAAATGCATATATCATATATTTGAACGCTGGATAAGCCCGGCCTAGCGTCTGCCCACGTTTCGCGGGGACAGAACAGACATGACGGCTTTGATGGCGGCTTCGCTCAGCCTGCTGATGATCGGCACGGCCTTTCTGTCGGGTATCTTCGGTATGGCCGGCGGTCTGATCCTGATCGGCGTCCTGCTGTTCATCTTCCCGTTGCCCGCCGCCATGGTGCTGCATGCCGTCACGCAGATGGGCTCCAACGGGTGGCGCGCGCTGCTGTGGTGGCGGTACATCGTCTGGAAGAGCGCCGTCTTCTACGTGGCGGGCTGCCTGGTCTCGGTCGGCCTGTGGTCGATCACGCTCTACGTGCCCGACAAGGCGGTGGCGCTCCTGCTGCTCGGTCTCTCGCCCTTCATCATCCGCGCCATTCCCGAAAGCATCCTGCCGCGCAGCTTCGGTCCGCTGCAGGTCGTGGGCACCGGATTGTTCTCGATGATGCTGATGCTGCTGACCGGCGTCACCGGCCCGCTGCTCGACACCATGTTCCTGCGCTCACCGCTCGAGCGGCGTCAGATCATCGCCACCAAGGCCGCGTGCCAGGTCTTCGGTCACGGCTTCAAGCTTGTCTACTTCGGTGCGTTGATCGCCGATGTGGGGCAGGTCGAGCCGTGGTTCCTTTGTGTAGCCATCGCCTCGTCGATGATCGGCACCTCGCTCGGCAAGCTGCTGCTCGAGAGACTGACCGACAAGCAGTTCCGCCTCTGGTCGAACCGGCTGATCACGACGATCGCCACCTGGTATGTCGGCTACGGCCTCGTCCTTCTCGCGGGGATTGCCTAAGATGGCGCGTGTCCATCCTCCCCGCACGCGTCCCCGACGGCTTTCGCCGCCTCACTGAAGCCTCCGGCTTCGCCGCGGCCAACGGGCCGTGGTTCGAGAAGATCGAGGATGGCCGCGTCCTCCGCGGCTTCCTGCCCGGGCCGCAGCATGCCAATGCGCTGGGCATCGTCCATGGCGGCATGCTGGCGGCCTTCCTCGACTCGGCAATGGGCACGGCGGTGTGGCATACGCTGAAGCGCCGCGCCGTGACGCTGCGCCTGTCGATCGACTATCTCGGCCCGGGAAGGATCGGCGACTGGCTGCAGGCGGAAGGCGAGGTGATCGGCCATGACGAGCATATGGTCCAGGTGAGGGGCCGCCTCTACGGCCGGCGCCACGATGTGCTGGCGGGGCTGGGCGCTTTTTCACTGCTGAGCCGCCATCGACAACTTTAGACCCGGAGCTGACGCTTGCTGGAAGACAATGCCCCTTCGGGCTTCCTGAAGATCGATTTCGCCCGCGGCCGGCCGGAGCCCACCTTCAACAGCCACATCGGCAACCTCTATGTGAAGCGGGGCGACAAGGGCACGCGCGACGAATTCGTCATGGGTTTTCGCGTGCACCAGCATATGTGCAATCCGGCGGGCGGGCTGCACGGCGGCATGATGATGACGGTGGCCGATCTGGTGGGCGCCATGGGGGCCGGCACGCTGGCCGGCCTGCGCAAGTTCCTGCCGACGGTGAACATGACCTTCGATTTCGTGGCCCCGGCCAAGGTCGGCGACTGGGTCGAGGGCCGTGCCGAGCTGGTTCGCGTCACGCGCTCGTTGCTGTTCAGCCACATCTACCTGACGGTGGGCGAGGAAAAGATCCTGCGCGCCTCCTCGATCTGCAAGATTCCCTCGGGCGACGGGCTTTCCTTCGGCAAGGCAAAGCTCGTGCGCGAGGACGCCAAGCCCTAGTTCACGCGCAATTCATGTCCACGGCGTCTTGCGCTTGAAGTCGCCCTTCAGGAAATCGACGAACTGCGAGACCCTGGCCGAGATGCCGCGCCGTGCCGGCACCAACGCCAGCACGTCGGCGCCGTCGAAGTTCCACGGCGCCAGGACGCGTTTCAGTTCGCCGCGCTTCACGAAGGCGGCGGCGTCCCATTGCGAGCGCAGCACGATGCCGAGGCCCGCCACCGCCCAGTTGCGCACGACCTCGCCGTCGTTGCTGGTGAGCGTCGGCGTGACGCGGACGGCGCCCGCCTTGCCGTTCCGGCGGTGGTGCCACAGCGTTACGTCCTCGTTGTTCTCGCGCACGCAGAGGCAGTCGTGCTGCAGCAGATCGCGCGGGTCGGCCGGCGTGCCACGGCGGCGCAGGTAGGCCGGACTGGCGCAGACCCAGCGCGCGTTGCGGGCCAGCAGATGTGCCACCCAGGTCGAGTCGCGCACCACACCGATGTGGATCACCACGTCGGCGTCGCCGCTGTCGGTCCATGGCTTCTCGGAGAGGTCGAGCGTGAGGCGTATCGCCGGATGACGCGCGGCGAAGCGGGCGATCATCGGCGCGACATGCAATCGGCCGAAGCCGAACGGCGCTACCACGCGCAACGGCCCGGCGAGGCCGCGACCCTCGCCGCCCAGCGCCTCGGGCAAAGCCTCAATCCGCCCCAGCAACGCCTGTGCCTCGTGCACCAGATGCTCGCCCTCGCCGGTGAAGCGCACGCGGCGCGAGCTGCGCACGACCAGGCTCACGCCCAGCGACCGTTCCAGCTTCTTCAACCGCATCGAGAGCGCCGGCGGCGTGACGTTTAGCGAACGCGCGGCCCCGCTCAGCGAGCCCGCGCGTGCGAGAGCCTCCATGAAGCGCAGATCGGCTAGCGTGATCATTCAATTTTCCTGAACTGAATATTCGATCCAATTTAAGCACGGACCACGATCGGCCTGCTACGCTCCAAGCCATGATGGGTCCTGCCTTTCCCCCCACCTTTCCCCCAGTATTTCCCAGGGCCGTGCTGTTCGACCTGCTGACGGCGCTGCTCGATTCCTGGACGCTTTGGAACGCGGTGGCCGGCTCAGAGGCTGCAGGCCGGGCGTGGCGGGCGGAGTATCTGCGTCTCACCTATGGCTGCGGCGCCTACGTTCCCTACGAACAGCTCGTGCGCGAGGCGGCCCGTACGACAGGCATGCCGGAAAGTGCCGCGCAGGCGCTGGAAGACCACTGGCTCGAACTGCCGGCCTGGAGCGGCGCGCAGGCGGCGCTCAATGCCCTGCAGGGTCGCACGAAGCTCGCCGTGGTGACCAATTGCTCGGTCCGGCTGGGTGTGCTGGCGGCCGGGCGTCTTGCGACCAGATGGGACTGCATCGTCACGGCGGAAGAGGCCGGCTGCTACAAGCCCGATCCGCGGCCCTATCGGTTGGCACTCGAGAAGCTCGGCGTGGTGGCCGAGGACGCGGCCTTCGTCGCAGGCTCGGGCTACGATCTGTTCGGCACGTCGGCCGTAGGTCTGCGCACCTACTGGCACAATCGCGTCGGCCTGCCGCGCCCCGAACGGGCCCCGCCTGCGGCAATCGAATCGCCAACTCTCGACGGACTCATTCCCTGGCTGGAAGGACGCAGCGTATGAAGCTGAAGCATTGTATCGCGAGTCTCGTCGCTTGCTTTCTCGTCGCGGGCTCGGCTCTGGCCCAGCAGGCATTTCCCGCCAAGCCGATCACCCTGATCGTGCCGTTCCCGGCCGGCGGTCCCAGCGATGCGCTGGCGCGGGCGGTGGCGCAAGGCATGGCCGCCGATCTCAAGCAGACGGTGGTGGTCGAGAACATCGGCGGCGCCAGCGGCACCATCGGCCTCACCAGGCTCGTGAACGCCGCGCCCGACGGCTACACCATGGGCTTCGGCACCATCGGCACACATGTCGCCAACGCTGCCCTGTTCAAGAAGCTGCCCTACGATCCGCTCGCCAGCTTCACGCCGGTAGGGCTCGCGGGTACGGCGCCGTTGCTGCTGGTGGCCAGGGCCGGCTTGCCGGTGTCGAACCTCAAGGAATTCGTGACCTATGCCGAGGCCAACAAGGCCGGCATGACCTACGGCAGCGCGGGCATCGGGTCGATCTCGCATTACGCCTGCGTCGTGCTGCTGTCGGCGCTCAAGCAGAACATCACCCACGTGCCCTACCGCGGCGTGGCGCCGGCGATGAACGATCTCATGGGCGGCCACATCGATTTCATGTGCGACCAGTCGACCACGGCGCTGCCGCAGATCGCCGGCGGCAAGATCAAGGCGCTGGCGGTGCTGAGCGGCCAGCCGCTGCCGCAGCTGCCGGGTGTCGCGACCGCTGCCAGCGCGGGCTACGACGTGAACCTGCGGTCGTGGAATGCGCTGTTCGTGCCCAAGGCGACGCCGCCCGCGGTGGTGGCGCGGTTGAACGAGGCGCTGCGTGCCGCCGTCGCCGATCCGGCGTTGGTGAAGCAGATGGAGGCCGTCGGCGTCGATCTGCCCTCGTCGGCGGCGCTGCAGCCCGCTACCGTCACCGAC
>Ga0082335_1009550_pt1 | contig 10389 bp, 11 predicted proteins | sample Subgrocontami58m_FD_72375 | JGI IMG/M metagenome (GOLD analysis project Ga0082335, IMG submission 72375) | Subsurface groundwater microbial communities from S. Glens Falls, New York, USA - GMW37 contaminated, 5.8 m (SPADES assembly) (version 2) ... | reverse complement strand
CCGCATCGAGCCCCAGCCGCGAGAGCGTCGTCTCGACCCGGTGATTGAGGCGCCAGCCGTCGCTCGCATCGAGCGCCTCCTGAAGCTCGTGCAGGCGCTCGAGCAGCGTCGCGTCCTCGTGCGCCTCCGCCACTGCGTGCGCCGCCGTGTGGTAATCGAGGAGCAGCCGCGTCGCGGCGCCCAGTCCCTCGGCGACCGTCTCGAACACGCTCTGCCCGGGGCGGAATTCCGGCTCCTGCGCGACGCTCGCGAGCTTCAGGTCCGGCGAGCGCCAGACCTTGCCGTCGTCGGCCGCGGCCTCGCCCGCGATGATTCGCAGCAGGCTCGACTTGCCGGTGCCGTTGCGTCCGATCAGCCCGATGCGCTGGCCGGGCTCGACGACCAGGTCGACGTGATCGAGCAGCGGCACGTGGCCGTAGGCGAGGCAGACCCGGGAAAGCTGGACAAGAGGCATTACCGGGAGAATCCTACCTGCATCGATCGCAGCTTGCATGCCACAATTCGGCCATCCCCAGCCCGAAGAGGACATCCATGGCGCTCAAACGACCCAAAGGGGCCGGCGGCAGGTTCGTCGTCGTCGAGCACGATTCGAGCATATTGAAGGGCAATCCGCTCGGCGACCCGCACCTGCGCAAGCTCGGCGTGTGGCTGCCGCCGCAGTACGACGAGGCGCGCGGACGCTCGCGCGGGCGGCGCTTCCCGGTGCTGTACGATTTCGCGGGCTTCACCGGCACGGGCCTCGCCCACGCCAACTGGAAGCCCTTCGGAGAGAACGTGCCCGAGCGCGCGGCGCGCCTCGTCCACGAGGGGAAGATGGGCCCGGCGATCATCGTCTTCCCGGACTGCTTCACCGCGCTGGGCGGCAACCAGTACATCAACTCGAGCGCGATCGGCGACTACGCCGACTACCTGACGCGCGAGCTGATCCCGTTCGTCGACCGCGAGTTCCGCACCCTCCCACACCGCGAGCACCGCGGCTGCTTCGGCAAGTCCTCGGGCGGCTACGGCGCCATCGTCCACGGCATGAAATACGCGAAGTACTGGGGCGCGATCGCCGACCACTCGGGCGACGCCCATTTCGATTTCGTCTATTGGCACGATTGGCCGAATACGCTGGACACATTGGCCCAGCACCGCGCCGCGAGACGAAAGGCCGGTCCGTACGATGTGCGGCGTGAAGCGCGTTACAAGGGAGCTGCGGCGGGATTCGACGACGGCAGGATCAAGCGCTTCCTCGCGCAGGTCTGGACAAAGGAGAAGCTCTCCTCCGCCGAAGTCCACTGCATCATGAACCTCGCCATGGCGGCGAGCTACGATCCGGACCCGAAGGCGCCGCTCGGCTTTCGCGTGCCCTTCAACCTGGAGACCGGCGAAGCCATTGCGGCGCGCTGGGCCCAATGGCGCCGGCACGATCCGATCCGCCTGGTCGAACGGTACCAGGGCAACCTGAAGTCGCTGCGCGGCATCTACCTCGACTGCGGCTGGCGCGACCAGTACCAGATCCACTACGGCATGCGCATCCTGTCCAAGCGCCTGGCCGAGGCCGGCATCCGCCACACCTACGAGGAATTCGACGACGACCACTCCGACATCGACTACCGCATGGACGCGAGCCTGCCGTACCTGTACCGGGCGTTGAAGCCTTGAGCGCGTAGGTCGGGCTGAGCGTCGCGAAGCCCAACGTCACCGAATTGCGGGCGTCGGCCTGAGCCTGCCCTGAGCGAAGCCGAAGGGGCCTCAGCCCTCGCAGATCGCCTCGGCATCGGCCGCATCGTGCTTGTTGCCCTTGACGTAGGGCTTGACGAACTGCGGGGCCATCAGCTTCACCCGATGGCCCAAGGACTCCAGCTTCCTCCCCCAGTAGTGCGCGCTGCCGCAGGCCTCCATGCCGATCACACACGGCGCCAGGTTGGCGAAGAACTGCACCACCTGCGCGCGCTTGAGCTGCTTCCTCAACACCGTCTTGCCTCGTTCATCCACCCCGTGCACCTGGAATACGTTCTTTGCCAAATCGATGCCAACTGTCGTAACCTTCATTGGGTCGCCTCCTCTCGAGTTCGGTGGAAATACGGCATTCCCACCTTGGCACCTAGATGCCGTTTCGGGAAGGGGGCGACCATCCCATTAACCTACACACGCCGGACTAGGCGACGATGGGCGCGAGCGCGGCGCCGATGCGCTGCATCTGGGCGTCGGTGATCATGCCGCCCAGTATCTTCTGGAAGCGCTCGTCCTGCACGCCCGAGGCGATGTACTGCCAGCGGTAGGCCTTGAGCGTGGTGTCCCCCAGCCTTTGCACCTCGGTCTTGGCGAAGGTCCTGCCGCAGACTCGCAGGAAGTAGTCGGTATCGGCGGCCGCCTGCACCTGCAGGATGCCGTCGACCGCGCCGACCAGCTCGATGAGATCGGTCACCGCCCGGTCGCGCTCGCCGTCGGTGAGCTTTGTGTTCTCGCGTTGCCACTCCAGCTCGTCGAGTATGGCGTGCTGCGACTCCTCCTTCCAGTGGAACAGGAACACGTCCTTCCACAGCCCGGAGAGCTCGCTGTCGGGTTCGATGCTCTGGCGGTAATGCGCCTGGGTGAAGAGCTCGATGTCGCAGGTCAGCGCGAGCACGGCCCAGGTGGATTTGCTGAGCACCGCCTGGGCGACTTCGTTCGGCTGCGGCAGGAACGTATATCCGGCGGGCATGCCCTCGGCGATCATCGCCTCGACGCGGCGGAAGAGCTCCTGGTGCTTGAGCTCCTCGTCGGTGAAGCGCACCAGCGCTTCGAGCGCCGTCTGGTCGCCGAGCCAGTGATCGCGGCTGATCTCCAGCACCTTCGCGCCGATGTAGCGCTCGACCAGGCCGAAGATTTTGGCGTAGGTGCGGCCCTGGATCTGGCTCACGAGGCGCTTCTCGTCCCGGCCGAGGAAATCGAGCTCGCCGATCCTGGAAAGACCGTCGGGCAGGAACTTCTTCGAGAAGTCTAGACTGCGGTCGCGAAGCACGTCGCGATCGATGTCCCAGCGGATGCGCTTGGAAACCTCGATGCACTTGGCGTAGCGTTCGGTCGTTGCGCTCTGCTGCTGCATGGCCTGTGTCCTCCTATGAGTGGGTGCGACGGATGCGGCCGCGGCGTCATGCGACGCCGGCGACCGCGCTTGGGGTCCCGGTCCCGGAAACGGTCTTGCGAAGCGCGGGACACCGGGCTTCGTTCCCGCTATTCGATTCAAGATGCGCCGCGACCAGCGCGTTGACTTCGTCGCGGTGAGTCAGTGGCGCCATGTGGCCGGCCCCTTCGATCGTGATCGACTGCGCCCGGGGCAGGACAGCTGCGAGCCGCTCGCAGATGCGCCGGGGCGGAAGTGGCGAGCGCGCGCCTTGCACCACCAGGGTTGCGACGGCGAGCGCGCCGAAGTCCTCGAGCCGCGTCGGCTCGTTCAGCGTGGCGTGGAAGTCGAGCGCCACCTTGCCCAAGCGGGCTGCGAGGCTGTCGCGCTTGGCCGCGGGAATGCTCTCCCACGTGCCCGGCCCGCTCCAGTAGTCGATGAAGCGCCCGAAGCCGCCGGCGTAGTCGCCGCAGGCGAGGGCGCGCACCATCGCATCGGCAACCGCCGAGATCTCGCGCAGGGCCGCGGCGTCGGTCGCATCGCCTGCGCGCAGCAGATGAAAGGCCACCGGCTCGATCAAGGTCAGGCTGCGTAGCCTGTCGCCGCGCTCGCGCGCGACATGCAGCGCCACCGCCCCGCCGTACGAATGCCCCACCAGATGGGCCGGCCCGTCGAGCCGATCGAGCAGCGCGCACACGACCGCCGCTTCGCACCCGAGGCAGAATGCGCCCCGGCCGGGCCAGTTTGCGCAGGCGCCGTAGCCGTAGAGGTCCGGCGCGACGACCCGATAGCGGGGGCTCAAGCGCTCGATGAGCGCGCGCCATTGCGCGTACGACGAGCCGCTCGCGTGCAGTAGCACGACCGGCTCGCCGCTCTCCCGCCCCTGCACTTCGAAGCCGCCGGCGAATGTTTCGATTCGTGGCATATCGTGCTCCCGGGTCACAGGGCGGGCGTGAGACGGATCAGGGTGAGCGGCATGCCGCCGCAGGCGTCCAGGAGCGCCACTCCATCGCGGTCCAGCCGGAAGGATTCGCCGCGTTCGAGCACGACGTCGTTGGTGTCGCCTTCCTGCGTGATCCACAGCGTTCCCTGCTCCACCTGCACGCGCATGTCGCGGGCGTTCTCGACGCGAAGCAGGCTGCCGCGCGCGAGACCGATTTTGGTTTGCGCCGTGAACCCGCAGAGATTCCTGAATGCGTCCATGGCGGTCTCCCTATGCGGTTCTCAAAAGGACGTCCGTAGTGGGGGCCGGCGTGGGCTGCGCGCGTCCGAACATTCGGATGAACATCGTCGCGAGCGGCGCCGCGATGTATCGATGCATCGCTTCGGCCCTTGCCCGGCGGACTTCGCGCTCGAGCTGCTCGCGCACGCGGGGATTGGCGAGATAGATTTCGTAGGTCAGGTTTTCCATGTCGGTTTCCTTTCTTGCTCCGGGCCACTCCGGCAACCGACATAGCGCACGCCCCGTGCCAGGTGCGTGAAATCGGACTTAGGCGTTCCGATTGATGGACTTACGCTCGACGGGGAGGCCGCATGGAGCCGTCGAATAGCGCGGGGCCGTCGAATGCGGCGGCATGAAACCGTCGCATTCGGCGGACTACCTGGTTTTGCGGATGCCGAGCTTGCGCAGGCGGCCGCGCAGCGTGCTCGGGTTGAGGCCCAGGACGCGCGCGGCGCCGTGCTCGCCCTCGATCACCCAGCCGCAGTGCTCCAGAACGCGCCCGACATGCGCGCGCTCGATTTCCTCGAGCGTGGCATCGGCCGGCGCCGCGGGAGTCGCCCCCTCCGGCAGCGATGCCTCGGAGAAGAGGCCGATCGCATCGAGCCTCGCCCCTTCCGACATGATCATCGCCCGCTCGACGAGATTCTCCAGTTCGCGGATGTTGCCCGGCCAGTCGTAGGCGCTCGCCTGCTCAATGAAAGCGGGCGCGACGCCTTCCAGGGTCTTGCCGAGCTTGCGCGCGGCCTTCGCGGCGAAGTGCCGCGCGAGGCGCGGAATGTCCTCGCGGCGCTCGCGCAGCGGCGGTACGGTGATCGGAAACACGTTGAGCCGGTAGTAGAGGTCGGCGCGGAAACGGCCGGCCGCGACCTGCGCCTGCAGGTCGCGATTGGTCGCGGCGATCACGCGTACGTCGGCGCGCAGGCTGCGCGCGCCGCCGACGCGCTCGAATTCGCGTTCCTGAAGCACGCGCAGCAGCTTCGCCTGCGCCTCGGGCGGCAGCTCGCCGACTTCGTCGAGGAACAGCGTGCCGCCTTCGGCGAGCTCGAAGCGGCCGCGCCGCTGCTGAACGGCGCCGGTGAATGCGCCCTTTTCGTGCCCGAACAGCTCGCTTTCCACGAGTTCGCGGGGCAGTGCCGCGCAGTTGACCTTGACGAGCGGCCGGCCGCGCCGCGGGCCGCGGTCATGAATGGCCCGTGCGACGAGCTCCTTTCCGGTGCCGGTCTCGCCCTGGATCAGCACCGTGCTCTCGGTCGGCGCGACCTGCGCGATGAGTGCGAGCACGCGGCCGAGCGCCGGAGCATCCCCGACGATCGCGTCGCGGTCGGATCGGATCTCCTCCACCAGGCAATCGATGGTCGCCCTGGCATTGCGGTGGGCCTCGATCTCGCGGCGCAGGGCGATGTGCACGCCCACCCTGGCGAGCAGCTCTTCGGTCTCGAAAGGCTTGGTGAGGTAGTCGACCGCACCGGTCCGGAAGGCGCGCACTTTCTCGAAGGTATCGGCGAGCGCCGTGAGAAAGACGACGGGAATCGTGTGCGTCGCCTCGCCCGCTTTCAGCCGCTTGCACACTTCGTAACCGTCGATGCCGTCCATCATGACGTCGAGCAGGATCAGATCCGGCCGCGCCTCGGCCGCGACAGCGAGCGCCGCTTCGCCGCTCGCCGCCGAGAGCGTGCGGTAGCCCGCCGCGCCCAGCTCCTGCTCGAGCACGTCGACGTTCAAGGGCTCGTCGTCGACGATGAGCACGGTGCCGGCGCGCGATTCAGTCGCCAAGGTGCTTCTCCAGTTTCTGGAACAGCAGCGTCTCGTCGATCGGCTTGGTGAGAAAGTCGTCGCAGCCGCAGGTCCGCGCCCGGTCCTCGTCGCCCCGCATCGCGTGGGCCGAAATCACGATCACCGGGATGCGCGCAAGCCGTTCGTCCGCCTTGAGCCTGCGCGTCGCTTCCCACCCGTCCATGCGCGGCAGCGAAAGATCCATCAGGATCAGGTCGGGTTTCGCCTCCGCCGCCCGCTCGAGCGCGGCCTCGCCGTCCGCGGCGAGGACCAGCCGGTAATCGTCCCCGAGCAGCTGCACCAGGAGCTCGCGGTTCAGCGCCACGTCTTCCACGATGAGTATGGTCTTCATGCCGGCCCGCCGTAGTGCAGCGGCAGCGTCAGCGTGAAGGTCGAGCCGCCGCCGAGCGTGCTCTGGACCGCGATGTCGCCGCCCATGAGGCGCGCAAGGCGCCGGGCGATCGTCAGCCCGAGACCCGTGCCGCCGTGGACCCGGGTGCTGCTCGCGTCCGCCTGCTCGAATTCCTCGAAGATCAGGCCGAGCTTGTCCGCCGGTATGCCCGCCCCCGTGTCGGCTACGGCGATCGCGACCGAGCCATTCGCCACGCGCCCCTGCAAGCGGATGCAGCCGCGCTCGGTGAATTTTGCGGCATTGCTCAGCAAATTGATGACGATCTGCCGCAGCTTTTCCGCGTCCACGTACATTTCGGGCAGCCCCGGGTCGAACTCCTTCACCAGCCTCACCGCCTCGGCCTTGACGAGCGGCTCGACCGTGCGCGCGCACTGCTCGAGCACCAGCGCGAGCCCGATATGGCCGGGATGGACCTCGATGCGGCCGGCCTCGATCTTGGAGAGATCGAGGATCGAGTTGATTAGCGCGAGCAGGTGCTGGCCGCTCGCCAGGATCTTCTCGAGATTCTCGTACTGGAGCGGTTCGAGCCTCTCCTGCGAGCGCCGCATGACGATGCGGGTGAAGCCGATGACGGCGTTGAGCGGCGTGCGCAGCTCGTGCGACATGTTCGCCAGGAACTCGGACTTGTGCCGGCTGGCGATTTCCAGCTGCCGGCTCTTTTCCTGGATCTCGTTGAACAGGCGCAGGTTCTCGATCGCGATCGCCGCCTGGTCGGCAAAGGTCTTGAGCAGCGCAATCTCGCGCTCGGAGAAGGAGCTTACGTGATCGCGCCCGACGAAGATCGCACCCATTCCCCGCCCTTCCCACAGCATGGGGGCGAAGATGACCGACTTGACGCCGATCGTCCTGCAACCCTGGCGCGTCAGCGCCGGCACCCCTTCCCCGTGCTCCGCGTCGGGATAGTGGACCACGCGCCGCTCGACGATCGAGAGGCCGGAGCCGGTGTCTGAGGTGACGGGCAGCGGAAAGATGCGTTCGAACTCCTCGCGATGAGCGCCGTGATACGCCCCGATATGCAGCCGCCCGTCCTCTCCCACCAGGTTGAGCCCCACGATCCTGCCCTCGAACAGGCGCTCGCAGCTCTCGAGGATCTTGTCGAAGACCGGCGCCGTGTCGGCGATCGAGCTGCTGATGACGGTGAGCACCTCGCCCGAAGCCTTCTGCTGCTCCAGCGATTCCCGGGTCTCGTTGAACAAGCGTACGTTCTCGATCGCGATCACCGCCTGATCGGCGAAGGTGCGCAGCAGCGCGAGCTGCTTGTCCGACAGGGGACCGGGGAGCCGGCGCAGGACCGTCAGGCAACCGACGGCGACATCGCCGAGCAACATCGGCATGAAAGTGGCCGCGCGGTAGCCGCTCGCAATGAAGTTCCTGATCCCGCGCTCGAACTCGCCGTCCGCTTGCTGCGCGTCGGGAATGTCGATGAGCCTGCGATCGAGAATCGCCGCGCCGTGCATGTATTCGCGCGTCAGCGGGAAGGGGAAGCGTCCTCTCCACGCAGCGGCCCGCTCCGGGTCCGACTCGGCGATGGCCGCGACGCGCACTTCGTCGCCGTCGGGAAGCGCCACGGCGACCGCGGCGTTGGCAAACAGCTTCAGCCCGCTCCGGACGATCGCCTCGAACACCGGCTGCGTATCGGTCGGCGAGCTGCTGATCACCCTGAGGATCTCGGCGGTCGCCGTCTGCTGCTCGAGGGCCTCCTGGGCCTGGTCGCGCGCGCGCCGCAGTTCGATCTCCGCCCGCTTTCGCTGCGTGATGTCGCTCAGCGCGCCGACGACCTTCGTGACGCGCCCGTTCGCGTCGCGCACTCCGATGCCGCGCTCCAGGATCCACTTGTAGCCGCCTCGACCGTCCGCGATGCGGTACTCGTGCTCGATCTGCGGCGTGCGGCCCTTGAAGTGCCCGACGATGGTTGCGCGGTAGCCCGGGAAGTCCTCCGGATGGACGCGCGCATTCCATGCGGCGGGAGTCGACTCCTCGGCGGGAAAGGAAAAAAACGTCTTCGCGCGCTCCGTCAGAAAGAGCCTGCCGGTCTCGACGTCCCATTCATAGATGCCCTCGACCGCGGCCGAGGTGGCGAGCGCATAGCGTTCTTCGCTCTTGCGCAGTGAGTCCTCGACGTGCTTCAACTCGGTGATGTCCCCGGTGGAGCCGATCATCCGGGTCGCCCGGCCGCTCTTGTCGCGCAGCGCGATGCCGTGCTGCCGCGCCCAGCGCCAGCTCCCGTCGAGCGCGCGGTAGCGGTAATCGCACTCGAAGCGCTCGGTGTCGCCCTTGAAATGGGCGACGAACGCCGCCCGGTAGCGCGGCTGGTCCTCGGGATGGATGCGGCTCCGCCAGTCCTCGGGCGTCCTGAGGACCTCCGGCGAAAGGCCTATCGCGCGCTGGACCCGCTCGGAATAGTAGATACTGTCCTTGGCGATGTCCCAGTCGTAGACGCCTTCGTTGATCGCGCCCATCACGATCTCGTAGCGTTCCTCGACCTCGCGCAGGCGTCGCTCGGCGCGCTCGAGCCGCTTCGCCAGATCGACTTCGCTGGCGCGCGAGGCACTGGGTTTTCCCGCCGAACGGGCCATGGCTCCCCCGAACCGTGTCGCTCCCGGAATGATTCAGTGTATCCCCGGCACGCGTTCCCGGGGAAGCTCTGACTAGAAGCTGGGCGGCCCGTCGGCGGGCATGCCTCGCTGCGACACCGGATACAATCCCCCGCCATGGCGCTCAAATCCACCATCTTCAAGGCCGAACTGCAGATCGCTGACATGGACCGCAGCTATTACGGCGAGCACGCGCTCACCGTCGCCCGCCATCCTTCGGAAACGGACGAGCGCATGATGGTGCGGCTGCTCGCGTTCGCGCTGCACGCCGGCGAACGCCTGGCCTTCGGCAAGGGGCTGAGCAGCGACGACGAGCCGGACCTGTAGCGGCGGGACCTGACCGGCGCGATCGAGGCCTGGATCGACGCGGGCCAGCCCGACGACAGGCGCATCCGCAAGGCCTGCGGCCGCGCCGCACAGGTGCGCGTCTACAGCTACAGCGGGCATGGCGCAGCGCTCTGGTGGGGCCAGATCGGCGACAAACTCGACCGCATCCAGAATCTGAGCGTGGTCAACCTGCCACCCGGCGTCGGGCTCGCGCTGGCGAAGCTGGCCGATCGCAGCATGCAGCTGCAGTTCACCATCCAGCAAGGGCACGTCTGGGTGAGCGGCGGGGAGAGCGTGGTGCAGATGGAGCTGCAGGTGCTCAAGCGCGCGGGGGCCGAAGCCCACCGATAACCCTGAACGCGCCAGCCTGACGCGCCCGGCCAAGTTCGTGGACAATTCAGGTCTTCACGCCTAACGGTTCGAAATCATGGACGACAAGACCCGACAACTGCGCCTGGGAATTCCCAAAGGGAGCCTCCAGGAAACGACCCAGAAGCTGTTCGTTCGCGCGGGCTACGACCTGCGCATTTCGGGGCGCTCCTACTATCCGGACATCGACGACGCCGAGATCCAGTGCATCCTGATCCGGCCGCAGGAGATGGCGCGCTACGTGGGCCAGGGCGTGCTGGACTGCGCCATCACGGGGCTGGACTGGATCCTCGAGACCGGCGCCGAGGTCGCCGAGCTGGCCGACCTGCGCGCGCCCTGGCCGAACTACGGCATCGTGCGCTGGGTCATGGCATCGAAGGAGGACTCGGCGTTCAGCAGCGTGCGCGACCTCGAGGGCCGGCGCATCGCCACCGAGGCGGTCGGCATGACCCGGCGCTTCCTCGCCGAGCACGGCGTGAGCGCGAACGTCGAGTTCTCCTGGGGCGCGACCGAGGTGAAGCCGCCCATCCTCGCCGACGCGATCGTCGACGTGAGCGAGACCGGCTCGTCGCTGCGCGCCAACAAGCTCAAGGTCATGCAC
>Ga0082335_1009549_pt1 | contig 10389 bp, 4 predicted proteins | sample Subgrocontami58m_FD_72375 | JGI IMG/M metagenome (GOLD analysis project Ga0082335, IMG submission 72375) | Subsurface groundwater microbial communities from S. Glens Falls, New York, USA - GMW37 contaminated, 5.8 m (SPADES assembly) (version 2) ... | reverse complement strand
AGTGTTGCCACACGCTGCCCAAGCAGATTGTACACTGCAAGTGTTGTCTTGCTCGTGACATCAACGGAGAATTTGATTTCTGTTGAGGGGTTGAACGGGTTCGGGTAGTTCTGCAGCAATGTGAACTGTATCGGAGCGACTTCTTTCACTGCCGTCAACACATCAACACGGATTGCTTCGGTGAAGTGAATCGAACCATCGAGATCAACTTGCCTCAGGCGATACTGCGTTGTTACCGTTACAACAGAATTATCCGTGAACGTGTAGCGCTGGGGAACGTTTGTTGTTCCATGTCCGGGAACGAACGAGTTTGGTATCTCGCTCCATTCAGATTCTCCCTGACGTTTCTTCTGGACGTAGAAACCGTAGTTGTTGATTTCGCTTGCTGTCGTCCAATCTAACTTCACATGATTGTTGTTGATGAGTGTTCCTGTGAACGATGAGAGCTGGATGGGGAGACCGCCCAGTGTGCCAACGATATAGCGGGTGGCGGAGAATAGTGTATATATTCCCGGCGCGCTATTCGTAGCTGTATATGGATCACTTCCGGTAGTGATAGCATTGTCTGCAGCATGAGCGTACAGAGAACCTGATACATTGCGGTAGGTGGAGGTAAACGACCGACCAGCCGCTGTAAAGTCGGCTCCTTCTTCCGATGCAAGCCATTGAAAAGTGAGGTTAGCATTATTTACGTTGGCGTTGCCTTCTGTAATTTCCCATGTTCGCTGCACCGCCGTTGCATTAGTCAAGGGCAATGAAGGATTGACTCCGGAAAGGACGCGAACAGTGAACGCATCAGTAGGATCACCTGCAACCAATCCGATCGTGAGAGGATTGAAGGCACCAGCCGCGGGAGCAATGGGGTATTGGAAACTTTGGGTAGCTGCTATGGAGCGGACAACGCCGCCTGTGCCATCTGTGACAACGCATTTGGTTGCCGCTGCACCGCTGACGGTTCCGCTTAGAGTTAAGTTATTAGCGCCGAGTGTGATGTTGCCGGAGGTGAGTGTGAGCGTGGCGCTGGTGGTGACTCCTTGAGAAAGCGAGACACCGGCGCTATTGCTTATTGTGAGGTTATTGACTGTCGATGGAAGTTGATTGCCCGTGACCTGAGCCGAGCTTCCATTATAGGTGTAGTTTGCGCCAGCGTCGTACGTCCTCGTGCCTGTGACTTGAATACTACCCGTTGAAGCAGTTGAAGTGATACCATCCACCGAGCCAATGCTAAGTGTTCCTCCTGAGTTGAGTGCAAACGTACCTGCGCCAGTCACGGCGTTCGTGCCGCAATTCAGAGTCCCATTGACTGTGAGGGTACGGCTCGTTGCAACAGAAAAATTGTTGTTCAGAGCCACTGTCTTTCCAGCAGCAATTTGCCAATTAATGGTTGTGTTCGTGAACGTACCCGCGGATTGAGTGAAAGTAACGGACGAAGTTCCACCAGTGAAGTTAATGGTACCCACACCGCTCCCTGATAATGTAAACGTTCCGCCTGTTTGATTGAAACTACCGCCAACATTGAATGTGCCAACAGAAGCTCCACTGACCAAATCCAAGATGCCTCCAGAAACCACCACGTCGCCTGCAATGGTCACGGTAAGAGTTGCGGGCGAACCCGAAACAAACCTAAACGCTCTCTGGGTTGCTGAGCCAAGAGATTTAATAGTAAGGTTACCGTTAATCGTCGTTACGTTACCAGCTAGCTGCCAAGAACTCGCCATCGCTGACGTGACATTTATGGTCAAGTTTCCCCAACTGATACTCGAGGGAAGGGCATTGAGGGAAGTGCCGGTTCCATCTCCCCATTTTTGTATCTCAACTGTACTTGATGCGCCAAACACTCTGTTTGCGGCAGTTGATCCCGGAATATCTGCTGCTGCGCCATTCGCGCCATTAGCGTAGGCAACAATATAGGTGCCCCCATTGTCAATCTGGAAAACGGTGCAACTAACAAGGGCGCCTGCCGTTAGAGTCCCTCCATTCTCAGTCTGTATTTTGTTTCCCGTACCAGAAACAGCCCAAGCAACCGTGTTGTTCATGCTGTGACCGTTTTGAATGACGAACACATCGCCAGAAGTGAAATCGGCAGGACTCGACCCACCACCGGCGCGTACTGTATTCCAATTCGTAGTGGTATTAGGTGCGACGCTCCCTTGAGAATAGTAGGTGGTTGCTCCCCACGCCCCCCCGCTCATCGCAACAACACAAAGAGCAACTACGAGAATCCTTAGTATTGATTTCATGAAATGTTCCTCCTGCGAGAAGAGTAATGTGTGAAAAGTACGTTGCTATGTCTGAATGCTTTGAAAAACTATGATACTAAGTCCCGAAGGGAAAGACCCACGAGGTCTCTCGTCTGTTTCAAGGAAGACCTCGTGGGTCTAACTTGAAATCTATTGATGATAGAAAGGAAAGAACGAAGAGTGCATGGAGAGCACTCACATGAATTATGTTAGCTTTTTGTTAAGATGCAAGTAACCAACCTGTAAATATCTGAAGGTAACCTTCCGCAGGGGTTGTGCCGGGCAGAGCTTATCTGAAGGTAACCTTCCGCAGGGCTTGTGCCGGGCAGAAGGTTACCTTCAACGAATAAGCACAAGGCGCTTGCTTGCGGTGTTGCTGCCACTCGTTAATCGGTACGTGTACACACCGGTCGGGAAGGACGTCGCATCCCATCTGACGCTGTGCTCTCCTGCTGGTCTCCGCTCATCGACAAGCGTAGCAATAGCTTGACCGAGAAGATTGAATACTTTGAGCAACACATGGCCGATCTCTGACGTCTGATATCTGATTTCTGTTGTCGGGTTGAACGGGTTCGGATAGTTTTGGCTAAGCCCAAATGCTATGGGCGTATTCTCCGCAACACTCGTAACGACATTGACCTGAACAGGATCTGTGAAGTGTGGCGTTCCATCCAGATCGACCTGCCGTAACCGGTAGAGCCAGTTGCCGTTTCCAACATTTATGTTGGTGAAAGAATAATCATGAGGAATATTTGTCGTTCCATTTCCGGCAACAAAGCTGTTCGGTATCTCTTCATACGTTTGCACTGTTTGTAAACGGCGTTGAACGAAGAAGCCAAAGTTATTTATCTCGCTCAACGTTCTCCAATCCAACCGAACGTCATTGCCGTTTACCACAGTTGCGGTGAACGAAGCAAGCTGAATTGGCAGCACAGTAATTGAGAGAGCAGAGTTGTATTGCTGGGAGTTCACAACAAAGTCACCGGCATCAATCACGTTGTTGTTATTCTTATCGTACCACACTGCAACGAGGAGATCATGTAAACCTGTTGTCTGGGTTGCGGGTACTGTAAATGACCGTGAGACGACGTTTGGACCCTCAAAGAGACTCACTTTCAGATCATGCGCAGGATCGGATGTGTACGTTGTCGTTCCCGTCGGCGCGATGGAAGCTGCAAGGATCAACGACATTGCATCGGTTGTGTTGATTGAGTATTCGATGGTGAAGGTTGACCCTTGTGCAACCGTTGCTGGGTTCGGCGTCGCGCTTTGAATGGTAGCACTGCTGCCCTGTAAGAGTGTATAACTCGGATAGTAGTGAGAAAGAATTTGCTGCCACGTCAACGTTCCGAGTCCGTGCGAGACTCCCGCAGCGCACGGAGAAGTTGTCAGCACCCGTGTGCCTGAAGCCCATCGCACAGTTCCCCATTGGCAAACACCGCGACCGTGGCCGTTCGGCGTTTGTCCCTGACAGACCATATCCAAAATGCAGGGCCAGGAACTTCCCGTCCCTGTCCAACCATCACCGCAGCCTTTGTTGTTGTTTTCGGCTGCATACTCTGAGCGTGCAACACTGGAGCTTGAAGTGAGTAGAATGTATCGAGCTGTTGCGTCAACTGCGTTGTTTGCGTTTGTAGATTGTGAGCTGCCAAACACCTGGCATGATGTGTTGTCGCAAATATCATAAGAAGCGCTTAGTGGATTGTACACGTACCACAAGCCGTAACTCCGGATTGCCACAGCGCCTGCCTGCAGTGAATTCATTCCGTTGCTCAAAGATCCCCAGCACGAATACCACTCTGCCGGCAAGACGTACTTGCAGTATGTTTCCAGGCTGTACACTTGCACTGTTGTGCACGAAGTTCCAGTACAGTTGCGTCCCACACGAATTGATGCAGGAAGCACAACGGATGTTGGGAGAACATCGATGGCTGAGGAATCTTGTTTCTCACAGTCGATGCAGTTGCTTTCGTCCTTTTCTGTCTTCACCGGACGATGAGATTTGCTTTCGTCAATGATGTTCGAGCCGGAGCCAATCTTCAGGCGAATGTTCTGTATCCAGTCGCCGTTGGTCCAGGTTTCAATGTTTTGCCGCACTTCAGTTTGGTAGCCCGACTTCTGGAATTCAAGATTTGGTGTTACGGTGTTTGAGGCGAGCGGCAAATAGATTCTGTAAAAACCTCGTTCATCTGTTCTTACTTGACGTTTGTCCGCAGTTGATCGAACGACAACGTCCTTCAATGGCAAACCTGTTTGATCATCAACGATAAATCCCAAAACAAGAGTAGCATCATTTCTGTGAAGCTGAGCTATGTGATCCGGCTTTAGTTCCTCGGGGGTTAAGATTGGATCGAGAAAAAAAGCGATAGTTGACGAAATGTTGGGCACAACCGCAATGCGTGAATTCATCGGCTGAAAACCGGCAGCCTGAACATGCACCTCCCAAACTCCTTCTTCCAAACGTAGCGGCGTAAATCCTACACTTTGCAGTTGCCGACTTGTCAAGGTTTTTGAAACACCATTCTTCGTATGACGAAGTGAAATGTCGGTGGGAAGAACCGAGTATCCCGTCGAAGCATTGGTGAACCGAACAAGCCCTTGAGCTCCAGTTTCGGGGTGTGCTTGTGTAGGGAGAATTATTGCGCATGCGAGCAGTGAAAGAACAATGCGCAGCTTCTTTGCAATCCCGACGGAAGCCATGTGTACCTCTTTTTGAAGAGTGGGGGAAAGAGCGCGAACGGAGAATCCTATTATCAACTGATGTTACGCAACAAAGATTTTTGAACCACAGATTACACAGATTCACACAGATTGATTTAAGGTATGGCGACTTTCGCTCGACGAATTCAACACAAAAGAATCTGTGAAAATCCGTGAAATCTGTGGTTCAGTTTTTTTTGGTTGCGGCTCTGCTGCGCTGTGTTCTTCGAGCCTTTGTGGCAATGCTTTTTTGTTTCGGTGTGCGTAACGTCTGTTATTAAATTATTCAAATAATTTCATTACAGCAAGAGTGTAGTATGTCCATACCCACCTGCTCATTTGATGACAGTGCGCGATATTCGGGCAACTACAGCGTGTCGCGGTTTTGCTCTTTTCTTCCAAGGTCTGAGTAGTGTTCACGAGAATCAAACCGTTCTGTGCAAGACAATTGAAAAGAAACGGCTGTCAAAAAACATGTACGTTCTGTGTGAAGCAGACTTTCTTGTAAGTCGGTTGATTCTTGAGTCCGGGGGGAAGCGACTTCGTTGAAGTCGGAAGAGCTGATCAATGTCTTGGAGGGGGGACTACGATGTGGAGCGGAGTGCCACTCCGCTCCACAGTTACTTAAGAAGCAGCCCCGACAAACAACGTCGGGATTGTTGCTCACTCATATCCTTATTTGAGCAACAACAACTTCTTCAAGCTGCTCTTCGTTCCGCTTTCAAGTTTGTAAAAGTACATCCCGCTTGAAAAGTCGGAAGCATTGAATCGTACTCGATAGTAATGTCCTGCTTCGGCAACATCGTCGAACAATGTTGCCACCTTTCGACCGAGCAGGTTGTACACATTGAGAGCTGCGTGAGCGGTGTTGTCCACCGAGAATTTGATTTCCGTTGATGGGTTGAACGGATTTGGATAGTTTTGGAAGAGAGCGAACTCATTCGGCGCAGTTTCCCCTACGGGGTCGTAGACCTTCACTCCCGTAATGGCATCAACTTGCACGGCTTCTGTGTAATGAATAGTGCCGTCAAGATCCCTTTGCTTGAGCCGGTACTGCAAGGCTTGTCTCTCCGCGGAAGCATCGGTGTAAGAATAGGTCTGCGGTTCGTTCGTTGTTCCATGTCCGGGAACGAAGCTGTTGGGAATTGTAGTGAAGTCAGCAGTTGAACGAGCAACCTTCTTCTGAACTTCAAACCCATAGTTGTTGACTTCCGAGATTGTTTTCCAATTCACAATTACGCTTGCCGCCTGCCGTGTCGCGTGCAAGTACGAGAGCTGGATGGGAAGGGGAGCGGGGGGACTTGAATGGAACGGTCCAGTTGCCAGGGTTCCAAAATTTGGTTCCCAGGTAGGATTGCCCGGAGGATTTGGAATGTTGCCGGGGACAGTCACGTCTGAGAAATATGCAGTGGCGCTCACGACAAAAGCGAACGCTTCCATTGTACTAACATTGCTGACCCCGAGTTGTGCAAAGGGTATTCTCATCTCTAACCCGTGATTTGCTGCACCATCATTATTGAACGCGAATGAAACGGAATTTTGCGCAAAGAAATCGCCGCTGCTCGGCGGACCCGCCGTCGCACTGCCTGACTGTCCACAGTCGCCGATATACGACGCGAGTCTTCCACCAACAAGTTTCACTGCGTAAACATATACATGCGTGCCGCCAACTGATCCGGGATTGAGAGCGAACATGTAGTCGACTTCAAAATCAGCCTTGAAGCCCGTGTGGTTTCCTGCATCTCCCGACATATAATGTCCTCCCGGGGTTCCCCCTAATGGGTTTCCTGCGGCTGTGCCGGTTATTCCGGAAAAGTTGAGCCACAAGCCGATGCCGTTGTCACTAAACTCCTGTATCTTGCCGACAACTCCGATATAGAGCCGGGAGTTTGCAGCATCGGGATAGTAAACGATTTTGGAAACATCAATCGCGGACCCGAAGCCGCTATTGGTATTGAGCTTGGTTGCAACGGTGACGTACTGTGGATCGGATAAGTCTCCGTTAACTGTTGGCTGCGCATAGGAGACTGCGCAAAAGAGTAAAAAACAAAAGCTGGTAAGGTATGTCCACTTCATTGGATTTGTCCCCCAAAATGTTGACGAGTTTGATTCTGTGAGTTCAGATGTATCAAGCAAGGAAGGGAAAGCAACCGATCGCTTAGCACAAATATAGCAACACGACGAGCAATGTCAAGTGAACAAAAGCATTGTCCGATTTTTTTGCAGCGTTGCATTCATTCGCAAAGAATCTTGAAGCTGTATGATAGCTATTTGATGAGAACCAGTTTCTTAATATCGCTTTTTTGCATGGAATGAAGATGATATAAGTACACTCCGCTCGCCAAGTTTGCTCCATTGAACCTGACGGTATAGAAGCGGCCAGGTTCAGCATTATCATCAAACAGTGTTGCAACTTTTTGGCCGAGAGAGTTATACACCTCAAGCGTTGCTCGCCCGTAGCTTTCAACTAGAAACCTGATCCGGGTTTCCGGATTGAATGGGTTCGGATAATTTTGAAAGAGAGCAAATTCCTTCGGTGCATTTTCGGCCACACTTGTTACCACGTCAACTTGCACCGGCTCGGAATAGCTTATCGTTCCGTCAAGGTCGATTTGTTTCAAGCGATAGAACCACGTTCCTGATGTTGCCTGAGCATCCGTCCAAGTGTAATAGTGCGGTTCGAGAGTAGTTCCGTGTCCCGGAACGAAACTGTTCGGGAGGGTTACAAAGCCGGATTGATTGGCTCGTGATTTCTGGATTTCGAATCCATAGTTGTTTGTCTCTGAAAGTGTCGTCCAGTCCAGACGGACTTGATTACCATTTATTGCGATGGCGGTAAAACTTGCAAGTTGTACCGGTAGAGGATCGGAAGTCAAGAAGTAATCAAACAAGCCGGTAAATGCCGGCGCCGATGATGGCGGGTAACCGGCGTTTGCTGCATGAACGCCGACTTTGGTTACCGTCATGATGCGAGTAAATGTCGCGCCAATGTTGTAGTTGATACCATCAGGTGACCACGACTGAGTCCACGAGTCGCCTTGACGCTTGATTTTCATGTAGAGTGAAGCGGTGGGTGTTACGCCAAGTCCCGCAGAGCCAACGTCCTGGTGTACACCGTTTACAAAACTCCAAGCAAGACGATTGATGGTTGCACCATCTCCATAAAACTCCAAACGCAAAAAGTTGAGAGAGTCCTGCCAGATTTGAACGCCTTGCATCTGATATGCTTGATTCATGAGCGCGTCGAACTTCAGGAAGAGCTCAAAGTTTTGCGGGTTGTTTACACATTGCATGACACGTGGAGCGAAGTTCCCTGCTTCGGTGATATCGTGCGATGAACCGGCGGGAACCGAAATCGAAAGCTGTGTCCCCGTCATCGAGTATGAGGCATCGCCGAGCGGATTCACAAATGTCCACACGTTTGTGTTGAGTGAAGGGGTGTTGAAATGGTCCGGAACGATTCCACCTGGATTGCTGCCGGGAGTTTCGCGAACCTCGACATTGTCAACGATCCACCACCAAGCCCAATCATCGGCGCGCCATCGGAAACGAACACGGGCATTAATTACGCCGGCGGTTTCGTTCGTAATGTTGATACACATTGTGTCGGGATTGGGCGACGATACTGTTGATGTCCACTTCTCCACCCATGAAGTTCCGTTGAATACTTCGACTGTTGCTCTGCCGCCCGAATCGCCTCTGAAGAATTGGTTGAATTTCAATCTGACAGTAGAGTTTGATAAGGGACTGAACGCCGGGGATTCTAATGTGACGTCCTCAGGTCCACCGAGACGAGAAAGTGAATCACTGTCAAAGATCGCAACAGGTCTTGACATCGGAAGTTTGATATTTCTGTCAGCAGGATTGTCGAAGTGCCAGTTATCCCACGATGCGCCGACCATGCGATTCTGTGTCCAACCTGCCGGTGGTATTGTTCCTGTCGCAGTCGAGAAGTTCTCAAATATGAGTCGCGTAGTTGGCGCGATGGGTGTTTCGGTGACCACGACGTCATCAATAAACCACCACCATGAGTAATCGCCGCGATAGCGGAAGCGGATGCGAGCATTGCTTACTCCGGCAACTTCATGCGTGATGTCAATGCATGCGCCGGCACCATCGCTTGATTGCAGTTGTGTTGAATCCACTGGAGACCATGTTGTTCCGTTAAAGGCTTCAACAACAGCCGAGGTGCCGTATGGGTTCGACCGAAAATACTGTTTGAATCGAAGTACGATTGTGGAGTTGAGCGGCGCGTTAAATGCGGGCGACTCCAATGCAACATCTTCCGGTCCACCGCCAGCGGATTGGAAGTCACTATCGAAGCCTGCGAACGGGGCGGAGGCTTGTAGTGTTGTTGTCCGATTTCCCGGATTGTCGAAGCGCCACACGTCGAATGTCTCGCCAACAATTGTATGATTCGCCCAACCCGCAGGGGGCGTTGAGCCGGTAGCCGTCGTAAAATGTTCTTCGAGCACCACGCTACTCATTACGTCTTTTGTTTGAGCGGGAGGTAATGATCGAAGTTGAGCAAAAGTGCCGGTTGTGGCGAGCAACAAAGCAACGAACAGGCCATTGTGCCGGAATGGAACAAGACTTCTCACGGAATTCTCCCTATGATAAGTGAAAAACCAATCGTTTCTGAAAAGTTAGAGTGAAGAGGGGGGAAGTAATGCAGGGTGGGGAAAAGCCCTGGTCGTGCCACAACATCGTAAATTCCGACTTGCGAATCGTTGACGGGTCGCAAACCAAAACATGGGTGACTTGTAGGGCGACCTTTAGTTCGTCCTGCAAACAAAAAACCCCGAGCATGTTCTGCACAGGGTTCATGAGAGAAGAATCGCTTCGGAGCTTATTTCACCAACATCAGTTTCCTTAAAGCAGAGTTGTTTCCATTTTCTAACTTATAGAAATAAACTCCCGAAGTAAGCTTCGCTCCGCTAAACTTTACGTCATAATATCGTCCCGCTTCGGCAACAGCATCAAACAGCGTTGCAACTTCTTGTCCGATCAGATTGTGCACGCGAAGAGTTGTTTTGCCCGTCGTCTCGACGGAGAATCTGATTCTCGTTTCAGGATTGAATGGATTTGGATAATTCTGGTGAAGCTCGAAAACCTTCGGCGCCGACTCATTCACCGAGGTTGTTACATTTAGTTCTACACGAATTGCGTCAGTGTAGTATATCGTGCCGTCAAGATCGATTTGTTTCAATCGGTAGTACCACACACCGCGTGTAACATCGCAATCAAGGTACGTGTAATTGTGCGGCTCATTTGTCGTCCCGTATCCAGGGACAAAGCTGTTCGGGAGTGTAACAAAGTTTACGCGGTCCGATGATCGTTGGACATAGAAACCGTAGTTGTTAATCTCGCTCAGTGTTCTCCAGTTGAGTCTAACGCAGCGCCAATCAGGTGTTGGTGTTCCTGTAAAGTAGCTGAGCTGGATGGGGAG
>Ga0082335_1009547_pt1 | contig 10391 bp, 8 predicted proteins | sample Subgrocontami58m_FD_72375 | JGI IMG/M metagenome (GOLD analysis project Ga0082335, IMG submission 72375) | Subsurface groundwater microbial communities from S. Glens Falls, New York, USA - GMW37 contaminated, 5.8 m (SPADES assembly) (version 2) ... | reverse complement strand
GAACGCGAGGACGAGCCTAAAAACACTATCGAGCAAATTTTTCGACGAGCAAATAGGCGCTGGGCTAAATAACCAACTCCAACAGCGATACCAGCATGTCCGAATAAATATGGCATTTAAGACGGCCTCATTTCAGGATTAGGGAAAGAAATATGTGTTACAAGAGCTTCCTTACTGGTGTCAAACTCTCCTGGCCCACGCTTCCAGATTGCAGGTAACCACCTACTTATCATTAGGTCAAGCCCGACTCGTTGTGTTTAAAACGGTTAATCATCTTCTAACCTAATCAGTCTTGCTACAAATTCGGTGGATTAAATTGTAGCACTGTCATTGACCAGCCACAATACTTGAACCACTTTAGAATCGTCAACTCAAGCACGGATTATTTGAATCTACAACGACCATGTCTGGCCCTGAACATTTTTACTCTCAAATAGCACATCTCCTGGCCCACATTTCTCACTTGGAACCTCTCATAACATTCTTCCCGAAAAAGGATGCTTCCGTCTTTACGAATCCCGACACGTCGGGACGGTAAATTGGGGCTTCGCGACGCTCGCGAAGTCAAAGCGAACCCATTTTCGTCCTTCGTCGTGTCTCCCAAGGCCGACACTTCGGCCAGGTCGGGACAACCGGGTTATGGATGATTTCCCCCAAGATGGCCCCCCTAAATCTCTTACTTTATCCTAACTTTTCCGCTACCCGCTGTTAACTGTATGGAGTCTACAATAGGGGGCAGGTAATGAGAGCGGGTTGAAAAAACTTTACAGAGCTTGGCCCGACATGTTGAACCTGGTATTTAGCAAGGGTAACACAGTTAAGTGTGAGTGAGATAGTTGAAAGAATCAGATAAGTCAACGAACGGAATTAGTGCGCAGGGCAATTCTGGCTTAGAATTGTCCGTTGGTTCAATCCGAACATTGTTCCGCATCCAGGACAAAGCTTTTTTGTGTCTGTTGAATGAACGCTATCGCGCTTTCAACTCGACCGGGCCTTACAAATATGATCTCATTATTGATGTTAAACCCCTTTCCTATTTTGTTGAAAGAGACCTCGTTAGTAAAGATACTTCGGTACCCCGGATGAAAGCCTATACCAGCAACGGTAATCTAATCATTGCCCGAACAAAAGTCCCCTTCAAGGCAATCATAGACACTGTAACCGGGAGGGGCATAGTGAGAATTCTCAAGAATGACGAGTCTTTTGATAATTTCCTCCGTGTCTTTTACAGCCTGGTTCTAGCCGGGGAATCTGGCATCCTGTTGCATGCCCATACTATCACAAACGATGGCCAGGGCATGGTATTCCTGGGAGGCTCAGATATTGATGAATCAACGATGGCCAGAATTTCGTCAAGTGGACAGGTTTTGACTGACGGCCTTGTCTTAATACGCAATTATAAAGGCGAGTTCTATGTCTTTGGCACACCGTTTGGCAATGGTTCTGTTAATCATCGTTCTAATTCCTATGTCCCTTTAAAGGGCCTTTACCTGTTGAAAAGAGATACCGAAACCTACCTTTACGTTTTACCCCAGCTTACTGCAGTCCAGGAGCTCTATAGTTATCTCTTTTTATTTGAGCATCCTCCATCGTTATTGGAGAGTATATCTCAGACCTGTTCCATATTGGCCAATAATGTTCCAATATGTGAACTTCACCTGCAACAAGATGGTTCTTTAGAAGAAATTGTGCCCAGTCTTATTGATGATAACCATTGGAAGGTCTGTGGATTTCCGGAACTCAGTAAGAATTGACTATGGTTGTTCCAGTCAGGTGTTTGAAAGGCAAATTGGATAGGGGTCCATTAAATAATTTCAGATAAATGTTAGTGCGAGAGGAATAAGCTTGGACAACCAAAATAAAGGTCATTGGTGCCGATAATGGAAGTCTTTCAGAAAGAAAGGAAATACCATGAAGGTAACTGGTAAAAAAGTCCTGATAGCAGGAGGCGCAGGGTTCATTGGCAGCCACCTTGTTGATGTTCTGGCGCCGTTAAATAAGGTCACCGTCGTGGACAACCTATCCAATGATTCGTGGAATAACATCAGGGAACATGTAGAGCGTGGAACAATTGAATTTATTAAAGCTGATATCCGTGACGAAGAAAGAATGACGGAAGTCGTGAAGGGTAAGGAGGTCATTTTCAACCTGGCCGTTCAATGCCTTCGAATATCTATAGAAGACCCACTTCTGGTCCACGAAGTTAACGCAACCGGGAGCCTTAACCTGTGCATGGCAGCTATGAAAAACGGCATAGAAAGGTTTGTGTACATATCTTCCTCTGAAGTCTATGGCACCGCCAAAAAGGTACCTATGGACGAGGAGCACCCGCTGGAGCCTACAACGCCTTACGGTGCTAGCAAATTGGCGGGAGAAGCCTATGTTCGTGCCTATCATAGAACATTCGGCCTGCCCGTAGTGGTGGTCCGTCCATTCAACACCTATGGTCCCCGCGAGCACATGGGGGGGCCGTACGGCGAGGTAATTCCTCGCTTTGTTGTCCGATGTTTGAATGGGCTACCGCCGGTTATTTTTGGCGATGGGGAGCAGACCAGGGACTTTACCGAGGTTACTGACACTGCTCGAGGAATAGTTGAAGCTTCGGAGTGCGATTCTCTGGTGGGTGAGACTGTAAACATCGGCGCTGGCCATGAGGTGTCTATAAATGAGATTGCCAGGATAATCTCGGAACTTCTGGGAATGGATATGCCACCCGCGCATTTAGCTCCCAGACCTGGAGATGTGCGACGCCACCTGGCTGACATATCTAAGGCCCACCAACTTTTCAATTTCAGCCCGCAGACCACGATAGTGAAGGGCATTGAGCATTACATAGGCTGGTTAAAAAACCAGGATCTGGAGTTAGACCACCTCCAGCGTGAAGCGGTACTGTTGAACTGGATAAAGGAGCCTAAGCGTAGCTATGTTGGAATCTGAATTGCAGGGTAAACGCATACTTGTCACAGGGGCTGCCGGGTTTATCGGTTCACGACTGGTTCAGGCTCTACTAGAACAAGGCGCTAATATAATAGCCTGTATCAACCCGGGAGAGGAATCCCGCCTGTCCCGGATTTGCACCAGTGGTTCACTGCGGGTAATTTCATGTTCTCTAGCTAACGCTAAAGCATTGGCCTATTGGAAAGAGACTTTCAGAGATGTTGAGTTGGTGGCTCACCTTTGGCTCCATGTTCCTCCGGCCGCAGATTTCTATGTTAACGCAGCCAAAGATGTCACTACCAATATCCTGGGCACATTTAACCTGCTGAGCATACTAGGGCCTTCACTCCAGGGTATCAGCTTTGCCAGCAGTGTCCAAGTTTATGGGCGCCATCATGTTCCCGTGAAAGAGGACTTCTGTCCTAATCCCTTATCCTCATATGCCGTCACAAAACTGGCCTTGGAAGGCTATCTGCGAGCTTACTCACAGGAGCGAGATGTACCAGTAACCATCTTGAGGTATGCGACAGTCTACGGGCCAGGTGAAAAGAGTCACAGGGCTATACCTAACTTTCTGCACTCCCTGGCACAGGGAAAAGCCCCTACGATTTTTGGTAACGGCTCGGAAGTCCGGGACTATGTGAATGTGGATGATGTGGTTGCTGCTACCATCCAATCCCTGAAAAAGAATCAGAGTGGCGTCTTAAACATCGGTTCTGGAGAAGGACGCACCACTCTGGAAGTGGCTGGGAAGTTAATGCAGCTTTCAGGTATAAACCTGGAGCCGCGTTTCATTACTCGTAGTGAATCCAACATAAATATAGTATGCGACATCGCATTAGCCAGAGAAATGCTCGGTTATGAACCACAAACTTCCCTGTCCGAGGGGCTGGTTCGGGAGATTGAGTGGTTCGAACGAGAAGTCCTGGGTAGACCGCTGAATCAACTTACGAAAAGGGGATTTTGAATTGGAGCACAAACGCTTAATTTACGAGATGGAGAAGGATCTTTTTGACCGGCTTGTGGCCCTTGCAGCGCTCATCCTGGTAGCTCCCCTGATGATCATCATCAGCCTAATCATAGTTCTTGATTCGCCGGGGGGACCTATTTTCCCTCAGGTGCGAGTCGGCAAGGAGCATCGGAGGTTCACCATATATAAGTTCAGGACTATGAAAGTCAAAAGCGATGACAGGGAATACAAGGTATATGTCAAAAATTTGGTCACTGCGGGAAGTCATTATGCAGTAGACAATCACGGGCCCGTTTACAAACTTACCAATGATAAACGAGTAACCAGGTTTGGCGGTTTACTGCGACGGATTGACCTGGACGAACTTCCTCAATTGATCAATATACTCAAAGGTGACCTCTCACTGGTGGGGCCCAGACCGGACATCCCACAGTCTGTGGAGCTATACAAGGCATGGCATCTCCAAAGACTGACGGTCAAGCCTGGCCTGACGGGGCCGTGGCAGATTAACGGTAGAGACAGGGTTAGCTTCGACGACATGGTCTCCATGGACCTGGACTATATTCGGCAACGGAATATCAAATTGGATCTGAAGGTTTTGGCGCTTACATTGCCTTCAATAATAAAACGCTTAATCAAAAGAAGGGAGGTATGACAATGGCTAAAATTGGGGTTATTGGATGTGGCTATTGGGGTATTCGTCATGTACGAAACTTCAGAGACATCCCCCAGGCCACAATGGCGATGGTTTCCGACTTGAGTCACGAACGTTGTGACAAGGTGAAGGAAGTCTTCCCCGGAATATCCGTTACCAACAATTATCAAGAACTTTTGGATAGTTCCATTGATGGGGTTGTAATCGCGACGCCGCCGGGTACTCATTATTCGATTGCAAAGGATGCACTACTAAAAGGAAAGCATGTTCTGGTGGAAAAGCCCCTTACGACCAGTTCAGCACAGGCATCTGAACTCATAGAGTTGGCGGAAAAGCAGAATAAAGTGCTGATGGTGGGTCACACGTATTCGTACAACCCGGCTGTGGACTATCTTAAAAATTTGATCACCAAGGGAGATATGGGGCAAATCTACTATATAGACTCTGCGAGGCTGAATCTTGGCCTGTTCCAGCAAGACGTAAATGTTCTGTGGGACCTGGCGCCACATGATATATCTATAATACTTTACCTTTTGCAGATGGAACCGCATAGTGTAAGCGCCAGGGGGGCAGCCCACGTTGATTCCAAGAACCATGATATAGCCTATATGGAAATGCGTTTTCCCGGAGATGTCGTTTCTAATGTCCATGTGAGTTGGCTCGACCCATGCAAAGTGAGGCGGCTGACGGTTGTAGGCAGCAAGAAAATGGCCGTCTTTGATGATTCCTTTGATACGGAGAAAATCCGTATCTACGATAAGGGAGTCAGTTTCCCCTCCAGTAGTGATAGCGTGTGTGCCTGGCCAGTGACGTATCGCAATGGCGATGTTACCATACCGCATATTCCCACCCCGGAGCCTTTGAATCTAGAATGCACTCATTTCGTGGAGTGCATAGATCAGGGTAAAAAGTGTAAGAGCGATGGCTGGAGTGGGTTAAGAGTAGTGAGCATCCTGGAGGCAGCCCAGAAGTCTTTGCTCAATGGCGGTCTAAGGCTATCCTTGGACCCAGTATTAAGCCGGTAATGGCGTTAAACGAGGAGAAATAAGCATGAGTAATATATGTGTTATCGGAGCCGGTTATGTTGGTCTCGTTACAGCAGCTTGTTTCGCTGAGCTGGGGCATCAGGTTTGTTGCCTGGAGATCGACCCAGACAAAGTGAATTCTTTGCAGCGTGGAAAGCTTCCTGTCTACGAGCCCGAACTGCTTGATCTGTGGCAACGCCATTATTGTTCAGGCAGACTTAGTATCACCGGTAACTACCAGGAAGGGCTTCGTGGTAAGGACTTCGCTTTTATCACAGTAGGTACGCCTTCGACTTCTAACGGTAACCCCGACCTGAGTTGGGTGCGCTCAGCAGCCAGGTCCATTGCCGAGTCGGCAAGTTCTCCTATGACTGTGGTAATCAAAAGCACAGTCCCGGTAGGGACTGCGGAAATGGTGGCTGGAATAATCTGTTGCAACAAACAGCCTTCAGACTTCCCGGTAGTATCGAATCCGGAATTCTTGCGTGAAGGTTTGGCTGTATATGACTTCATGCATCCTACCCGTGTGGTAGTAGGTGCAAGAAGCGCTGAAGCTGCAAAAGCGGTCGCAGCGCTTTATGAGGGATTGAACTCTCCTATAATTTTCTGTGACCCGGGTACTTCTGAGATGTCGAAGTATGTTTCCAACGCTATTTTGGCTTCTCGCATCAGCTTCATCAATGAGATAGCGCTTCTGTGCGACAAATTAGGTGTAGATGTAAAACGGGTTGCTCAGGTGGCCGGTATGGAGCCTCGGTGTGGAGATGGATACCTGGGAGCAGGTCTGGGCTTTGGCGGTAGCTGCTTACCTAAGGATCTTAGAGCTCTAATTCACGTGGCAGAAAAACAGGGTGCTGCTATCCCAATGATACGTGCCATAATGCAGATAAACCGAGGACAGCCTCACATAGTAATCAACAAACTTCAAAGACTTATAGGTCCGTTGAACGGGAAAACCGTGGGCATTCTAGGCCTTTCCTTCAAACCTAATTCGGATGATATGCGGGAAGCGAGCTCTATTTCCGTGGTTGCGCTGCTCCAGGGGCGTGGTTGCCGGGTAAAAGCTTATGATGCGGCAGCCATGGATACGGCTGAAAAACTTCTACATGGTGTGAAATTCTGTGCCAGCCCATATGAGGTCGCTGAGGAAAGTGATGCTCTGGTACTGGTCACTGAATGGGAAGAGTTCAAAAGATTAGACATGGAGAGGATTCGTTGTTCAATGAAAACTCCTGTCCTCGTTGATGGCCGCAACCTGTACGAGCCGGCAGACATGGCAGCAGTTGGTTTTGTTTATGAGGGAATTGGGCGGTGTGGGTTTAGCCCTAAACAGCCTCACCTAGTCTCGAACGAAACAGCAATGCCTATCCGGGGCGCCGGTAAAGAGATGATAGCTATCTCAGAATGATAAGGTACAATTATCCGCACAGAGCTTCTCTTTGAGATGTTCGCAACAAAGGCTGGTTTCTATATCTGGAGTGGCGAAGGTGCAAAGCGAGTCCCGGTTTTAGAAAATCCGGAACATTACGAGGAAGGGAAATAAATGGCATCAGTTAAGAGGCGAAACGAAATTGAACCTGAAGTTTATGGCGAGGTGCAACTCGGGGTGAATTCAACGGTTGATCCCTTTGTAAGACTGGGTTATCCGCCTGCCCGTGTCCATAGCAAGCCTTTGATAATCGGCCCTAATGCTCGAATCCGTCAGGGCACGATTATCTATGCCTCCAGCACCATAGGCTCGAAACTGGAGACGGGTCACAATGTAGTCATACGAGAGGAAAACTTTATAGGAGATGAATTCAGCATATGGAGTCACTCTACTGTTGACTATGGATGTCGAATTGGGAACCGGGTAAAAATCCACCATAACGTGTATGTGGCACAATACACCATTATCGAGGACGACGTTTTCCTAGGTCCTGGGGTAATAATCGCCAATGACAGCCATCCTGGTTGTCCATTGGCCAGGGATTGCATGGAAGGTCCAGTCATAAAAAGGGGTGCGCAGATCGGCGCAGTTACAGTCTTGTTGCCTAGAGTGATTATTGGGGAATATGCCTTGGTTGGCGCCGGTAGTGTCGTTACAAAGGATGTTCCCCCTCGAGCAGTGGTCTATGGAAATCCGGCAAGGGTAATGGGTTGGATTCAAGATCTGAACTGTACTACTGGCCTTATGAAAAAGCCTTACGGGCATCTTGCCGCTGTATTGAACGGTGCTACCAAGAGCATATAGAGAAGGTGTTTGAAAATACTGGTTGCTGACGAAGAGTTGTGGTCTCTTCGCTGAAGTGAAAGGAGGACGTGTCGTGCTGAAGATATTCAATTGGCGGAGTATATCTATTATGGTGCTGGGATTGGTAATCGGGGTTGCATTGGCCCTGGCTTACCGGGCGGCAAGCCCAATAAACTACAAACCAAGGTTGGGATGGCCGCCAATTGCCGAGGTAGCTGAACCCAAGCCTACTTCTGAGCTTTATCAGAGCGTGGTCAACATTCAAATGATAGCCAAGGCTTCGATACCCTCCAATCTAGTCCTGAAAACGCTTCAAAGGCAAGGCGAATACTATACTGCGAAAATACTATCCGTCCCCTTTTTAGAGTGGCTGAATGTGAGAATACAAGACGAGGCTCCCCGATACTCGCATACCGCTAAGGAAATGGCTCAAATGCTTGAAATTAAGTATGACTACAAAAGCCAGACACCTTCGGTACAGCTAAAGGTAAATAGCACTGATCAGGAAGAAGCGGCTTTTTTGGCCGATTTCATACCGCATGCATTCCGTTCATATATTCTCGCTGAAAACATTGAAATAGATATGGCGGAGTACCAGCTTAATCTCAAAGAACTAGGGAAGATCAGGACTTCCATGGCAAAAGCCAAGAAAGAGTCAACAGACCTCAGGTTGAAGTTGTATACGAGTAACCCCACCCTGAGTTCATCATATGTTGCCACTGAGGCAAAAGCGATCGCTTTACAGAGCAAAGTCAACGAGCTGGCAGCAAAACTTGCTGCCCTGTTTGTTCAGGAGTCAGAAGCAGAACAATACAATGATACAGTAGCCAGGATGGGAAAAGCAACGGAGACCCTCGTCAAATCCAGGAAAGAGCTAGCTGCTATGAAAGCACAAACGAATGCGAAAGTCGCGGACTTGAATATACTAAATAGTGAAGCTAAAGTCAACTCTTTAAACCTTAAGGTGAATGAACTGCTAACGAAGCTTACAGCTCTTACTATCGAGCCTTCTGAAAAGGAAATATATGACGAGACGGTAGCGCAGCTTAAGAGGACATCGAGTTCCCTGGTGCAATCGAAAAAAGATTTAGCTGCTTCCAGAGCACTAACAGAAACCAAAATGCTGGACTTGAACATACCCACTGCCGAAATTAAAGTTAGCGCTCTGGAACGCAGGATGAACGAGCTGTCATCCAAGCTTGTAGTCCTTATTACCGAAGTTCCAAACCAGGAAGAGTATGATGAGACGGTAGTTCAAATGAACAGGACGACGGAGGCTTTAAATAAGGCTCGGAAAGAATTGGCTGCATTACAGACACAGGCTGATGCCATAAGGCTGGACCCGATTGCAACTGACGGTGAGGCAAGGGTAAATGCCTTGGAGCGCAAGGTGAATGAGCTAGCGGATAGGCTAGTGACATTTTTGATTATGGATTCGGGAAAAGGAAAATATGAAGAGGTAGCATCACAACTAAAAAAGACAACGGATGCCCTGGACCAGGCCAGAAAAGAGCTGGCCGATTTGAAAGCGCAAGCCGATGCTATAGTGCTGGACCCGAATATCACCAAGAGCGAGACCATAGTGAAGACTCTCGATACTCAAGTAAACGGGCTAGCAGCTAAACTCGTAGCCTTTGCCATCGGCAATCCACAAGGAGTAACTTATGACGATATCGCTGACCAACTGAATCGGGCAGCGAATGCTCTTGCCGATTCCAAAAAAGAACAGGTTGCTATAAAGGAGCGGGTCGACGTTGAGGCGTTTGAGTTAAACCTGGCGTACACCGAGGCGATCGCAAGGGACAAAATCCTGGAAACACAGTATGAGGTCCTGGCACGAAACACAACGCTATGGTCCTCCGACCGTTTCGAACAAGCTGATATTGTATCTTATTTAGTTGTGCAGGAGCCGACTCTCCCTTTCAGGGTTTCTCCATACAAAACGACTCGGAAAAAAGCCATCATGATGGGAGCTGTTCTGGGTTTGGGGGGTGCGTGGTTGCGACTAAATTTCAAAACTGTGAAGAATCAGATTAACTCTATGATATCGTCTTCACAGGCAACTGATAGTGAAGAATCCAGAGAGGAAGAAAAAGCTTGACAGAACTCACTACAATACATACGAATTCTCATCCATCGTCCTGTACTCAGGTTAAAAGAGGAACGGGGATAAGTGTGTTGGCGGTTACCAATATGTACCCCTGCCCGGATATGCCTGCATTTGGCACCTTCATTAGAAACCAGGTGGAAAATGTTAGGCAACAGGGTGTGGACATCGATGTGCTGTTCTTCAACGGGAGAAAGAGCAAACTGAATTACCTGTGGGCGTTCCCCAGATTGTATGCGCGTCTATTGACACGACGTTACGACCTTATCCATGCTAACTATGTATTCAGTGGAGTTGTAGCCAGAGCCCAATTCCTGTATCCCGTCGTTCTGACGCATACGGGCGCCCAGGTCTTTCGGGGGAAGCAGGCACCTCTTTGTCGATGGATTAGCGGATTGGTTGACAGGGTAATTGTACGCTCTCAAGAAATGAAGGAAAAATTGGGCTGCCAGGCAGCCGAGATA
>Ga0082335_1009544_pt1 | contig 10392 bp, 7 predicted proteins | sample Subgrocontami58m_FD_72375 | JGI IMG/M metagenome (GOLD analysis project Ga0082335, IMG submission 72375) | Subsurface groundwater microbial communities from S. Glens Falls, New York, USA - GMW37 contaminated, 5.8 m (SPADES assembly) (version 2) ... | reverse complement strand
GCGGACAAGGCCATCGCTTAACATGCCCGTTTTTCTTTACTCCTTTGTTCTTAACAAGCCCGCCGATCGTTGTATATTCACGCACCAATACTTTGTCAACTTTAGGGGCCCAATACTGGACAAAATTATCTATTTCCGGTTTAACTTCGGGCTGGTCGATAATACTTACTAAAACTTTTGTTCTAGATTTCATCTTATGCTTCAACGCAATTAAGCTGTGCACATTAGACATAACTAAATCAAAATTAGAACCTACCCTGATCCTCTCATAAGATTCTTTTTTTAATGCATCGAGGCTTATTTCTATCGTTTCAACCCCCAATTCAAGAGCCGTTAAAGCAACCTCCTCATTTAATAACAATCCGTTAGTAATAAAATTAACCGGCCCAATTCCTTTGGATTTTGCCAACCTTAACATATCTAAGAACTTTGGGTGGCAAAGAGGCTCACCGTCGGATAAAAGCCTAAATATAGTATTCTTATAGCCTGAAACCTCTTGAACGATCTTTTCATAAAGGCTCCACCCCATATGTTTAGGCGTGTACGCTTTTGTCTTAGAAATAACCCGATGCGGGCAGTGTATGCATGCGAGATTACAGGTATTAGTGATCTTTAATATAACCATGGGAGGAAAATCCTTCTCCCCTTTATTTAAAAACCCAAATTTTGCTTTCATATTTATATTACGCGCGCAACAACAGTTCCTTCATAATTTTTATTATATATCCAATTTGCCTATCGGTAAGCGTAGGATAAATTGGAATAGACACTGCCGATTTCATGATATATTCGGTATTGGGGAATCCTTTAGGACTTAACTTCAAGTAACGGTACAAAGGCAAAGGTTTAACCGGCTGCTTAACTTTTATCCCTTTTTTATAACTTTCCTTCATGAAACTATGAATATTGCCTTTTATTTTAATCATATACCTATGGAATATATGCGATTTTCCCTGATATTTTCCTGGCGATTCAAAGGCATAACGTGCAAAAGAATTTTCGTACATCTTGGCAATTTCTATCCTTCTTTTAATAAACTCGCCTATCCTGGAAAGTTGGACTCTTGCTATGGCTGCTTGTAAATTTGTCATGCGATAGGTATATTTAACTGTGTTATTCAAAGAATCGGGTTCTTTTAAGCCTTGCAATTTATTAAACAAATATTTATTTCTTGCCAACACCATGCCGCCTTCTCCGGCAACCAGATATTTTGTACCTTCAAACGAAAAAATCGATAGGTCACCCAGGCCACCCACCCTCCTGCCCTCATACTCAGCCCCTACCGAATGCGCACAATCTTCAATAATAGGAATGCCATACTCCTTAAATTTATCTACCTCGGCAGGACACCCATACATATGCGTAACAATAATAGCTTTTGTTCTGTGGGAAATTTTATTTTTTACTTCAGAGAATGACATATTGTAATCTTTGGAATTAACATCGCACAAAATAGGCTTGGCGCCGGTATACAAAACTGCATTTAATACTGCCCTACAAACATAGCTGGGGATTACAACTTCATCGCCTCTTGAAACACCTAAACTTAATAACGCCAGATGCAATGCCTGTGTTCCGGTGCCGGTAGCCACCCCGCCAAAGCATCCTATATACCTGCTCAGTTCGTTTTCGAACTTTGCCACAACATCTCCTTCGGCGAGATACTTTGACCGGATGACATTTATTACTGCTTTTTCTTCCGCTAATCCAATTGTAGGCATAGAATGTTCAATTATACCGGCTCTTTTCATTAATTAATCCTTAAGGCGTTTATTATACTATCCAATTTTAGGGATAATACACAGTTCAACTCAGCTTTATTCCCGCACCAACAACCCCGGCAAGGAACACCCGCATTATCACTTTTCAAACCCTTGGAATAAATTAAATCTTTGCAATTCATTAGAGGTTCTTCCTTATCCGCAACGCAAGAGCATCTGTATATATTTCCGTCAGCTTCTATCCGATAATACATATAGCCCGCTTTACATGGATGCTTGTTTAAGGATAAAAAAGAATCTAGAATATACCTAATCCCGGATAAAGAATTACCGATATTTTTGTTTCCTTCTCTTTTAAGCTTGGACAACTTGTCAAAATATAAACTAAATTCACCGGCATCCGGGGCTAATTCTTTTGCCTTATCACTTGCGTAAGGTATCGAACTAACTATTGAAAATATTACTTTTGAATTAAATCTTCGCCCGATACCCAAAATATGATTTAAAGACTTAAGATTAGTTTTTGTTATAGTAGCATAAAAGATCACTTTTATGCCCTGCCTCGTTGATACCTCAGCTGCCTTCAAAACTGTTTTGTAAGACCCTCGGCCTCTTAAAAAATCATGCTCATCTTCATGACCATCTAACGATAAACCTAAATGGCTGACACCCTTTAACAGGCCTAGTTTCTGCGGTACTAAAATACCATTGGAAGCTACAGAGACCCTGATGCCCGTCCTGATTGAATATTCCATAATTTCCCTTAAATCTTCCCTTAATAAAGGTTCACCTCCAGTAAAGTTTAATCCGCATAAACCTATTTTTGACAATGAACGAATAGACGAAACTATATCACCGGTTGCAAGCTCCGGGACTTTCAGATTCCGTCTATCGCAGTAAACGCACTTACTATTGCATTTGTTTGTAACGGCCCAACCAACAAATAATGGCGTTGTTTTATACAATAAGCCTGCCATGCCAATCCTATATGCTGCCCGGATATAATTAAAATTCGCCATAGTTTTTAACGTGTTACTGTAAATAACCCAAAGAATGTAATGCCTTTTTTTCCTCATCGCTTAAACGAGTTTTTATACCTTTAAAAGAACCATATTCATCCGCATAGTATGCCAGCCTGTCTTTAAAGTTAATAAACTCTTTATCTTCTCTGCCCGGTAAACTATTTAACTCTTCCGCATCATTTCTTAAGTTATAAAACTCATAAGAATTATGGTCGGTATCGTAAATCAACTTAAAACCATTAGTTCGCACAGAAAGCTTATTTGGTAAAAAACTAAACGCGTATTCTTGGCCATGGACTTTCTCGCCTTTAATTAAAAAGGCGAGATTTGCTCCGTGTATATTCACGGTTTTTCTTATACCGAGAAGCCCTAATATAGTAGGCGCAATATCGATTTGCCGAACCTGATTTTTGACTTCTTTGAATCTTATAGATAAACCCTTCGAATAAATAATTAACGGAACTCTTATCAATTCGTCATATAACCGGAAACCATGCGTAAAATACAACCCATGCCTACCCAGCCCCTCACCATGGTCAGCACTGATAATTACCAAGGTTTTGTCACTTAAATGAAGCGCTTTTAGGCAATTCAATATTTGCCCCAGCTGATCATCAGCATAACGTATAGAAGCATCATATAAATTAATATAGTAATCGATGTTTTTATTATAATTATTCAGCCGGGCCAGCCTATTCGGCAAACCGCCTATCCCATAAACTTCATCTGCTGCCAAAGGTAAATTATTAATTTCAGGATTATGCCGGTAGCCCGCAAACATTTTTTTATATTCAAAAGAAGAAATCATCGGAAAATGCGGCTCAAGATAATGTATCCAAATAAAAAATTTACTGTTTTTATTATTTTCTATCCATTTAATTGCCAAAGGAGTAACTTCCTGCGTATTAACAAATTTATTATCGTCCCACTGGTCGCCAAATATCCAAATACAATAAAAAGAATCAAAATACTTATCGAAATTTCTTATAGTCGAAATGCCCTTATGGCTGCTCAAAAAAGCCGTGGCATAACCATTCTTCTTTAGCACTTTTGATAAAGGCGTTACTTCGCCGGACAAAGAATCACCGAAATTAAATACGCCGTGTTGCAATGGATATGCCGAAGTTAATATTGAGCTCATACAAGGCGCGGTATGGCTCGATTGCGCAATCGCATTCAAAAAAACCACACCTTCGCTTGCAACTTTATCAATATTGGGCGAGGTAGGCTTATTATACCCATAGCAACCCAGGTGATCCGGCCTTAAAGCGTCAAAAGTAACAAACACGACATTCATGTTATTACGCGGCCTATTTATTAAATAAACCGCCGCCGACAATAAAATAACGCCTAAAAACAAAATAATTAAATTATTTTTACTGGACATATCCTAAAGAATATAGGGCCTTCTTTTCAAAATCACTCAAAAAAATCTTCTTTTCCCTATCAATTAATTCATAATCATGCAAAAAAGCCGACATTTTATTCTTCAGTTGACTAAAATCCGGTTTTTCTTTACCCGCCAAGTTATTTACTTCTCCGGGGTCTTGCTTTAAATTATAAAATTCGTAATCCTTCTGATCTAAATTATATATTAATTTAAGATTTTCTGTACGAACCGCAATACGGTTTAACAAAAAGCTAAAAACATATCTGCTGCTCCTCTTTTTTTGGTCGTTGAATAACGTAATTAGACTTACGCCCGGCATATTCTTAGGCTTTGTTATACCCAAAATCCCCAAAACAGTTGCCCCAATATCAATCTGCTGTGCCTGTACTTCTATTCTCTTATTTTTTGTTTTCTCACCGGCTAAGCCGATAATCAACGGAATTTTCACTAATTCGTCATAAAGCATAAAACCATGCTGAAAATACAACCCATGTTCCCCAAATCCCTCACCGTGATCTGCACTAATTATCACGGCTGTTTTATTTTTCAAACCTGATTTCTGCAAATAACCTAATATTTGCCCTAGCTGATCATCGCCATATTTTATAGAAGCATCATACAAGCCAGCATAATAATTAAAATCTTTTATATAGTTATTCAAACTGGCGAGATTCTCCGGCAAGCCACCCAAGCCATAGGTTGTAATCAAGACATTATTTGATAGCAAATTATCGTTTGAAAACATTTTTCTATAAACATCGGGAGAATCCATCGGGAAATGCGGCTCAAGATAATGTATCCAAATAAAAAATTTACTGTTTTTATTATTTTCTATCCATTTAATTGCCAAAGGAGTAACTTCCTGGGCACGAATAAATTTACTTCCATCAGAACTTTTTTTTAACATCCTGGAAGCATAAAAATTATCAAAATATCCATCAAACCCTCTTATAAAAATACCTTGATGGTTAGTAAAAAAAGCCGTGGCATAACCATTCTTCTTTAGCACTTTTGATAAAGGCGTTACTTCGCCGGACAAAGAATCACCGAAATTAAATACGCCGTGTTGCAATGGATATGCCGAAGTTAATATTGAGCTCATACAAGGCGCGGTATGGCTCGATTGCGCAATCGCATTCAAAAAAACCACACCTTCGCTTGCAACTTTATCAATATTGGGCGAGGTAGGCTTATTATACCCATAGCAACCCAGGTGATCCGGCCTTAAAGCGTCAAAAGTAACAAACACGACATTCATGTTATTACGCGGCCTATTTATTAAATAAACCGCCGCCGACAATAAAATAACGCCTAAAAACAAAATAATTAAATTATTTTTACTGGACATATCCTAAATATCTTAATTCCTCTTTTGTTTTATCATCTAAAAGCCTTTTCCTGCCCTTGCTTTTCGGACCGGATCGAAGATATTCGTCTATTTTATACTTGAGTCGTTCAAAAATATCCTTATTTAAATTCACCAGGTTATTACTTTCAGTCAAATCAGAAGCCAGATTATAAAGCTCATATTTATCTTCGTTTTTTGTTTCATTATATATCAACTTCCAATCTCCATACTTAACACTTTTTGTTGTACGCTCATCAGAGAAAATATACTCTAAAGGATATTCTTCCTTTCCGGTAATAACGCCTAAAAGGCTATGCCCTTGCATAGTTTTAGGTTTTTTTATTCCTAAAATATCAAGAATAGTCGGCGCGATATCAAGATCAACACTTATTTGGCTATCTATGACTTTCTTTTGCGAAATAATATTTTTAAAAATAATTATAAGCGGAACTCGAAGCAAAGGCTCATATAAAGTAGAACCATGGACAAAATACCAACCATGCTCACCGAACATTTCACCATGATCGGCAGAAATAATAATAAGCGTATTTTTATCAAGTTTATTCAAAATTAAACTTTCCATTATTCTGTCAATCTCAGCATCCACCGTTCTAATAGCCCTGTCATACTTTGCGATATAATCCAAATGCTTAATAACTTCTTCATCATTCTGATTTTTTATATATGGATTATAATAAAGCCCGTCGTTTACAAATAATTTGTCATATGGGATATAATCAGCATACGGCGTATGAGTATTTAAATAATGTATCCAAATAAAAAAATGGTTTTTAGAATATTTATATACATAATCAATAGCTTTATTAGTAGCTATTGTTGCATCATTATTATGGTAAAGATAATTAAAACCTTTAGAAATCTCACGTAGTGCTTTATCCTGAAATTCACCGTCTCCCATTTTGGAATTCCCAATTACAAAAATTGTTTTATACCCTTTGCCCTTTAAAATCTCAGCTAAGCTCGACAACTTAGGATTCATCATATCCTCCCACTCCATTAACAGATGCGTCCTAGGTAGAGTTGAAGTAACAATCGAACCCATAGTTGGAACTGTCCGTGTACCTTGTGCAATCGCCCTTGTAAATAAAACCCCTTCGCTTGCAAATTTGTCAATATTCGGGCTGGTATTTCTCTTATAACCATAACAACCCAAATGATCCGAACGCAAACAATCAAGAGTGATTAAAACAACATTCATTTTTTTTGTGTGCCTGAAATGCAAAAATACGCTTATTAAAACAGCTAATAAAATTAAGAATAAAAATAATACTTTGTTATTTAATATTTTCATCTTCAGCTCATTTATCCACATCTACACCGAGTAAGCTCGATATAAACAAAGCAAGGTCTTTAATACTTAAATTATTAAGTTCGATTTTTTTATTAACAAAAATGACTCCCGGCACCAAACTCGGGTCAATTAAATGGTCGCCGCTCCATTTCTTTTTATTGTCCTCGATAAGCAACTTCGGGGTTCCCCCTAAAGCAGTCTGCCAGGAAGCGCGGTATCCATTGTTAAACCCGACGTATAAATCCGGGGATTCTTCCGAATACAAACCTTGAAATGCCTCTTCTCTAGTATAAACATTTTTAATTACATTTTCGCCGTTAAGAGGATCACGAAATTCCATTAGCTTTCTTTTAATTTCATTTTTTAGATTATTAATCTCGAGTTTATGCACGCTTCCATAATATTCCCTCTGGACAGCATTTAAATATATACCGCCAAAACCAACAGCGTATGCTTTAGTCCTGGACCAATCTACATTATCAAAGAATTCTTTACTTTCGTCCGCGCCTTTTTCGAAGGAAAGATACCCGTTTTCCAATAACCATCTATTCAAATGTATTGCTTTACGAAAAGAAGCAAAACCATGATCGGAAAAAACAATTAAATTTGTGGAAAAATCAATTTTATTCATTATATCACCCAGTATCTTATCCATCCGTTCATAGTACTCATAAATGATATTTGTGTACTGTGGATTATTTTCATAGAAAGGATGCTTAGGGTCTATGTAGCGCCAAAACATATGTTGGATAGGATCCAACCCTTCAAAATAGAAAAATAGCAGCCCATTCTTAAAATCTTTCAAACCAACATCCAAAACTTCCTGGTTTTCTTTTAGGATCGAATCGGCCAATTGCAAAAAGGCTTTTTCATCTATCCTATCCTCGGTTAAAGCCCAGGTATCATATGGCATGCCTTGGGTATAGTATAGGCCGACTTGTTTTACCAATTCAGCAGAGTAATTCTTAGGATAAGAAATAGGAAAAAGCGGATATTTAGGATCAAAATTTATCGGGCTTAAATATAATTCGAGGTCCGGTTTAACCGATTTTAAGTAAAACCTGCAGATCCCGTGGACTTTATTAAACATTCCAGTATTAAAAGAAACCCTGCCCCATTGGCTCCACTCGCCTTTTTTAAGAAATAGTTTACTCCTGCCGTATTCGATCAATATTCTTTCTTCATCTGAATAAATAGAAATCTTTAGCGGCGTAAAACTCTCAAGATTCGAATTGCCGGAAAAAAATTTAGGCCCATATATTTTTGTTTTAATAACATTGCCGGAATTTTCAACGTTTATAACCCTGCCCCTGCTATCTTCGTCGGCTTTTGATAATTTTGTGGTATAAAACGAAAATTTTCCCATTGTACCTAAACAATCAGGCACGCCCATACCAGAAATCATCTTTCCAAAGATGCGCTCCGGAGGGAAAGTATTAGGACAATAGTAAACCAAACACGGCACATTCTTTTTGGTTAGCTTAGCCCAAAGACTTTCTCCTTTTCGACGTATTTTTATTTCTGTCTTCCCGTTTGCGTTTGACGTTTCGTTAAAAGCCAGGTATGGCAGATAATTCTTAGGATTGCGCATAATAAAATCAAATACGCCGTGGTCTGCGGGATTTAAACCGGTTAAAAAAGTAGTCCAAGCAACAATAGACTCAGAAGGAACAGTAGTTTTTAAATGCGCGTAGTTGCCCATTTTTGCTAAACGCGAGAAATTCAGAAGTTTTCCTTCGTTCATCAGTTTCTCAACAATGCCGGGGTCCATCGCATCAATTCCTATAACTATCACTTTATTCTTATTGGGTATTTTATGCGTCATCAATCCTCCAATGATAACTATCGATAAAAGAACAATCCACAAAATGAGTTTTTTAAAGAATTTGAAAAATGCTTTCATAAAAAATAATATGCCCCCCAATGCTCCCATAATAATGACTAAAACAAATGAAGCATTTTGTGTCAAAACAAAACCCGAACCCGGGTCAATATAATAATTAATCATTATTTTATAATTCCTTTCATAGCACCGACAGCACAAATTTTGTTTTCGTCGGACAAAACAAACCTGCCCAAAGGATGCAATTGATTATCAGACTTGATGACAAATTTGCGGCTAACCCGAATCTCTACCTCGGCTATTGCCAAAGGCAAAACATAAGTAGCATCTAAAGACAAATCAAGCTTAGACATATTAATAATTTTAGCGACTCTGGTTATATGGCAATCTGCCTCCTGAGTAGCGCATTTCAATAATACTTTCCTTCCGACATCAATTCGGGAAATAGTAAAAATCTTTGCGTATAATTTTTCCGCGACTTTAACTTGAGCATTCTTACAAATGATCTGCCCTCTAAAAAACTCATAATCATTATTATCGAAAATCAGCCCGACAGCTTCTTCGGCATGAGCAGAAGCCTTAGAACCTAAGTATGATTTTATTTCTCTCACCCTTAAATTTACATTATCGGGCAGGATATTAACATTATCACCCTTCTTAATTAGGCCTGACTCGATATTACCGACACATACCTTTTTATCTCCCTGGCAATAAACATCCTGAACCGGGAAAATAAATTCTTTTGCTTTAACTTCATTGGTAAATTTACGGAATTTGTTCAAGGCCTCAAGCAAGCTGCCCTGGCGATACCATTTGATATTCTTCGATTTTTTAATCAAATTGTCGGAAAGCTTCGCCGAAATAGGCACTACGCCTTTTAGGTTTATATTATAAGCCGCGCAACAATCAGCTATTTCCTTGCTCCTATTTTGATAAACATTTTTATCAAAATTAACCAAATCCATTTTATTTAATACGAAAATATAATCTTTTATACCAAGAAAGCTTAAAACATCGAGGTGCCTTTTGGTCCCAACCTCCACCCCTTTGGCCTGGTCTATAACTATTATCGCCATGTCAGCGTAAGAACTCCCGCACATCATGTTCCGGAATAATTCTTTATGCCCCGGAACATCAATAAATAAAAAAAACCTTCCCCACTTATTATTACAAAATGTTTGAGTGGTATCCAAAGTGAATTCGCCGTCTCTCTCTTCTTCGAAACTATCCAATAGATGAGCAAACTCAAATTCTTTGGCTTTATGGTTTTTACGCTGTTTATCGATATTAGCCACCATATCAGCCGGCAGCGTACCTACCTCATATAGGAATCTGCCGATTAAGGTGGACTTACCGGAATCAACCTCTCCGGATACGACAATTTTTAAACAATCTTTCATCATTACATATACCCCAAAGCCCTGAGTTTCTGCATTGCGTATTCTCTTTCCTTATCCTGAGCTCTTCCGGAGCGCTCAGAGACCTTCGCATTGGTAATTTCCTTTATAATCTTATCAATAGTATTAGCCTTAGATTGTACGGGCTCACAGCAAGATTCACATCCGATACTACGGTAGCGTTTATTATTTTTTGCGAAATAAAGATCGACTACAGGCAGTTTTTCCATTTTAATGTACTTCCAGACATCGATTTCTCTCCAATGTAGCAAAGGATGAATCCGCACATGTGCATCAGGATCTTCTTGCACACTAAAATATTCCAGCCATAATTCCAAAGGCTGATCTTTATAATCCCA
>Ga0082335_1009543_pt1 | contig 10392 bp, 10 predicted proteins | sample Subgrocontami58m_FD_72375 | JGI IMG/M metagenome (GOLD analysis project Ga0082335, IMG submission 72375) | Subsurface groundwater microbial communities from S. Glens Falls, New York, USA - GMW37 contaminated, 5.8 m (SPADES assembly) (version 2) ... | reverse complement strand
CCCCCCGGCGGGATGGCGGGAAAACCGGTGGCGGCCGGGTGAGGGGTGGTGCCTGCTCAGGTGGCTCGATGAGTACGCGGGTGGGGCGAGCGTACTCGCGAGCCGCAGTGTAGATTCTCCTGGGGATACTCTCGCCCGGCTCGCGAGTACGCTCGCCCCACCTGCACTCCCTCAGTTGCACAGCTTCGCGGCTCGCGGGTACGCTCGCCCCACCTGAGCAGTTACGATGTGTGAAGCGTTGCAAAAGTTTAGTCAGTGGAGCGGAACGAACTTGCCGTATTGCATTTTAAGGACCCGGTCTGCGACATCGTAGTGGTCGTCATCGTGGGTGACGGCAATGATTGTTTTACCAGCGCGTTTCAGCGACGGGAGAATTTCGCGATAAAACTTTTTGCGGAAGTTCGGGTCTTGTTCGGCCGCCCATTCGTCGAACAATAAAATCGGTTTGTCTTCAAGCAGGGCGACGATCAGCGCGAGCCGTTTTCTCTGTCCGGTCGAGAGATTGAGATTGCTGATCTGTTTGCCGGTGATGGCGGTTTTTTCCAACAGCTCGGTTTCATGGAGCAGCTCCGTGGCGCGCTGGGCGTTGGGCTGTTCAATGCCGTAGAGCCGATTGAACAGGTGGAAGTCGGAAAAAATCGTGGAGAAAAGATCCCGATAGGCTTGGCGGTTGTGCGGCCCGATGACGGTTTCATTCAAGAAAACGGCGCCGCTGGCGGGCGGGTACAACCCGGCGAGAACTTTCAGGAAGGTCGATTTGCCGCTGCCATTTCCGCCCGTGATGAACACCGTTTCACCGCGGGAAATTTCCAGGTTAATGGGCGCGAGCGAAAATGTTTTCTCTCCTTTCTCGTTGGGATAACTGAAGGCCAGCTCCTGGCAGCGGATTTTCTGGAAGCTGATGGCGGGCTCGGTGGCATCGAATGGGTCGGCGTGCCCGCGGTCGAGAGCGGAATCGAGCTCCCCTTCCACGCGGTAAATCTCACGGATCGACGCGACCGCTTGCTCGAAGTGCGGATAGACCCCGACGACTTCTCCGAGCGGGCCAAAGATAAAAATGATGATGGTAGAGACGCGGGCGAGCAGGGGAATGTCAGCGGGGGCGAGCAGCGGCAGGAGAAAAACCACCGCCGCGAGCAGAATGAACAGCGCGGAGGTGGCCAGCAGGACGCTGCGATCCACAATCAGGCCGGTGGCGACCCGGAGTTGCTCGGCCAGCAGCGATATTGGGCGAAGATCGGCCTCAAAGAACTCCCGGTTTTTTCGAGAATTCATTTTCAGCTCCTTAAAGCCACCGATCAAATCGCCGAAGCTTTTGACGAATTCATTGTCCTGTTTGGTGACCTCGTCCATGGACGCGAGCAGTTTCATCCGGTCGAAATAAAACAGAGCGATGATAAACACGAGGGTGGTGACGAGAATGACGAAGGCGGTTGCTGAAAGAATAAAAACCACCAGGAAAGCGGAGACGAGCAGGACAAGAGAAGTGGACGCGCTGATAATGCCGGTGGCCCCGCGCGAAATATTCGTGGCGTGGGTTGAGATCGCGTTGTAGAGGGGGGCCAGGCCGATTGCTTCGAGCGAAGCCAAGTCGGCGTTGCGGATCTTTTCCGCGAGGCGCATGCGGATGGTCTGAACGATCGCTTCCACAATGACGGTGCTGCGCCGCATGAGATACCCTTTGCTCATCCAAAAGCCGCAAAGGCAAACCGCGACCATGACCAGATCGCGGAAGCCGGCAAAGCCGCGCGAGCCTTTCAGGGCGGCCGCGCTCAGGATGAAGATCAAGGCCGTGTTAATGACTCCGGCCAGCCCGCCGGCCAGGAGAAGGCGGCGGTCCACCTGGGTGGATTCTTTCTGGAGGAAACGGAAAAATTCCATGAGGAAGTCAGGAGCGATCCGCGCGATCGAGTGAAATCATCTGGGTGGTTCGGCCAGCGGTTTGGCTGAAAAATTGGTTCGTGTGAGCGCACCCATCGGCCGGCGAGGGACGGGCAAAGCGCGCGTGTTCTGAAAGCGGTTTGTCACCACGCGATTGGTGAGGCTGGCGGCCAGATAATTCGTGGATAATCCCCCGAAACCGGCGTCGAACAGGAGCGGCAACCCGCCGCTCGGACTGCCCATGACCACCAGTTTCGCGTTGGCTGAGCTGGCCAGGGCCACGGTCGCTTCGATTCCTTTGTAGCGAAGCAACGGCTCGGTGAGCGATCGCGCGATAATCTCCTGCGATTGATCCACTCCTTCCGCCTCGATCACTTTTCGGTCCGCTTCTTGGCGCTCGCGCTCGATTCGAAATTTCATTTCGAGCGAACGCTGCTCTTCCACGAGTTTGGATTCGATGGCAACTTGGAGCCCTGGCGGCAGGAGGATCGATTTGATCAGGAGATCATCGAGCGCCACGTATTTCTCTCCGACCTCCCCGAGCGCTCCCTGCAACGTTTCTTCGATGAGGGAACGTTTGGTCGTGTACATTTCTTCCGGCGTGAACTGGCCGAATACTTCTCGCACCAGCGCTTGAACTTCCGGAATCACGATTTTTTGGAGGTAATCCGGCCCGACTTCCTTATGGAGCACGCCGAGCAACTCGACCTTCGGCTTGAACCGAATCGAGACGGTCACCGCCACTTCGAGCCCGTTGCTGCTAATGACGCTGAACGAGTGCTCGACCTGCTGCACGCGGACGTCGTAAATGATCAACTTGTTCCAAGGCGAAATGATTTGCAGCCCTTCGTCCCGGACCGAATCCGTGACCGTGCCGCCGAAGAACCGCCGGAAAAGAACGCCGGCGTGGCCGCTATCGATCGTAAAGACTACCCGCGGCCAAAGGAACGCGAGCAAGAACAGAAAAACGAGCAGGGAACCGACAATGAAATAATAGCGTCTTCTCCAAAAATCCCTAAATTTTTGACGCAGACTCATGAGTCGAAAGAAACGAGAGAAGTTATGTGCCAGTCAGGTGCCTGGCGCTGTTCCCGCTTAAATGCCCGGTCTTTTCGCGGCTGCCACGGTCCGTGCTTCCATCAGCTACCGGCGTCCAGCCGATTCGTCCAGGCGTTCTCAACTGGTGCAGCGCTGATCCACGGACTTTCCGGAAGCGATGACGAATAGCAAACCCAAAATCGGGGTGAGCAGCAGCGAGCAAAAGAAATAACCCCAAAAACCGAATTTCCGGTGGCGCCCCAGAGCGGCCACGATGATGGCCAGGAGGACATAAAAAATCGGTAATGCGATCATGGAGGAGCTCCCGGAAATGGAAGCGGCCGGCCTGTGAAACGGCTGCGCACGGCCGGCCCAAAACGGCCTGCACAATTAGGTGGCCCGCTTCGCTTCTGCGGCGACCTTTTTGCCTTCCTGATATTGAGCGGCGAAGTAGGCTTTCATCTTTTCCGGATCGAAATCGAGCAGCGTGCCGCCGGTTTCAAAATGTTGCACAAAAACTTTGCCCAGCGCGTAGGTCATTGCGCCGGCCACTAACGGCAAGCACAGGATCCCACCGACGATGCCGCCAAGGCCGGGAATGGTTTTCATGAGCGAGCCGGCGACGCTCAAGCTGATCGCACGGGTCCCGAGCGTTCCAATCAATGCGCCGATGAGATTCTTCACGATTTGCTCGGAGAATTTCACGCCGTAAGCGTCGGACAGTTCTTTGATCATGCGCAGCTGGACGGCCAGCACGCCAACCATGTCGACGACAGGGATGGGCACTAATCCGACGCCCACGGACCAATACACATTCTTTTTGATGATCTGGTGCGTCGCGGCCAACCGTTCGTTGGGCGGAACTTCAGTGACCGTGGCGGTAACGGGAATATCGCGAGTTGCGGACGGAGTGGTAGCGCTTGAGATGGCCATAAAATTAAAAAATTGAGAGCAGTTAAAAGTTGAAGCTTGGCACCCCGTCAGCCTATCGCTCGATTATGCGAAGTCAACTAGTTTTGGATTCTTCCATGCCAATAAATGGGTGCCCGCTAACCCTCCATTGATGCTGAGGAGTTGCGGCAGGACGCGAACTTTGCGCGCGCCGAGCGAGCAGCAGGATGCTTTTCCAGATTGCCCAACGAACAGTGGTTGCAGTCAAACCGCCCGGCCTCGATGAAACGAATTGCCAGACGGTTGAATTGTAATGGGTGACCCTTGCCCCTTGCGACCCAGCGTAAACGCTGTCCACCCACAGCAGTACACGACCAGCGGTGTTCAGAGGCCATTGCCCAACGTTGAGATATGGCTGTTTCGTAACTCAGAATCGTCCGAGGCGCATTCAGACCGGTCCGTGCCACATTGAGATGGGTCCGCGCCACGTTGAGACCGGTCCGCGCCACGTTGAGATGGCTCCGCGCCACGTTGAGATGGGTCCACGCCACGTTGAGATGGCTCCGCGCCACGTTGAGATGGGTCCGCGCCACGTTGAGATGGGTCCGCGCCACGTTGAGATGGGTTCGCGCCACGTTGAGATGGGTCCGCGCCACGTTGAGATGGGTCCGCGCCACGTTGAGATGGGTCCGGTTTAGCTTGAGGGTTCGTCGGCCAGAGTTGAGCTTGAATGGAAGAACCGAAAAAGCTCCCTGGAGGAAAGCAACTTGCAAAGAAACCTGGGCCGCATAATAGCTGCAAATTTGAGAGACCTTTCCTCAGGGTTTTGAAGACGGATCTATCCGTGCCATCCGAGTCATCCGCGGTCAAACCAGAAAAACATTGAACCACGGATCTCCCGGATAACTCGGATAGAAAACTCTTTTCCAACTTCTGAACACCTTTACGCCCATCCCGTGATCCTTGGTTAACGACGAAGAAAAATTGAAAATTCCTTTTGCGCGATCGTGAATCGTGTGGTTTCTTCCCGCCTCGTTTGCGTTTCTCCGTTGGAAGCGCCGATTAAGTAGTTGGTCAGTGTCCGTAGTGGTTCGGCGCTCTTCTTGGTCTCTTCCCGGGAATTTTAACAACAGACGAACTGTTTTCATTTTATATATGCCAAAACGAAAGTTACTCGGCCACTGGATCCTCTTTGTCCTCACCCTGCTCACTTCAGCAGGCGCCCTCTTGGGTTCTCCAGCGGGGTCTCCAGCGGGGTCAGAGGGTTCTCCAGCGGGGTCAGATCTCGAATATTGACAATTCATGGTGGGTCGATTCGCGATTACTTAAAAGCAGTAATTCTTGTCCACTCGGTGCCGAAACGTGCCCCCGCCATCGGCTGCCGTTGTGAGGAACACGGAATCGTGCATGTGGGCCCCAAAACGCACGCGCCATCGGTTCGGAAGATCGAGGAAAGGGAGTCATTCGCTTCCAGGCGATGGAATGCAACCGGTTCCACCGGTTTGGATGCTCGAGCGAAGAGCCTGCCCATTGGCCAAGACCTCGTGTCAGTCAATACCGTCAATTGTCAATATTCGAGATCTGACCCCAACCGCCTTAGGTGACAGCGCGGGCGGGAGCTTGCGTTCCGCGACATACACTCCAAATAATCTTAACCAATATTCCTCCCGCACGAATCCTGGGAGTGTGGACGTGATTGGCAATGCCAACGCCGAGTCAACTGTGACGGTGAACAGTCAGGCCAGTTATCGGAAGTCAGAGTTCTTTCAAGCGGCGGTGACCGTGGCAAACACTTCCCCAGCTTACGCTCAGATGACCACGACAGCCTCTCTTGGGGGAACGAATGCCACCAAGACAGGCTACGTGTTCGTTCCGCCTGCGACCGAGAACTACGGTTACGATCTCGACGGAAACACGACATCGGATGGGCGGTGGATTTACACCTGGGACGCGGAGAACCGGCTGGTCCAAATGATTGCCAATTCGAATGTCCCGGATTCGGCCAAGCGCAAGCTCGTATTTGAGTATGACTGGCTGGGGCGGCGGATTCGCAAGCAGGTTTACATTTTCTCGGGGGGCGCTTATCCCGGCACTCCGAACACCGACACCAAATTCGTTTACGATGGTTGGAATCTCCTGGCGGAATTGAATGCCAGCAACGGCCTCATCCGGACCTACACCTGGGGCAACGACCTGAGCGGCTCGCCCTATGGGGCGGGTGGTGTCGGCGGTCTTCTCATGGTGAAAACGGCCACCGGAAATCCTGCCTTCGTGGCCTATGACGGCAATGGCAACCTCTCCGGCCTTGTCGATGCTACGACCGGCGCTACACTCGCTGTTTACGAGTACGGTCCGTTCGGCGAGCTGATCCGGGCGACCGGTTCCTACGCCATCCAGAATCCCTTCCGCTCCGCGTCGAAGTATACGGATGACGAGTCGGATTCCGTTTATTACGGGTACCGTTACTACAACCCGAGCACCGGGCGGTGGCTTTCCAGAGATCCGGTTGCTGAATCAGGCGGAAACAATGTCTACGTGCTACTAAATAATAGACCGATTTTCCTTTTTGATGCTTTGGGTTTAGCTCCGAGCTGCGCGTGTGCTAAGGAACCGTGTCAGCAGCGGAATGAAAGTGGTGGAAAATCGCCGGTTTGAAATTGGGTTTTCTTCCGCCTGGATTTTGTTCCGGAGTTCGCGCTGAAAGTTCTTCTTCCTTCTTCGAATTTCTCTCTTCTTTGCTCCCCCTGGGCTTGGTTTAATCCGTGGTTTTTCTTCCGAGATTCGGCCTGCATGAGCCGCAAGCCCACTCGGCACAAGTGTCGTTGCTGCAATAAATTCTTCTTCCCCGATTACCGGAACATCGAGCGGCAGAAGTTCTGTTCAGAGCCTGGCTGCCAGCAGGCCAGCAAGCAGTCCAGTCAGCGGCGGTGGTGTCGTAAAAAGGACAACCGGGATTACTTCCGCGGCGAGGCGGCCGTGCGACGCGTCCAACAGTGGCGCAAAGCTCATCCGGGCTACTGGCGGAAAAACAAGCCGGCATCTAAACGGACTCAAGCCGCTGATCCTCAGAGCGCTCAGCCCCAGCAGGCATCTTGTAACGTACCCAACAGAGATCTCCGTGCGTTACAAGATCTCTGCCTGACAGAACACCCTGCCTTTGTAGGTCTTATCTCCATGGTGACCGGCAGTACGTTACAAGATGACATCGCCGCCACCAGCCGCAACCTGCTACTCCGAGGGCAGACCATTCTGGGGAGAAAAATCCCCCAATCCGCCGCTTATGATCCACAAACGTTTGATCCGGCCAGATCGTCTTCGGCGAGTTCCGCCAAGCTTTAGTTGGGTTGACCACCGCCTGGTCCGCCATCATTACCTCAGCCGGTGCAATTGCAGGGCGCTGGCTTTGTATTTATTTTTGGTGACCGTTTCCGACGCCCAAGGGCTGAGCTATTACTCCGAGGCGGCCATCTGTCAGCGACTCCAACTCCAGCCCGAGGAACTCAAAGCCGCCCGTGCTCAGTTGCGCCAGGCCGATCTCATCGCCTATCAAAAGCCCATTTATCAGGTGCTTTCTTTGGAGGACCCGGACCTCCAGCAGAGTTCCACTCAGCGGCAGGGCCAAACCCAATCCCTGGGCGAGATTCTTCGCCGCGCGTTGCAAGGAGGGGACCAATGATCGATTACCAAACCTTCCAACAAATCCGGCTCCTCCACGATCAGAAGAAACTCAAGGCCTCGCAAATTGCGCTCGAATTGAATTTGCATCCCAAGACGGTGGAAAAGTGGGTGGCTTTGGAACGCTATCAACCCAGGAAAAATCCCAAACGATCCAGCAAACTCGATCCTTTTAAAGGGCAGATCGTCGCGTTATTGGAGCGGCATCCTTACACCGCCCAACAAATCCTCCAGCGCCTCCGCGAACAAGGTTTTGCCGGCGGATACACCATCGTCAAAGACTTCATCCATCAAGTTCGTCCGGCGCCCAAGCCCGCTTTTCTGATGTTGGAGTTTGCCGCCGCGCAATGCGCCCAAGTCGACTGGGGCCAGTTTGGTTCGATTGAGGTCGGATCGACCCGGCGGCGGCTGAGCTTTTTTGTGATGGTCCTTTGCTATAGCCGGGTGCTCTACCTGGAGTTCACGCTTTCGGAGGCCATGGAACAGTTCTTGAGCTGCCATCGGCATGCGCTGGAATTTTTCGGGGGTTCCCCGGCCAAAGTAATGATCGATAATTTAAAAGTGGGCGTGCTGCGCCATCCCACCGGCGGACCCGTCCAGTTCAATCCGCGTTACCTCGATTTCGCCGCGCATTACGGCTTCGAACCGATCGCTTGCAATCCCAGAAAGGGCAACGAAAAAGGCCGTGTGGAAAGTGGTGTCGGATATGTGAAAGGCAATTTTCTTAACGGATTGGACCTGCCCTCCTTTGCCGCGATTAATCCGGCGGCCCGGCAGTGGATGGATACGACCGCCAATGTGCGCACTCATCGCGAGACTAACCGCAAACCCATCGAGTTATTCGAGCAAGAAAAACCGCTGCTGCGACCATTGCCAGTGATGCCTTATGACTACGCCGTCATTGAGCCCGTCACCGCCAATCGTTGTTGCCGGATTAGTTTTCAGGGCAACCGTTATTCGGTTCCCTATCTTTACGCCTCGCAAAAACTCAGTCTGAAGATCCAGCCCGAGCGGCTTGACATTTTTCACAACGAAAAACTCATTGCCACTCACCTGCGCTCTTATGATCGGCGAAAAAACTTCACCAATCCCGATCATGAAAAGGAATTGCTCGCCCAACGCAAACGCGCCCGCCAGCAGACGCTCTTGTTGGCCTTTTTGAGCTTAACCCCTCGGGCCGAACTCTACTGTCGGCGCCTGCAGGACAAGCGGCTCAACGCGGCTCACCACATTCAGAAGATCGTCGCCTTGAGTGAAATTTACGGTCCAGACAAAGTCGCTCGCGCTCTCGAGGACGCCTTGGAGTTCGAAGCCTTCGGCTGTGAATACATCGCCAACATTGTTCTGCAACGCGAGCAGGCGCCCATCCAACCCTCCGCGCTGCATCTGACCCACCGCCAGGATCTGTTGGACTTGGATCTGCCCGCCCCCAACTTGGACATTTACGATCGTTCCCCAATCAACCCCGCCGATGAGCATCCCTCCACATGAAACCCAATCCTCCCTCCGTTTTGTCCGATCAACTGGACTATCTGCACCTGCCTTTTATCAAAGCCCAAGGCAGGGAAATGGCCGCCGAGGCGGCCCGAGCCAACTGGGATCATCAAGAGTACCTGCGGCGGTTAATCGAAGGCGAATACCTCCAGCGCCAACAACGGAGCGTGCAGCGGCGGATCAAGGCAGCGCGTTTTCCCGTGATTAAGACTCTGGACCAGTTCCTGTGGGATTGGCCCAAAAAGATTAATCGGCTTCAGGTGCAGAATCTCTTCCGGTTGGAGTTCATCGCCCAAAAAGCCAACGTGATCTTTCTGGGGCCGGCCGGATTAGGCAAGACCCACTTGGCCACGGCCCTGGGCTATGCCGCTTGTTTAGAAGGCCACTCGGTCCTTTTCTCAGACGCCATCGCCGTGGTCAACGATCTGACCGCGGCCCAACAGGCGGGTAATCTGAAAAGCGCCATCAAACAGTACCTCCGCCCCCGGCTTTTGGTGCTCGATGAGATCGGTTATCTGGCCATCGACCAGCGCGGCGCTGATCTGCTCTTTCAGGTGATCAGCCAGCGTTATGAGCGCGGTTCGATTGTCATCACGACTAATAAACCATTCAGCCAATGGGCTTCGATCTTTGCCAACGACAGCACGATCGCTTCGGCCGTGCTGGATCGGCTCCTTCATCACGCGGAGGCCGTGCTCATTCAGGGCCGAAGCTATCGGATGAAGGACCAGCCTGAGAAAACAGAAAGCTAATCGACGACAAAGGCTACAAAGCCACTCGACCGGCGGGATCAATGCCCGCCGTTTTTATTTTCCAAGAAGGACGAAGGAAATTTCAAACCGGCGATTTTCACCCATTTTCACGCCGCCACGAACAAAAGCCGCGCCCCTGCTGGTTGTAATTTCGATGGCAAGGGTTCTGGCTGCCGGCGAACTGGCGGTGCTGGATGAGCCGGTTTAGAATCTGGGCGTGCAAGATATTCAACTCTATCAACAGATCTTAGGAATTGAGTCCCCTTGGAAAGTGGAGAGCGTTCGTTTGGACATGAAAGCTCTGGAGGTCGAAGTCAAAGTGATTTGCCAGGAGGAACACTGGGGCTGTCCCACCTGCCAGAAGCGGATGCACGTCCACGATTATGAAGAGCGGCGCTGGCGTCATTTGGACAGTTGCCAGTTCAAGACCTACGTCAAAGCCAACGTGCCGGTGGTGCGCTGCCCCGAGCACGGCAGCCAAACCGTGCGGGTGCCCTGGGCGGAAAAGCACGGGCGCTTTACGACCTTATTTGAACGGCTGGCCATTGATGTGATGCGGGAATGTTCGGTCAAAGCGGCCTGTGACATTTTACGAATCAGCTGGGATGAGGCCGATGGGGTTAAGCAACGTGCGGTCAAACGGGGGCTGGCCCGGCGGCAG
>Ga0082335_1009541_pt1 | contig 10396 bp, 11 predicted proteins | sample Subgrocontami58m_FD_72375 | JGI IMG/M metagenome (GOLD analysis project Ga0082335, IMG submission 72375) | Subsurface groundwater microbial communities from S. Glens Falls, New York, USA - GMW37 contaminated, 5.8 m (SPADES assembly) (version 2) ... | reverse complement strand
CATCCTGCAGCGTGTCGCCGCCTTCGGCTGCGCCACGGTCTGCGTCACCGGCGGCGAGCCGCTGGCGCAGAAGAACTGCCTGCCGCTGCTGGCTGCCCTGTGCGCAGCCGCCTACTCGGTCTCGCTGGAAACCAGCGGCGCCTTCGACATCGACGGCATCGACCCGCGCGTCTCGCGCATCATGGACCTCAAGGCGCCCGGCTCCGGCGAGGAAGCGAAGAACCGCTGGGAGAACCTTGAACTGCTGACGCCGCGCGATGAACTGAAGTTCGTCCTCGCCTCGCGCGCGGACTACGACTGGGCCGTGGCAGCGTGTCGCCAGCGACGACTCTTTGGCCTGTGCCCGGTGCTGTTCTCCCCCGTGCAGGGGCAGCTCGATCCGGCGCAACTGGCGCAATGGCTGCTCGACGATGGCCTGCCGGCGCGCTTCCAGTTGCAACTGCACAAGCTGCTGTGGGGCAACGCCCAGGGCCGCTGACGGGCTATCCGGGCAACGGCGGGCAGGACGGCCGCTTGGCGGAAATCACTTGCGTATTCACGCCGGCGAAGTTGAGGCCGCCGAACAGCCGCGCATACTCGATTTTCACGCAGCGATCCATGACCACGTCGAGCCCGGCGGCGGCGGCCTTGCCCGCCGCCTCGCGGTTGATGACGCCGAGCTGCAGCCAGAGGCATTTCGCGCCGATGCGGATCGCCTCGTCGGCGATCGACGCGGCATCCTCCGGCTTGCGAAACACGTCCACCAGATCGACCTTGACCGGGATCGCCGCAAGATCGGGATAGCATTTGCGGCCGAGGATTTCCGTCGCTCCCGGATTCACCGGAATGACTTCGTAACCATGCTCCAGCATGTACTTGGCGGCAAAGTAGCTCGGGCGGTTCCAGCTCGGCGACAGGCCGACCACGGCAATCACACGGTTGCCCAGCAATACCCGGCGCAGGCCGGCGACATCGTCAACGATCATGGCGTGCTTCCTCCGATTCGGCGTCGACCGGATTATCCCATCCCGGCGGCAGCGGCCCGCGCGGCACGCGTTGCAGCCGCCAGTGCGCCATGGCCCAAAGCCATAGTTCGCCGACCGTGGCCCGCGCCAATTCGGGCGGCGGTCGCTGGCCGAGAAACGCCAGTGCGGCATGCAGCGCCGGGCCGGGCCGGGCAACGTCGAGCGGCGGTGCCCGAGTCTGCTTGGAGAGCTTTTCGCCGGCGGCATTCACCGCCACCGGCAGGTGGGCGTATTCCGGCGTTGCCACGCCCAGGCACTGCTGCAGAAAGATCTGGCGCGCGGTCGAGGCCAACAGGTCGGCGCCGCGCACGACATGGGTGATGCCGGCTTCGGCATCATCGACCACCACCGCGAGCTGGTAGGCAAACAGGCCATCGGCGCGGCGCAGGATGAAGTCGCCGGCCTCGCTGGCCAGATCGCTGGCGATGCGACCCTGGACGGCGTCGTCGAAGCCGACCCGCGCGTCGCCGACCCGCAGGCGCCAGGCGCGCGCCGCGCGGCCCGGCGGCAGCCCTGCGCGACAGCGACCCGGATAGATCGCGGCGCCATCGGGCGCGATTGCCGAGTCGGCCAGTTCCCGGCGCGTGCAGGCGCAGGGAAACACCCGGCCCTCCGCCTGCAAGCGCCCCAGCGCAGCGGCATAGGCATCATCGCGGCGGCTTTGCCAGACCGTTGCGCCGTCCCAGGCAAAACCGAAGGCCTCCAGCGCGCGCAGGATGGCATCGGCAGCGGCGGCCGAACAGCGCGGCGCATCGACGTCCTCCATGCGCAAATGCCATTCGCCGCCGCGCGTGCGCGCTTCGAGAAACGATCCGGTCGCCGCCACCAGGGAGCCGAAGTGCAAGGGCCCGGTGGGCGACGGCGCAAACCGGCCGCGATAAATTGGGGCAGTAGCCATCATCGGTCAGGGTGATGGCACGCCGCAAGACAAACGGGTAGCATTCGTTTCACTTAATTTGGAGAACCGCACATGGCCACGCTGGAACTCAATGCCGAGAATTTTCAACGGACGATCAACGAGAACGCAAACGTGATCATAGACTTCTGGGCGCCTTGGTGCGCGCCCTGCCGCGGCTTCGCCCCGACCTTCGAGGCGGTTTCGGAGAAGCAGCCGGGCATCGTCTTCGCCAAGGTGAATACCGAGGAACAGCAGGACATCGCGGCCGCCTTCAACATCCGTTCCATCCCCACCCTGATGTTCTTTCGCGACCAGATCATCATCTATTCCGAGGCGGGAGCGCTGCCGCCCGCCGCCTTTGAGCAACTGATCGAACAGGCCATGGCGCTGGACATGAACTCGGTCCGCGCCGAAATCGCCGGACAGGAGCGAGCAGCCTGAATACCCGAAAAGCAGGCTCATGATCAAGCCTGCCAGCCTGTTTCGGCGATTCCGACGATGAAACCCTTCTTCTCCCCAACACTGGACGGCGTCGCGGAAGTGCGCCGCGTCGAGCTGCTGTACGCGCGTTTGCCGTCCACCATCGTTGCGGCCCTGATCGGCATCTTCCTCTGCTTCGTAATTCTCCTCGACAGCGTCAGCCTCGATCTGCTGAAGGCATGGACGGTCAGCATGCTTTCCGTGTTCGCTGCGCGGATCTGGGTCTGGTACATGTTCGGCAAGGCCGACCGCCGCAGCGAAACCATACGCCGCTGGGAGTGGCTGTTTGCGGTGGGCGCGCTGTTCACCGGCATCGGCTGGGCGACGCTGTTCGGGCCCCTGCATCCTCCGCCCAGCCATCCGGAAGCGCAAACCGTCATCGTGCTGCTGGTGATCATCGTCGCCTTCAGCGGCGCGGTGTTCCTTGCGCTGAGCAACATCACCTTCTGGCTTTTCGTGCTGCCCACGCTGGTGCCGGCGATTGCCTACTACGCGTCCATGCTGGGCCGCCAGGTGCAATGGCCGATCGTCGCCGCCACCGGCTGCATCGCCGTGCTCCTGCTGCTGCAGCGCACGCTGTACCGCTCGGCGACCGACAACCTCGCCCGCAGCACGGATGCGGAAACCCTGCTGGCCGAACAGCAGGCGATTTTCGATTCGTCGCCGATGGGCATCGCGGTGCTCGCCGACAAACGCATCGTCAAGTGCAACGTGCGGCTGGCCGAACTGCTGGGGCGGCGCATCGCGGAGCTGACCGGCGCCTCGCTCCAGCGTCACTTCGCCAACGCGGCGGAAGCCGAACAGTTCCTTGCCGACAGCGTCGGCGCCTTCGACCGGGGCCGGCTCGCGCAAGGCATGTACCGACTGCATCGGGCCGACGGCACCCAGTTCTGGGCCGAGCTTTCGGGACGGCGCATGGCCGGTGAAACCGGTCACAGCGTGTGGATGATCGCCGACGTGACGCTGCGCGTCGCCAGCGAACGGCGCGCGCAGCCTCGCGCGCCGAGAGAAAACGCAGGCTAGACGTTGAACAGGAAGTTCATCACGTCGCCATCCCTGACGACGTAGTCCTTGCCTTCGGCGCGCATCTTGCCGGCTTCCTTGGCGCCCTGCTCGCCCTTGCAGGCGATGAAGTCATCGAAGGCGATGGTCTGGGCGCGGATGAAGCCCTTCTCGAAATCGGTGTGGATCACGCCGGCCGCCTGTGGCGCGGTGTCGCCCTTGTGGATGGTCCAGGCGCGCACTTCCTTGACGCCGGCGGTGAAGTAGGTCTGCAGGCCGAGCAGGTGGTAGCCGGCACGGATCAGGCGGTTGAGGCCCGGCTCTTCGAGACCCATGTCGGCGAGGAACATCTGCTTCTCGTCGTCTTGCAGGTCGGCGATCTCGGCCTCGATCGCGGCGCACAGCGGCACCACGTCTGCACCCTCTTGCGCGGCATGGGCGCGCACGACATCGAGGTGCGGATTGTTCTCGAAGCCGTCGTCCTTGACGTTGGCCACGTACAACACCGGCTTGGCGGTGATCAGGAAAAACTGGCGCAGGTTGGCCTGCTCTTCCTTCGGCAGGTCGAGCGCACGCACCGGCTTGCCCTCGTTCAACTGCGCCAGGCATTTTTCCAGCACCGTCACCAACAACCTGGCTTCCTTGTCGCCGCCTGCCTTGGCCTGCTTGGAATAGCGGTTGAGCGCCTTTTCCACCGTGGCCATGTCGGCCAGCGCCAGTTCGGTGTCGATCACCTCGATGTCATGGAGCGGATCGATGCGGCCGGAGACATGCACCACGTTGTCGTCGCTGAAGCAGCGCACCACGTGCACCACCGCGTCGGTCTCGCGGATGTTGGCGAGGAACTGGTTGCCAAGTCCCTCGCCCTTGCTGGCGCCGGCCACCAGGCCGGCGATATCGACGAATTCGACGATGGCGGGCTGGATCTTCTGCGGCTTGACGATGGCGGACAATGCATCCAGGCGCGCATCGGGCACCTCGACGATGCCGACATTGGGCTCGATGGTGCAGAAGGGATAGTTCTCCGCCGCGATGCCCGACTTGGTCAGCGCGTTGAACAGGGTGGACTTGCCGACGTTGGGCAGGCCGACGATGCCGCATTTGAGGCTCATGGATTTTCTTTCGTTGCCGGTGTCGGCTTGCTGTTGATTTTTTGCGTGGCGGCGGCGAATTCGCCGCGCGCCAATGTTGGCCATGCCAGGAGAGCGCGGTCCAGCGCGGCATCGATCTCGCTGCGCTCTTCCTTGCGCGGCGGCTTCAGCACGTAATCGACAACCTCGTTCCTGTCGCCGGGATGGCCGATGCCGATGCGCAGGCGCCAGTAATCCTGGGTGCCCAAATGGGCGGTGATGTCCTTGAGGCCGTTGTGCCCGCCGAGGCCGCCACCGAACTTGAGCCGCATCTGGCCCGGCGGCAGATCGAGCTCGTCATGCAGGACCAGGATTTCGGCCGGCTCGATGCGGTAGAACTGGGTCAGCGCCCGCACCGACTGGCCGCAGCGGTTCATGAAGGTCTGCGGCAGCAGGAGCCACAGATTCAGGGCGCGCGACTGCCCGGCGATGCCGTGGAAGCGCGACTCGCGGCTCGGATGGACGCCGAGTTCGCGCGCCAGGCGCTCACAAAGCCAAAACCCGGCGTTGTGCCGGGTTTCAGCGTATTCGGCCCCGGGGTTGCCGAGGCCGACTATCAGACGCAAGGATGCCGGCAAGGATTATCTCTTGTCGACGCGTTCGGCCTTCCGCACGGGAGCCGCGGGAGCGGCCGCAACCACCGGTGCCGCGACGACTTCGACTTCTTCCGCCGCACCGCCCTTCATCATGATGGTGGCCACCACCGGATCGCCCTCGCCGTGATGCACGATCTCGACGCCCTTGGGCAGCGCGAGTTGCGAAACGTGGATCGAGTTGCCGGCATCGAGGTCCTTCAGGTCCACCTCGATAAAGGCCGGCAGGTCGGCCGGCAGGCACTTGACGTCGACGTCGTTCATGACGTGCGACACCATGCCGCCGCCCAGTTTGACGCCCGGGGCGATGTCGGCATTGACGAAATGCAGCGGCACCTTCTGGTGGATCTTGTGCGTGGCATCGATGCGCTGGAAATCGACGTGCAGGATCTGCATGCGATAGGGATGGCGCTGCACGTCGCGCAGCAGGCACATTTCCTTCTGGCCTTCGAGATTGACGTTGAGCACGGAGGAATAGAAAGCCTCCTTGCGCAGGAGCTGGAACAGCTCGTTGTGGTCGATGTCGATCTGCTGCGGCGCGGTCGGGCCGCCGTAAAGGATGCCGGGGACCCGGCCGGTGCGACGCAGGCGGCGGCTCGCTCCGGTGCCCTGTCCATCGCGCTTGTTTGCGTTGAATTCGAGTTGCATGATGTACTCCGTCAAGTGCTGCTTGGTTGAAATCCCTCGCCCGCGACCAGGCCAGGGGGTAAAGAAATCAGTCCATGAAAAGCGAAGAGACGGAGGACTCGTTGCTGATGCGCAACATGGTCTCGGCCATCAGCTCGGCGATCGAAATCTGGCGGATGCGCTTGCAGGCGCGCGCTTCGTCGGAAAGCGGAATGGTGTCCGTCACCACCAGTTCGTCCAGCTCGGATTCGGCGATGCGCGGCACGGCGCTGCCCGACAGCACCGGATGGGTACAGTAGGCCAGCACGCGCCTGGCGCCGTGTTCCTTGAGCGCCTGGGCGGCCTTGCACAGGGTGCCGGCGGTGTCGACCATGTCGTCCATGATGACGCAGGTGCGGCCCTCGACCTCGCCGATGATGTTCATGACTTCCGAGACGTTGGCCTTCGGCCGCCGCTTGTCGATGATCGCCAGGTCCGACTCCAGCCGCTTGGCCAGCGCCCGGGCGCGCACCACGCCACCGACGTCGGGCGACACCACCAGCAGGTCTTCGTGGCGCTGGCGCCAGATGTCGCCGAGCAGGATCGGCGCGGCATAGATGTTGTCGACCGGAATGTCGAAGAAGCCCTGGATCTGGTCGGCATGCAGGTCGACCGTCAGCAGGCGCTGTACACCCACCGTCTGCAGCATGTTGGCCACCACCTTGGCAGTGATCGCGACCCGTGCCGAGCGCGTCCGGCGATCCTGTCGGGCATAGCCGAAATACGGGATGGCGGCAGTGATGCGTCCGGCGGAGGCCCGCTTCAGCGCATCGATGATCACCATCAGTTCCATCAGGTTGTCGTTGGTCGGGTTGCAGGTCGACTGCAGCACGAAGACATCGTGACCGCGCACGTGCTCGAGAATCTCGCAGCTGACTTCGCCGTCGGAGAAGCGGCCGACGTTGGCGCGTCCGAGCGATATGTTCAGGCGCTTGACGACATCCGCCGCCAACTTGGGGTTGGCGTTGCCGGTAAACACCATCAGGCTGTCGTAGGCCATGTCGGGCTGCTCAAGTGGGAAGGGCTGGGAATTCCGTGGAAACCGCTGCTGCCTGCGTCATTTCAGTGAATGGGTTGGCTGGGGAGGAAGGATTCGAACCTTCGCATGCTGGAATCAAAATCCAGTGCCTTAACCAACTTGGCGACTCCCCAACGTCGAGACTCCGCCGTGACGGCGGAGGTCGAAAGGACGCGCATTCTATCAGAGGAGCGGATGCCGGTCCATCCCGCGGGCGACAAAGCCGGCCATGTCGCCCGGCAGGGCAGCCAGGGCAGTCCGTGCCGCGGCTTCCGTGGCGAAGTCGACGAAGCAGCAGGCGCCCGAGCCGCTCATCCGCGCGTCGCCATGCTGGCGCAGCCAGTCGAGGTGGCGCGCCACCTCTGGGTAGAGCGCGCCTGCCACCGCTTCAAGATCGTTGTGGCCGAAGCCGGGCCGCCAGTCGGCCGCCGTGATCGCCGGCGTATCGCGGCGCAGCCGCGGGGAACGAAAGATTTCCGGCGTCGGCACGGCCACGGCCGGCACCAGCACCAGGTACCAGGCCGGGGGCAGGCTGACGTCGGTAAAGCGCTCGCCCACGCCCTCGGCAAAACAGCTGTGGCCATGGACAAAGACCGGGACGTCGGCACCCAGGGCCAGGCCGATGCGCTGCAGCCCGACGGTATCGAGACCGGTCGCCCAGAGGCGATTCAAGGCCAGCAGTGTCGTCGCCGCGTCCGAGCTGCCGCCGCCCAGGCCGCCGCCCAGCGGCAGGCATTTGGTCAGATGCAGGGTGACGCCGCTGGTGGCACCGGTCGCCGCGCGCAAGGCGGTCGCCGCGCGCACCGTGAGATCGGCCTCCGGCGCCACCCCCGGCAGCGGCGTGGCCAGCACGATGCGACCGTCGCCGCGCGGCTCGCAGCGCAGCGTGTCGCCGACGTCGAGGAAACGAAACACTGTCTGCAACAGATGGTAGCCGTCGGCACGGCGACCGACCACGTGCAGGAACAGGTTGATCTTGGCCGGTGCCGGCCAGTCGCGCTGCCACTCATTCATTGCTGTCCCAGCCGTCGATCACGATCCTCAGCTCGACATCGTCGCGACTGGCTTCCAGCCGCCGCGGCAGTCGGCGCTTGCCGGCCGGCGAAGCGGTTTCCCCGGCAGACAATGTCCCATGCAGCGCGCTCTCGGTCACCGCGATGCGCCAGCCGTCGACTTCGCCGCTGGCAGCCGGCTGGGCGCCACGCAACCACTCCGCCAGCGCCTCCAGCGGCAGGGGGGTGCCAAAGACCTGCTGCGCCAGCGTGCTCAAGTCGGGGGCACGGCGCTCGACCTCACCTGGCACGACCAGCCAGGCGCCGCTCGCGTCGCGCCCCAGTTCGGCCAGGCCCTGACCCAACGGCGAGGAAAACAGCACCACGTCGCGTCCGGGCGCATGCCGCCAATCGAATTGCAGGTGATCGCTGCGCTGTCCCTGGCGCAGCGAAATGCGGCCATCGGCGGCAAAACTTTGCAGCGGCGGACCGAGGCTCTCGCCGACACCGGACTGCTCCTGCAAGGCACCGCAGGCCGTCAGCAGAAGTGCGGCAAAACCGGCCAGCCAGACACGCATCAAGGCACGAAGCGCTTGATGGTCGACGTCAGCGCCTCGTTGCTCGGATGCGCCTTGACCGCTTCGCGCCAGATCGCCTGGGCTTCATTCGGCCGGCCCAGTCCCCACAGCACTTCACCGATGTGGGCGGCGATTTCGGCGTCAGGCTGCTTGGCATAGGCCTTCTGCAGGATTTCCAGCGCAGCGGCGGATTTCCCCTGGCGGAACAGCAGCCAGCCCTTGCTGTCGAGAATGAAGGCATCGTCGGGTGCCAGCGACAAGGCCTTGTCGATCAACTGCGCCGCTTCCTCCAGGCGCACGTTGCGGTCGGCCAGGGTGTAGCCCAGCGCGTTGTAGCCCTGCGGCGACTCGGGCTTGAGGCTGATCAGGCGTCGCAAATGGCGCTCGGCGAGATCCATGTAGCCGAGCTTTTCCGCCACCAGCGCCGCCTCGTAGAGAATGTCCGTATGGTCGGGCTGAACTTCCAGCGCCTTGCCGATAAAGGCAAACGCCTCATCGTGGCGGCCCGCGTCGCGCAGCAACTGGGCCTCCGCCACCACCAGCCTGACGTCGCCCGGCATGCTGGCACGAGCTGCCGCAAGGCGCGCACGCGCCTCGTCCAGTTTGTTCTGGCGCAGCAGCACGCGCGCCGCGCGCACCTTGGCCTGCAACGCATGTTCGCCGGCGCCGACTTGGTCGTACCAGCGCAGGGCGTCGTCCAGGCGCTCGGCCTGCTCTGCAATCTGCCCCAGGTAAAACCGCGCCGGATCGAGGTCGCCGCGCCCCAGTTCGACAAAGCGCTTGAGCGGCTGCTCGGCATCCCCCACCGCCTTGAGCTGCAGCGAAAGTACGCCCATCGCGTAGAGCATCTCGGGATTGTCGGGATTGGCTGCCAGCAAGCGCTGGAACTCGACGCGCGCATCCTCGTAGCGCTGGTTGCCCACCAGCGTGCGAGCGTAGGCCAGGCGCGCCTGTTGGGCATCGGGGTTGGCCGTCAGCCAGGTCTTCAGGAAATCCAGCTGCGCCGCCCCCTTGGGCAGGACCTCCGTCTTGGCCAGGGCGGCCGGCTCCCAGTCCGGGCGCAGCGCCAGTGCCCGATCGATCTCGGCGCTGGCGCGTTCGCCATCACCGGCGCCCAGAGCGACTTGGGCGCGTACCAGGCGTGCCTCGGCGAGGTTCGGATAGGGCTGGGTCAGCAGGTCGAACACGCGCTGAACCGCCTGGCGGTCGGGATAGCGGGCGAAGGCCCGCGCCATTCGCAGCAGGGCATCGCCGGTGCGCGAACCTTCGCCAGCGAGATCGCGGCCGAGATTCGCGGCCAGTTCTTCAAGGCGGCCACTGGCCAACAGAAGCGTCGACTGCATTTGCCTGGCCTGCTGCGAATCCGGTTCGAGACTCAGCCACAGCCGAACGGCTTCCAGCGCCGAATCGTATTGGCGCGCATGAAAGGCGACTTCGGCGGCGCGTCGCACGATGCGCGGGTCGCGCGTGCCGCGCGCGAGATCGAGATAGGCTCCGGCGGCAAGTCCGAACTGGCCGCGTTGGGCAGCGATCTCGGCCAGCAGGTACTGGTAGAGGATCTGCGGCGTCAGCTCCTGCTTCGGCAGCCGGCTTCCCTCCAGCGCGGGTGCGGCGGGTGCGGCGGGTGCGGCGGGTGGGGCGGGTGCCTGGGCCAGAGTGCAGGCGCTGAAAGCCGCCAGCAACAGCGCAAGGGCGGAGGATGGGAGCTTCATGGGCGTGGCACCGGAACGGAACAGGGCTGTCGCATACAATGCGGCGATGTTAGCAGTTTCATCAGAGCTTTCGTGCGGCGTGCGTCATGCCTGAACTGCCCGAGGTCGAGGTCACCCGGCGCGGCATTGCTCCCGCGCTGACCGGTCGGTGCGTCGAAAAGGTGATCACCCGCACGCCGGCGCTGCGCTACCCGCTGCCGCATCAACTGAACAAAATTCTGTGCGGCCGACGCCTGGCAAGCGTCGACCGGCGCGGCAAATACCTGCTGCTCGATTTCGGCAGCGGGCACTTGCTGATCCACCTCGGCATGTCGGGCAGCCTG
>Ga0082335_1009539_pt1 | contig 10397 bp, 10 predicted proteins | sample Subgrocontami58m_FD_72375 | JGI IMG/M metagenome (GOLD analysis project Ga0082335, IMG submission 72375) | Subsurface groundwater microbial communities from S. Glens Falls, New York, USA - GMW37 contaminated, 5.8 m (SPADES assembly) (version 2) ... | reverse complement strand
CCATGAGCCCGTGAGCGAGACCGGAAGGACCGTGAACGGAGGCTGAGTCCTCGTCCGACCGTCAAAAACCCCGTCCGGACGGCCCAGGGCCAAGCCCGACCACCCCACTCACGGATTCGGGGTCGCCTTTTTAAGGGATCGAGCCGCAGCGCCCGCGGCGAGCACGAGAGCAGCAGGAATCTGAGGAGGTACCGTGTGGACGCCAAGGTCATCGGGTTCAAGCTAGAACGGGAGACCAAGAACACGGTGCGGTACGAAGAAGAGACCGCAGGGCAACCACCTGCAGTCGGTACGCTATATGTGCAAAAGTGGGCGCTCGGCACTCCGGTCCCAGCGCGTTTGAAACTGACGCTAGAGGTCGTAGGATAGGCCGCTGTAGACACGACGTTGCAATAGTGCTTTGTTCGCCCAAGCGAGAGTTCGGTCTCAATGGTGGAAACAAAGGATTCCTTCGTCTTCCTGATCGCTACCTGACTCCCAAGATTCCCTCTCTTTTGACTTTAGTGCTTAGTTGCAGAAGACCGTTCCCTGAGGCTCTCGAAGGGAACGGGGCGTTTCCACGAGGAGCTGAATGAACGCTATTATTTGCCACTTAGCACTAGTTGATCCGTTTGGACCGAGCTAGGACTACGCATCGATTTCCTCATTCGATTTGTCAGCTTTCTTGTTTACGTAAGCGGGTACGCTGTTCTCTGGAAGTGCCTTTCCAAGGGCTGACTGGTTGGAGACGGAAGCCTCAACAGCTGTTTGCTCAATCTTGTCAACCTATGGTATAAGAATGTGCGTTCTAATACCTTTGCATCGTTAACACGGATTCACTCCCAGGACGGCGGTGACCACAGTGGAAAAGGCTGCTGGGCTTATTGCGGCCAAGTTTCGACATAGTGCGGATGGACAGGACACTTACCACCCCCTGCTTTGCCACCTGATTGATGTGGCTGTGGTTGCGGAGGCCCTCTGGGAGGAGTGCTTCGCTAAACGTGCGCGGGAGCATCTGACGGAGAGTCTCCAACTCGACAGCATATCCACCAAACAGTGGGTCGCATTTTTGGCCGGGATCCACGATCTCGGCAAGGCCACTCCAGTCTTCCAGGCGAAGGGCAGCCGGGATCGACGTTCGACACCGCCATGGCTTGTGAACACTCCCCTCGAATTCCGGCCTTTATCTTTAGGAGATAAGGACCCATGGCACGGCACGGTGACGGCCGCCTGCCTCCCAGACATCCTTAGTCGCCAGTTGGACGTTTCCCAAGAGAGTGCAGACCGCCTCGCCGTGATCGCAGGAGGCCACCACGGGGTTTTCCCTTCGGCAACGTCCCGCAGGAACGCGCGCATTCCCACCGCTCGGGGTGAGCCCCGGCGGGGCGAGCCTAACCCCTGGCCGAGCATTCGGGATGAGCTCGCCACTACCCTCGCCAGTCTTCTCGGCCTTGTCGGTCTTGAGAGTTCGCCGCAGCTGCCCTCCAACGCCGCGAGCATGCTGCTGGCCGGATTCATCTCCGTCGCGGACTGGATCGGCTCCATCGATGACAGCGCATTCTTCCCATATGCGCCGGATGGCCCCGACGATCTCCCTGCGTACCTGGCCGACCGGAAGCTGCGGGCTCACGACGCGATCAGGCTCTTGCACTGGGATGCCTGGCCTCGGCAGAGCAAGCTGCCTCGTTTCGAAGAACTCTTTCCCAAAATGTCGCCAAGGCCTCTTCAGGTGGCCACGGAGCAGGTCGCGCCCGAGGTCGTGGCACCCGGTCTCGTAATCCTTGAAGCTCCCATGGGCGAGGGGAAGACTGAGGCGGCCTTCTATCTTGCTGACTACTGGAACGCCTCGGGTTTCCGAGGTTCGTACATAGCCATGCCAACCCAGGCAACCAGCAACCAGCTGCATCAGCGGTTCGAGCGGTTCCTTCGCGGCCGGTACGGGACCGAGGAAAAGATCAACATGCAGCTTCTGCACGGACACGCCGCTCTGAACACGGAAATCAAGCTTTTGGAGAACGGCCATGCCTTCCCAGCGCCATCCGGCATTGATCCCGGCAGCGGCGAGCTGGAAGCGACCGTGGGCGCAGGGGAGTGGTTCACCTACCGCAAGCGAGGCCTGCTTGCTCCCTTCGGTGTCGGCACCGTCGATCAAGCGCTCCTGTCGGTTCTCCAGGTGAAGCACGGGTTTGTGCGACTCTTCGGGCTGGCCGGCAAGACGGTGGTCGTGGACGAGGTCCATGCCTACGACGCGTACATGACGACCCTCTTGGAGCGCCTCCTGGAATGGCTGGCGGCGCTCGGCTCGCCGGTCGTACTCCTCTCCGCAACACTGCCAACCGTAAGGAGGCAGGCGCTCGTGAACGCGTATTTGAGCGGTCTCGGCCGCCTGCCCGTAGCGGAGCTTCCTAACGAGGCATATCCGCGGATCACCTGGACAGGGGTCGTGGGCGTGAGAGTGCGCACGGTCGAGGCTGCTGTGGAGACCCGACGACGGCTCGGCCTCCGATGGCTGCCCTTCGGTATCGAGAGTCTACCGGCACACTTGCTCGGCCAGCTCAGGGATGGAGGCTGCGCCGCGGTCATCTGCAACACCGTCAATCGCGCCCAGGAGGTCCACTGCCCTTCGGGACGCCTATGCCGCCCTCCCGGAAGAGGAGCGTCCAAGCCTTGACCTGTTCCATGCCCGCTTCCTGTTCAAAGACCGCAAGGAACGTGAGGAGCGCTGCCTGAAGCGCTTCGGCAAACCCGATAAAGATGACGGACCCACCGCAGCCAGACCATGGCGGGCTATCCTGGTGGCCACCCAGGTCATCGAGCAGAGTCTGGACCTGGACTTTGACGTCATGGTGAGCGAGATGGCGCCGGTTGACCTCCTCTTGCAGCGGTCAGGGCGCCTTCAGCGCCACCACCGGGCGGATCGGCGCGCCACCAGTGAACCCGTGCTCCAGGTCCTGTCGCCCACGCTGGGGGACGACGGCACCCCCGCGTTCGAGCGCGCCACCACCTACGTCTATGATGAGCACATCCTCCTCCGCACCTGGCACGTCCTCCAGGATCGGGAGGCCATCGCCGTTCCTGAGGATATCGAGGGTTTGATCGAGGAGGTGTACCGCGAATCGGGCGAACCGCCAGACGGCGCGCCAGGACACCTCGCCGCCCGCTGGCACAGCACCTTCGCCGAGATGAAGAGGAAGCGGCAACGTGAGCGTGACAAAGCAATGGTGCCCCGCATTCCGTCGCCTTCAACAGGCGCAAGATTGGAAGACTATACGCGCGACCCGCGTGAAGAGGATGCTGCCGACCTTCATCCCGCTCTGCAGGCGCTGACGCGCCTCGCCGAGCCTTCAGTGGAGGTTGTGTTGCTGCCCGCGAACTCCCCCTTGGATGCGGCAGCGGACGCTGTTCCCTCCCTGGCAACTTGCAGGGAACTTCTCCGTCACTCCGTCTCCATCACTGCCGCTGATGTTGTACATCTATTGCTCGCACTTCCCGTGCCCCACCCGTGGAAGCGCTCCGGACTGTTACGCCGCTTGCGGCTGCTCTCTCTCGATGAAAACAACGAGTGCCGGGTGGGAAATGGGATACTGCGGTATGACACCAGCCTCGGTTTGCAAATCATCCGTCTCTAACGAAGGAGGTGCCCATGTCAGAGTCGTTCTCGTTCAACCTCCTCGATGAACCGTGGATACCGTGCCTGAACAATGACGGGAAGCTCCGTCGAATCGGCGTCAGAGAGGCACTTACGCAAGCGGGCACAATCCGGCAAATCGCGGCAAGCAATCCCATGGATCGGCTAGCGATCCTCCGGTTCCTGCTGGCATTGCTGTATTGGTGTAAGGGGAATCCGCCAACAGAAGCGGAGAGTGCGCCCGATGACTCGTTTCCCACGGAATGGTTCGCGAAGCTGGACCAGAACAGGGATTGCTTCAACCTGCTCGGGGAGGGAAGAAGGTTTTATCAGTACAGGGGAAAACGCGAAATGCCGCTCACGGCAAACTATCTGGTCCACGAGATACCCACGGGCACCAATCTCTGGCACTTCCGACACGCCACCGATGGAGTGGATGGCCTTTGTCCTGCCTGCTGCGCTTTGGGCCTGTTGCGGCTGCCGTTGTTTGCAACGTCCGGGGGGAGCGGCAAGCCTCCAGGCATCAACATGAAACCCCCACTTTATGTCATACCTGTCGGCGACTCCCTTGCAAAGACGCTGCGGCTCTCTTGGTGCTCCGCGCCGAGTCTGGGAACGCCGGCATGGGAGAAGCCGGACATCTCGTTGCCAAAGACTGGCGAGGTGCCGTTGTTAACAGGACTATCGTGGCTGCCCAGGCGGGTATGGCTCGGCAATCCAGAGGAATCCGAAGCCACCTGCATCTCGTGTGGTCGCAAGAATCGGTTGATAACATCCAGCGTTTTCGCCGGCATCGGCAGTATGAAAACCGATGATGAAACTCCCAACCGCCTTTGGCGGGACCCCCATGTCATCTATGATAACAGCGGCAAGAGCAAAGTCACGACCCTACACGCTAGGAACGCCCTGGGCGCCACCGATGCGGGGGCTGGCCAGTGGGCGTCAATCGTAGCTGGGATGTTCCAACAGCAAAGCGCCCCCGCTGCAACGGACTTGCCCAATCAGGACAGTTGGGCCGAGGGTGGCAAATACAGCATATGGGTCGTCGGCTTCTCCACCGTGCAGAACGACAAGTATCTGGAGGCTATTGAGTACACACTGTCTCTCCCTGCCTCAGCAGGTCAATCTGTGACCGCTGTGCAACTCTTGGAACGATGGCAAGAAGAGAACGCACGCCTTGCCCGCAAAGTCTGGCCGCCAGATGAGCAATGGTCTTACCGCAAGCATCCCGAGATTGCGTCAGCCATCGCCGCCGTTCGTCCCCATGTGGAAGGCAAGGTCTCTGCCAAAGTGGGGGAGCTGCTTACCGGCGGCGATGCCGCATGGCTGGAGGCCGCCAGCGAGTATCGCCCCATGATGGAGGCAGTCGCCAGGTCTCTCTACCCAGGCTTTACGACTGCGGCTGTTGAATGGCGGAAGCACATTGCTGACACGCTGCCGGATATGACCACCACAGGGCCTACAAAAAAGGCCGCAAGAAAGAAAGGAGGCGCGCCATGAGCCCAACACCCACGGAGCAGTACATTGGCGTTCTGGCAAAGCTGAAGCCTGGCGACCTGGGGCTGCTACGCAGCCATGCCGGGCAAGGGCTGGACAAATCGGTGCATGGGTTTGACCTGTTCACGGGCCTTTGGTGGCCGCTGCGGCAGAGAAACCAAGCAGCGCCTGAACGCGAGGTGACCTGGCTGATCGTGAAGCTTTACGCTCGCTGTCCGCTCCTCCAGTCGCCTGGCGATACCCTCGCCCGGCAACTGGCCCGTTGCCAGCCAAGCAAGGAGCCAGAGCGTCAGCGCTACCGGCAGCGCTTTGACCGGATGCTCATGCTGCCCATCATCAAGATGGAGCCTGTGCTGCAAGGGGCAGTCGCCATGATCGCCTCAAAGGATCTCAAGCTTGATTGGGTGAAACTCACGGATGACCTGTCCATCTGGGAACGGGAACGTACCCGGCTCAGGTGGGCGGAACAATTTCTGGAAAGCAACGAAAGGACATAGCCATGCTCATTGAAATCCACATCATCCAGAACCACAGCCCAAACAACCTCAATCGGGACGACCTCGGCGCGCCCAAGACCTGCTACTTCGGCGGCGTCCTGCGCTCACGCATCTCCAGCCAGGCCATCAAACGCAGCATCCGCATGAGCGATGAGTTCAGCAAGCTACTTGGCGGCGTTCGCACGCGACAGTTGGCGAAGCTGATCGCAGAGAACGTAACTGGCAAGGCGGATGTCCAGAATCGCGCTGCACGAATTCTCCAAGCATGTGGCATCGCACCGAAAGATGAGTCAAGAAGCGATATGCTCGTTTACACGACTAGGGAGGCGGTTGCCCAAATGGCTGCGCTGCTACAGAACGACGAAGGCAAGACCGATGCACAGCTACAAAGTGATTTCGGGATGCTCATTAGGGAACGGGTGGCTGTGCCGGACATGGCCCTCAGTGGAAGAATGCTGGAAACCGGTGTCCTGAAAGACACAACTGTAGAAGCGGCCCTCCAGGTAGCCCACGCCATTTCCACCCATGAAGCCCGCCCGGAGGTGGACTACTACGTGGCGAAGGACGATGTCCCAGGAGAGGATGCCGGGGCAGGATATGTAGACGAAGCGATGTTCGCTTCCGCCTGCTTCTACAAGTACTTCTCTATCCACTGGGAACAATTGGTCAAGAACTTGAAAGCCTATGGGGACAATCACAAAGAGCTTGCCGCCCATACCGTCGGCGCGTTCATTCGCGGGGCGGCGCTGGTCAATCCCTCTGGCAAGCAGAACAGCCATGCCTCGCATAATAAGCCTGACGGCATACTGATCGAGATAAGGGACTTCCCCATTAGCTACGCCAACGCCTTCGCCAATCCGGTGTCGCACGGCGAGCGCGACGTTATCTCGCAAAGCATCGCCCAGTTGGGCCAGTACGCCCATGACCTGGATACCGGCTACGGCAGACCGCAGAAGCGCTTCTGGTTCTCCCCGAATGGCCGCTACCCGTTAACGGTGCGGGACGATAAGGAGGATAAGGACGTCGCCGACAAGAACCTGACGTCATTGGAGGACCTGGTACGCGCTGTCACCGCAGAGATCGGCTACGACTGGGACGCGGTCCAGAGCATTGCCTTGAATGGGAGATGAGCCGTATGAGCGCCAACACCCTGTTTCTCCGGCTGGAAGGCCCCATGCAAGCCTGGGGAGACCAGGAATCCAAGTTCGTGGTGCGACGAACAGCCGAGGCCCCCACCAAATCGGGAGTGATCGGTATGCTGTGCGCCGCGCTGGGCGTCTCGCGCCCCGATGCCTCCTATGAGTGGCTTCCGAGGTTGAGCGCCCTGCGCATGGGAGTCCGGACCGACCGGCCGGGCGTCCGCTGGTGGGACTACCACACCGTCGGCGCGGGGATGCAGATGCGCATCGCCGAAGGCAAGACCAAAGCCGGCGCGATGCTGACGCGGCGGGAGTACCTCTGCGACGCCAGCTTTCTGGTCGCTCTGCAGGGTGAGCCGACACTGGTCGCCCGCCTCGAGGCGGCGCTGCGAAAACCCCACTGGACACCCTACTTGGGGAGAAAGGCCTGCCCGCCATCCCGCCCGCTGTTGGAGCGTCCCGCCGAGGAGTCTGGCGACCTGCTGACTGCACTTTGCTCCGTCCCGTGGCGAAAGCGGCTCGCAACAGACCGTGTGCCGGCAACCGTGGAGTGTCTGCTCGACTGGCAGTCGTCGCTGGAGGAGCCAGTAGCACCCGCCGACGCCCTCGTCTGGTACGATGTGCCGCTCACTTTTGAGCCTCCTGCACACGCCCCTAGATTCGTCATGCGCCGCCGGTTGCGCGTCGGTATCGGAGGCGAGGTCAGCATAGCCGACAAGCCTGCCCAGAATCGGACGCTATCGCCTCCGCGACCCCGCGCGGACTACCGGAATACCGAGTATCGCAATGCCCGCGCTAAGCGCCTGAACGACGACTATGGCCTCTGCGTGTTCTGCAAAAGTCCCGCCACCACCGTGCAGCACATCACCTACCGTCGGGCGGGAGGCGACGAAACCCAGGACGACCTCCGCTCACTCTGCCGGCTTTGTCATGACGCGGTGACGATGATCGAATACGGCTATGGCATGGGCATGGATCGCATCAACCCTGAGGAGCTACGCTGGCGGGAAGACATTATCCAGAAGCGTCAAGAGATCATCCAATTCCGCTCGCTGGAGACCCGACGACGTCGCCTCAGCCCTGAGGAGGTGTAGTAGCCATGTACCTATCGTGCCTCTTGATCAACGTCGGAGATAACCCGGACCGCCCGCGCCCCGGTCGGCTGTGGCTCCGCAACCTCTATCGAGTTCACCAGCGCCTGTGCATGGCGTTTCCGACTGCATCCAGGGTGTCCGCTGATCCGGACTTCCTTCAGCCTTTCAACCCGGACGATTTCGGGCCAAAGCCAGTACATGCCGCTCGGAGCATGGATGCTGGCTTCCTGTTCCGCATTGACCCTCAACCCAGTGGCCGAGTTGTGATTCTTGTGCAGTCTGCAAGCATGCCCGACTGGGACTACGCTTTCCATAATGCGGACTATCTCCTGGCGGCTCCCCCCAGCACGAAAGCATTTGAACCGTCCGCCACAAAGGAGCAGCGTCTCCAATTCCGTCTTGTGGCGAATCCCACAAAGCGATTGAGCCAGAACTCACGGGAAAAGGACGGCCAACCCGTCAAATCGGAATGGATTGGGAAACGAGTCCCCGTTCCAACCGAAAAGCTAGAGGAGTGGCTAGCGCAGCGAGCTGCACCTGCCGGATTCCGCGTAGAGAAGCTCCTTAGCGTACAACCTGGTTACGTCCACGCCTCCAAGGATGGCGGCGGTGGGGGAAACCGACTTCGCTCCGTCCGGTATGACGGTATCCTCCAAGTCACCGATCCCGCACCTTTCCAAGATACCCTCATACGCGGCATTGGTCCCGCGAAGGCTTTTGGCTGTGGTCTCCTGTCAGTCGCCCCGCCAGGGAGGTGAACCATGAAAGACTTGCACGCGTTACCCAAGATACGGGATAGCTGGAGCTACTTGTACGTGGAGCATTGCCGCATCGATCAGGAGGACAAGGCCATTGCCCTGCACGATGCCCAGGGCGTCACCGCCGTCCCCTGCGCGAGTCTGTCGTTACTGATGCTCGGGCCGGGCACCAGAATCACCCATGCCGCCATCCATGTCCTGGCGGAGAACGGCTGCATGGTCTTATGGACGGGGGAAGAGGGCGTGCGCTGTTATGCCGTCGGACTGGGCGAAACCCGGTCGGCCCGGCGCCTGCTCCATCAGGCCTACCTCTGTACCCACCCTTCCCTGCGGCTTCAGGTGGCGCGGCGACTTTATGAGATGCGGTTTCCCGATCCCCTGGACCCTGGCCTCAGCTTGCAGCAAATACGGGGTAAAGAGGGCATCCGTGTCCGGGAGGCATATGCCCAGGCCAGCCGCGCCACCGGGATCCCCTGGTCCGGACGGGCCTACCGACGGGGGGACTGGAGTGTCGCCGACCCTATGAACCGGGCGCTCTCCGCAGCCAATAGCTGTCTCTACGGAATTTGTCATGCCGCCATCGTCTCTGCCGGGTACTCCCCAGCCCTGGGTTTCGTCCATACGGGCAAGATGCTCTCCTTCGTTTACGACATCGCCGATCTCTACAAGGTCGACTTCAGCATCCCGATTGCCTTTGGGGCTGCCGAAGAAGGGTTTCATCAACTGGAGACGCGGGTGCGGCAGGCAAGCAGGGATGCCTTCCACAAACAGCGGCTCTTGGCCCGTATAATCCCCGATATTGATCGCGCCCTCGGCGTGAAGCCTACCGAGCAGGATGAGGACAGCGCCTACGACGCAGACGACGCCCTCCCCGGCGGCCTGTGGGACCCGGAAGTGGGATCGGTACCGGGGGGAACAAGTCATGCGAGCCTAGCGAGGTGAAATGATGCTGGTGCTAAGACTTGAGCGGGTTCCTGCATCGTTGCGGGGTGAACTGACACGGTGGCTGCTGGAGGCCTCCACCGGGATGTTTGTGGGCAGGGTGTCTGCCATGGTGCGCGAACAGCTATGGACGCTGGTGTGCCGCAGCCTGAAGGGAGGTGGAGCGGTACTTGCCTATAGCACGGACAATGAGCAGGGGTTCGCGCTGCGGACATGGGGCACTCCGTCGCGGGAGGTGGTAGACTTCGAGGGGCTTTCGCTGGTGCGGGTGCCGCGTTCTGTGCCTGAGGAGTAGTGTTTTTCTATGTATTTTCCAGTGTTGTCCCCACACGCGTGGGGGTGAACCGGCCACACAAGCCGCAGACCCGTCCTGGGTTGTAGTTGTCCCCACACGCGTGGGGGTGAACCGACAAACTCTTTAAGGAGAAGTCATGAGCGAACGTTGTCCCCACACGCGTGGGGGTGAACCGTCATCGTGACTGTTGCTAATTTGAACTTCTACGTTGTCCCCACACGCGTGGGGGTGAACCGATATAGTGCTAATGAGCAAGTCTCAGGTTTAAGTTGTCCCCACACGCGTGGGGGTGAACCGTGGGCCCAGCGCGTCACCGAGGCTGCCAACCAGTTGTCCCCACACGCGTGGGGGTGAACCGGTAAGCTGGTCGGTCAGGTCGCTGGCGAAGCCGTTGTCCCCACACGCGTGGGGGTGAACCGGGGGCACGGCATGACGTGCAAACACTGCGACCGTTGTCCCCACACGCGTGGGGGTGAACCGGGGGCACGGCATGACGTGCAAACACTGCGACCGTTGTCCCCACACGCGTGGGGGTGAACCGGAGGACGCTGCGCAGCACGGGGGGGCG
>Ga0082335_1009538_pt1 | contig 10397 bp, 8 predicted proteins | sample Subgrocontami58m_FD_72375 | JGI IMG/M metagenome (GOLD analysis project Ga0082335, IMG submission 72375) | Subsurface groundwater microbial communities from S. Glens Falls, New York, USA - GMW37 contaminated, 5.8 m (SPADES assembly) (version 2) ... | reverse complement strand
GGTATTCGGGAATACCAAGTCTCAACATTCCGCCGGGTACAGAATGTTTCTCAAAAACTGTAACACTGTAGCCTTGCAGTGCAAGATCATGTGCGCAAGCGAGTCCGGCCGGACCGGCACCAATTACCGCAACTAATTTATTCTTGTTTTTAATATTAGGTTTGATGCTGTCTTGTAATTTGAGAATATCAATAAGGCTTTCAACACCGAAGCGCTCGGTTACAAATCTTTTTAGTGCTCTAATAGCAATTGGTGCATCTAGTTTTCCTCTACGACAGGCATCTTCGCATGGCGCGGCACAAATTCTTCCGCATATTGAAGCAAATGGATTTGGTTTTCTCGCAATTCTATATGCCTCGGCATAATTTCCGAGTGCGATTTGATTGACATACCTGCCTGCTTCAGTTCCAACAGGACATGCAACCATACAAGGGAAGTTACTTTCTAACCATTTGGTGTTAACATTTATTTCAATAATATCTGATTGATTGCTATTCATTTCCATTTTCAGTTAGATAGTATCTCTGGAATCAATTATTGAAATGCTATTTTCTAAGTTCAAAATCTTGAGTGATTGCACCTGTCCCGGATACTGTTAATTCAACAGACATTTCTTTCAGTTTTTCATGCCAGATTTTCAAAGTATATTTTCCTGCAGGAACATCTTTAATTTTATAAGAGCCGTCTTTTTCGCTAACAGCATAGTAAGGTGTTTCAAGAACAAGAATGTAAGCTTCCATTTCCGGATGAACATTGCATAGCATTACTGAAATGCATCCCGGGTTTTTGAATGTATAAGATTTGGATTCGCCCTTAGGCCAAGTACCGAGATTGAATTTTTCTGCACAATCGTCCGGAGTAAAAACATTATGCAACACATCATCACTGTTATGAAAATCAACTGTTGTTCCTTTTACGACCGGCAGAATATGCGGATCAAAAACTAAATTTTTCTGATCAATCTTTGCATGTTGTTTTGGAGGAGCGAAAGTCTTTCCTTCTATTTTACTGATATAAATAACAGCTCCGCCATTATTTTTTCTTCCCTTGGCCGTAACCTTTCCCTGAATGTCTCCTGCCATTAAATTATCGGAAACACAAAACAAGACAACCAAGCAAGCTAAAAGAAAAATTTTCATCTTATCTCCTTTATATTATTTTGCAAAATGCATATTAAATTAGCTTTATAATTATAGTCTCAAACCAAAGAATGAATATAAGTTTATCAACAAATGATTTGAGACTTAATTATGTCAATAATTTTCAAAGTGCATAAGTAAACGAGAAATAACTACCTTATAAATATTTAAGGTTCATTTTTATTATATACCAATATTTATTTGGAATGTAAAAGTATCTTTCTTCTCGTTTGCATCATCAAGAAACTTTTTGAATTCAAGAACAAATTTTACATTAGCACGAGCCATTACTGTAATGCCTGGGATAATTGCATTAACCGGCTTCACAACGTCCGAGTCAGTATCTTTATCTTCCCACTCATAACGGGCTAAACCAATTAACCATGGATAGAAAACATAATTTCCCTGTAAATAATAAACGAGAGATTTCCTGTTTACTTTATTTACAATTTCAGAATTCATCATCATTAAAGCAGCATTTGCCATAAAACGATCATGCCAGAATTCTACATTTCCACCATACATTGTGAAGTCTTCATCAGCACTTCCAGCTTTGGATGCTGTTCCTTTGTAAAAAAAGCCGCCAAGTGTGAATGAATTATCAATGTAAAACTGAGAATTTTCGCTTTCACTTCCCTCTGTTCCACCAGTCACTCCAAGTCCACCTATTTTATAACTTAATAGTCCGTAAAAATCTTTTGCACTATTATTATCTGTAATACCTTGACCATTTGTAATACCAAGCCTATAAGTAAAGCCGCCTCGATCACCTTCAGAATTTTTTGCACCCCAAACCTCTATTCCCACATTTTCATCACGATAACGCCAATCATTACGTGTTTTAAAACTCGATATATTATAATGGTTTCTTGTTAACCGCAGTGGATTGGGAGTAGGATCTGGGTTTACCATTCCCATACGAATATGCAACATCGGACTGTTATCATATTGAAGAGCAAAAGGGAATGCAAGTACAGTTTCATTATTTTCATTCTCAAATTCTATCTCTCCAAAAATTGAAAAATCTTCTCCTATAGTTGCAGCGTAAAATACTTCTACTTCATGAGGAATTTCAAAACCCCATTTAACGCTTCCCATTGCTTCATAATTTATTCTTCCGACAGCATGTGTAGAAAAAGGTGATAAACCCGGAATATCAGCAGGCCAAATAGCATCAGGCCAGACTTTCTTGTAACCTTCAGAACCTAAGCTAACCGGTTCCTCTTTTCTATAATTTTCATCCCCACCGGGGTATCTGTATCCATTATTTTTAAATGCCGTTCCAAAAGCATTAAGCATTGGGTAAGCATAATGGCAAGTACTGCAGCTTGTTTTATACTTCCTTGCAAAAGTTGGAATTGCTTTGCTTGTTTCTGTAGCAAGCAAAACGAAAAGTATCGTTAAAGTAAAAATACTGAGTAGTTTAATTTTTGAATTGTCTAAATTCAACATACTTACTCCTTTCATTTGTGAGTTGTAGTGCTACAAATAGACAAAGCAAGTGCCAAAAAAAATAGAACAATATTAATGATTAAGCAAAATGCTATAAAATACGATTAAGGTAAGTGTGAAGGAAATATTTACAATCCTAATAGTCTCTATTCACTTAAACTTTAGATTTTATACTGTTTTTGCAGCTTACTTATTAAAGGAAGTATATCACCTAACTTGAAATTTGATGTGACGATTAGTTGCTGCCTGGTTTTATTGGTACTGGAAAAAACAGAAATAATGTATGATGAAACATAAATGTTTCATTAATGCAGTAATTAAGATGCACCCTTTAAATTTCTTCTTAATAGTTTTTTAAAGATTCAGTAATATTTCATTCTATTAAAGCTTAAAATCTTCGGAAGAAAGATTGTACTTTTTCATTAACCGTTGAAAGCTTTGTCTCTCAATACCGGCAATCCTAGCGGCTTCAGAAACATTTCCACGTGTTTCTTTTAATCTTTCTAATAAAAATTTTTTTTCAAAAGCTTCTATAATTATTTTTTTTGCAGAGGAAAATTCCTTTGAAAGAATAGGAATGTTAACTGATTTATCTGATTCATCAATCAGCAAACCTTGAGGAAGAGATTGCATGGATAATACCTCTCCCCGTTCAAGTACAACAGCCCTTTCAATAATATTTTCTAATTCTCTAACATTTCCCGGGAAGGAATATCGAGATAATGTTTTCATTACTTCCGAAGTGATGCCGGTAAATTTCTTTTCCAGACGATCCGTGTATTTATTTAAGAAATAGTTTGCTAAAAGCGGAATATCTTCCTTTCTATCTCTTAACGGAGGAAGAACAACCTCCATTACATTCAGGCGGTAATATAAATCCTCTCTAAATGTTCCTTTTTTAACGGCATCTTTTAATTCTCTATGAGTAGCTGCAATTATTCTGGCATTTAATTTTATCTGTTCATTTCCGCCCAATCTTTCAAACGATCTTTCTTGAATAACCCGCAGTAATTTTTTTTGTAATGTTTCAGGCATATCGCCGATTTCATCAAGGAACAAAGTACCTTCACCGGCTAATTCAAATTTTCCGGGTTTTCTATGATCGGCACCTGTAAAAGCTCCTTTCTCATGCCCGAACAATTCACTTTCCAATAAATTTTCAGGTAGTACTGTACAGTTAATTGCTTGAAAGGGTTGAGTTGAGTGAGAACCATTTTCATGAATTACACGCGCTACTAACTCTTTTCCAGTTCCGGTTTCTCCAAGGATTAAAACATTTGTTGTATTTGGAGTATTTGAAATAACTCCTATTTTTTTAAATAGGTCCTGCATTTGAGAATGCTGGCCAATAATATTTGTTCCTTCTTCTTTATTTTTTAACTGATGTTGCAGTTCATCTATTTGATTCTTCATTTGCATTAGTTCAATTGCTCTTTGAGCAGTAATCCGAACTTTTTCAATATCGAGTGGTTTTGTCAAATAATCGAAAGCACCCATTTTCATAGCTCTAATGGCAGTTTCCATGTTTCCATCACCAGTTATAACAATAATGGGAATTAGCGGATTAATTTTTTTTATTTTTTCCAAAGCTGCCAAACCATCCATCTCAGGCATTGTAATATCCATAAAGATTAGAGTTGGTTTGTTCTGATTTATTTTATTAATTGCTTCAATTCCGTTGTAAGCTTCTTCAGTTGTAAAATGAAGGGTTGCAAAAGTTTTTTTGAAAGCAAAACAAATTGCGGGGTCATCATCTACAATTAAAATGGATTTATCCTTCATAAACATTCCGTAATGGTAATAATATTTTAAATGTTGTTCCGTCTTTAGAATTGCTTTCGACAAGAACAACGCCCCCATGTTGATTAATAGTTCTCTTAACCATTGCTAAACCTAAACCGGAGCCACCGCTTTTCGTTGTAAAAAAAGGATCGAATATTTTATGCAAGTTTTGTTTTGCTATTCCAACTCCGTTATCGTGAATCTCAATTTTAATTAATTGTGAACCTTTCGGTAAGTTTATTTTATACTGCCCTGATGTTTTGTTCTGCTTTACTTTATCTACATAGGCAAAATCATTTATTTCTGTTTTTTGAATAACTAAGTCAGTTGAGACAAAAATCTCTCCGTTGGTTTTTATTGCCTGTTCTGCGTTAATTATCAAATTGATTATTCCTTCTTTTAATAAATTTTCATCCATTAAAATATGAGGAAGAGAAGGATTTAATATTTTTTTTACCGTAATATTTTTCTTGCGAAATTGAGGTTGTACAAATAATAAACACTCATTAATAATCATATTTATATCGCCGGAGACAAGTACCGGGTTAACGGCTCTGCTAAAGCCAAGTAAATTATTAACGATTTTCTCCATTCGGGTTATGGAGTTTAAAGATTGATTAAGAGGATCCAGGTCATCTTTCGATACACTGCTTTCTTTTTGTAGTTGGATAAACATTTTTACCGAAGTAAGTGAATTTCGAAATTCATGTGCAATTAAAGCAGTCGTTTCACCGATAGTTATCAGTTTTTCTAATTTAAGTAAATGTTCTTCTGTCTTTTTCCGATTTGTAATATCGGTTAAAATTTCGAGTACTGCCGATTTAGTATCGCTTAAGGAAAGAGGTATTGAAATATGTTCGATGTAAACAACCTCTCCGCTATTATCAATTTTTGACTCAACATAATTAGAAACTTTTTTTTCTGAGTCGGATAGTTTAAGAGTACAATTTTTGCAAATTAAGTCACTGCCTAATATTAACGAGCAATTTTGGTTAATAATGTTTTGAGGATCAACGCCTGCAATATCTTTAATTGCAGCGCTTGCTGTTAAAATCTTTTGATCATTATCAATTAAAAGAAAAGCGCTGGGTACATTATCAAGAATAACTTGAATTTTTTCCTTCTCATTATTTAACTCACTCGTTCTTGCAATTACTGTCTTTTCAAGTTCTTTTTGGTGATTAGCAAGTTGAAGCTCTCGCTCGGCAAGAACTTGAGCCATTAGATTAAATTGATAAGATAATTCTTCAATTTCATCGTTAGTTCGAATGTTCAATTTGTGCGAGTAATTGCCCTGAGCAATTATCTCAGCTCCTTTTTTAAGTTCTTTTATTGGTTTAACAATCTGGTTCGTTGCCAATAGACCCATGGGGATTGAGATCAGCAGAAAAATGGCTATAAAAATAACTGAGATATAAACAAAGCTAAGAGCTTGAGCGAAAATATTTTTTTTGTTTGCTTTCTCAAATATGAAATAAGATGTTCCTTTTACAAAGGTAGTAATGAATAAAGGGACGTAAGCAATTATCTCGTCATCGTTGTCTGAAACAAAACCGGAGTTACCAGAAATAATTGCATCGGTAAATTCTTTGGGATATTTCTCAAAAATATTTTCTTCGGTTTTATGAGCAAGCAGACTGTTCCAATTCTTTTTCTTTTCTGAATGATATAAATAATTTCCTTCGCTGTTAACTATTACAATCTCTTGTTTAAAAGTTAATTGTGTGTTGTGTTCTAAAACTTGAAATAATTCCTTCGCAAAAATATCAGTTATAAAAATGCCGGAAAATTTTCCGTTTTCATCAAACACTCTAAGTGCAAAGCTGATAGTCGGAATAGTTTGATTTTCTTCGTTTATTAATTCTGTAGGAACAATTGAAATAGCTTGTTTATCTGATTTCTCAGTTAAAATAAAATAGTACTGAAAACTTCCTTCACTTAATTTGTCGGTAGAGATGACTCTATAAGAAGAATCAACTTTTTGAATTCGAAATAATTCATTGTTATCTGCGCTGATAAATCGAATTTGATAATACATTTTTCTGCTGGAAATGAAATCAAGGATATGTGTAGAAACTTTGTGTGAATTATTAACAGAATATTTATTCTCAATGTTATTTTTATTAATAAATGTTTTAAACTCACCCGTGCTTGTTAAATAATGAATATCATTGTTGATATTAATAATAAAATTTTGAGCCCGTTCATTAATAATTTCAACATTATGAGAAAGATTTTCGAGAGCAATTTCACGCATACTATCCATGCTTTTGTAAATTCCAACTATTCCAAAAATAAGGAGAGGTATGGTTGATAACAGAGCAAATGCTATTATTAATTTTTTCCGAAGTGAGAGAAATGGAATTATTTTATTCAAACTATATTTCATAACTAAACAATAGAAAAAAATTGTTGACTAACAACGTTATACGGAGAATATATAATCCTTTAACAAAAATAGCAGATTAGCGAAAAAGAACAAGATGCATCTTAAATGATGTTAATTGTTTTTTTGATTCAAGTTTAATATAGACGAAATTCAATTAGAATTAGATATGATCAACCTTTTACAGATATTGATAGAATCGATTGAATATTTGGACTTTTCTACACTCTAATAATTGTCAAAAGTATAAACTATAGTGTTTACATACTTTTGATTTTAAAACACTTTAAGTGATTTTTATTACTGGAAGGAATAAATCGGAATTTCTGCGAACGCTAGACACTCGCCGAAAAGCATTACAGAATTATTCCGGTTTAGATACACCGATCTTCCGTCTAAAGAATCTACTTCAGCAATAGTATTTACATTTTCAATTTTTGTGATTTTTGCGGCGAGAAAGACATGATTTGATTTTGTTTTGCTGTAACGTTCAATAATTTCTTCGGAACAAGTTAATGTTGTGTAAATATTCTTACCGCAAGAATTATTGATCAAAGCTTTTAAAAAATAATTTCCATTTCTCTTAACGGTTCCGATTATTGTTGAATCAGCAACGACAGTTTTATTCAATATAAACTTCAATTGCTTGCAATCGAAAAGTTCTGCGTTGTTTTGTTGAATTAAGCGTTGCGCAGTCTCTCGATTTTTCAGAACAAATTGATCGTACGATAAGTTGCCGTTATCGTGTTTGTTTGTACAATTAGTTAATGTAAAAAATGAAAATACTATATAACAAAGAATGAATAATTGAGGAATGTTTTTTAATATCTTTTCTATTCCATGGTGATTCAATTTACGCCTTGCCTTTTTTTTCAAATTCTTCTTTACTTACTATTCTCTTTTCACATACTCTATATTGGTGAACATCGAAATATTTTTTTAGACCATTGGAGTATTTTTCAACATTGGGAACGCGAATATAACCATCCTTCAGTTCGCCGGTTTTTCTATTCTTAAATTTAATATTAACGTAAAGTTCTTCTGGCATTTGAAAGCTCCATAAATTAGCTGGTGCAAAATTAATGCTGAAAATTTGATTTTTCAAATGTGAAGTGTGGTTGATCTACTTTTATGTCTTTTTCAGGAAGTATGATCTACAGTAATTAACCATTTACCCTTTATTTTTTTCCAAATCTGGGTGTAGTGTCCGCCTGCATTTATCTTGCCTTCAACCTGCCAGCGCCCAATCATAAATACTACGTTTTTATTCATAAATTCTAACGCTTCGGCCTTCAGACTTAGTTTTCCCATTCCTTCTTTATCACTATAATTTTTTTTATACATGTCCAAAGTTAAATTCCATCCATACTGCACACCTACCTTAGCAACAAAACGGAGAGAATCGGATTTCCAATAACCCTCCATGTATCCTTCCATACTCCCATCATTCCAGGCTTTTATCTGGTTCTCCATTACCTTCAAAATTTCTTTCTCATCTTTTGCAGAATAATAATGACCAAGGTTTTTTTTGTTTTGCGCAAAAATTGTTAATGTTAACAAAAAAATTATAAGTGTAATATTTATTTTCATATTGGCTCCGAAATTTTAAAACGAATTCTTAATACTCCATTTTCAAAACTTGTTGAAATTATTTTGAATGTCCCTATTTCTTTTGTTGATGTTACGTGTGGTCCGCTGCATAAACAGTTATCATACTCCCCAATGCTGATTACGCGAAGATTTTCTCCGGCTTCATACGGCAAACGTGATAGATTAAATCTTCCGACAGCTTCATTACGACTAATAAAACTTTCTTTGACTGGGAGATTTAATGCAATTTGTTGGTTGACTGTTTCTTCTATCGTTTGGATTTCCTGTGCTGTCAGATCACGATCAAAATGATAATCGCATTTAGATTTTTTCTTTTCGATATGCGCGCTGAATGCTCTTCCTCTTTGAAACATTTTATCCATTGTTCCGTTAAGGAGATGCTCAGCGCTATGCATACGCGGATGATAGCTTTTAGGATTCTCGTTGTAGTCCATATTTAATTCTGAGTGAGGCAGAGCGGAACGAAGAATCTCACTGTAGGAAATTGGAATCCTTCGCTCTGCTCAGAATTATAAGTTAATCTTTATCAACATCTAATTCTTTCCCAAGTAGATATTTAAACCAGAACTGAACACGTTCACGAGTAACATGAGGCATTCCAACACCGTGTCTAAAATTTGGGTAAAGCATCATTTCAAAATCTTTATTTTGTTTTTGTAATTCAGTAATAAACTGAATTGAATTCTGCATATGAACATTATCATCAATAGTACCATGAGTGATTAACATCTTTCCTTTATAATTTTTTACATATGTAAGAACAGAGCCGGCTTTATAACCATCGGGATTTTCGGCCGGTGTATCCATATATCTTTCGGTATAAACGTTATCGTATAATTGCCAATCCATTACACCGTACTCTGCAATTCCGTGCGTAAAATAATCTGCATCTTCCGTTAATGCCAGTGCAGTAACATAGCCTCCATAACTTCCGCCGGTAATCCCTATTCTGGTTGAATCAATGAACGATTTTGTTTTAAGCCATTTTACTGCGGCAGCATAATCATGCATTTCCCATTTACCAAGATTTCGATGCATCAATGCAACACCTTTTTTCCCGAAATGTCCTGAACCCCGATGATCAACTGAAATAGAAATTATTCCTTGTTGTGCTAAATAACTTTGAGCTAATCCGAATGGATATGAATTTCTCACAGATGCAGAATTTGGTCCGCCGTATTCATTAAAAATTACTGCATATTTTTTATTCTGATCAAAGTCCGAAGGTAAATACCATATTGCCGGTAAATTATAACCATCACCAGAAGGAATTGTAAACAATTCAACTTTCGCCATATCGTAATCTTCACCCTGAGTATTTCTAGAATCAGAAAGTGTTCTGATTAATTTTCCATCCATTTTATAAAGTTCAGATTTAGACGGTGTCGTTATGTTGCTATAAGTATCAATATAATATTTGCCTTTAGGAGAAACTGAACCGCTATGAGTTCCGGGAAATGTTGTGATTTGTTTTAATCCCTTTCCGTCTAAGCCAACAACACATAAATATCTATCCGTACTATTTTTCATCGGGCTGTGGAAATAAACTTTTTTATTCGCTTCATCCACATAGTGAATATCAGATACTTGCCAATCCCCTTGAGTTAATCTTTTAATTAACTTTCCTTTTAAATCATAATAATAGAGATGATCCCAGCCGTCAACATTTGATCTAAATAAAAATCCGCTTTCATTATCGAAGAAGTAAAGATCCTCAAACCATTCTACCCATTCTTTTTGTTTCTCATTATAAAGCTCTGTTTTCTTTCCAGTGTTGGTATCAATCCAGTAAATTATAATATTGTCTTGCGCACGATTCATCCATTGAACGGTTAGTTTATTGTCTTTTGTCCAGGTAGGCCATGCAATATATTGATCTGCTTTTTCTTCAAAATCTGCCCAAGTTACTTTTTCATCTTCAACGTTTACTATCCCAAATTTTACGTACGGATTTGGATCACCTGCTTTAGGATAACGTTGGCGTTCTAATTCACCATGCTGTCCGTCCGCATGATAGATTGGAAAAT
>Ga0082335_1009536_pt1 | contig 10398 bp, 13 predicted proteins | sample Subgrocontami58m_FD_72375 | JGI IMG/M metagenome (GOLD analysis project Ga0082335, IMG submission 72375) | Subsurface groundwater microbial communities from S. Glens Falls, New York, USA - GMW37 contaminated, 5.8 m (SPADES assembly) (version 2) ... | reverse complement strand
GGCGCCAGGCTTGATTTTGGGTGGCGTACACGGGAAGAATCAGAAGAAGGTTTTCAATGAACTGTGTGAAGCAGTAGAGGAAGCCATACAAATACTTCGAAAAGAAGGAAGACCGCTTCCATTAGCGACGGCTAACAAGAAGTTCTCAGGAAAAATAGCACTGAGAATTCCTCCTCAATTACATAAGGCTCTTGCTGGGAAGGCATTCCAAGAGGGCGAGAGTGTCAACAAGCTGATACAGCACGAATTACAAGAAGCCATATAACAACTGCATCCACGCGGAATTGTCATTCGCTCCGCTCATGTAAAGACGGGAACAGGATTGAAAGATTTATTAGATTGCCTTTTAAGAGATATAAAGCAAAAGTAAAAACTTCGATAAAACTTATGAAATATTATAAAAAAACTGAAAAAGAAAGTCTGTTTTCCTGCATGGTAATGGAGAGTTCGGAGTACTCTCCCAATCGTTGTTTTTTCCATAGCGACGAGTATGGGGTATGGTTGTACCACGCCAACTGCATTGAGTTTATGGACATCCTGATCGGTAAATACCCGGACGGCAGGTTTGACATGATCTTCGCCGATCCACCCTACTTCCTTTCAAACGGTGGAATTACTTGCTATGCTGGAAAGATGGTGAAAGTTGACAAGGGGCAGTGGGACAAATCGAATGGCCCCGAGTTGAACCACGAATTCAACATGTCTTGGCTTTCTCGATGCCAAAGATTACTTAAACCAAATGGGACTATTTGGGTTTCCGGCACACATCATGTCGTTCATTCAATTGGATACGCCATGCAGCAGTTGAGTATGAAAATACTCAATGACATCACATGGGAAAAACCCAATCCACCGCCAAACCTATCCTGTCGATATTTTACTCATTCTACTGAGACCATCATTTGGGCAGCAAAAAACGAAAAAGTCAAACATTGCTTCAATTACGACGCAATGCGCAAAATAAACTATGGCAAGCAAATGAAGTCTGTCTGGACTCTACCGTCTCCTAATGGCAATGAGAAAGATTTCGGGAAACACCCGACGCAAAAGCCTGTTACCCTTCTTGAACGTATCATTCTGGCGAGTACCAATGAAGGTGATTTGATTATGGACCCATTTTCTGGAAGTTCGACCACAGGGGTTGCGGCGATTAGGTTAAAACGAAGGTTCGTCGGTATTGAATTGGAGTCTGAGTATTTGAACCTTTCGGTGAAGCGGCTTGAGCAGGCAATAAACATAAAAAAATCATCCCTGAGTTTCGTTTGAGGAGCGCGCCCACATGGAAAGGAACGATGCAATTATAAAATTGAAACAGATTGAGAATGTTGATTTGGTTCCTCTGGCACGCAAGTATGATGTAACCATTTGGAAAGGCGAAAAGAAGAACAAGGGTTGGGCTGGTCATGTTCTGGAGCGGTATTTGGGACTCCCCATTAACTCTGCACAGTCCCCTAACTTTGGCTCATGGGAACTCAAGATTGTTCCACTCAAGCGATTGGCAGACGGAACCATAGCCGTCAAAGAGACAATGGCGATCACCATGATTGATCCGTTCAATGTGAAAGCCACTCCGTTTGAAGAGAGTCATCTATTGGCGAAACTCAAGAAGGCGGTTATTTGCGCGCGTATGTTTGAGTCTCAAGAAGAGAAGCGGTCTGTTCTTGTGCGTGTTGCGGCTTTTGACCTCGATGACCGTTCCATTTATGAGCAGGTGAAGCGAGATTACGAGGAAACAAGAAGCTGTATCATCGAACGTGGCTTTGAGCATCTTACCGGTGCGATGGGTGTTCTTGTTCAACCGCGAACAAAGGGTGCAGGACATGGAAGCACAAGCAGAGCCTTTTATGCTCGCACCCAGTTTGTTGCGAAGTTATTGGGGATTCAATAATAATGGTCGAAAAAGTATAATTATACTAAAAATGACAACCAGTATTGGGATTTTAGTGACGAGAAATAATTTTGATAGTTTCTGAGAATACAGTGTTTTTAACTTTTTCGACAGTCTCAACAACGCACTGCAGTCGACCAAATCGCTGCGCGATTTGGCGGTTGAGATTGAATGTTGGGCTCATAAGAAATAAAGGAATAATTTCATGATGGAGCTTATGTTGAGTATCGTTTCGTCGGTTATATTCAGCGGATTGTTAACTGCAACCTTGATTTTTTTGGCAAAGAGCTGGATTTCCCAAAGACTTAAGTCCGCAATCGAGCATGAATACGCACAGAAACTCGAAACCTACAAAGCATATCTAACGTCCGAACATGCGTTGGCCCTTGAGGAGCTGAAAACTCGCAATGCAGAATGTCAGGCTGTTCAAGCGGATGCAAGGGCATCGTTTACCGCCAGTCACATTATTGGACACGAGAAGAAGCTCCAATCTCTGGAGACCTTTTGGAGTGCAATCGTTCAGCTTCGCGGAGCAACTTCTACTGCTGCATTTATATTTCTAGACATTTATTTGCCTGAAGAATACGATACGTTGCTCACGAATAAAAACGTGACACCAGATTTGGACAGGCTAACGGAAAAAAGTTTGACGGACAATTTTGGTCTTAAATCGTCCGAAATAGATAAAGCTCGACTCTACGCTGGTGAGTACATCTTCGCGCTGTTTTGGGCATATCGTGCAATCACGGGTCGGATAGCGCTCAAACTGATGCTCGGAAAGAGAAAAGGGAAAATAGATGACTGGGCTGCAGACGAGATCTTTCGTCGACTTATTAAGCGTGTTTTTAGCTCGGAGGAGATTGCAGAATTCGATAAATTAAAGGTTAAAAGAATCGAATGGATCCGGAACCAAATTGAGCAAAAGATATTGACGCATTCGGCCGAAATTATATCAGGTGAAGTTTCAAGCAGGCAGATGCTTGAGCAAGCCAAGGAAATCGCCGTTGTAGCTTCGGCACTTGAAGATGAGAACAAATCGCTGAAGGCGACGTGGTGAACCGCGCGCCTTAGCTCAAACATTAATGGCATATTGAGAGGAGATAACTTTATGTCTTTAGGATTTTTTCCTGGTGCTAAACGTGGGTCACATTACCAACTGGCAATGTTCGCTCTTAAAAGGCTCAAGGCAGTAAACCTACTCGTTAAAGGACAATCCGAGAGTCACTTCGAACACACTATTGTTTCCCATCTTCAGTCCTCACCAAATCTGCGTCGAAATCTCATCACACAGATTGGTTTAGATGAGGTCGAAAAGATCACTAAGGCAAGTCTGTTTGGCTTCAGTCATCGGCCGGATGTATCAATTGGTAACGATGGAACTGCCATTGAGATTAAGGTCATTTCAACAGGTCAAAGTGTAAGAGATATTCTCGGCCAAGCTATTGCGTATCGCATGCACTACCGTTTTGTAATTCTTGTTTTAGTTGACCAGACAGAGGATAGAAAGGTTGTTGAGCTCTGTTGTTCAAAGAAAAGCCAGGAGTTCAGTTTGCTATCTGGATTAGCCGAGGCCATGAATATATTTACGGTAGTTGGCCCCGTAAATCAGTCTAAAAATGTGGTTTTTGGGAAATAATGAGCTCTAACGAGACTGTTGAAAAAGTGCCTAAAACATCCATCACTAAAAAATTTTTGGCTTGACTTTTGACCCCAAAAGTGGTAAACTTATAATATGAGGGGGAATATAAATATGAGAGATGATATTACAGAGATTGATTTAGGGGAAATTTTAGGAGCTGTAGAAGCACCTTCGGTACAGCAGAGGTGAGTAAAATGGTAAAGGTAATTAAGAATACAGGACCAACTCAGAAACAGATTAATCCTAAAGTTGTTGCTAAGACTTTGGGTGCAGAGAGAATAGGAATTAAGATAGATACGAGGCAAGGACCGCTTTCTTTATTCTCTTTGCGGCAGTTTCTTGTAAACCGGTTGCGCTCCAGTGGAGGTAGACCTGCATTGGTAGGGACTACAAAAAGGCGGAATAAAATACCTCTATTTGATGAAGATTGGATTAAGCTTGAAATGATTGCTAAATATTACAAGGAAAAAGAAGGGATTAATGTAAGTCCTGGTCAAATAGCATCTGCTTTAGTTCATACAGATATATCAAAAATGGATACATCAAAGATAGCGTCTGTTTTAAAGGGTAGATAGGTATTTAACAAAATCCTGACGATAAACTGTTGGGTAACATTTTTACAGATTTTGTCAAGAAAAACCTTGACAAAATTAAAATATATGCTATAATGTCCATAGAATTGATAGATATTGAGGGGAAAGAGTGAAGATATCAAAAAAGGGATTATATGCAATAGAGGCATTAATGTATTTGACAGATAATTTTGAAAAGGGTGTTGTCCCAATTCATGTAATTTCTGAAAATGAGCAAATACCCAAGAAATTTCTGGAACAGATTCTTTTGTTGTTAAAGAATGCGGACATATTGGAAAGCGAAAAGGGAAAAGAAGGGGGATACCGTTTGAAAAATCACCCGAAAGAGACATCTTTAGGAAAAGTAATTCGTTTGATTGATGGACCTCTTGCTCCATTGAGCAATGCAAAATATTTGGAAGAGATGTCGGTAAAAGACGAAAGGCATTGTGGACTTTATCGGCTTTTGTTAGAAGTAAGAAACTGTGCAGCGAGACTATTGGACCAAACAAATTTTTATGATTTGTGCAGGTTGACAGAAGATATCAGAGAGAAGAGAAAAACAGCACAGCGTGCAAAGTAGATATTATTTTTTTTAATAATAGTCTACTAATTAGATAGATATTATATAGATTTGGAGAATCAATGAAAAACACACTTATAGACAAAGTCAAAGATAATCAAAAAGAGGAGATAAATGCTTTTGATGATGTAATAAAAAGAATATCGCCAAAATTAAAGGGAAAAGAAAAAGATGATAACACGCTTATTGGACAGTTGACTTTACAATTTTGATTTGACAATACAATGCGGTAAAGAAAAAAGGAGGATAAGTTAAAAATGAGAAAGATAATAAATATTTTGTTGGTGGCAAGTCTTCTGGTATTTTGGGCTAATATTGGGTTGGCTCAGGAAAAAGACCTTAAAGGGACAGTAACCCTATCAGGTGCATGGGCGATCTATCCTACTGCCGTTGCCTGGGCTGAAGGTTTCCAGAAATTACATCCTAAGGCCAAAATTGATGTTTCAGCAGGTGGTGCTGGTAAAGGTGCAGCGGATGCTATTGCAGGAATGGTGGATATTGGAATGGTTTCGCGGGACCCAGACCCGGCAGAGATTAAAAAAGGTATTCTGCCAGTTTACATCCTGCACGATGCAGTATATCCGGTGATAAGTGATAAAAATCCGGCTTTAGCCGATTTACTCAAAAAAGGCGTGAAGAGACAGGCTTGGATTGACGTTTATATTAGCGGCATAACCACTACCTGGGATGGAATAACCGGCAGTAAAGTAAATAAAACCCTTCATGTCTATACCCGTTCTGACTCTTGCGGTGCCGCCGCAAGTTGGGCAGCATATTTAGGTAAGAAACAGGAAGACCTAAGAGGCGTGGGTGTTTATGGTGACCCAGGGTTACTTGAGGCGGCCAAAAGAGACCCTGTTGGCATTGGCTATTCAAACTTTAGTTATGTATTTACACGTGAGGGCTCTGTAGTGAAAGGGGCAAAGTTAGTTCCTATTGACTCTAACGAAAATGGCATTGCTGACCCAGATGAAATTTATGAGAGTCGTGAAGTAGCGATTAAAGCCATACGTGCTGGCAGATACCCAGCCACCAGAAAAAACTATTTCTTTGTCAAAGGCAAACCCAAAGGGTTGGTGAAAGAATTTATTGAATTTGCCCTTTCCGATGAAGGCACAAAAATAGTTGTGGAAGTAGGAACGAGTTTAGATTTATCAAAGGCAGAACGAGAAAAAGCATTGAAGGGTTTGGAGTAAAAATCAAAAGAGGGCGGATAAATTTTTGTTCCGCCCTCTTCAAAAGCAAAGAGGCGTAATTTGGATAAGAGAAATCTTAAGGATGTTTTTGCAGGCAGATTGATGTTCATTCTATGCGTATTCGTGCTTAGTCTTGCTTTTCTTATGGCGTTTGGTTTATATCAAAAAGCCAAACCGATATTAGCGATTAAATCAGTAAAAGAATTGCTCTTTTCAAGCACGTGGCATCCTACGCAAGGAGAATTTGGTTTAGCAGGTTTTATTACTGGCACACTCTGGGTTACTGGTATTGCGATGCTCATTGCTGTGCCATTAAGTATCTTGACGGCAATCTTTCTTTCAGAATATGCGCCTAAGAGAATTCGCGAATGGATTAAGCCTATAATTGATTTACTTGCGGGAATTTCTCCGGTTGTCTATGGTGTATGGGGGATAATTGCTATTGTGCCTTTAGTGCGAGATTATCTTATGCCTTTCTTCAGTGAGAGATTTACATTTTTTCCTTTTGCTTCAGATAATTATACGGGCTTTACTGCTTTAACTGGAGGTATTGTCTTGGCAGTAATGGTCTTTCCTATAATTATCTCTATTATTGAGGAGGTAATGAGGGCTGTATCTTTTGAAGTAAGAGAGGCATCATTGGCTTTAGGTGCAACAAAATGGCAGACCATAAAATATACGGTTTTACGAAAGGTTCGGCCAGGCATTATTGCAGCGATAATCTTAGGTTTATCCAGAGCATTCGGTGAAACTATGGCGGTTTTAATGGTTGCGGGTTGCGACTTACACGGATTCCCTAAGTCAATCTTTGATACTGCTTATCCTTTGCCAGCACTTATTGCTAATACATATGGAGAGATGATGTCCATACCTTTATATGATAGTGCAGTGCTTTTAGCTGCATTGTTCTTATTGATTGTAACAACTTTATTTAATATGCTTGGTTGGGGAATCTTACTTCGCATTGAAAGGAGAGAATTTTAATATGGATAAAAGAAAAATTGAAGAAAATATTTTTAAAACTCTGATGATATTTTCTACATCTATAGTTGTGGGGAGTTTAATCCTTATTTTAATGACCATATTCTTAAAAGGCTTTCCCGCTTTAAATTTGGATATGCTTATTAAAACACCTAAAGGTGGTTACTATTTAGGTAAAGAAGGCGGGATACTTAATGCGATTTTAGGTTCAATTGTTTTAGGGATAGGAGCGACATTTTTAGCTCTTTTGATTAGCCTTCCTTTGGTTTTTTATTTAAATCTATACTTAAAGAAAAATTCAAAGTTTGCTTTTTGGGTACGATTTTTTCTGGATGTGCTCTGGGGAATACCTTCTATTGTTTATGGCGCATTTGGTTTTATAGTGATGGTTTTCTTTGGTCTTAGAGCATCACTTTTAGCTGGAATAATTACAGTAGCATTACTAATACTTCCTCTTATAGCAAGAAGTATAGATGAGGTTTTAAAGATGATTTCACAAGAATTAAAAGAGGCATCTTATGCCTTAGGTGCAACGAAATTAGAGACTGCACTCAAAGTAGTTTTTAAACAGGCGTTACCTGGCATATTGACATCTATATTGATTGCTTTTGGTCGGGGTGTTGGTGATGCCGCCTCGGTCTTATTTACAGCAAGTTTTACTGATTCTCTGCCATATTCTTTATTTAAGCCAGTCGCGACTTTACCTTTAGCAATATTCTTTCAATTAGGAACACCATTTCCTGAGGTGCAGCAGCGCGGCTATGCCTCGGCATTAGTATTAACGGGGCTAATCTTATTTATAAGTATATTATCCAGGATTTTGTCTAAAAGATTTACCAAACATGTAATTCGCTGACGCTTCGCTATGACTTACGTCGCTTGCGCTCCGTAAGTTATCTGCTCATTATAGGAGGAACTATGGAATTTAAAACGCATATCAGTATTAAGAATCTAAGCGTAACTTATGGTCAACATCAGGCATTGAATAACATTACTATTGATATCCCCGATAAAAAGATAACTGCCATAATTGGCCCATCTGGTTGTGGTAAGACAACGCTACTTAAGTCTTTTAATCGTCTGATTGACCTACAAGATGGAGTGAGGGTAAGTGGAAAAGTGTTAGTGGATGGCGAAGATATTTATGCTCCCAAAGTAGAAGTGACACATTTAAGAAAAAAGATGGGATATCTTTCACAAACACCTCAGGTTCTGCCTATGTCTATTTACGATAACGTGGCTTATGGTCCAAGGTTGTATGGTCGCAATGATAAAAAGAAATTGGATGAGATTGTCCGGCATTATCTAAAAGAGGCAAGTCTATGGAATGAAGTAAAGGATAGATTGCATAGCACTGCTTCAAAATTGTCTATTGGTCAACAACAGAGACTTTGCTTAGCAAGGGGCTTGGCAGTTGAGCCAGAGGTGATTTTAGGGGACGAGCCAACTTCAGCATTAGACCCTATTTCTGCAGAGGGCATTGAACAGCGCTTCTTAGAACTTAAAAATAAATATACAATAGTTTTAGTGACACATATTTTAAGACAGGCAAAGAGATTAGCTGACTATGTAATCTTTCTGTATCTGGGCAATCTTATTGAACACGGTCCATCTAATGAATTTTTTAAGAACCCCAAAGATATCAAAACCCAGGCTTACCTAAACGGTCACTTTATCGAAGGATATAGAATAGACAAAGAATTAAATTTAAAAGGGACAATCTGTCCTGATAATTTTGTTAAGGCAAAATTAGTCCTGGGAGAAATGCAGAAAGAGCAGGTTTTAAAAATTATCGTTGATTATGAACCAGCAGTCAGTGAAGTTCCCAAGGCTATGGAATATGAAGACCATAAGGTGTTAGGTGTAACTCGGCTTAACAATACTGATTGGGAGATAATTATCCAAAAATAAATCCTTACCTATACGTAACTCATACCCTTAAAAACGTTACCTTAACGTAACGTTTATCTCTATAACCACCTTTAAATCAAGATGACGTAGAAGATTAATCTCTTTGGCACGATAATTGCAATAAATTGAAGTACGGAGGGGTTCTATACATGTGTCTTGGTATGCCGATGGAAGTTACTGAAATAGAAGGGAATAGAGGATGGGTTAAGGCCGGGGGTGTTCGTATGAGAGCCGCCATGGACTTCGTCAGTGATGTCCAGGTTGGGGATTATGTGATAATACATGCAGGGTTTGCTATACAGAAACTCAATAAAGCAGAGGCTTGTGAGACACTTGAACTACTGGCCCAGATATGTGGGGAGATATGAATAAATTAGACTCTTCGCTACGCTCAGAGTGACATTATTGTATTGTCATTCTGAGGCGCAGCCGAAGAATCTCAAAAAGGAAATTCCAATGAACAAGTTAGCCGTTCAGATAAAAGAGATAAGCGGGGAGGATGTCCACCTCTGTTATCAGTGTGAAAAGTGCACAAGCGGGTGCCCTGTGGCTTATGAGATGGAACTTGCACCTGCCCAGATTATGCATGCATCTCAACTTGGATTTAAAAAGATGGTTCTTGGAGCAAATTCTATATGGCTGTGTGCCTCATGTGAGACATGCACAACGAGGTGTCCCCAGGGGATTGATACCTCAAAAGTAATGGATGGTTTGAGGATAATTGCAAGGAGAGAAAAAGTCCGTGCAAAGATACCTGAGATGCCCCTATTTTACAATATCATCCTTTTGAGTCTGAGGTTTGTTGGATGTATCTATGAGCCTTTGGTTGCAGGTATTATGAAAATAAGAACAGGGACTCTAAAAAAGGATATGCCGCTGGCAAGGGAGTTTTTGAAGAAAGGAAAACTCAGGCTCTTTCCAAACTTCAGGAATATATTCAAGATAAACAGTATATTTAGAAAAGTAAAGAAATATGAGGCATATTAAATGAGATACGCATTCTATCCCGGCTGCTCTATGCATGCAAGTGGAAGGGATTATTTAGAGTCATTCATGGCAATATCCGGTTTTTTTGGGATAGACTTTGAGAAAATCAAAGAGTGGACATGCTGTGCCCCGATTGCGGCTCACGGGGTTTCAAGGCTCCTCTCAATTGCAATCCCTGCCAAAAATCTTGCAGAAGTTGAAAAGGAAGGTAAGAATGAGGTTGTTGTCCCTTGTGCCGCATGCTATTCAAGGTTTAAGGTTGCATCATATGAAATTTCCAATGATAAGGAGATTGCCATGAAGGTAAATGATTGTATAGGATATAATTTTAAAAATACCGTCCGAATCCTTCATCCGCTTGAGATATTCAATGATATAAAAAAGGATTTCATTATGAAGGATTTTTCAAAGATAAATGTGGTCTGCTATTATGGGTGTCTTCTGACAAGACCTCCAAAGGTAAAGCAGTTTGACATATGCGAAAATCCCAGGACGATGGACGATATCTTGCGGGAATTGGGGTTCAATGTCCTTGACTGGTCATATAAAACGGATTGTTGCGGCACCACGTTCAATCTTACAAAAAAGGACGTATTCTTACGCCTTACAGGCAGGATTTTATCAGAAGCAAAACTTGCAGG
>Ga0082335_1009535_pt1 | contig 10400 bp, 9 predicted proteins | sample Subgrocontami58m_FD_72375 | JGI IMG/M metagenome (GOLD analysis project Ga0082335, IMG submission 72375) | Subsurface groundwater microbial communities from S. Glens Falls, New York, USA - GMW37 contaminated, 5.8 m (SPADES assembly) (version 2) ... | reverse complement strand
AACAGTATGGGGAGCTTTACGTTGGAAAGATGCTCAGCCCTCTCAGTGGAAGGCTCACCCGCCGGGTGAAGCGGGAAGCCGAAGAAGACAATTCCCCGCACACCGGGCAGCGGTTCCTCCGATGCCGCAAGCGACGTCATCCGTCCGCCCATGGACTTGCCGCCTGCAAGCAAAGGAAGTCCATCGCTCACGTCGTTTGCCAGCGCAACAGCAGATCGGACTGTTGCAAGCAGGATTGGTTTCGGGTCCGGTCTCTTCGATTTGCGTTCGGTGTACGGGAACTGATAGCGCAGCGTTGCAATGCCGAGCGATGCCAGCTCGTGCGACATGTTTTCCATGAAGCGGTGTCTCATATCGTCGCCCGCGCCGTGCGCGAAGAGGAGAAGGCAGGAGGCATCCCTCAGCTTCAGCAGAAGCGCGCTGACGGAGCCGGTGAAGTTGGTGGGGTGGAAAGATAAGTGACTGGCTCGTGTTGTCTTGCCCATCAGACTAATCTGTGTTCAATTTTTGCAGCCAACTTGTTCAATGTTTTGTCGAATGAGTTCTTGCTTTTAAGTTTGCATTCCCAGATGGTGATGACTTTCCATCCTGATTTTCGCAACTCGTGTTTGACTCTTTCGTCGCGTTCGACATTACCCTGAATCTTGGTGTTCCAGAATTTGACATTCGATGTGGGCTTTGTTGCCTTCTTACAATTTACGTGTCCGTGCCAAAAGCACCCGTGAACAAAAACTATAGTTTGATGTTTTGGCAAGACGATATCCGGTTTGCCGGGAAGTGATTTTACATTCTTACGGTATCGAAAACCTTGGTTGAACAAAAAACTTCTGACTGAAATCTCCGGTTTGGTTTCCTTTCCGGAAATCAAAGCCATGATTTGGCTTCGTTTCTTTCTGGAGAAAATATCAGCCATTCAGAGGTAAATTTTTTATTGATGCGACAATCCCGACTATCTCATCGTAGATTGAGTTTTTATTCGTAACCCAATTCTCCAAAAAGGTTTGCTGTACCAATTCAACGTTCTTCATGTCGCCTGTCATCCCCTCTGACATTAACAAAAGCTTCTCTTTGAAGTCTTGAGTAGAGTCGATCTTGGTCAAGTATATTGACTTATTGAGCGCAGTGAGCAGTCTTTCAGCTAACTCTCGACTCCAAATTATCTCTTCAGGTACCGACAATGGAAGAAAAAAAACGTTTCTGAAATAGTATCTGAGGTACTTCTCACGTAATTGTTTTTCTTGGTCTGTGTTTGCTCCGTGGTCACGATTCCCGTCGGGATAAAAGACTACATCACAACCGGTTTGCTTGAGTATCTCATCCCTAAATCGCTGATTGGTTTTCTCTCGTTCCGGTATTGAATCCGGGTCGAAATGCAACGAGTGAGGTTTTTGATCCCCATCGAACAAGACGAATTTGTTCCATTCACCGGTGTTGCTGTAGACGGTGATGAAGTTCATTTTTATGATCGACTGTCCACCCGAATAGTAACTAAGCTGAAAAAGCGATTCCGTAGCAGGGCCAATTTGATTTAGCACTGAAGAAACAATCCGTCTCGAAAGAGCGTCTTCTACAATGATTGTCTTCTTGTTTGGATTTGATTGCTCAATATGATAGAAAGCTTCCTCTGAGGTTATCTGATTTGTTACGTTGAACTTCCCGCTTGGCAGCTGAGAAAAGACCTTTATTGCATTTGACGGCAAGTCTTCGATCAGACTTGGGGAGTGCGTTGAGATGACAACTTGGAGCTGCTTTGCTCTTATCTGTTCGAGAATAAACTGTTTAAGTCTTTTCTGAGCTCCAGGATGTAGCGAGACTTCGGGTTCATCCAACAAAAGTAGGCTGTAATTCTTCGCATCGATGACATCAAGAACGAGTCTCACAACAGCTATTTCACCGCTTCCAGCAAACGCCTCCGAATATGAGTAGCTCTGCGTTTGAAATATCACAGAATATCCCCACTCTTCAAATAATTTGTGCCTTACTATTTTGCCAGACAAATACTTTTTTCCAAGAATGAACGAAACCGATTCCAACTCCGCTCGTGATAGAATCCTGATAGGCTCGTTTCGTTGTGCTTTGTACCGAGTTACGATTTCATCCTTGCCGTCGATAATCCTTTTCAAGAAAACAGAATACTTTCGCAAGAAGTCCTGCTTTGTCTTGATGGTCTTTGTCTTTCGTGGATTCTTAAAATAGAAATATTTGTCAAAAGCGCTTAGTTCAGAACGGAAGTCAATGTACACTACTTCCTTCTCTATAGGTTCGTTGCGCTTACCTTCCGGGAGTCTCGTCATTCCATAGGCAAGCACAGGTCTGCTGGTTTCCCAATAATCAGGATTGTTTCTTTTCAGTATCCTAAGTTTCAGCACCTCGAGTTCATTTCCGTCGCTGTCTTTATAGACGTAAAAGAAGCAATGTCTGTCGCCACCTTCCGAGACTTCTTGAATGGGGTCAACGGCGGTTGAGAACCAGAAATCAAAAGGTGTATTCTTTTTGGGCGCACCGAAGAGGGCGTGTAAGGTTGAGCTCTTGCCGGAACCGTTCTGACCAACAAACACCGTAAGGGGGAAGTCAAACGTAATCTTGGTGTTCTTATCCAGGTTTCTAAAAAAGGGGAACTGGATATACTCGATGTAGTTCTTGAAAGCGTTTCGCGCTTTCATTTGCTGGATGGTTTCGATCAATTGGGGTAGTTGCATGGTCAGGAATTAGGGAGTCTCTGAATCTTCAAGTCTTTTAAATAGGTGAGAGAGCAGGCTAAGAAAATCCAAACAGTCTTTTTCGGAGAATAATCCCGTCTTACTTAACTCGAGATGTTCCTCATGTTGCAATGGGTTTCTCCCGCCAATAACAATTCCTTCGGAAAGATAGTGTTGTCCTTCCTCAATATTCTTAATGGTGTCTGAGTAAAATTCAGAGCCGTCAGTTCGTTTGTATCTCTTTGTAACCGATAGCTTTCTTTTTGAGAAGACCTCAGCCATCAAATTTCTGTCATTCGAATTCGTACTACCAGATTTCGCACGTACCTCCTTGCTATATCTTTTCAGTGCTTCAATGAAAGCGGTATAGTAATCTTGGTTCGCATAGTATGTTTTGGACACATCTCGTATTTCATCATGAATATGTCTCCAGTGGTAGTTTGCATATTCAGGAATGAGCTCGTGGATGATTTGAATAGACTTTTGTTGAGTCTCGGAAGACAATTCCGGTGTATCATCCAACAGATTGACAATAGTTTCGACTTGTCCCTGTACACCTTCCGGCAGTTTTCCCAACCAATCTTTTACGTCTATTTTTGCTTTTTCACTTACATTTTTTCTCTTCTTTTCTCTTCTGAATTCTCTCCATTGTCTTTCAACAATTGATATGCATGAGGCAAGGTATTTTCTCAACTCAGACGTCTTAGAATTTTCCCAATCGACCGACTGTCTATTAGTGGAGATGACATCTTCCTCCCAATTGTCGATGAAATCAATATCTAGCCATCCTGTCGCATAGGAAAAGAAATTACTCGATTCTGATAATCCAAAATATTCCGGGTTGTTTATTAGTCTCCCGTTCGCGAATAGTGTTATCCCTGTCGAATTTGCCTTTAGAGGCTTTTCCGTTGTAATAATTTTACCTTGGATATTTCTCTTGTCAGAATAGTCATTCTCATTTGTCTCGACTATGCTTTGGATATTCCATTCAAATTCAGGAGTTATGTTTTCGTATTTGAGTTTGCTGTCAACCTTAATAGAAGGATCACTGTCATTCAGCGACAAGTTGACCACGAATGCATCTCGGAAATTGAACATTCTGGCTATGCTTTCAGCATATTCCTCCAGTGGAAAACCGGTTTTTCTTTTCAGATTAGTTAATGTGATCTTCGTACCTTTGGTAACACTACCTGAGGGTAGTTTCTCAAATTTGGGTTCATAGTCCTTCCCCCTCCAATCCTTTATCTCATTCCAATCCAGATTGAAGCTTACTCCTTCTCCACCCTGACTTGTCGTAATGTTTATTGTATCGCCAATCCCGAATAAAGCCAGCTTTCCCAGTCCTTTTTTTCCCGTGGGAACTCTGTCGCAACTCGATTCCTGATGCTCTTCTCTTCTGTTTCTTCCGATTCTAAGAAAGAAATCATTGACCTCATCAAACGACATTCCGATGCCATTGTCTTCGACGACTACTTTCTTTTGTTCCTTGTCATATAACCGAACATTGACCTCCGTCGCGCAAGCATCGTAAGCGTTAGCTATTAGCTCCGCCAATGCGGGCGGCATATTCGAGTACATTTTAACACCTAAATGCTTGATGGTGTTAGCTTCAAAAGTCATTACAAGTTTGTCGGAGCTCATTCTTGGCTACCATTCAGAATGCTTATGGCAATACGCTTTGCTAGCCGAGGCGGTACTGCATTGCCAATGATTCGCGCCGTAGACGCAATGGAATTGGAAAAGAAACTGTAACTCAAATCAAAAGTTTGAAGCGCTGCGCCCTCACGCAATGAAATACCCCTATCTTGTTCTGGGTGTGCAAACCTACCGTTTGTAATACTTAAAAATTTTGTCGTTATGGTTGGTGCCGGTTTATCCCAAAACATTCTTCCATAAATGTCTTGAAACGAATTGTCTTTTCCTTTGTATGCCGGAATTTGCAATGCGGTGTCTTTCCATGCGGCTCTCGTTCCACCATCGTGCGGCGTGAGTTGCAATCGCTTCTTGTTGTTGTCTGAAAGCCCAGCCGCCGTATGTGCAAACCGTGTCGTGTCACGGTGTCCCGCCGGTATCGGCTTGAATCTTTTCTTGTTGCCGATGAATTGTCTGACCGTTGGTAACTTGATTTTTGTATCGGGCTCCGGCAAAGCAACTTCTTGCGCCACTCGCGAAGCAATGAGTAAAAATCTTCTTCTTGTTTGGGGGACTCCGTAGTGACTGGCATTGATGACCTTGTGGACATACTTATACTTCTCATCATCGAGAAATTTGAGGAATGACTTCAGCGGACTCTCATCGAGTCGCTTCAAAATTCCCGGAACATTCTCGACAACAAGATGTCCCGGCTTGAAGTAGTGAACGAAGCGCTGAAAGTCGGAAAGAAGATTCTTTGTTTCGTTGGATTTCGTTTTGTCGGTATTGATCTTCGTCCAAAACTGGCAGGGACTGCATCCGATAAAAATCAAATCGTCGTCGTTCTTCGCGATGCCCAATTCTTCTTCCAAGGTCGAAAACGCCAAGTCCATAATGTCCGTATGAATGAACTTCGAATCGGGATTGTTGATCGTGTATGTTTTTTCGCAATCCTGATCAATATCAATACCGCCAAGCACGTTGATGCCTGCCTTGCAAAAACCGGAGGTCATACCTCCTCCGGAACAGAAGAAATCCACTGCTTTCAACTCGGGTTTTGTTTTCGGTTTGGTCTTGGTCATATCGGTGTGTTACAATTTACGAATTTGAACAGTAGTTTCACAGGAAAAAACTCTCCACTCGAATACGGTTGGAACAAACAACAGGTAGGTTCAGCCGTTGATAAGTTACACCGCTGTCACGGGAAAGTCAAATACTGCTTCCACTCTTGAGCGAGTTGTAGTACTGTTTGTCGGCAATGAACAGCGTCTTCGTTACTTCGGCGTAGAGAATTCCATGTTCATTCTGGAAATGCGCCGAGAGGTCAATCGTATGTTTTTTGTTCGATGCAACGCGGGCAACAATTTCTTCCAGGACTTCGTCGGTAATAAGAAATCTCGCATACACCGTTTTGCTGATCGGCTTCAGGAATTTCACCGTCGCAGCTTTGTCCCACACAACATAGTTGCTGCCGAGAATGTTGATGAGTTGCACCATGTACACGGGATCGAGGGCTCCGTAAATACTCCCGCCTGTATGCAGGGAACCAATTGAATGCCATGCGCTTCAGGATTGACCGGAAGCTCTCTTTTCTTTCTGTGTGGAAGAATGTCGTTTTCACGTGCGGTGCATTGTTGAGTTGCGGCAAAGTCTACCGGGTTGAATCGGCAAGAATGACGACGTCGGGGCTCACGTAATTCTGCAATTATACACCGCATGCCTGAGCGATGTCTATGCTTTCACTTGTTTTCTCATCTCAAGACCTTTCAAAATCACGTACGCAATCAACGCAAAGATGAAAAACAACAATAACATCCACGCAATGCTTTGCAGCGTTCCGATGATCGTCCGGTACAGCTCAAGTATCCATCGCTCTTGCGTAAGCTCCAGTATCGTGCCACCCTCCTTTGTGGGAGTGATATACTTTTCCAAATCCCAAATCCTGACACCACCGGAAATACCAACGACGTACGTGGCAAATACGATGTACCTGCCCCACGCAATGAAAATATCTTCGGCAACCAATCGCTGCAAGATTTTATTGATTGGTGCGCGGAAGATTCTCGCAACGATGAAACAGACAGCGAACGCGAGCAAAAGATTTACGGCGAGTAATAGTATGAACATAGGAGCTCCTGGAGTTAGTGAGGAATTTTCACGTAACAAGGTATGGACGCATGCATTCATCAACCCGATACGACGGGATATGCGCCATACGACGCTTGTTTTGTCTCTGTCTTAAATGTCGAGAACAATCCTGGAAGTGCAGCCCGCGCCGTGCTGCCCGGTGACGAAGCGTTTCAATGCGCGAATGGTAATCGAATCATCAATGCTGCAGCGGCGGCATTCGACTTCGCACGGCGCGCCGCACACGCGTCCGCAAATCGAAGCAAACGGATTCGGCGCACGCGCAATCTTGTACCCGTCAAAGTAACGCCCTTCGGCAATGGCAATCACATAGCCGCGTGCATCGGTGCGCACGGGGCAGCACTACTGACACTTGATTTGTCGCTGCCAGTATTCTATGTCGGGCATTTCAGCTCGAAAAGTTTGCGACGATGCCATACGTCTGTTCGATTGGTTATGTATAGCAAGCAGGGAGTGGCTTCTGGTTTTCTTCTAAGGCGGTGCGACGGCTAATGTTTTCGGCGGCAAGTTCCGCGAGACTTTTCTTTGTAAGAATTTCTTTCAACTTGCTCTGCGCTTCCGCCCAGAGCGTGTGCACCTGACACCACTCGTCGCGGGGACAGGTCTTCCCGGACATCAAACACTTGTTCAGAGAAATCTTTCCTTCAACTGCTTCGATCACATCGAGAATGGTGAGTGTTTCCGCCGGCCGACCAAGCCGGATGCCGCCGTTGATGCCGCGGTGTGAGGTGATAAGTCCGGCGCTCGCCAGTTGCGCTGAGATTTTCCGGAGAAAATTCTCCGGAATGTTCCATTGTTTCGAGATGTCGGAGATTTGAACGACCGTACCAAATGGCTGCGCTGAAAGATGTATCATCGCCCGCACCGCGTACTCGCCAGTCATCGTCAGTTGCATATTGCACCGTCATGTTGAGCGCAGTCCCGATGCTCTTTAATCGGCCCCGACTTGTCGGGGAAACATGTTTCTGTGAATAGTGGATGTTGGCAACACATTATCCAACTTGCGTGCCGAAGATGACCGAAACAGTCATGTTTGGAAATTGCGTCAATTATTAGGTTTATACTTACATGACTGGAAAGCGGACTGAATCAGTCCGAATTAGATTTCTCAACCGTGAGAAAGTTTCGACTGGATTTTTCCAGAAATGAGAATAATGGCGTTGAGTGATGGATTCTTCACCACCAGCACTTCATTCTCAACTTGGAGATTCCCGAAAATAGAAAAAAAAATAACCACTCACGAAGCGATGCCTTCGGCAAAAGACACTAAGTCACTAAGGATTCACGAAGAAAATACTCTTTTGAGTCATGGTATCTATCGCAGGATAAGTATGACCGAGAATTCAACCCCCAAAAAAACTTTGTGAAACCTTTGTGCCTTTGGTACGCCACGAAGCGTGCATAGAAACAACAATCACCTCTATGGATGAAAGAGCCATACAACCAAGTTGTCGTTCGGGTTGAAAGCAGTTCTGAGGTGCGGGGAGAGAACGATCCGCGCCGAGTTCAGAGCGATGCGTCTGGGTAAGCTGCGCTAGTAAAGCCTCGTTACACAAATAAAAGTGGTCAACCTGTCAAAGATGGTGAAACCTGCAATCATATCGGAAGGAACGATAGCGAGCACGATATGGACTTTTCGGGGTAAGATAGCGTTGCGTGTCCAGAGAAGGTGACGCATGAACGTGGGAGACCCCAGCACTGCGTTGGACGAACGCAGGAGCGGGAGTCGGATATGCCCATAGTAGTGATGAGAGGCGGAAAGATAAAACCGCAAGGAGCGAAGGGGCATTACTGTAGTCAAGCTTCACATGGAGAAGGACACAGAAAGAATTGAAGAAAGAAGACAGTACTCAACAACGAATCGAACTGCTGGTCAATCCGAGCGGGAAGAAGCGCAAGGACATGACCGTCAGGGAACGAGTGCAAATGCTCCAGAGGAAGCTCTATCTCAGTGCCAAACAGGATAAAGAAAAGAAGTTCTACATTTTGTACGACAAAGTATTCTTGGAGTATATTCTGTCGGAAGCTTGGCGACGAGTCAAGAGTCGCGGCGGAAGTCCGGGGATAGATGGGCAGAACTTTACAGACATCGAGCGGGCAGGGGTTGAGCAGTTCCTTGCCGTGCTCAAAGAAGAACTGCGCACACGGACGTACAGACCCAGTGCCGTAAAGCGAGTATACATTCCGAAGCCGAACGGCGAGCAACGTCCATTAGGGATACCGACCATCAAGGATCGGGTAGCCCAGATGGCGTGCAAACTGGTGATAGAACCGATTTTCGAAGCGGATTTTGAAGACAGTTCGTATGGGTTTCGACCGCAGAAGTCAGCCCAAGAGGCCATCATCAAAATCAAAGAACATCTCAAAGCAGGTCGCACGGAAGTCTATGATGCCGACCTAAGCAAATACTTCGACACGATACCGCACGAGAAGCTGATGAAGACGCTGACGGTGCGTATCAGTGATGGACGTATAGTGGAGCTAATCAAGCTATGGCTGAAAGCTCCGGTGTATGACGACGGGAAGTATACGGGCGGACGGAAGAGCACGGTCGGTACGCCACAGGGCGGGGTAATCTCGCCTCTGCTGGCAAACATCTACTTGCACTTACTCGACCGCAACGTGAACTCCCGAGAGAGTGTCTTTGCAAAAGCAGGCATACACATCGTGCGGTATGCTGATGACTTTGTCTTGATGGGGCGGAAGCTGACGAAGGAAGCGCTGACGATGCTGCAAGCACTACTGAAGCGGATGGAACTCCAGATCAATGAAGGCAAGAGCAGGCAGATTGATGCCCGCCAGACGCCATTCAATTTTCTGGGGTTCACTATCCGTTTTGACCGCAGTATCTACGATAACACCAAACGCTTCTGGCATATCAAGCCCAGCGATAAATCTTGCAAGCGGATACGACAGAATATCAATATGTTTTTGAAGCATGCAGGACACTATCCACCGAAGAACCTGACCCATGGACTCAATGGGAGAATGCGTGGCTGGCTCAACTACTTCCATATCGAAGGAGTGAGCTACACGTCTCTCCCGAAGAGGAAACTGAACGGGTATCTTCGGGAACGACTGTTTCGATATTACAACCGCAAGAGCCAACGGAAGACACGCTTGTACCGTCAACAAGCATTCAGCAACTTGGTCGAGAAGTACGGTATGATCGACCCGATGAAGTATCAACCGGTGGCTGGTCTGCGAACGCCTGAGCCGAAGGCTACAGGGAAAGCCGTATGCGGGAAAACTGCACGTACGGTTTGACGAGGGGGAGGGTGCACGAGCACTCTCCCTACTCTACTGTCTTCGTGGCGAGCTTTTTCGTTTTTCGATTTGTCTACGACCCGTAGGGGGGAATGTCCATAACAAAGGCTCTTGATTGTCCTCAACGATATGCTTACACTCCATCGTCGGAGTACCAGCCCCGTCGTCTCAACAGAAGCCGAGTTCGCGATGAAGAAGCACTATGAATCCGTAGGGGTAATTAGCTCGATGGTCGTTACTATCATGTAACTAACTCAAGTTGACCGCTCCGGGGAAGGGGTTGAAACCCCTGCCCTTATTGATTGGAATTGTTATCCACGTCCTAAAGGACGTGGCTATAGCCCCGACCTTCAGGTCGGGGATCCCAAATATCCCAATAAAACTTGACAAGGGCTTCAGCCCTTTTCAACAAAGCGGTCAACTTGAGTAACTAAGGAGGAGTTATGCGATACCTATTTGTAATCGCCGTGACGATTGCATGTGCAGCCTGCTCTGATATGGGCGAAGACTTGGTTCAAGCTACGATAAGCGTAAATGTTTCTCGACCTCATCTTCTCATCACAAATAACATTACAGAAGCAATTCATTACACGGTGATAGGTGCGAAAGTCGCTCGCAGCCCAAGCTTATTATACTTGTTCTCTACTGATCAGA
>Ga0082335_1009533_pt1 | contig 10405 bp, 13 predicted proteins | sample Subgrocontami58m_FD_72375 | JGI IMG/M metagenome (GOLD analysis project Ga0082335, IMG submission 72375) | Subsurface groundwater microbial communities from S. Glens Falls, New York, USA - GMW37 contaminated, 5.8 m (SPADES assembly) (version 2) ... | reverse complement strand
TCGCGGGCATATTTGACAAGACTCAAGCAATTTAAAAACAGTATCGCATGTGGTTTGAAGCTCACCACTATGATATAAATCTAAATATTTTGGCTTATTTAATCTGCTGGGCATAAATTTGGCGCAGGTGGTTAAATATTTCTATATATTTGTCGGTACGGTAATCCGGATAGGTAAGATCCCAACTTTTGAAAGAATTACCCTGATAAAAAAGCGTGATTTCGGCATAAATACCTTTATGAAGATAAATTCTATGAGTAAAATCCTTGGTTGATGCCAGAACCAACTTTGCCAGGTCAATATATCCCGGATCGATATTAATACGGCGCTTGCCTTTTAAAGAAAATTTATCCTCGATTTTATTGGTTAATATCTTTATTTCGGGAAGTTTAGCGGGATCAACAAGCTTAGCAAAACTTATGAATTTTCGTTTAAGGTTGGAGCCGATTTCTTTTTGGTAATAGGTTGTAAAATTAAATTCAATTATTTCGCTTTCAAAATCAATTTTACCAAAATATCTACGGAGGGTATTAACAGTTTTGTATAGAACTTCTTCGTTATTAAAGATGAGCCCGATTATAAGCTTGGTTTTGGGGTATTTCAATGCGGGGTATTTTAAGATAGTAACTCTTTTATATAGTTTACAATCTGTTCTTTTGGCTTGCCTTTTATATCATTAAAAAAGATCGCTATATTAAAACCGCCGTCACTGGCATCTTCGCTTCTTACTATTACTCCTTTACAAGCAATGTTATAGTGTTTAGGCTTTTTTTTACTGGCAATATCTAAATCCATATTTATAGCGACTTTAGTAAAAGGCGGAACATACTTATCTATATGGCAATACGCTCCTAAACAGCTTATGTTTTGAGTAGAAGTCGTAAAATCATAGCCACCAACCGCTACTTTAAGAGGCACCACATGGTTTAATCTCGGATGCTGCCTCTTGTCTGCCCCGGTCTTTTTGCTATTTTTGCTCTTCATTGGCTTTTTTGAGGGCCGCTTTCCAGCATTTTTTCGTGCAATATAATTTATTATTACGGTAATATCTTCTGACTTTCTTCAGTGGTTTTCCGCAACCTAAACAATTGGTCTGTTTTTCTACTACTTGACCCTGCTGCTTTGTTTCTTCTGCCATTTTAATTCACTCTCCTTTTTTTTCTTAACAAAGAACACCGGCCAGTCTTGCATAGCCGGGCGTTTTTTTGGTTAAATTATTGCTTAAAAATGACTATAACACAGATTAAAGCCCCTGTCAATAGTCAGGGAAATAGCCAAAATTATTCGATTTCAAAAGAAATAATTACATTAAATGATAATTGTGGATAATCAAGTTCTTTGGGAAACTCCGGAAAAGGCGCTGCGTTTTCGATGCTCCGCAAAGCTATTTCGGTAAGATAAATACTCGGAGAAGATTTTTCTTCGATTAAGCGCGCATCTCTTAACTCACCGGATGAAGATATAACAAAAGACAAATATACATCGCCGGTTTCGCTGCGCCCGTAATTTTGATAAGCACAATGCCGTATTTTCTCCCGAACGAGTTGATAATAGTTCATATAGGTTGGGTTGTTAATTTTCTCGCTCTCAATTACCGGCATCGTAATTTTTTTCTTCATGGCCGATATCTCAGGCTTAACAAAATTAGGCTTAATAAATACCGGGTCATGCTTCATCATCTCTTTGTTTTTATTAATAGAACCCGGGCCATTGTTAAACTGCGGAGGCGCAATTTTATCTAAAGTAATTTTCTGAATAGGCTTTAAAGGCTCAACCTTAGCAATTCTTTGTTCAGAAAGAGTTTCTTTCTTGGCCTCATTTTTTAAATAACTAACTTCCATTTGCTTATTTTTAATAGCCGCGGGAGAAAACGGAAAATTTGGATTTTGCATAAATATAGCCGCATGCACAACAACAGATATTATTAATGCCATACGAAAAACTTGATTACCGGAAGACATATTACCTTTCTTTTATAGTTAACGGCAACTCTAATCCGTGAAGTTCTAATAAATCCTTATCCTTTAATAATGCATCAGAATCGCCCTGAGCGGCTAAATTTCCTTTATTTAAGACTATTACGCGCGAACAAAGCTCAAGAACTAAATCTAAATCATGTGTGGCGATAATTTTTGTTAAGGTTGATGCTTTAAGCAATTTTATTAGCTCCCTCCTATGCCTAGGGTCAAGATTACTGCTGGGTTCATCTAAAACCAAAATATCCGGATCCATAGAAAGAACCGTAGCCAGGGATATTCGTTTCTTTTCTCCAAAACTTAAGTGATGGGATATCCTGTTTTCGGTATTAGACATATCGACTTTACTTAAAGCGCCGCCGACTGATTCCCTGACTTCTTTTGTAGAAAACCCGAGGTTAATAGGGCCAAAGGCAACATCGTCAAATACCGTAGGCATAAAAAGCTGAGTATCGGGATCCTGAAAAACTACCCCTACTTTCTTGCGAACTTCAAAGATATTTGTTTGATTTACTTCTATGCCGCATACCCGCACCCTGCCGTTATTCTGCTTTAAAACACCGTTTATATGCAATAAAAGAGTTGATTTGCCGGCGCCGTTAGGACCGATTACGCCTAAGGATTCGCCCATTTTAACGTTAAAGTTTATATTATTCAGGGCATTGATACCATCCGGATAAGTATAGCTTAGATTTTCTATTTCGAGTATTTTTTCTGTCATCGCCTGATAAAAGCAGTCAAAACTAGAAATGCTATTGTTAGGAATAAGAAAAATATATCCTTAGCGGATACCTTAAAAGTATCCAATGTTTTTATTTTTTCATTGAAACCACGGGAGCACATTGAAGCATACACTGCTTCGGCTCTTTCGTATGAGCGGATAAAAAGCGTTCCTATGATATTAGGTAAAACAGCTATGTTTGAACGCAAAGAATTATTTACCGAGCGTGATTCTTTAGCGCGCATCATTTTAAGCAATTCGTCTTCTCCGACAAAAATATACCGATACATAAAAGAAATAACCATTGTGATTATCCCGGGTATTTTTAGATATTCCAAAGCTTTTAATAAATCCGGGAATTTAGTCGAGCTTATCAGGATAAACATGGCAATTACCGATAGAACTGCCTTAGAAAGGCAACTCCACAAAAACAATACCCCCTCCCCTGCTGGTTTCGAAAATAAATTAAAGAATCCAATAAGTATTGCAAACGGAATAACTGAAGCTGCTCTGATAATAATGTATTTAAGAGGTATTCTTCCGATAATAGTAAACACCAAAATAGGCAGTAAATATAGACAGAGTGAAAAAAGGCGATCCGCAGGAGTAAGCGCGATAAAAACTACAAAGAAAACAAAAGCTATAATTTTTATCCGTGGGTCGATCTGGGAAAGTAAACTTCCGTTATTACTAAACTGATCTATATGCGAATGTCTCATTTTTTCTTATATTTTTTACCGTATTGCTTTATAACAAAACTGATAAAATATCCGATTATCAAGCATAATATTGCTCCGGAAAATAATACCCACCAATCCGAACAAGGAAATCTAGCCATAGTATATTGGATGGCATTTTCTTTATCAGAAAAATTATTATCCGCGGCAACTTTCTCTAAGCCGTCCGGAGAATTAGATTTTAAGGCCACCAACAGCATAAACAAACCCGCTATAAAAATAAGTTGAGCTACTAGCTTTTTACTAGTCGGTGGTTTATTTCTTTGCATAATTGTATATTAAATCCGGCCGGGTTTTTACGATAAACCCGATTATTGATGCCGTCACTATCCCTTCAACCAAGCCAATTAAAGAATGTATAAACACCATTGCCGGTAAGATTACCTGTAGTGATGAGGTCTTAGACAATGCCAATTCTACAGCGCAAGCTATAGCCGATATAACAACCGAAATCCATCCGGCAAAAAATGCCGTTATGGTTATTCCACGAGTATTTTTTATCGGCTTTCCAAGAATATATACTATGTATGGGCAGAACACTCCTAAAATCGCCATATTCAGGATATTAGCGCCTAAGGCAGTTATTCCGCCGTCCTGAAAAACAAAACATTGTACTACCAATACGCAGACCATTACTATTGCCCCTGCCCAAGGGCCGAGTAATGCCGCGGATAACGCGCCTCCTAAAATATGCCCAGAGGTCCCGGGCAATATAGGAAAATTAACCATTTGCGCGGCAAAAATAAAAGCCGCCGCTACCCCCATAAGAGGAATTGTTTTGTCTTTAAGGGTAGCGGTTGCTTTCTTTATACAATAGGCTATACTGCCAGCCGAAAAAAACCACGCAGGAACCCAGGTATTCAATGTTAAAAATCCGTCGGGTATATGCATGCAGCTAGATTAACACAACAGGCATTGCTTTGCAAGCCGAAAACATTATCAGAACTCTACCTTCAAACCGCTGGTAAATGAAAATCCGGGCATGGAATAACCGCGGACAGCTTCGTATTTTTTATCCAACAAATTATTAAGCGACACAAAAACAGTAGTATTTTTTATTTTCCGGGAAATATCAGCCCCGAGAACATAGTAACGCTTTGCGTATAAACTGTTTGAAGCATTATCGAATCTCCTATCAATAAATTCACCCCTAAATGTGAATTTTAACCCCCGCGGAGCCTGATAATTTATCGCAAAATTTATCTTATGTTTTGGCTGATAAGCAAGATATTTATCAATTTTTGCATCTTTTGCCCGCATAAATGTGTAACCTATATCTATATCCAGGGAGTCTATCGGTGTAATCTTAAGCTCCTGTTCTATACCGTCAATTACTGCGCTATTGATATTTTGCGGCATGTATTTTCCGTTGGCGTCTCTTTGCCATTTTATAAGATTATCATAACCGCTTCTAAAATAAGTAAAACCGATTTTTAAAAGCTTATTAAACTTTTTTTCTATGCCGATTTCGCCTGTTACTCCTTTTTCCGGAGACAGATTAGAATTGCCTTCTTCTGAATAAGTAGATGAATATACCCGTAACGGCCAATAAAGGTCGTTAAACGTAGGCGCGCGAAAAGTGCGCGCGATTAATGCATGCATGTTCATACTTGTATCGAAATCATACGATAAGCCAAAGCTAGGATTGATCTCAGAGCCAAAATTAGAATAATCGTCGATACGCGCGCCAAAATTAAAATGCATTTTCTCCAATACTTTAAAGCGGTTTTCCATATACCAGGCGCGTACATTGTATTCATGTTTTGCGCTGCTAGTGCTGTCATTGGAATTTCCCACATAATTAAATCCACACAATAAATGGTAGAAATCAAAAATTTCACGGTTGAACTGTAAATCGAACCCGCGCGATTTTGTGGTATGGGTAGTTTTGTCTAGCGGCAGAGGAGTTTCAATAAATTCCAGGCGGTCGTAATTTTGATATAGTTTTAATGCACCATCAACATCTCCCAGAGTATTAAAATCATAAGTAAAATCAATGAAATTCTGGCGTTGTATCTGATAATCATTTATATCCGGAGCACTAGCTGTTCCGGGAGTCTCAAGTTTGCTTTTATGAAACCCGGAATTCAGGGTTATTTTATTGGAATCAGAAATTTCATATTCCAGCTTATCGGAAAAGTTTCTTGCGTCATATTCATTATGATCTCGGTGGCTTTCCGTACCTTGGTAATCCATGGATACCAGATAGCCTAATTTTCCGATTCTTGCAGTATGCATTAAAGTCTCGGCATAGGTTTTATATGTTCCGAAACTAGTGGAAAGTTCCGTCTTTGGCTTATCTTTCGTTGGCTTTCTGGTAATAATATTCACGACGCCACCCATTGCCGATGAACCATAAAGGCTTGAGCCAGGCCCACGCATAACCTCTGCCCTTTCAACATTTTCAAGCGGCAGAGTGTCTAAGTTAATATCGCCTGAGCGCGGGTTGTTTACGGGGCGGCCGTCCATCATAACCAGAACCTGAGAAGCGGTTGCTCCGCGCATTTGGATAGTTTTCTGGTTTCCCAAGCTTCCATAGTCCCTGATATTTACCGAAGGGATTTCTTCTAGGGTTTCTGATATGCCGGCATAATGATTTTGATTTAATTGCGTGCGTGAAATTACGTTTACTTTTCTGCCGGATTCGTTAGAAAATTGTTCATATTTTGAAGGGGTTACTACGATTTTTTCCAGTTCAAAGCCGTCTTCCGCAAATGCTGTACCTGCGGCGAGTACCAAAATAATAAAGGTTTTGAGCAAATTTTTCATTTTCTTCTCCCATGAGAGTACTTTCCGAAACAGGCAATCGACCAGGCTCGTAAAAGTTATTTTACATTACTGTTGCAGGGCAGCGGGAGGAATCTTGCCTCCACTTCCTTTACCTATCCGGTAAGTCCGTTTTGATTTCATCTTCCGATACCAGCAGCACATATGGCTTGCCGGAAATCGGATTCTTTTCCACTACTACTACTGTCTTATACACTTCTTCTACAGTCTTATAATTAATTACTTCCCCTGTCACCCCCTCTCGAAAAATCCTGCCGTGGTTCATCAGGATCAAACGCTGACAGTATTCCGTTGCCAAATTAAGGTCATGCAGCACCATAATTACAGTCAGCCCAAGTTTTTTATTCAAACGTTTTATCAAATCCAGAATACGCACCTGGTGTGTTATGTCCAGGTGTGTTGTAGGCTCATCAAGTAAAAGCAACTTCGGTTGCTGGGCCAGGGCGCGGGCAATAAATACAAGCTGCCTTTCTCCTCCGCTTATTTGTGTCATAAGATGATTTTTAAGCGTTACCGTGTCCGTTAAACGCAAGGCTTCCTCTGCTGCCTCCAAATCGTTTTTATTCTCTAAAAACTGCAAATTTTTCCGGTATGGTATTCTCCCCAAAAGAACAAACTCCTCTACAGTCAGAGGTACAGGATTAATGCTTTGCGCAAGCACTGCCATTTTTCTTGCCAATTCTTTAAAACTCATTTGCCGAATATCTTTACCATCCAGCATAATCAGGCCGTTTTCCGGCCTAAGCTCGCGGCTGATCGCACGCAACAATGTAGTTTTTCCCGAACCATTAGGCCCGATTATTCCCACGATTTCTTTGGCGTTGACTTTAAAATCAACGTGCTGGATAAAAAAACTTCCCGCATATCCGCATGTCAGATCCCTTACTTCAAGCATGTTTTTTTCATAAAAGCGTAGATAAAAATTGTCCCTCCCAATATCCCTGTAATTACGCCGACCGGGAATTCTATCGGAGCGATTATTGTCCTGGCAATAGTATCGCAGAAAATTAAAAAAATTGCCCCGCTCAAGAAGGAGCTGACTATAAGAATACGATGGTCGTTTCCGACTATTAGCCGCATGAAGTGCGGAATAATCAGGCCGACAAATCCGATTATACCGGCTACTGATACACTAAACCCGGTTAATAAGGATGTTAGTACAAAAAGTATGCGCTTGCTTCTTTCCACGTTTACGCCTAAATGCAAGGCCTCTTCTTCTCCTAAAGAAAAGGCGTTCAGGTCAAAACAGAAAATATATGCGGCAATTAAACCTAAAATTGACATCATAAACATTAACTTTATCAATAACCAATTGGACTCTTCAAGCGAACCCATTATCCAAAAAATAATTCCATGCAGGTCTTCAGACCGGGAGACTGCCATAATCAGCATAATCAAGGAAGAACAAATAAAACTTATCATCACACCGCAAAGCAAAAGCCCTTGTATTCGCAGCACATTCTGTTTTACACTTAAAGCATACACAAGCAATATTACGCAAATTCCTCCCATGAAACCGAATATAGGTAAACTGAACAAACCAAAGATATTCTGCATTTTCAGCACAATATTTAAACACACGCCCAAAGCTGCCCCGCCGGAAATTCCTAATGTATATGGTTCAACTAAAGAGTTCCTAAACATTCCCTGTAAAATTACCCCGGCAATGCTTAAAGCCCCTCCTATTGCAAATCCAAGCATAATTCGAGGCATGCGGATATCAAAAAGTATGGCAAACCTCGAATCCGATTTTCCGTTTGCGATTATTTCTCCGATTTTACTTAAGGGGATATCGACAACACCCACCAGAAAAGAGAATAACGAAACTGCCAAAAGTAACGCCAGCAGGATTGCAATACAAATTGTCCATTTGAGAATTTTTTTATTCATTGTTTATCTCTGGATGCAAGACTTTTATCATTTCGCGCAATGTCTCAATAAAAGTAACCGGAGTGACGCTGCAAAATTTATCCGAATCAATAATGTAAATTTTGTGATTTTTTACCGCATTTAAAGAAGGATATCTTTCCCATTCGGATTTTTCCTGTTCTCCGGTCATACCCATGGTAGTAATAAGAATGATATCAGGATTTTGTTTTAAGATTTCCTCGCGGCTATACTGGCCTGCCGGCGCATCTTTCGCAATGTTTAGGCCCCCTGCCATTTCAATAAAATCATGAATAAAGTATTCTTTAGTTGCTACAAATAAAGGATTCGCTCCTATTTGCGCCATTACTCTTGGCCTATAAAGTTTAATACTTTTTACTTGCATTGATTTCATCTCTTCTTTAATTTCCTCTACAAGTTTTTTGGCCTGCGGGAATTTACCGATTGATTCCCCTATTTTCAGGAAGTTCGCGCATATGTCCTGAAAATTATGCTCGGCAGGCATTTCTACTACGTTGACCCCCAACTCTCTGAGTTTGTGAACCTGCTTTTTATCGGTTAAAGAAGTCGCGAATACGAGATCCGGCATAAGTGAGACGATTTTTTCCACGTTTGCACTTACTACTGTGCCAACTTTCTCGATTTTTTTTGCCTCGTCCGGACGGGCGCAATAGACGGTATTACCGACAATACGGTTACCTTCGCCTAATAAATATATTTCTTCGGTTATGCTTGAACCCAATGAAATAATCCGTTCCGGGTATGCGTATACCGGCTTAACCAAAAACATAGTTATACCGAAAATAAAAATTAAGCAATTTCTAAGAACCAATATTTTTCTCCTGATGTCAGATCCCCGGTAGTAAAATTTACCGGCTTTTTGAATAAAGGGCCATCATGAACAAATGTGTGAAATTCCCCTTTTTCCCCGCACAGATCAATATTTCCCAAGGTTTTTAAATCGCTAACGAATTTAGTATCAACCTGCCTGCCTAAAAACTCTTTTCCCAATGCGCCCTTACACACCGAAACTACGATTGATTTAAATCCGGCGGCGATAATATCGTTAATTAACTTCTCCGTATCTTTTACCCATATGGGGAAAATCCCCTCTATTTTTGCTTCACGGCAAACATCATCTATCCAGTCTTTGTGCTCCTGCAGGTATATGTCACCAAAGACGACCCCTTCTATTGCCTTCTCCTTCTTGAATTTACCAATCAGTTCAATAAACTCCCGGCGGTATTCATTTTTAGGCATAGGTTTTTGTAAAAACGGAATATCTATAGAGTGGGCTTGTTTTTCAATTACTTTGCCGGATAATCCGTGTGACACGGAATCGTTTCCGGCGGGATCTGTGAAATTAACAATACTTACAATATCCCATCCGTCCAGTTTTGCTTTATAACAGGCAAAACAACTATCCTTGCCTCCGCTCCAAAGTCCTATGGCTTTTTTCATTTGTCCTTTCCTTTTAAAAAGTATTGATATTTTAGGTTTTTTAACCCTTCCGGCCGCAAACAAAGCATTTCTTTTCTTTGAGCAATAACGCCAAATGCATGCGCGATTATTTTCTTATAAAATTCGCAGAAAACTGATTTCTTATTCATGTTGCCCAATGCGTGCAGCTCTGCCGGGCAAGGCGCCCCGCAAATATTACGCAAAACGCAAACGTCACATTCCGCTATATCTTCTACTTTACGGGACCGAATCTTCTTGAATGCGGGCGATTGCATTGCTTTGGCAATGGAATCTTTGAATATATTTCCTCCGGAGAATCTCTTAAGGCCGATAAATTCCCCGCATGGGATCATATTGCCGGAGGCGGTTATAGTAAAAAAGCACCTTCCTCCCCCGCAAGGAGAAATATCGCACATCAGCCTGCGTGCTTCTGGTGCGACTATAGCCAAGATTACGTTGGCAAAGTTACCGACTATTATTTTATGTTTTGATTTTACTGACAACTCCATAGCGGCATCAACGGCACGAATAAAATTTCTAGCGTAAATATCTTCGTCCGGCTTTAAATTACGGCTGTTTTTCTGTGTAAGCCTAACCGGATTAAGCAGGACACAGGGGACTTTCTTTCGGTGCAGGAAATTAACTATTTGCGTAAGGCCTCCTACATTATGTTTTGTTACCGTAGTAATAACGTTCAATCCCGGATAACCATCGAACCAATCCAAAGCCGACATAACCGATGCACAGTTCCCGCTACCATTTACGTCAGTCCTTAGGCGGGTATTCCGCGCGGCAGAGCCGGAATGCAGCGATAGCCCGACACCTACTGGGTGCTG
>Ga0082335_1009530_pt1 | contig 10406 bp, 10 predicted proteins | sample Subgrocontami58m_FD_72375 | JGI IMG/M metagenome (GOLD analysis project Ga0082335, IMG submission 72375) | Subsurface groundwater microbial communities from S. Glens Falls, New York, USA - GMW37 contaminated, 5.8 m (SPADES assembly) (version 2) ... | reverse complement strand
CGCTCGCCGCTACATGAGCGTGCAGGGGCTGAATGGTGGGAGAAGCCGCACGGTCAGCCTCGTTGCCTCGGCTGCCACGAGAGTTCTCGTGGACCGAACCTGAACACTGCCCGCGATTACCCGGTGCGCGCGGCTCGCCGCTGTTTCTCCCGCTGCGCGATGACCTGCGTGGCGAGTTTCCGCAGCGTGTCGATGGCCCAATGGATTTCCGGCCGCAGCTTGCCGCGCCAGAACACCGAGACATGGATCGGCTCGAAATTCAGCGAGACGGTGCGCAGCCCGGGCCGGTCGAGCAGACTCGGCACGTCGACGATGAGTCCAATACCCTGGCCGGCTGCCACCGCCCGCGTGACGCACTGCACCGAGCTCAGCCGGCAGCGATTCGTCCATTTCACGCCGAGCGCGTGCGCACCGGCATCGAACCGCTGCATCAGCGGCTCGCAGGCCATGGACCAGAAGAGCGTCTTCGCCGTGATCGCCTCGCTCCAGAGATTCTCGCGCGTAATCCGCGGCCAACGCCGTGAGTAGGCGAGCTGAGGCTGTGTCTCGATCAAACGCACGGAGCCGAAGCCGCGCCAATACGGGCTTTCGGCGGCGAGCGCGAAATCCGCCTCTCCGTCGCGCAGTTTGTCGCGCAGGTGCTCCTCCGTGCCGCTGACCGGCTCGACTCGAATATTTGGGTGCTGCGCGCGAAGCTCACCCATGAAGTCGGCGCCGTACTGCTGCGCCACAACTTCGGGCACCGCCGCGCACAGGTCCGGCCGCGTGTGGTTGCGGACCTCGGTCACTGCATCGACCACGACCCGATCCGCGAGGTCGAAGGCCTCGCACAGTCGCCGGCCGTCCTGCAGCAGCTTGAACCGGCCGGTGTGCACGAGCTCGGCGCCGCCGACGACCTCGCGCAGCTGCTTGAGGATCTTGCTCAATTGCGCGCGACTGCCATGACCGTCTCTCTCAGCGGGAACAATCCCGCGGCTCTCGATGATGGCCCTGAAACCGTCCATCACCGGCTGACTGGGGCGAAGCTGGGGTTTCACGACTCCAGTAACGTGCCGGCGAGTGCGGGGCAACCAAGCTTCCAAACTACCGGAATTCCGGCAGAATATTAATTTGCAGCCGGCTCCGAGTTCTGTTATTAGCGCCCCCCTTCCGCTGAGTCCGCAGCGTATGAGTGTTCCGAATACGCGATGGACCCGCAACCGGCGTTGGCTGAGAAATCTCAATACGTCTCAGGCGGCTTCCCCGAGCAACAGCTGCACCGACCCTTCGATTCTGCCGCCCGCCAGGTCCGGCGCGTGCCGCACGACGGCGGTCCCCAGCGGTTGCGCACGCAAGCCCACGAGAGCGAGCGCGAGCCCGACAACGATACCGCGGCCGAAATGGCGGCAGCGGCTGGCTAATATATATAGAACGTCATTAATCCGCGCAGTTGTAGGCGGGATGCCCTCCCGTCTTCGCCCTGCGGGCTTCGACGCGGCAAGATGCCAGTGGCGCGCCGAAGGCTGGGCGGAGGCGGCACCCCGCGAGTTGGCATTCTCAGGCGATGTCCCGCGCGGTGGGGGCACCACGCCCACAAAAAACGATGCTGTTCACTTAAGACGTCGTGTATAGAAGCGCCGACTCGCTGCGCCGGAGCAAGCACGCGTCCACCGCCGGGCGCACTCCCTCCCGCCCCTCAGTCCCTCATTCTCCCTCATTCCCTCTCAGCCTCGGGTCCAACTCGGCCAGACGCTCGTGGGCCTCGCCCATGAACAAAGCCGCCGCCGGCGCGAGGACCGGCGGCGTTCCCGAGGAGATCGGGTTGTATTCGAGGATCGAATATGATGACAGGGAAAGCGAAGGGGGTGACGCGGCATGCCGCGCGGGGCGGATTATATCATGGCTGGCCTTTCTTCATGTGCTGAGGGGGCGCGCGTCGGGCCTACGCCACGACGATCGGCAGCGTGCGCACGATCTGGATGCCATCATCGTCTTCCACCACCAAGCGCAGCGTGAGGGCCGAACCAGCCGGCACGGCCTTGGCCGCTTCGTAGCGCCATACGCCGGCACTCGTGGCGGAGGCGCCCGACTCGACTTCCGTGCCATCGGCCTGCCGCAGCGTGATCGTGACCGAGGCAAGCGGCAGGTCGACGCGCGTGCGAACGACGATCGCGTCGCCCACGTTGCCATGGTAGCCACCGGTGTCGATCCCCTTGATGATGGGATCGCGCAGGAAGCCGCTCATGATGAACGCGAACAACGGCATGTTTCTGGCTTTCGCGTCCGCTTCATACGGCGCACGCCGCACGGCGAACGCGTAGATGCCTTTGGCGTAGGCAACGGCGTCCGCGAAGACCAATTGGTGCCCCGCCATCGCCGGCGTCGGCGTGCCATCGCGCAACGGCGGGCGGGAGAAGTACACCGTGTCGCCACGGCGGCGCAGGACGACCTGGCCGTACGATTGAGGCAGGTGAGGATTGAAGTAGATGGAGGCCATCTCAGCACCCTCCTTTCTTTGCCGGCGTTGAGTTGAACGTTGCTTTATCGTGGGCCGGAGCAGGGCTCCGACCAGCCAGCCCGGATGAGCCGGGCCGCGTGTCTATACCGATGTTTTGTGTATTCATTATTTTGTTTTGGTTTGTGTCCGGCTGACCTGGCCGCAAGCGCCGTGCCGGTCGAACGCGCACATCATATCCGCTTACGGCTGCGGCGAATATTCAGTAATCCTGAACGGCCATTCAGTGTTTTTGAACGCCGGCTGGCATGCGGGAGGCTCGGGCGGCAGCCGCGTTGTCTCCAACGCGCCGTTCGTGTACGATCGCCCGCGGCGGCGCGCTGGGGACAACGCGCTCTCTGGAGCGCGTTTCTAAAGCTCCTTGCGGGATGTCACACGAGCGAGGCAGGGCTCAGAGCAACCACAGATGAACACCGATGGACACAGATGGCCGAGGCCGCGCCAGCATCCGTGTGTTACTATCGCTCCGATTCGTGCACATTCACGACGATCTTGGAGGGACCAATCCTTTGGTCACAGAGCGCACAGAGATCGGATCAGAGGTCACAGAGCAGACATCTTTGCAGTCTTGCTCCGTGGCCTCCATCTTCCCTCCGTGATCTCTGTGTCTCACCCAAAACCTCTTTTGGTTGCGGCCGCGGGTCGCGGTGGGTTGATCCGTGTTCATCTGTGGTTGAGTTCGGTTTGGAAAACTCGACCTATCCCCAACGGATTTTGCGTTTCAAGAAGCTGGTCCCACCGGTCGATTGCCCACGGGCATCTGGTATGTATCTGATATGTATCTGATACGTATCTCGTATGCGCCGGCCTTTTCGTGAGCGTTCGCAATACGCCGCAGGCCGACGATCAGGCTGGCAGGCTGCGCGCAACTACGTCATACCAGCGGCACAAGCCCGATTGCCCCATGATTCCTCCGCGCCCGTTAGAAGCGTTTTATTATGTCGCGAAGTACGGTGGGATCGCACTCGCCCAACCGCACATGCACGGCATCAGTCGCCAGGCAATCTGCATGCACGTGGCCGAACTGGAGGACTATGTCGGCCAGGCACTGCTGGCGCGGCCGGACTTCGGGCGCACGTCGGCGGGCAGTCGTTTGTTCGCGCTGTGCCCGCGCTTCGATCAGCTTGACTCCGAAATCGAGCGGCTGCGCTCCGAGCGGCGCGGCGAGTTGCGTGTCGGGATCGGCGAGGCGGTGCTGCACAATCATTTCGCGCCCGTGCTGGACAAGATTACGCATTGCCAGCCCGCGCTCAACGTCGTGCCCGTGCCGCGGGCGCATGCGCAGCTCCGGAACGCGGTGGAGGACGGGTCGGTCGATTTCGCGATCACGATGGTCGACGACCTGCCCGCCACCGTTCAGCGCGAGGTCCTGCTGCGTCTGCCCTGGATTGGCCTGGTAGCAAAATCGACCGGCATCACCTCCGCCGCGGCCTTGTTCCGGCAGCGCGCGGCGGCCGGCCCGCTCGTGGTTTCGACGTGGCTGGCCGAACTCTTTCGCCGGGCGCTCAAGCGCCGCCGCCAGCCCGACTGGCCGCCGGCCACGACGCCAGAAACCTTTTCACTGGTCGAATGGTGTGCCGTCCACAAAGGCTGCGTCGGCGTCACGCTGCAGCTCCCCGGCGAAACGAGGGACCCGTCGCTGAACGTGATCGCGTTGGAGCGTTTCGGGCTGGTGAGCATCGGCGTCATCTGGCGCGAACCGGCGAGCCCCTTCATGCCGCTGGCGCTCGAAGCCCTCCACGCCCGCGCGCGGGAACTCTGTCCGGAATCGCCGCTGCCAGCACCCGCGGCCGCGGCGCAGCCGAAACCGGGCGACCGCAAAGCACGAGCAGGGCGAAGCAGTTGAGCGGGGGCGCTGGCCTCCCTGGTCAAACTCCGCTTCGCGGAAATGAAGGCCACGGATTGCACGGATTGGGCGCCGACGACCGGAAGTGCGCGGAAGCTTGGCAGGACGGAACCGCATCCGGATTGCGAACGGCTTCTGTGAATTGCACTCCACGCGGGCGGCGTGTTGAAAGAATTGCGTTTGACGCGTCTCCTTTCGAATCCGTTTAGAATCTTGCGACATTTTCCCGGTGGCAGCATTCTCGCGCAATGAAATGCCTGAGCATCTTCGGGTGGGCTATTGCGACCGCGGCATCGGCCGCGACACTTCCCAAAGCACTGCCACCCGAGGTCGCGGCGGCCCCATTACCAGCGGAAAGAATAGCAGCGCTGAAAAGCGGCGCACGCGCGGGACATGCGGACGCCCAACTTGAGCTGGCGTTCGCTTACGATGAGGGCAGCGTAGAACAAATCGATCGCAAGAAGGCCGCGCGCTGGTATGAGCGCGCAGCCGAAAACGGTGTGCCGGTCGCGCACCTCCGGCTAGGACAGATGCTGGAGGAAGGAAGTGCTGAGCACCAGAGCTATGCAGAGGCTCGCGAGCATTATGAACAAGCGATCTCTGGGGGCGTAACCGAAGCAAATCTGCGGTTGGGTATCCTGTATTTAGAAGGCTGGGGTGTACCACGCGACGCGTCGGCGGCAATCGCTGCGATTGAGAAGGCAGCGGCTGCAGGGTACCAGCCTGCTCAGCTTGTGCTTTCCGATATGTATGCGGTGGGCATCGGCGTAACCGCAAATACAACCAAAGCGGTGGAATGGGCGCAAAAGGCCGCCGGCCAAAAATCGCCTGGTGGCGAGTATCGTCTCGGCTCATTAGCGTTTCGCCAGGGCCTGATCCGGAAAGATTTTCAACTCGCTCGGGAGTGGTACCAACTCTCGGCTGAACAGACCTACACTGATGCAATGATGGGCATGGCGGCGACATTTCTTCAGCCGGGCCAAACCAGGTCAGATCGAGACCTCGGCATCCGCTGGCTATGCCTGGCGGCGGAGAACGGAAACCGGGCTGCGGCATTCTATTTGGCAGGGTATTTTCTTTGGGGCGAACCTCGTCCTGATGAGTCGCAAGCTCGCCAATGGCTCACTAGTTCGTCGGAGGGCGGGGAGGCGGTTGCCACAGAGGTTCTTGAGCTAGTAGAAAACGGCTGGTCGTTACGCGATGCATTCCGCCACGTAGTGTCGGTTCCCTTCGCCCATCGATATGTTCAACGTTTTGATGAAGCCAAGGCTCGTGCTTCGCTTGACCCTAACGGCACAAATCAGCCGTTGCCGACGAAGTTGGTGATGCCCGTATACCCTGCGGCACTGGAGCTCACTCATACCGAAGGGGACGTGCTTGTTGATTTTATCGTCGATACGACCGGACGTGTTCGGAATGCCCATGCAATTCAGTCGACACATCAGGCGTTCAACGAGCGCGCGGTGGAAGCCGTACGGCAATGGGTCTTTCTGCCGGGACGTAAAGCGGGGCTTTTAGTTCCCACCCACATGCAAGTGCCGGTGTTTTTCCGATTCAGCGCCGTACAGGATGCGGCCCAAGCAGGGCCCAAAGATCAGCGGTGAATGTAGCGAAGTTGAAGCCGCGAGACACCGCTAACCGCGTCTGGCGAAAATCTGCGGATACTTTTGCACGCGGCTCTCCAGCGTCGAAAAAGCCCCTTTTCGAGGTTGACGAAGAAGCAACGCGGCTCGCCTTGCATCGCGCGCACCTGCGCCCGTTCGCCGCCGGCGGCCTGCACAATCGGCGAGTAATTGATGATCGTGAGCGCGAAGTCCGTGGCGCTGCCGGTCTCGGTGCTGGCACCGTCTTGCGGGTACTGCCGGCCTTTGAAGTTCGCCCCGACAACGTGCTTTCGGAGCGTCAGAGCGTCGCAGCCGGCGAACTTCGGCGGCATTTCGTTTTCGAGTTTCGCGTACAGGTAGGCCCGGAGCTTCAGCGCCATCCGGTCGTGAAGTTCGTCGACCTCCGCACGGAGCACTGAGAGCCGCTTCTCCTTCTCGATGCGCAGGCGCAGCACCTCGGCTTCGAGATCGAGCTTGGCGGCCTTCTTCGCGCCGAGATCACCGGTGCCGGCGGGTTTGATGTTCTCCGCTTTCCATGCGCGAGTGCGGCGAGGTCGTAGCCTTTACCCGGCACTTTTGCAGGGAAGCCGGGACGTTTGGCGTGGGTTCGCCACTGGCGCTCGGTGGGCCGAGGCCGGTGGAGACTTCATCGAGCGAAGCAACAAACACACTCATCATAGCATACGCTACGTAGGCTCAACGTGTCAGCTGCCTTAGCCGGCCAGCAAGTGCACGACATCAGTCCTTGCTTAAGCTATTGCGGGCATCTTTAATCGCGCGTGCGATGAAGCACACCATTTCAACGGTTGTCATCGCATTGTGTGTGTGCGTTATCGCGCACGCGGCCGGTACGCCTCCCGCAGGCGTATACATTGGTACGACTGACAATTTTCGGTTTCGGTCATTCGCTTTGGTGGTCCGCGATGACGGTACGGGGGTCTTCATACCCGGGCCGGGAAATCAAGGGGAGCCCCCTTACGGCGGTCGCAGGCAGTGGCTCGAGGTTTTCGCGCCGTCATCTGACACTTTCGAGCTTGGAGCACCTGGAACTGATTTCTGGCATCAAATTTCAATCACGCCGTCAGGCGCGCTAAGCGGCATAATGCGATTCCCGAGAACGCCGTCCATCCCTGATATTCGTATACAGGCCGAACGGTCCGCGAGCACCATTGCCGCTGCCAAATACGCAGGGTACTACCGCGGCGATGGTGTTTCCTTTATCATCGCTCCGTCTGGGCAATTGTTCGTGATCTGCGCGACGGATGCGCGAAACGATGTCGGATTGTCTGGCGCGGGCTATGTTGGCCCCGGCGGCCAAATCTCCGCAAGCGGTGGCTTCCGGCTCTCATTTTCGGGGCAAATCGAGGACGGGATTCTCACCGGAACGGTGTACAGCGCGGGCTTTTTCTCCTCGGATTTTTCGTGCATCAATCCGGCATTCGCGGCGCGCGCGACTTTTGCCAACACCTCGGCACTGCTGAGGCTTTCGGCCAGCGAACCAGTGGCAATTGTAGGTTTCGTCACAGCGTCGACGACACCATCAAACTACCTGTTACGCGCAGTAGGTCCAAGTCTTGCCAGCTTCGGCGTCGGCGGTGCGGCAGATTCTCCAACACTCACTGTCTATTCCGGGGGACAGACGATCGCGCGCAACAGCGGTTGGTTTTCGGCTAGCAACGCCGCGGCAATTTCAACGGCGGCGGCTGCTGCTGGTGCTTTCCCGCTGCCATCGAATAGCGACGATTCAGCTTCGTTGGCACCCGTCGGGGCCGGCCAAAACCACATGGTGATTGATGGAACCGGTAGTGTGCTCGCGGAGATTTACCCTACGACTTCGGCAGCAGGCGAGTTAGTCAATATGTCGACGCGAGTCACGATTGTCCGAGGTTCGACAGCGTCAGTCGGCTTTGTGTTGGCGGGAACAGTGCCACGTAAGGTCCTCATACGGGCAGTTGGGCCCGGCCTCGCAAGATTCGGGATTCCCAATTTTGTCGCCGAGCCTGCCTTTACCGTATACTCAGGTGGTCAATCTTTGGCGCACGGAGTACCTGCGTCCGCTATCGATTTATCCGGCATCAGCGAAGCCACTGGGGCCTTTGGACTGGGCGCAACGACAGATCAAGTGGCGCTGTTGGAGCTGCCGCCGGGCGCCTACACCGTCGAGGTTAGCGCGAGCACGAATGCCGCCGGGGTGGCGCTATTGGAACTTTACCGCGTCCCGTAGCCAAGCGGAAGGGGTCAACCCGCTGGTCGCTGGTGGTCCCGTTCAGATTCGCGAAGTCAAGCGTTCCATTACCCCGGTTTTGGGTAGAGCGAGGGTTGGTAAGCGGGAAGGTGCGAAGGTTGCGTCGGGGTCATGGCACGACGAATTCGGATTCAGTTTCCAGGTGCGCGGTATCACATCATCAACCGAGGTAACTACCGCCATGACGTGTTTGTGAGCGCGGGTGCGTGGCAGGCATTTGTCCGAACGCTCGGTGAAGCGGCCGAGCAGTTTCGCTGGCGGGTGCATGCCTACGTTGCGATGTCGAACCACTACCACGTGGCCCTCGAAACTCCGGAACCGAACCTCGCGCTGGGGATGCATTGGCTTCAGACGACCTACGCGACGCGCCACAACCGGTTTCGTCGTCGCCATGGGCACCTCTTTCAGGGCCGCTTCAAGTCGCTTCTGATTCAAGACTCAGCGCATCTGGCGCGAGTCGTTGACTACATCCATCTAAATCCGATTCGCGCGAAAATCCTGCCCGCGGACCGACTCTTGGACTACCAAGCGAGCAGTCTTGGGGCGTTAGTCTCGGGCGCTCGTCCAACATGGCTTGTGGTGGACCAATGCAGGGAGGTGGCCGACCCGACAGAATCGACCAAAGGTTGGCCCGACTATCTCAAGTGCCTCGTTGCGGTGGCGAACAATCCCGGGGATGACGAACGGATGAAGCGTGGTGGGCTGTCTGCCGGCTGGGCCATCGGTACGAGCGGGTGGCGCAAGGCGCTCGCCCGCGAATACGCCCAAACCAAACTGGCTCCGGAGTGGGCGGCCGATGAGTTGGCGGAATTTCGGCAGAACCTCTGGCAGCAGGAACTCGAAGCCGGACTGGCGCAGATCGGGCAAACGCTTGATGCCGCCGCCGCCGCCCCCAAGACCATTAGCTGGAAGCTGGAACTGGCCCATCGATTACGACAGGCCTCCGCCGCACCCTATTCCTGGATTGCCAAGACGCTCAGAATGGGTGCCGCATCGTCGGTTCGAGCCGCCCTCTCGCGACGGCTGCAGCAACCAGCGGGTTGACCCCTTTCGCTCAGCGTCCACGGTCGTTGCTGTGCGAGACATGCGAGATAATCCGCAGAAGATTCGCGCGTTGTTGCTCGAGCGAAAAAGGGCCTAACAAGGCGCCAACGTCCCGATCGGTCACGCCTCGTGCTATCGTCCCGAAGATTGAAATGAAACTGCGAATCCCGAATCATCCTTTCGCACGAGTCGCGCCCGCTCGGGTCGTGGCCCTATTGACGTTGGGCAAAAGGTCTGCACATACCGCCCTTGTGTAGCAGCGCCGCGGATCTTATCAATCTTCTCCGATGAAGTCGCACGAGATTCGAATGTTCCTCAGATGAATGCGCGAATGGCTAGATTCATAGCTGTCGCAGCGGTCCTTCTCCTATCCATAACCAGCGCCCGTTGCCAAATAGTCATCAATGGCGGATTCGAATCAGGAAGCTTTTCACCGTGGAATTTGTTGTCCGATCCCGAGGGCGGGACAAATACGTTCGTCACCGCGGGAGCTGGAGGCATTACGCCGTTCGGCGGTAGTTTTTTCGCTACGTTCAGCAATCACGCCTCCAATATCAGCGGTTTCAGCCAGTCGCTAACTACGACTCCCGGACAAACCTACGCGTTGAGTTATTGGTTCACTACTAGCGTAGGCTCCGACCTATCCAACGAATTCAAGGTAACGTGGAACGGCACTACAGTCAGCGATTTGATCGGTTTCTCATCTTTGGGTGCAGTATGGACCAATCGCACATTTTTCGTTACTGGGACAGGCACCGACCTACTCACCTTCTCAGGATATCAGAATTCTGGGTATAATGGATTGGACGCCGTTTCACTCGTCGCGGTCCCGGAAGGGGCGTCTACCACAATGCTTTTCCTAGGGCTCGCCGCTCTCGCGGTCGCGCGGCGCAGACGAGCAAGTTGATTTCGCAACGTCGGTAGAAAGGCCGAACAGGGCGCCGAGCCAACGACCATGCCGTCACGCCGCGTGCTACCTCACGAATCCCCGAAATGAAACCGCAGAATGTGAATCGTCATGCTGCACACGGCGCGCCAGCCATGGTCGTGGTTCATCTTTATCAAAATGTCGGAGGATCGCGCATAACGAACAAGATTTCAGGCGGCGAGCTTTAGCAATTGGGGGATGGAGGCTTGGCGGGCGGCTAATAGAGCGGTGATGATTTGTCGGCC
>Ga0082335_1009529_pt1 | contig 10406 bp, 9 predicted proteins | sample Subgrocontami58m_FD_72375 | JGI IMG/M metagenome (GOLD analysis project Ga0082335, IMG submission 72375) | Subsurface groundwater microbial communities from S. Glens Falls, New York, USA - GMW37 contaminated, 5.8 m (SPADES assembly) (version 2) ... | reverse complement strand
CCACGGTTGGGCCAACACACCGAAGCGGCGCTTCGGGAACTGCGCGCAGGTTAAGGCCCATGTTGCCTTTGCAAGGATTGCGGGTGCTGGATTTGGGATGGGTCTGGGCAGGTCCCATGGCTGTTTGTTATCTCGCCGACCTGGGAGCGGAAGTCATCAAGCTGGAGCACACCGAGCGGCTGGACAATTCGCGGCTGCGGGGTGCTCCCATTATTAACGGCAAAAAATTCTCCATCCCCGGCAAATCCATCGAGCTGGGGCCTTTTTACCACAACTCCAACCGTCACAAACTCTCCGCCCGGCTCAATCTCAAGCATCCCAAGGGCGCCGAGCTATTCCGGGCTCTGACGGCGAAAAGCGACGTGGTGCTGGAGAATTTCACTCCCGGTACCATGGAAGATCTGGGATTGGATTACCCCGCCCTTGCCCGCCTCAAGCCGGACCTGGTGATGATCTCTCTGTCCACCGCCGGTCAGACTGGGCCCATTGCCGACCTTCGGGGTTATGCCCCAGTGATTTCAGCCTACTCCGGCATGGAAGCCTTAGTGGGGTACGAAGGGGAACCTCCCACCGGGATGCTGAACTTCGGCCTCAACGACTCCAGTTCGGGCGTGCATGCCTTGTTCGCCATGATGGCGGCCCTTCTCTACCGCGAGGAAACCGGCCAGGGCCAGTACATCGATATGTCCCAAATGGAAGTAGGCGCGGCGCCTCTAGCCGAAGCGATGCTGGAATACCAGTTCAATGGCACGGTCATGCAGAGCATCGGCAACCGCCATCGGCTATACTGCCCCCATGGTGCCTTTCCCTGCGCCGGGGAGGATCGCTGGATCGCGGTAAGCGTGGAACACGACGATCACTGGCAGGCCTTGCGCACTGCCTTGGGCGACCCGGAATGGACGCGGGACGACTCCTGCCGCACCGCCGCCGGCCGGCTCGCCTCCCGATCCAGGCTGGAGACGGAACTGACCCGTTGGACCGCCACCCAATCCCGGGAAGCGGCGGTCGAGCAACTCGTTGCCGCCGGTGTGCCGGCGACCCCGGTGTTGTCGATGGAAGAGCAATTCGTCGATCCCCATTTCGCCGCCCGGCAGACTCGGCAGCAAACCGTTCATCCCCTGCTGGGGGAGGAAATGCTGTACCGCCTGCCCTGGCAAATGTCCGCTACTTCCATCTCCATTCGGGGCTCCGCCCCGCAGCTCGGCGAGCACGACGATTACGTTTACGGAGATATTCTCGGCCTGGACATTGAGACCATCCGCGACTTGCAGCAGCAAAAAATCATTTACTGATTACCCACCGAAAGGAACCATACCGTGTCCAGCAACAAGAGATTTCCCCTCATTACCGATCAAGCCCTCGCCGAATTGCGTCAGCGCGTCGGCAAGAAACTGGAAAAGCAAATCATCTGGATCAGCGAGTGCAACGAGGAAGCCATCCGCCACTATGCCCACGGCATCGGTGACGACAACCCCCTATGGTGCGACCCCGAATACGCGAAGACGACCCGCTATGGCTCTCTGCTGGCCCCGCCGTCCATTCTCCACGCCATGACCCCCATGAATGCCTTCCAAGGGCTGCCGGGAATCCATGCCATGTACGCCGGCGGCGATTGGACATGGCATTCACCCATGCGCGTCGGCGACAAAATCCGCACCGAGACTGCTCTCAAGGATCTCATTGAACACAAAACCCGGTTCTCCGGCCGCTCGATCCAGCAAGTGGTGCATTTTGACCTCTACAACCAGCGCAACGAAAAAGTGGCGGAATGCGACCAATGGGCCTTCCGCACCGAGAGGGACACGGCCCGGGAAAAAGGGGTTAAGTACAAGAACCTGAAAGCCCAAAAAGTCTATAGCGACGAGGAAATCCAGCGGATCGCCGACGCCTATGCCAACGAATACGTGCGTGGCCGGGATACGCTCTACTGGGAAGACGCAAAGGTCGGCGACGCTTTGCCCCCCATCCTCAAGGGCCCCATGACCATCACCGGCTTTATCGCTTTTGTTCAGGGCTGGGGGGGCATCTTCGTCCGCGCTCACAAGCTGGCTTTCAAGCTGTTTCGCAGCGCCCCCGGCTCGGCCATTCCCAATTCCCGCAACATCCCCGACGTTCCGGAGCGGGTCCACTGGGAAAACGAGTTCGCCACCCGGGTGGGAGCGCCGGCGCCTTACGACTACGGCCCCGAGCGCATTTCCTGGATGAGCCACATCATGACCAACTGGATCGGCGACGATGGCTGGCTCTACCGGCTCAACGCCCGCATCCGCCGCCACAACCCGGAAGGAGATTTGCTCACCATCAGCGGCAAAGTCATTGCCAAGGGAGAGGAAGCCGGCAAAGCCACGGTCACCTGCGAGCTGCGAGCGGAAAACCAAGATGGCGAGCTGTCCTGCGAAGGCACCGCGGTAGCTATCCTCCCCCGCAAGAAATCCGCCTAGTACTCATTCATTTCGGAGCTATCATGAAGCAGTCGCAAGAAATCCGTCGGACACTTTCCCACCATCAACGACGACGCCCTTGAAGACCTGCGCCGCAGCATCGGCGTGAAGAAGGAGGAATAGAGGTTCCCTATCGATGTTCCTTGACCAAGGAGGAAGCACCAATGAAGAGCTTAGCCATCATCGTTTCATCTATGCTGCTGGTGGGGGTCGCGTCAACCCTGCCGGTGAACGCCCAGACCTATCCCAACAAACCGGTTCGCATGGTGGTGCCCTATCCGGCCGGCCAGGCCACCGACATCATGGCCCGAGCCATCGCTGAGCGCTTGTCACAACGTCTCGGGCACCCGGTGGTGATAGACAACCGGCCGGGCGCTGGCGGCAACATTGGCACCGACGCGGTGGCGAAAGCGGCCCCCGACGGCTATACGCTGCTGATGGGAACCAACGCCACCCATGCCATGAACGCCAGTTTGTATAGCAACATCCCCTTCGACCATATCAAGGATTTTTCCCCGGTCATCCTGGTGGGCACCCTGCCGCTGATCCTGGTGGCCCATCCTTCGATTCCCGCCAACTCCGTCAAGGAGGTCATAGAGCTTGCCAAAGCCAAGCCCGGCGCCCTCAATTTCGGTATCGGCAGCACCAGCTCGCGGGTATCGGCCGAATTGTTCAAGCGCATGACGAACATCGACATCGTCCCGATACTCTACAAGGGCGCTACGGCGATGTTCACCGATCTCATCGGCGGCCAGATCCAGTTCGGCTTTGAAACCGTGGCCACGGCGCTGCCACAGGTCAAAGCCGGCAAGGTCAAATCCGTAGCCGTCACCAGCGCCAAGCGAACCGATCTGGCCCCCGCTGTTCCCACCTTCGCCGAGTCGGGTCTGGCGGGCTACGACGTGGTGGGGTGGAACGCGTTGTTTGCCCCCCAGGGCACCCCTCCCGAAATCGTCGCCAAGCTCAACGCCGAAATCGGCAAGATCCTGCAAACCCCGGAGATAATGCAACGCATGGCTTCCATCGGTTTTGACCCGGCGGGGGGCACTGCCGAGCAGTTGGCCGCCTATGTGCGCTCGGAAACCGACAAGTGGGGGCAGACCATCAAAGCCGCCGGGATTCGGGTGGATTAGGACGCGGGGGGACGACGATGCAAGCCGCGGAATGGGTCGGGCATTTGGCGGGGGTTAAGGTTCTCGATTTGTTTGTATTTGCAAAGGGAACTCCGAATAGCTACATCCCATTTGTCACCCAGGGTGCCGCTTTCATTCGGCGAAGCGGAGCCGCCGAAAAAGGAAACTCGATGAAAAAGGATCGTTTGAAACCCTGGCTGCCAGCGCTCGCATGCGTGTTCCTGGCATTCGGTAGCGGGGCCGCCCTCGGCCAGGAGAAAAAAATCGTGCTGCGGGTGGCGGATGCCTTTCCGCTCGGCCACTATATCGCCGAACACGCGGCGAAGTTCTGGATGGAAACCGTCAAGCGGAGCAGCAACGGCGCGGTGGATTTCGAGTACTACCCGGCCGAGCAGCTCGGCAAGGCCAAGGATCTGCTGGCGCTGACGGTCTCGGGAGTCGCCGATGTCGGCTACGTGGCGCCATCCAATGTCTCGGACAAGATGCCGCTTTCCGCGGTCGCGGAGCTTCCTGGCGGTTTTCCGACCTCCTGCGCCGGAACCCTCGCCTACTGGAAGATCGCCAAGGACGGGATCCTGGCCCAGAAGGAGCTGGAGCCCAACGGGGTCCGGCTGCTGTTTACTTTGGCCCTGGCGCCTTACCAGATTTTTGCCCGCCAGAAATTCGATTCCCTGAAGAGCATCGAAGGATTGAAAATTCGCACCACCGGGGGCGCCATGGACACCACGGTGCGCAAGCTCAAGGCGGTGTCGGTGAAGATGCCCGGTCCTGAAATCAACGAAGCCCTGTCCCGAGGGACCATCGACGCGGGAGTGTTTCCCTACGCCAGCGTGCTGTCCTGGAAGTGGGACGCCCATGCCAAATTCACCACTGTGGGAGAGAATTTTGGCAGCTTCATCGCGAGTTACGTGATCAGCGAAACGCGTTGGAAAAAACTGCCCGAGAACGTGCAGAAAATCATGCTGGAAGCCGGGGAAGCCGCCACCCGCAACGCCTGCGCCCAAGTCGACAAGAGCATCGACACCGATATCGAAAAATTGCAACAGCGGGGCGTCACGCCGGTGAAATTCTCTACCGCTGACAAAAAAGAGATAGAGTCCCTCCTGGCCACGGTGTCCACGGAATGGGCCGAGGCTCTGGACAAGCGCGGCAAACCCGGCAGCGAGGCGCTCAAGGCGTTCCGCGCCGCCCTGGCCCAAGGGGGCCGCTGAGAATGGCCGATGCTTCCTGGGGTCCCCTGGCCGGGTTACGCGTGCTGGATTTCTCGGTACTGTTGCCGGGTCCCGCGGCGACGGTGATGCTGGCGGACTTGGGGGCGGACGTGGTGAAAGTGGAGCCGCTTGCCGGCGACCCGTTCCGCATCATGACCCGGCCGGACACCATGTTTCGCAACACCAACCGCAATAAGCGCAGCATCGCCATCAACCTCAAGCATCCCGCAAGCCGGCAGGTGGTGGAGCGCTTGGCCGAGCGCTCCGACGTGGCGGTGGAAGCCTTCCGGCCCGGGGTCGCCGCACGGCTGGGTATCGACTCCGAATATCTTAGAAAGATCAATCCCGGACTCGTCTATTGCTCTCTGTCCGGCTACGGCCAGGATGGTCCCTGGCGCAATATGCCGGGGCACGACGGCAACTACCTGGCGGCGGCGGGAGCCCTCGCCTTCTCCGGGCACTGGCTGGAAAAGCCGATGCGCTCGGGACTACCGGTGGCCGATCTGGCGGGAGGATCGCTGGCCGTGATCGCGATTCTCGCCGCGCTGCGGGAGCGCGAGGGCACCGGCAAAGGAGCGTACCTGGACATGAGCCTGTTCGAATCGGCCCTGTTCTACACTTCGCTGCGGCACGGCATGGCGGCCGACCGGCCGAACCGCGACCATCTGTTTCCGTTCAACGACCTGTTCGAGACGGCGGACGGCCAGCGCATCGCTTTTGCTCCCGTCGAGGAGCATTTCTGGAAAGAGTTCCAGCGGGCGATCGGCGATTTCGCCCCGGCGCTGCTGCATGCGGATTATGCAACGCCGGACGGGAGGCGGCGGCGCGGCGACGAGCTGGCCCAAATTCTGCACGCGCTATTCCGCACCAAGACCGCCGCCGACTGGATGGCGTTGTTCGAGCGGCACGATCTGCCGGCGCAGTTGTGCCTCACCCCGGCCCAAGCCGCGGCCGGCTCCCAGGCAACGGCCCGGGAAATGGTGTTGCAAATGGACGGGGAACCCATGGTGCCTTTTCCGGTGCGCGCCGACGGGCGGCGGGGCGGGGTGCTGAAACGCGGGGCCCCCCGCGTAGGCCAAGACACGCTGGCGATTCTGGAAGAACTGGGATTTGAAAAACAGCAACGCGCAGCGCTGGTCGAGCAGGCTGTGGTCGGTATCCCCGCTGACGCCGCTTAGGGAACCTCCTTGCACAGAGGGACCCAGGCAAGGCGAAGACCATCGGATTAGTCCTGCCGGGAGGAAAGTCCGGCAGGATTGATGCGTCCGGCGCGCCCAAAAAACTCGCTGCGGTTTTCAAAGCTACGACAATCCGCTTAAAAGGAAATTATGGAAAATTCAGGATGGGCCGGACCCCTGGCCGACATCAAAGTATTGGACCTGACCCGGGTGCTGGCTGGGCCCTACGCCACCATGCTGCTGGGGGACCTGGGGGCCGAGGTCATGAAAATCGAGCCACCGGGCAAAGGCGACGACATCCGCATCATGGCGCCGTTTATCAAAGGCGAGAGCCATTATTTCATCGCACTCAACCGTAACAAGAAAAGCCTGGTGCTCGACCTCAAGAAGCCCGAAGGAGTACAAGCGGTAATGGATCTCGCGCGCACGGCCGACGTGCTGGTGGAAAACTACCGGCCCGGCGTCATGGATTCCCTGGGACTGGGCTACGAAAAGCTGGCGCAGATCAATCCACGGCTCGTTTATTGCTCCATCAGCGGCTTCGGCGCTCATGGGCCGCTGCGGGACAAGCCCTCCTTCGACATCGTTACCCAAGCCTTGAGCGGCGTCATGAGCGTGAACGGCTCCCCGGACACCCCGCCGGAAAAGCTAGGCGTTCCGCTAGGGGATATGGTGGGGGGCGTGTACGGCTCGCTGGCCATCATGTCGGCGATTCATGAGCGCCATTCCACCAACCGGGGCAGGCACATCGACATCAGCCTGTTGGACGGCATGCTGGGGATGCTCGGATATTTGGCCCAAATCTATTTCGTCTCCGGCCAGAGCCCGGGGCGGGTGGGATCCAAGCACGCCAACCTCACTCCCTACGGCGCCTACCCCGCCTCCGACGGCCATCTCGTCGTCGCCTGCCTGACCGAAGGCTTCTGGATCAATTTCGCCAAGGCCCTGGGCCGGCCCGAGTTTCTGCAGGACCCCCGTTTCAGCAGCTACGAAATTCGCCTCAAGAACCGTCGAGTTCTGGATGACGAGATCAACGCCGTCATGCGCCGCCGCACCATGGCCGAATGGAAGAAAATCCTGGAGGAGCACGACGTTCCCCACGCCCCCATTCTGAGCGTGGGTGAGGCCTTGGAAAGCGCCCATGCCCAGGCTCGCGACATGGTGGTGACGGCGAATCATCCCAGCGTCGGGAAAATCCGCATGGTGGGCCGTCCGATCAAATTCACCGGCGCTCCCCAGACCCCTCTTGCCCCGCCACCCCGCCTGGGAGAGCATACCCGGCAAGTGCTGGCCGAGGAGGCGGGATATTCCCCGGAGACCCTCGACACTTTGGAGCGGATCGGGGTTATTCCCAGATCCTGAATGGCTTACTTCCCCGCGGGTGATTTATATTTTTTCGCTCACTTAGGAGAGAAATCGTGGCAAAAGACGGAATGCTGAAGAGCAAAGTGGCGGTGGTCACCGGCGCCGGCCGGGGCATCGGACGGGCGATGGCGCTGGCCATGGCCGCGGAGGGTGCCAAGGTGGTGGTCAATGACCTGGGCACCGGCATCGACGGCCAGGGCAAGGACGCCGGTCCGGCCCAGCAAGTCGTCGAGGAGATCAAAGCCCAGGGCGGAGAGGCCGCCGCCAACACCGATAGCGTGGCAGATTGGAACGGCGCCCAAGGGATCATCGCCACCGCCATAGACAAGTTCGGCCGCATCGACTGCGTGGTCAACAACGCCGGCATCCTGCGGGACCGCATGTTCCACAAAATGGAGCCGGAGGAATGGAAAGCCGTGATCGACGTTCATCTTAACGGCGCCTTCTTCGTCAGCCGCGCCGCCGCGCCCCATTTCCGCCGACAGGCGAGCGGCTGCTACATCCACATGACCTCCGGCGCCGGCCTCATCGGCAACGTCGGCCAGGCCAACTATGCTACCGCCAAGATCGGTTTGCAGGGGCTGTCCAAATCCATCGCCCTGGACATGAAACCTTTCAACGTGCGCTCCAATCTGCTTTCGCCCCGCGCCTGGAGTCGCATGGTGGGCTCGATTCCCACCAATACCCCGGAACAGGCGGCTTTCGTGGAGAAGTTGAAGAAGGGCCTGGACCCCGCCCAGATCGCGCCGATGGCGGTGTTTCTCGCCAGCGAGGCGGCCAAGGATATTTCCGGGCAGATTTTCACCGTGATCGGCAACGAAATCTTCCTGCTTAGCCAGCCCCGCCCGATCCGCGCCATCCACCGGGACGGCGGCTGGACTCCCCAGGCTCTGGCGGAGCGCGTCCCGCAGGCTTTCAAAACCTCCTTCACGCCGCTGGAGCGCACCATGGACGTATTCTGCTGGGACCCGATTTAATCACGGCCGATGGGGGTGGCAGCAACGGTAGCCGGCGTCGTTGGCGGAACTTGTAACCCCGATGCAGCGCGACACACGGTGGCACTGCAGCGGCGATCCGGCTAAGCCAGGACGTCCGGATCTAGCTGGCGTTCGAGATAGGTTAGCTGGTCTTTCAATAGCAGCTTGCGTTTTTTCAGCCGCTGCATGCGCAGTTGGTCGGGCAGAGGTTTTTCCGACAGGCGCGCGATAGCGTCGTCCAGGTCGCGGTGCTCCATCTGCAATTCGCTGATGCGCTGTCGCAGCGCGGCGTGTAGTGCTTCATCGTCATCGTCCATGGCTTATCCCCCTTGCAAATAGACTACACCTTTCGCCCGGCCCAGGCGAGCATGGCGATGCCGGCCAGGATCATCGGCAGGGAGAGCCACTGACCCATGGACAGGTTGAACGCCAGGAGGCCGAGGAAGTCGTCGGGTTCGCGAAAAAATTCGGCGGCAAAGCGCAGTACGCCATAGCCGATCAGAAACATCGCCGATACCGCGCCGGTGGGACGCGGCTTGGCCGAATACAGCCACAGGACGACGAATAGCAGCACGCCCTCCAGGGCGAACTGATACAACTGCGAAGGATGGCGCGGCAATGCGCCCGCGCCGCGGAACACCATGCCCCAGGCAACGTCGGTAGTGCGTCCCCACAGCTCGCCGTTGATGAAATTGCCGATTCGCCCTGCGGCCAGCGCGGGCGGAACCAGCGGTGCGATGAAATCGGTAATCGCGAACCAGCGAATCCGGTGTTTGCGCGCAATATACACCATGGCGAGGAGCACTCCCAGAAACCCCCCGTGAAAGGCCATGCCGCCCTGCCACACCGCGAGGATTTCCAGCGGATGCGAAACATAATAGCCCGGTTTGTAGAACAATACGTAGCCCAGGCGCCCGCCCAACACCACGCCGAGTACGCTGAAAAAAAACAGGTCGTCGAACACGGCGTAAGAGATGACACCGTTCCCGCCTTGCTTGATGCGGCTGCGGGCGAGCAGGAAGGCCGCGCCGAAGCCGACCAGGTACATCAGGCCGTACCAGCGCACCGCCAGCGGGCCGATTGCGATCGCGACGGGATCGATTTGCGGATGGATCAACATGGCGCCTGTTCAATGCCAGCCAGGGATTAGAATGCAACTCTCATTGTATTGGAAAACCCATCCGCGCTGCGGCGCGGTTGCCGCGACACACCATGCCTTCCGCCCCCGCTTCCTCGCGCTTCCTCGCCTACGCGGCGCTAGTCTGCACCACCGCGCTATGGGGCAGCAACGGCGTCGTTTCGCGCGCGCTCATGGACACGATTCCACCGCTGGTCATGGCGGCGGCGCGCTGGGCTGTGGTGTTCGTCGTGCTGCTGCCGCTGGTGTGGCCGGAGCGGCGCGCGATCGCGCACTCGCTCCGGCGCGACTGGAAACTGCTGCTGGCGCTGACGCTGCTGGGAGGCGCGCCGCAGACCGCCCTGGTCTATAGCGGGCTCGCCGCTAGCACGGCCATCCACCTGGGGCTGCTCAATTCCACCATCCCCGTATTCATTATTCTGATCAGCTGGGGCTGGTACGCGCGGCGGCCGAGTCGGCTCGAGGGTGTCGGGCTCGCAATCTCGCTCATCGGCGTGTTGCTGATTCTAGTACATGGCGATCTGCAATCGCTCCTTCAGTTGCAATTCAATCAAGGCGACCTGCTGATGCTGGGCGCGGTGGTGATCTGGGCGATTTACACCCTGCGCCTTAAACACCGGCCACAGTCTTTATCCCTGTTCGCCTTCGTCTTCGCACTGTCGCTGATCGGCGAGTTGCTGACGCTGCCGTTCGCCGCGCTCCAATGGATGCGGGCCGGCGTGCATTTGGGCACGCGCGAATGGCTGGGGCTGCTCTATATCGGCGCGGTGGTCACCTTGGTTTCGTCCGTTCTGTTCGGCTACGGTGTCGATCGCGTTGGCGCGGTGCGCGCGGGTATCCTGATCCACCTGATGCCGGTGTTCTCCAGCGCGTTCGCCGCCCTGTTCATCGGCGAGCGGCTGTTTCTTTATCACGCCGCCGGCTTCGTCCTCGTCGCGGGGGGCGCCATACTCGGTTGTCTCA
>Ga0082335_1009528_pt1 | contig 10406 bp, 9 predicted proteins | sample Subgrocontami58m_FD_72375 | JGI IMG/M metagenome (GOLD analysis project Ga0082335, IMG submission 72375) | Subsurface groundwater microbial communities from S. Glens Falls, New York, USA - GMW37 contaminated, 5.8 m (SPADES assembly) (version 2) ... | reverse complement strand
GACGGAACTACGGATTGTACGGATTGTCTGGATTGCACGGATTGTCCAACGGCAGAGCGTGTGATTCCTCGTAGGATCGTCGCATTCGCGACGAGGTTGCCGGTGTGTAAGTACGGATTGAATGGATTGCCCGGAGGGTCCGACGGCGGAGCGTGAGTACGCGCGAATTCCCGGCGGATCAGCGTTGCGGCTTCGTGTTGGTGTTCAGGAAGTGGGCCAGGCTCTGGACTCCGTCGAGCGTCAATCCCAGGAACTTGAAGCGCACGGCGGCGGACTTCATCGCGGAGTCCCACCTGCAGGAAGCGACCTCCGCGGCGGTCTCGAGCGGCTTCTTGGCGCCGGGCAATTCGATCTTGATCCGCAGCTTGGATCCCTCCTTGAACTTCTCGGGCAGCATGGCGTCGAGGCCCTTCATGTCGATCGACCGGCCGGGGAAGTCCTTCCACGCGGCAAGGAGGCCGCCCTCGGGCTTCCAGGCGCAGGCGAGGGTCTTCTTCACCACCTGTCCGCGCGGCGCGGGTGCGTGTGAGCGCGAAGTCAGGGCCTTGTTCAATAGAGCGAGCAGGTCGGCGCGCTCGAACGGCTTGACCAGGTGCCCGTTCGCTCCGGCGCGAACCGCGGCCAGGACCAGCCTGCGCGTCTCGTAGCTGCACGTGACCACCAACGCGCAGTCCTTCTGGATGTCCAGGAACCGGCGGACCGGGTCGAGGCCGCCGCCGATCGTCTCGACGTCGGCGCCCTGGGCCGTGAGGTCGAGTACGACGAGGTTGGTGCGACTCTTCTTGTAGTACGCGAGTCCGTCGCTCACGGACGAGACCCGCTCCGCGATCCGGAAGCGCGACCCCGCGATCCGTTCCTGGAACGCCTTGACGTCCCAGTCGTCGGCCTCGACCAGCAGAATGGAGCACACCTTCCCCGGTACCGGCGCCGCCGCAGGCGCGACCGTCTCGAGCCCGGCTTCGCCGGAATCGGCGGCCGAGGGCGGCGGCAGCGCCCGCAGCGCGGCCTGGAGCGCTCCCATGGCCGGCTCGGTGCCTCCGGCGCGTTCGGTCATCCGCTGCAGCGCCGCGCGATCCTGCTCGTCCGCCAGGACCATGTCGCGTACGAACATCTCGAAGTCCACGTTTTCCAACGGCACCGAACAGTACAAGTCCTCGTAGGCAAGGCAGTCAAGCTCGAGGGCATCCGTCCCATCGGCGATCCGGTACGAGCCGTCGGGTCGGCGTTCGATCTTCACGGAATCCTCCTGGGTGGACGGGTGGCGGTGAAGGTTGACGACCTTCCTCTTACCTTCCGTGGGCCGGGTGTGTAAAGGAAGCACTGGCGGGAAAGGCCCATGCTACCCGACCGTGCGGCGGAAGCGGCCCACGCTGATCACGATCAGTACCGCGGCGATCAGGCTGAGCGCGAGGGCATTGATCCACAGCGAGTCCCACCCGGCCCCGCGCAGGATCACCCCGCGCGCGGCGCTGACCATCCAGGTCGCCGGTACGCAGCAGGAGAGCCACTGAAAGACCAGCGGCATCGTGTTTCGGGGAAACACGTATCCCGAGAGAAAGATCGACGGGATGATCGTCCCGAAGGTCATCTGCATCGCCGCCAGCTGGGTTTTGGCGCGGGTCGAGATCCACAGCCCGAGCGCGAGCAGGCAGGTGATGTACGGCACCGCGATCAGCAGCAGCGTCAGCAGGCTGCCGTGGATCGGAACGCCGAACAGGAACACCATGAGGAAGACGATGAACATCATCTCGAAGAAGGCCAGCCCGGCGTAGGGAATGATCTTTCCGACCACCAGGTCGAGCCCGCGCACCGGCGTCATGTAGAGCTGCTCCAGCGTCCCCTTCTCCAGCTCGCGCACCACCGCCAGCGCGGTCAGGCTGACCGTCATCGCCTGGATCAGGATCGCCACCAGGCCGGGGATGAAGAAGCGGGGCGACTTCAGGTCCGGGTTGAAGAGCACGCGCGGGCGCACCTCCACCGGCAGCACCTCCGCGTTGCCGAGGCGCGCGAGCGACTCGCGCAGGGCGATCGACGCCCCCACCTGAGTCGCCTGCGAAGCCACGTTGGACTCCGACCCGTCGACCAGCAGGCGGAACTGGGTCGATTCGCCGCGCAGGAGCCGCCGGGAGTAGTCCTCGGGGATGACCAGGCCGACCCGCGCCTCCCCCGCGACCACCGCCTCCTCGATCTCCGCCTCGGAGTGGACCTCGCGCAGGACGTCGAAGTCGGTGGTGGTCTCGAAGCGCCGGATCAGCGCCCGGCTCTCCTGGGTGCGACACTGGTCGAAGACCACCGTGGCCACGTGGCGCACGTTGGTGTCGACCGCGTAGCCGAGCATGACCAGCTGCACCGCGGGGATGAACATGGTGAAGAAGAGCGCCCCGCGGTCGCGGCGCACGTGGATCACCTCCTTGACCAGCACGGCCCAGGCGCGGCCCGCGAAGCTGGTCTTCCGGTGTTGTCGGGGCGTATGGACGATCATTACGGCCGACCTCCTGCGGCGGCGGCCGCCGGCTTCCCGTTGCGGCCGTCTTCGAGCTCCGCCATGCGGCGGCGGGTGAGGGTCACGAACACGTCCTCGAGCGACGGCGCGGAGTCGCGCACTTCCGCCTCGGCGAAGCCCCACCCGCGCACCTCGGCCTGCACCGAGGCCGCATCGCGGGCCTCCTCCACCACCGCTTGCACCGACTCGCTGTGCAGGGTCGCCTCCGCCACCCACGGCTGCTCGAGCATCCGGCGCAGCACCTTCCCCGGGCTCGGCCCGCGCAGCTCGATCCGACGCCGCCCCGCGGGAGTCACCTCGGGAAGCCGCTTGAGCTCGTCCGGCGTACCCACCGCAAGCAGATGGGACAGGAAGATGTAGCCGACCCGCGAGCAGCGCTCCGCCTCGTCCATGTAATGCGTGGTCACGAACAGCGTCACGCCGTGGGAGGAGAGTTGGAACAGCAGGTCCCACAGATCGCGCCGCGCCACCGGGTCGATCCCCGCCGTGGGCTCGTCCAGGAACAGCAGGCTCGGACCGTGGATCAGCGCGCAGCCCAGCGCCAGCCGCTGCTTCCAGCCGCCGGAAAGCAGCCCGGCGCGGCGGTGCAGATACGGACCCAGGTGCGTCATCCGCACCAGCTCCGACTTGCGCTCCTCCCGCTCGTCGCGCGTCAGACCGTAGATTCCGGCGTAGAAGTCGAGGTTCTCCTCCGCGGTCAGGTCCTCGTAGAGCGAGAACCGTTGCGACATGTAGCCGACCTGCTCGCGGACCTCGTCCACGTGTCGGGCCACGTCGAGCCCCAGGAGCGTGGCGGAGCCGGAGCGCGGCCGGATCAGCCCGCACAGCGCCTTGATCAGGGTGGTCTTCCCCGAGCCGTTCGGGCCGAGAAAGCCGAAGATCTCCCCCTCTTCGACATGGAACCCCACGCGGTCCACCGCGACGAAGTCGCCGAAGGCGATGGTGAGGTCGCGCATCTCGATCGCGTGCGGCATGAGTCACTTCTCCTGTGCCAGGGTGACGATCGCCGCCATGCCTGGCTTGAGCATCCCGGCGGGCGCGTCGACCTTCACCTTCACGGCGAAGACCTGGTTCCACCGCTCGTCCAGGCTCTGGATGTTGCGCGGGGTGTACTCGCTCTCGCCCGCGACGTGGGTGATGGCTCCGGGAAAGGCCCGGCCGGGGGCGCTGTCGATGCGGACGGAGGCCCGGTCGCCGATGCGGAAGCGGCTGAGGTCCGGCTCCGGGCAATACGCCTTGACCCAGAGGTCGCGGGAATCGAGGAGCCGGATGACCGGTTTTCCGGGCGGGATCAGGTCTCCCGCGCGGACGCTGACGACCTCGACGCGGACTTTGCCACAGCCGGGGGCGCGCACCTCGCACTCGCGCAGCTGGGCGTCGGCCTCGGCGAGCGCGGCGCGCGCCTCGTCGCGCCGGCCGCGGGCCTCGGCGAGAAGCTCCGGCCGGGTGCCGCTGCGCAGGAGGTCGAGCTGGGCTCGGGCGGCGCGCGCCTCCTCGCGGGCCCGGGTGATCTCCTCGGCGCGGGCGCCGGCCTCGAGGAGCGCGATGCGCGCCTCGGCGGCGCGCAACCGCGCGCCCGCGGCGTCCTTCGCGGCACGGGCGTCGTCGAGCTGCTGGGCCGATGCGACTCTCCCTGCGTGCAGCTCCGCCACGCGCTTCCAGGAGGAATCCGCGACCGCACGGTCGGCCTTCGCCGCGTCGAGCTCCGCCTCGCCTTGCTGCATCTCCTCCGGCCGGGTCCACTCCTGGAGCATGGCGTAGCGAGCGGCAGCGGCCGCGTGAGTCGCCTGCGCGACCTCGACCTCCTCCGGCAGCGCGCCGTTCTGCCAACGCTCCAGATTGGCCTCCGCCTGGGCCAGCACCGCGGCGAGCTGGTCGCGCCGCGCCAGGAGTTCGGGCGCTTCAAAGCGCAGGAGCAGGGCCCCAGCGTCCACTTCGTCCCCCTCGTGGACCGCGACCTCGGAGACGCGTCCGCCGACTTTCGAGCCGACGTTGATCTCCTGGACCTCGACGACTCCGGCGATGGCGAGTTCGCGATGGTTGCGGTCCCACCACCATGCCAGGATCGCAATCGCGCCGCAGGCGACGGCGAGGATGGCGCCGACCCGCGCGCTCTTTCTCACTTCGAACATGGTAGCCTCGTGATAGTCACTCGCTCGTCTAAGATTTGACCCGGGGAATGCGCCGCTCGATCCCCTTGAACAGCACGGTATGAATCACGGTCGTGAGCGTGTCAGCGAAGTCCTCCGACGTGAAGTCGAGGTCGAGGAACTGGGACAGCAGCGGGCTCGCCATGAATGGGTGGATCATCATTCCCAGGGTCACCATCGCCAGGAAGCGGACGTCCAGCGCCTTGAATTGACCACGTCCGATCCCCTCGGCGACGATCAGCGCCAGGCGGCCGAAATTGGGGCCCATGTACTGCTGGGCGATGCGCTGCAGGCGTAGCGAACCGACGCTGTATTCGCGGATCACTATGCGCACAACTTGTTGGTTATTCTGAAGATACTTCACAATCCCGGTGATCGCCGCAGCCAACCGCTGCCGCGGGTCGGCGTCGGCCGGGACCGATTCGAGGGCCGCGCCGACGTTCTTGAAGTAGCGCTCGAGCACCGCATCGACCAGGTTGTCCTTGGTTTGGAAGAAGTAGTGGATCATCCCGAGGTTGACCCCGGCCTGGCGGGCGATCGCGCGGATCGAGGTGGCATCCACGCCCTTCTCGCCGAAGAGATCGCGCGCCGCGTTGAGGATCTTCTCGCGGCTGTCGCCCGCGGGTCGAGCCATGGGGTCGCCTCCTGAATCTGATGGTTATTATACGCTCGTATAAGAATAAGTCAAGGGGAAACCCGGCTCGTCCGGCCCGCGCAGTCCCGGTGTTCCGCCAGGGTGCGCGCCGGTTTCGAGGGCCGATCCCGGTCGTCAGGATTCCCCCTTTCGTGCAATTCAGGCCCGGCGATCCCGATCACCTCTCGCGGGTCGGCGCGGTCGCCGGTAGAATCGATCCGGTGGGAGTCGATAGCCCGCCACGCTCGCCGGCCGGACCGCAGGGCGCGAACCATTGTGAAATGGAGCACTCCGTCGAGGACCGGATGCCGATCGCCGCCTACGTCTACCCCGGGTGGCACGCCGTCCCGGAGCGCGAACTCGCCTCCGGGCCGGGCTTCACCGAGTGGGACTTGGTACGCACCTGCGCGCCACGCTTTCCGGACCACGCCCAGCCGCGGCTTCCCCTCCTCGGCGAATACGACGACCGCGATCCGGAGGAGGTCGGCCGCCGGATCGGGCTCGCGGCCGAACACGGGATCGACGTCTTCGTCTATGGATTCTTCTGGTGCCGCGGCAAGCGGGTCTTCGAGGCGGCGCTCGACCGCGGGTTCCTCGGCAGCCCGGAGGGACGCACCCGTCCATTCGCGGTGATGTGGGCCAACCGAATGCCCCGGCATGTCCTTCCGATCCGCCGCGCCGACCTGCCCGTCATCGCGGAGGACCGACGTGTCGGCTCGGACGTGGACGATTTCGTCCGAATGATCGAAGTGGCGGCCGCGCACTATTTCGCGTTGCCCAACTACCTGCGCATCGACGGCCGGCCCTACTTCTCGATCTTCGACTCGACCTTCTTCCTGCGCGAGATGGGCCGCAATGGGGCCGTCCGCGCCATCGCCGCGGCCCGCGAGCGACTCCGGGCACTCGGCTTTCCCGGGATCCATCTCGCGGCGATCGAGCCCTCGGCCGAAGCAGTGGGGATGGTGCGCGAGGTGGGTTTTGACAGCGTCACCCATTACGTCCTGCTGCCGTACTGGAAAGGTCCATTTCTCCAGGACTACGCCGAGACCGCCGCCCGGCGCGCGGAGGAATGGCCCGCCATCGCGCGCGCCGCGGGGTTGCCCTACCACCCTTCGGTCTCCCCGGGCTGGGATGCGTCGCCCCGCGGAGCGGACTTCGGGCCCGCGCGCCCCGACAAGTACCCCTGGTGGCCGGTCGTGACCGGGGAGCACCCCGACCGCTTTCGCGAAGCTCTCGCCCGCGCGCTGCGATTCACCCGCGCCACGGCCCCAGCGGGAGAGATCACGTTCATCGCCTCGCTCAACGAGTGGAGCGAGGGCCACTATCTGGAACCCGACCGGCGGTTCGGGATGGGCTGGCTCGAAGCCGTGCGGGCGGCCCGGGCCGACGTGGGCCGGGGAGGACCCGGGTGAAGCCGTCGCCGCGTCCACGCGCCCGCACCCGGACCTCGTCCCCGCGCGCGAGGCGCTGCTCCTGCGCGAACACTTCGCCGAACTTGCCTCGTTCCCTGGCGACCCATGGCGCAGTGCGGTACCATGGACCGCATGACCTTCCACCCCCGCGGCTCGCGCGAGCCGATCACCATCGTCCTCAGCCCCTCCGCGGAGGCGCTGTTCGATCTCTGCGTGGACCCCGCGCAGGACGACGTGCTCGACCTGCGCCTGCTCGAACATGGCCTCTGGTGGGTGCTCCCGTTCGCCACCGACAAGTCGGGGGCCGTGTACGGCGTGCGGCTGCAGCCGGGGGTCTCCGCCACCTCGAGTCCGGTGGTCGCCGTGCGGCGCGACGAGGCGGTGACCCTGGCCCCGCGCCCGGCCCTCTTCCTTCCCGCCCTCCTGGTCGAGCGGTGGCTGGAACGACCCACGCGCAAATGGGAGAACGCGCTCACCGAGGCGGCGTGGAGCGAACTCGCCGCGCTGCACGCCTCGTTCGGCGGCACCGACACGTTGCACGCCGCGCGCTCGGTGCTCGAGGACGACGGGCTGTTCCGCGCCTGCCACGAAGGGGCCAACCGGCGGATCGCGCGCGCGGAGGCCCGCGAGCGAGCCGACCCCTCGCCCGAACGCGAGATCTTCGACCGCTACGCGCTGGAGGCGGTCGAAGACGACGAGGCCCGCGTCCCGCCGCCCGACGCGGGCTGTTGGAGCGCGGCGATGGCTTCGCTCGCGTTCGTGACCAACCGCCAGGAGAGGTTCCGCAGGATGCGGGGCGACGCGGAACGGAATGCCGCATGGCTGATGATGCAGCATCCGCCGGGCCTCGATTCCGCCCGCAGCTCATTCCCGGAAGACCGGATGAGCCGCGAGGGCGGACGCAGCCGGGTGCTCACCCTCGCCGCCGCGGAATCGCTTGCGCGCGGCAAGGCGCAGGCGCCGTCCGATTGGACCGGAAGCGCACACTGGCGGGCCATCCTCGCGCTCGCGGAAGCCGGCGCGCCCTACGATGGCTCCGCGCACCGGACCGCCGCGACCGCCCTGGCGCTGCAGCACAGACATGCGGAAGCGCTGACCGCTCTCGTCGCCGCCTCCTTCTGGCACGCCGCTGTGAAACGACCGGCCGCCGACACCAGCGCGGAAGCGGCGCGCGAACTCGCCCGCGACCAGGGGTGGCACGAGATCGCGGGACACCTCGAGCGCCTGTCGGCGTTACGGCTGCGCGCGTCGGCTCCGCCACGCCGACCGGTGCCCCCGGTCCTGGTCGCCGACCCCGCCGAGATCTTCGACGGGCCAGGCGGAGACGAGCGCGAGAACATCGTCGACTTCGCCGACCTGCCGCAGCCGGCGGCGGCGCCCGCGACCGGCAGTGAATCCACGCCGCCGCCGCCCGCGGAAGGCCGCTCATCCCGATCGCGTCGGGGACGCAAGGGCCGCAGTTGAGGACCTCCGCGGCCATCGCGTCGGGGTTCTCCTCCCGCAGCCCTTGCAGGACCTCCAGGGGGAGCCGCTCCCGCCCGACCCGAGTCGCTACTCCTCGTCCGAGGGGGTCGCGACGGTCCCGCGCCCGACGGGGTCCACCGCCACCGGCTTCATCGTGTGGGTCGCGTTCCCGCCCCACTGCGACCAGCCGTGCGCGGTGGGGTCGCCGGTGTCCAGGCAGTGCAGCGTTCCGGCCTCGGTGTTGAAGAGGACCTTCCCCTGATGCACGATCGGCGACCAGCGGATCGCGGAGTCGGCCTGATAGCTCCACAGCACTTTGCCGCGCGTCGCGTCGAGACAGTACAGGCCCCCGGACGCGGAGCCGACGTACACCTTTTCCCGTACCACGGCGGGGCTCGAGAGCGCGACCGGCCCGGACTGCCCGTTCTCGGCCCGTCCCAGTTCCTGCCGCCACACGGGTTCGCCGGAATCGGCGCGCACACAGGCCATCGCTCCGTCCTGCGAGCCCACGAAGACGAACTCGCCCGCGGGGACCGGAGTCGACGCCATGGTCGCCAGGTTCACCGGCATCGGCGCCTCCGAGGCGGTGCCGCGCTCCTTGGTGGCGGTGCCCCGCGCCTCGGTCAACGCGCGTGTCCACGCCACCTTTCCCGTCGCCGGATCGAGGCGGGTCAGCTCGGTGCCGAGCCGCGCATTCACGAACAGGGACTTGGGTCCAACCACCGGTGGTGAGGCGGCGAACACCTGCGCCTCCCAGAGCTTCTTCCCCGACGTCGACAGCGCGTGCAGGCTGCCGTCCCACAGCGAGAAGAAGACCTTCTCGCCGACCACGGTCGGGGCCGCGGTGACTTCGGCGGGGATTCGCCGCTGCCAGTCGGTCGCCCCGTTCTTCCGGTCGATTGACATCAGATAGAAGTGCCCGTCGCGGGCCGTGCCGCTGCTCACGTAGAGCCGGTCGCCGACCACCGCGGGCGGCGCCGCCAATGCGCCTCCGCCGGTCGCGAAGGTCCACATCAGCTTGGGTTCCTTCGCCAGAGACGGTTCCTCGGCCCCCGCCCACCCCGCCAGGATCATGAGAACCGCACCGAGCACCGGCAGACAAATCATGGTTCCCCCTCTTGCCGACCCGCAGACCGCACGTTGGAAGCCCCACATCTGAGCAAACGCGGTGCCGCAGCGTGACGCCTCAACTCTTCCCGAGGCTGCGGGTTGTGAACTCGCGGTTCAGGGTCACCCACACATTCGTAAAGCGCCTTGTAAAGGCTGATTACGGGCCTCCTCTCCGAGCACGGGAGCGCGCCGAGGATGAGCGGGGCAAGCTTACCCCCGGCGCCATGGTCGCCAGGGGTCAGGGGTCAAGATGGTCGACGCCTTGGGCCGATCCTGATATGGTAACCGCGTCCGGTTCGGAGGACGCCCCGTGCAATGCAACCGCTGCCAGGCGAAGATCCCCGAGGGGAAGAAGGCGTGTCCGGCATGCGGCGCCCCCGCGGTGACCCCGAGCGCGGGGATCCCCAACGGCGCGCGCTTGGTGATCACCAAGGCCCCCGAAACCTCGACCAACCTCGGCGGCTTCGGGCGCACGATGATGGACATGGGCCCGAGCGGCGCCCCAACCCAGGTCATCTTCGCCATCGCGAAGCCCGAGATGATCATCGGCCGCACCGAGGACAACGACATTCAGCTGAATCATTCGACGGTGTCGCGGCACCATGCCAAGATCTGCTTCGATGAGGGCGCCTTCTGGATCGCGGACTTGGGCACGGTGAACGGCACCAAGGTGAACGATGTCGAGGTCGAACTGCGACGCAAGCTCGCCTCGAGCGACCAGATCAAGATCGGCAAGTTCCTCCTGACGTTCCTGCCCCCGGGTCCCTGAGTACCGGTCCCCGTAGATAGGTGGCCCATGTCCGAAGGCGATTTTGGCCGCCGGCGAGGCGCGACGACGACGCGATGCCAAGAGGCATCGCGGAGAATCAAACCGCGAGAGGCAGGCTGCGAGGACCGCCCAGGCGGGCGGTCCGGAAGCAGCGCGACAGAAGAGGGCGCCAGTCGGGCGGTCCGGAGGCGGCGCGATAGAAGAGGGGAGCAACGAAGCCGGCGACCCAAAGCGCCGAGCAGATGGGCCGGTGGGTTGCGGGGGCCGGTACCGAGACCAGTGCGGCGCCCGCGAAGCCCCGTCACCGCGTGAGCCCCATGCCGAGCGAGTTGACGCACTGCCGGGAATGCCGCAAGCCGATCCC
>Ga0082335_1009526_pt1 | contig 10407 bp, 8 predicted proteins | sample Subgrocontami58m_FD_72375 | JGI IMG/M metagenome (GOLD analysis project Ga0082335, IMG submission 72375) | Subsurface groundwater microbial communities from S. Glens Falls, New York, USA - GMW37 contaminated, 5.8 m (SPADES assembly) (version 2) ... | reverse complement strand
CAGCCCGCGCCACACCGGCATGAGCCGGTTCATCACGCCCAAGGGGCCGGGATTCCGCGTCGGCCGCAAGCTCGAGAAGCTGGGCTACCATTCGATCGATTCGGGCGAGCTGATCTTCGAGGACTACCGTATCCCGGCCGATCACCTGATCGGCGAGGTCGAGGGCAAGGGCTTCGCGCAGGTTGCGGGTGGCCTGGAACTCGGCCGCATCAATGTCGCTTCCCGTGGCGTCGGCATCGCCGAGGGCGCGCTTCGCCTCGCCACGAGCTATGCCCAGATGCGCAAGACCTTCGGCAAGCCGATCATCGAGCACCAGGCGATCGCGCTCAAGATCGGCGAGATGGCGACGCGCGCCCGTGCCGCGCGCCTGCTCACCCTCGACGCCGCCGACATCTTCGATCGCGGCGAGCGCTGCGACATGGAAGCCGGCATGGCCAAATATTTCTCCTCCGAGGCGGCGCTGGAGAACAGCATCGAGTCGATGCGCATCCATGGCGCCTACGGCTACTCCAAGGAGTACGACATCGAACGCCTCTATCGCGACGCGCCGCTGACATGCATCGGCGAGGGCACCAACGAGATGCAGCGCCTCATCATCGCGCGCCAGTGGGCACGCCGGAACCCGATTTCATGAACATGCCCGGCAAGCCGCTCGAGGGCATTCGCGTGCTCACGCTGGAACAGTTCGGCGCCGGACCCTACGGCACCATGTTCCTGGCCGAGCTGGGCGCCGAGGTGATCAAGATCGAGTCGCCCGACGGCGATCCGTCGCGCCAGGTCGGGCCCTACAAGCTCGGCAGGGACGACAGCGAATATTTCCAGGCCTGGAACCTCGGCAAGAAGAGCGTGACGCTCGACATGAAGTCGGCCGAGGGCCGGCGGCGGTTCGATGTACTGGTGAAGACTGCCGACTGCGTCGTCAACAACCTGCGCGGCACGCAGCCGGCCAAGCTCGGCATCGACTATGTGAGCCTGAGACATCTGAAGCCTTCGATCGTGTGCCTGCACATCTCGGCCTACGGCCGGGCAAACGTTCGCGCGGATTGGCCGGGCTACGATTTCCTGATGCAGGCGGAAGCCGGCCTGATGGAACTGACCGGCGAGCCGGACGGCCCCCCGACCCGGGTCGGTGTCTCGCTGATCGACAGCATGAGCGGCCTGACCGGGGTCGTCGGCCTGCTCGCCTGCCTGTTGCGCGCGCGTACGACGGGACAGGGCTGCGACGTCGAGACCTGCCTCTACGACGTCGCCATGCACCAGCTCACCTATCCGGGCCTTTGGTATCTCAACGAGGGCGACGTCTCGCCACGCGTGTCGCGTGGCGGCCACCTCTCGCTGGCGCCGGTCCAGACCTTTCCGACCAGGGATGGCTGGATCTTCATCATGTGCATGACGCAGAAATTCTGGCTGTCGCTGTGCGAGGCGATGGATCGCGGCGACCTTTTAGCCGATCCACGCTTCGCCGATCCCAATACCCGCGCCAGGAACCGCGCCGAGATGACCGATGCGCTCGATCCGACATTCCGCACGCGCACGACGGCGGAGTGGCTGGCACGGTTCAACGGGCTGCTGCCGGCCGCACCAGTCAACAGGCTCGATGCGGCGCTCGACAGTTCCTTTGCCCGCGAGACCGGCATGGTGTCCGCGGTGCCGCATCCGGTGAAGGGCGAACTGCGGGTGATCGCCAATCCCATCCGTGTCGATGGCGAACGGCTGGCGCAGGCCGCCTGCTCGCCGCTCGGCGCCGACAACGATTCCCTGCTGGGCAGAAGCGCATGAAGCTCGAAGGTCTAAGAGTCGTCGATCTGTCGTGGTTCCTGCCGGGGCCGTATCTCACCACCGCGCTCTGCGATCACGGTGCCGAGGTGATCAAGATCGAGCCGCCGGGCGAGGGCGATCCGGGTCGCCAGATCAAACCCGCGGACGAACGCACGTCGGTGTTCTTCCGCAACATGGGCCGCGGCAAGAAGAGCGTGGTGCTCGATCTCAAGAGTGAGCAGGGCCGCGCCGATCTCTTTCGCCTGGCCTCCGAGGCCGACGTGCTGGTGGAATCGTTCCGGCCCGGCGTCGCGGCGCGTTTCGGCATCGGCTACGACGCCGTGAGCGCCGCCAATCCCGGTATCGTCTATTGTTCGATCAGCGCCTTCGGCCAGGACGGCGCCTATCCCGGCCGCGCCGCGCACGATCTGGCGCTCGAAGCCATGACCGGCGTGCTGAGCCTGACCCTGGGCGACGACGGCCGGCCCGCTATTCCCGGCATTCCCGTCGCCGATCTGGTGAGCGGCCTGCACGGGCTCTCCGGCGTGCTGATGGCGCTGCTGCGCCGCCAGACCACGGGCAAGGGCGACTATATCGACGTCTCCATGCATGAGGCGCTGATGGCGTCGTGCGCCAATGTCGTGGGTTCGGCCTTCACCGAGAACAAGCAGCCCGACGTGAAGCATCAGCGCACGACAGGCGGTTCGGCATTTTATCGCGTCTACGACACGTCAGATGGTCGCCAGCTCGTGCTGGCCGGCCAGGAGATGAAGTTCATAAAAAATCTGCTGAGTGCGCTCGGCCGGCCGGAAATGGCGCCCTTGTGCGAATGGCCCGGCGCCCACCAGAAGCCTGTCGTGGATTTCCTCGACATGACTTTTAGGCAACAGCCGCTGGCGCACTGGATGGCGTGGCTCGACACGCTCGACATCTGCTACGGCCCGGTCAATACGCTCCCCGAAGCCATCGCCGACAAGAATCTCGCCAAGCGCGGCGCCATCGTGACGGACGCCGACGGCCGCAAGCATTTCGCTCCGGTCGTGCGTTTCAGGAATGAGCCATCGCTGCCGCTCTATCGCGAGCCGCTGCTGGGCGAGCACACGGATGAGGTGCTGAAGCGATGACTAAAGGATCCCTCGCTCCGCTCGGGATGACAATTTTCGCAAACGGCAGATTGTCATCCCGAGCGCAGCGAGGGATCTTTATTGGTGCCCGGATCTAGTAGATCAGCCCAAGTCGGATTGGTGGCTTCGACCAGCGCATCCTTCTTCGAACGTCGCCACGCCTTGATCTCTTTTTCTCGGGCAATTGCTTCTTCGACTTGTTGGTACTCTTCCGCATAGACGAGCGTGTTCACGTGATAGCGACTCGTAAACGCGCCGCCCTTGCCCTCTCTATGCTGAGCGACTCGATTCTCAAGATTGTTGGTCACGCCGACGTACATCACGTTCCGTTTCACGTTCGTCAGAATATAGACGTAGTACGTGTACATCGGCCCGTTAAGGATCCCTCGCTTCGCTCGGGATGACATTAATATCGGGGTGACACCAATGTTGTCATCCCGAGCGGAGCGAGGGATCCTTATCTTTAGCCGACCAAAGCCACGGCCTTCGCCAACGGCACCGGGGCGTCGTCGAGCAGGAGGTCCATCGCTTCCTGTTCCCACGGCGACTCGTTGAGCGACAGCGGGTCTTGCGGACTGAGGCGATGTTCGATTACCAGGCGTGACAGCAGTAGGCGGCGGGCGTCGCCACCCTGGGCGCCGAGTGTGGCGCCTTCCCAGGCGAGCAGTGCCGCCGTCGTTGCGTGATAGAGCGCGCCGGCGGCCAGGCGCGAACGCTTCTCGTGCTTGGGGTCGGAGGCGATAGCCTCGGCGAAGCGTTCGACGCGATCGAGCGTGGCGCCCAGCAGGCCCTTGTACTGGCCGGGTAGGGCGCCGCTCGGCTCGTACTTGGCCTTGAGCGCTGCGTTCAACGTCTTGTGGCCGCCTGACTTGCCGACGGCACGCTGCACGACATCCAGCGCGTTGATGTTGGAGGTGCCCTCCCACAGCGTGCCGATCTGGGCGTCGCGCACGAGGCGCGCCGTCACCCATTCCTCAATGTAGCCGATGCCGCCCCGCACCTCGAGCGCGGCGCTCGCCACCGGGATGTTGTCGCGGCAGGCGCGGAACTTGTAGACCGGTGTCAGGATGCGCAGCAGGTTTGCGGCATCCTTATCTCCCTTGTCGGCCCGTCCCATCGTGTCGGCGGAAAAGGCGAACATGGAAAGCGCCTGCTCCGTTGGCAGCATGATCTTCATGAGCTGGCGGCGCAGCAGCGGATACTCGGACGTGGGCTTGCCGAAAGCGCGGCGGCCGCGCGCCGCAGCCAGCGCCTCGTTGAGGCAGCGGCGCATCATCGAGGCGGCACGCACGCCGTGGCTGAGCCGCGACAGGTTCACCTGCTCCATCATCTGCTTGAAGCCGAGCTCGGCGTCGCCCACCAGATAGGCCGTGGCGCCATCGAGGACGATTTCGCCCGAGGCCATCGAGCGCGTGCCGAGCTTGTCCTTCAGCCGCACGATCCGGTAGCTGTTGCGCCGGCCGTCTTCCAGCCGCCGCGGCATGGCGAACATGCCGAGCCCGCGCGTTCCCCCTTTTGATGGTTGGCCCGCAGCGCCGCGCGGCCGCGCCAGAAGGACCACCACGTCGGCGTCGGCGTGGCTGCAGAACCATTTCTGGCCGTGCAGCTTCCAGCGCTCGACGCCGTCGGCACCGACACCCACGCGCTCGGCCTCGGTCTCGATCGCGCCGACGTCGGAGCCGCCGGCCTTCTCGGTCATGAACTGCGTGCCCTTGAGCATCACAGCCGGGTCCTGGCTCAGCAGCCGGTCGAGCAGCAGCTTCTTCAGCGCGTCGGAGCCGTAGCGCTTGATGATGAAGTTGGAGGTGTCCGACACGGACACCGGGCACATCAGGCCGAACTCGCCCTGCACGAAAAGATAGGTGATGGCGTACTTCACCAGCGGATGCGCTGGCGCCGTCATGCCGAGCACGCCGGCGCGATGGCTCATGGCGTGCATGCCGAAGTCCTCGAACGCGATCTTCTCCATCTCGCGGTAGGTGGGATGGTAGTCGATCCAGTCCTCGTCGCGGCCGAAGCGGTCGCGCGGCTGCAGCACCGGCGGGTGCTTGTCGGCGGTCATGGCGAGGTCGTCGAGCCGGTTTCCGGCCAATTCGCCCAGGCGCTGGAAATGAGGCGTCATCGCCGCGCGCAACCCCGGCTCCATGTAGAGCGACATCAGGTCCTGGAACTGCCGGTCGATGGCATAGAAGTTCTGGCCATGGACATCGGGCGCGATGTAGTGCGCGCCGTGTGGTCCTTCGTTCAGGCCGTGCGTGCGGCCGGATATCGTGTCAGGCATGCGTTCCTCCACTTTTTTCTTAGTTACCAGCCGCCGGGTTTCCAGCCTTCGGCCAGGATGCGCTCGACATAGGGCGGCACGATGCGCGTGGCGGGGCCGTAGATATGTTCCTGGAACAGCGGCTGGTTTTCGGTCGGTTCGAGATTGAGCTCGACGGCGCGCACGCGGGGCCGGCGGCGGACGTGCAGCACGAACCCCGCCGCGGGATAGACCTGGCCGGAAGTCCCGATGGCGATGAACAGGCCGCATTTGTCGAGTGCGGCATAGATCTCGTCGAGATGCATCGGCTGTTCGCCGAACCAGACGATGTTGGGCCGCAGTTCGCCCACGGTGCCGCACTTCGGGCAAACCGACTGTGGCGACAGGTCGGCGTCGGACGGGAACACCGTGCTGCAGTTCATGCAGCGCACCTCGCCCTCGCGGCCGTGCATGTGGATGACGTTCTTCGAGCCCGCCATCTCGTGCAGCGGGTCGATGTTCTGGGTCACGATCGTGACGTCGCCGCCGTACCTGGCCTCGAGACGGGCCAGCGCATCGTGGGCCGCGTTGGGGGCGACCTGGGCGGCGCGGAACAGGCCGCGCGCCTCGTTGTAGAAATCGAGCACCTTCTTCTTGTCGCGGTGCCAGCCCTCGATCGTGGCCACGTCCTCCAGGTTGACGCGGGTCCACAGCCCGTCGGGGTCGCGGAAGGTGTCGATGCCGCTTTCCTTGGAAATGCCGGCGCCGGTCAGCACCACGATGCCGGGCGGGAAATAGTCCTGATGCATGTCGCGAAATCTAGCGCCGTGTTAATGTGAGGGCCATGACCACCAAGGTCCTCTTCGTCTGCACCGCGAACCTTTGCCGCTCACCAATGGCCGAGGGCGTCTTTCGCGCCCTGGCCGAGCGCGCCGGCGTGGCGGAAGGCTTTGAGATCGCGTCGGCCGGAACGTCGGACGGCTTTGTCGGCCGGCCGCCTGCCCCGGAGGCGATCGAGGTCGCCGCGAGCCGCGGCTACGACATTTCGGGCATTCGCTCGCGCCAGGTGGTGAGCGACGACATCGCCCACTTCGACTACCCGCTGGCGATGGACAGCAGCCATCTCGTGGCGATGCGCTGGCTTGCCCCGCGCTCCCTCGTCGGCAAGCCCAAGCTGTTCCTGAGTTTCGGGCCGCCCATGGGCATCGTCGATGTGGCCGATCCGATCGGCGGCCCGAAGGAAGGCTTCGAACGTGCCCTCAGCCTCATCGAGGCCGGCTGCAAGGGCCTGCTCACGCGCCTGGCGCCGACGGCTAAAAGGGCCATTTGAGGCCGAGTTCGCCGAAGCGGTTGAGCACGTTGAAGGTGAGCCGCGACACGTCATTGTCGAACTTGTTGTGGGGCAGGCTGCCGCAATAGGTGATCGAGCCGACCGAAAACACCGCGCCGCCCGCGGGCTTCTCGATATAGGTCATGTCGGCCCGGATCAGCTCTTCCAACGTCTCGCCCGTGATCGTCGTGTCGAAGCCCAGGCGCTCCTCGTGCACCACGACGAAGTTCTTGCGTTCGTGGCCCTCGGACGAGGCCAGCACCACGGCGTTGAGCGGACTGCCCAGCCGATAGTCGAGCCGGTCGAGCTCGAAGCCCGCGGCCCCTCCGCCCGACAGGCCGTAGCCGCCGAACAGCTCGTCCTTCACGCCCTCGAACACCCAGGCGTGGGTGTTGTCGCGCGCCGCCGGCGCCTGGCGATAGGCGTCGCCCCAGAAGGTGCCCTGGCTCGAGAAGCCGATGCCGCACAGGAGATTGGGCGGCCGGTCGCTGCGCCGCCACAGCCCGCCGTAGTTGCCGTCGAACGAATGATAATATTCGCCGGGCTCGGCGGCCCACAGGCGGATGCCGCCCTCGGTGCGCCGGAGCTCGATGGCGCCGGGCACCTTCTCCGATAGCGCCACGCGCCAGTAGAAGCCGTTGCCGCCGAGATACATCAGCCGCCCGCCGGTCTCGGTGTAGGTCTGCAGCGCGTCGAGCGTGTTGGCGGTGTGATATTCCGGATGCGTGCCGGTCAGCACCACCTTGTAGGAGGCGAGCAGCGCCGGACCTTTTTCGTCGAGATCGTGGTCGGTGATGACGTCGTAGGCCACGCCTAGGCGGTCGAGCCAGCCGGTGAGATGCGTGTCGGCCGGCAGGTGGCGCAGGCCCGATCCCCTGGGATCGTTGTAGGAGAGGAAGTTCGGCCGCCAGGTGAGCAGCGGGCGCAGACGCGAGGAATAGGCGACGCCCGAGCCGTCGCGATGGACATTGTAGGTCGACAGGCCGTAATCGGGATGATCGACGGGGTGCAAGGCGGAGGCCTTCCAGTCGGCTATGCGCTGGCGGAACGGCGCGTCATACCCGGGCCGCGCGAAGTTGCTGTAGACCTGATAGGTGAAGGTCGCGGCGATGTAGCAGACCTTGGCCTGCGGCTTGCCGACCTGGGGCCGCACGAAGAAGGGAATGATGTCGCGGTGGGCGCCGCAGCTCAGCTGGATGCCATAGACTCCGCTGCGCATATCCTTGGGAATGGTGAAGTCGAAATCGTCGGCCCAGCCGCAATCGTGCAGGTCGTCGTCGTGGAAGTGGATGGCGGCATAGTGGTGGGGCGCCTTCTTCCAGTCGCGCTCCGCGCCAGTCCAGGCCGAGCCCTTCATGGCGCGGGTCGGGAGGTTGATCAGCCGGCCGTGCAGGCCGTTGGGACCTGTGTCCTCGATCTCCATGGAATCCATGCGACGGACGAAATCCCAAGCGGCAAGGCCGGCGATCGACGGCGCCTCGATCTTGCCGTTGAAGCAACGTCCGGCAGGCCGGTCCTTGGCCTGCTCGGCGCCGATCAGGACCGGCCGCGCGGCGTCGAGCGCCAGCGGCAGGGTCGCGACCGTTTCGGCCTCGCCCTCGTCGTCGATGGCATGGGCGCGCTGCAGCGGCTGCTGGCCGACGCGGAGCGTTCCGGTACGCGGATCGGCGCTCGCCCATACCCTGTACCAGGTCCGGGTCCGGAGCTTCTTGCCGACGGCGACGCGCGCGCCGCCCACTTCCAGCACCATCCCTTCAGGGGTCAGGACCAGCGCGAAGCCGGCGCTGCTTTCGGCATCGCGGCGCGACAACACCGTCTGCGGCACATCGTCCGGCAGGGTCGGCCAGATCGTCGCCTCGATCATCAGGCTGGCCGGCAGCTTCAGGGTCGCGGCGCCCTCGACCAGCCCGTAGGAGCCGGGCCAGGCGTGTTGGACGCGCGAGGCGAAACGGCCGTCGAAAAATTCCGACAGATCCTCGAATTTGGGCGGCGGTCCGTCGGGGTTGGGATCACCTCGGACGATCTTCACCAGCGTGGCGTTGTACGGATTGGGTCCGACACTCGAAATCTTGAAGGCGATCTTCTCTCCAACCCGAACGGAGATCTTGTCGGCATAGCCGGTGAGCGGTGCGGTCACGATTGAGTCCTCGTCGTTGCCCGATATAGTCGCCCGAATTCGAGGAGGAATGCCATGACCAAGATGATCCGGCGGCGCGCGCTTGTTGTCGCTACCGGTGCTCTGGCCGCTCCGATGCCGGCGGGGCACGGGTGGGCCCAAGGTGCCTATCCTGGAGCCAAGACGGTGCGCGTTGTCGTGCCTTTCGCCGCTGGCGGCACCACCGATCTGCTGGGCCGCATCGTGGCGCAGATCCTGACCGAGTCGCTCGGGGGCACTTTCGTGGTCGACAACAAGACCGGGGCCGGCGGCAATGTCGGCGCCGAGTTGGTGGCCAAGTCACCGCCAGACGGCATGACCTTGCTGCTGGGCACGACCGGTACCGCGGTCACCAACCAGTATCTCTACAAGACCATGCCCTACGACAGCGTGAAGAGCTTCGCGCCCGTGGCATTGGTCGGCGAGGTGGCCAATGTGCTGGCGGTGCATCCCAGCTTTCCGGCCAAGACGCTCAAGGAATTCGTCGACTACTGCAAGGCACAGGGACCCAACAAGGTGAGCTACGGCTCGCCGGCCGTCGGCGGCACCGGGCACCTGGCGATGGAATATCTGTCCAGCCTAGCCGGCATCAAGCTTGAGCATGTCGTCTATCGCGGCAGCTCGCTGGTGATGAAGGACCTGCTCGCGGGCCATATCCTCACGACCATGGACAACCTGCCGCCCTACCTGCAGCACATCCAGTCGGGCGCGCTCCGCGCGCTGGGCGTCAGCTCGGCTAAACGCTGGTTCGCGGCCCCTGAAGTGCCGACGATTGCCGAGCAAGGCTACGCCGGCTTCGATGCGGCGCCTTGGTGGTACGTCGCGGCACCTGCCGGAACACCCCAGGAGATCGTGACCAAGCTCTCCGAGGAGATCGTGAAGGGCATCAAGTCCGAAGCGATGATCAAGAAGATCCGCGACGCCGGCGCCTCCGAACTTCCGGGCGACGCCGCCGCTCTCACCAAGCACATGGTGGCGGAGAACTTGAAGTGGAAGAAGGTGATCGACGCCGCCAAGCTGGAGCCGCAATGACACGCGCCGACCTCAAGGGGAAAATCCAGACGGTTCTCGGGCCGATCGAACCGGAGAAGCTCGGCCGCACGCTGATGCACGAGCACGTGCTCTGCGACATCCGCCCGCCGGCAACGCGCGGCGACAACGATCTCGGGCCCGAGATCACGCTCGAGAATGTCTGGCAGATCAACCATGGTCACGGCATCAAGCGGGCCGGCCGCAAGTACATGCTCGACCTGGAAGACATCGCCACGCGCGAGGTCCGCATGATGAAGCACGAGGGTGGCGATGCCATCGTCGAACTCACCTGCGGTGGCCTCTCGCCCGATCCGAAGGGGCTGCAGCGCATCGCCGCCGGTACCGGCGTGCATTTGATTATGGGCTGCGGCTACTACGTCAACGACTACCAGGATCCGAAGAACCACGACCGCACAATCGACGACTTCGCTTCCGAAATGACCGGCCAGATCCTGGGCGGCGCCTGGGGAACCGACGTGCGCGCCGGCATGATCGGCGAGATCGGCTGCACCTCGCCGTGGACCGACCTCGAGAAACGCGTGATGCAGGCGGCCCTCGTTGCCGCCGCTGAAACGGGCGCTGCCATCAACGTCCATCCCGGCCGCGATCCCGACCAGCCGCAGCAAGTGGCCGATTTCATCAAGGCGGCGGGCCATTCGACCGAACGCGTCGTCATCAGCCACATCGACCGCACCATCTTCGACGAGGAACGTCTGCTGCGGCTGGCCGATTCCGGTGTCACGATCGAATTCGACTTGTTGGCCCAGGG
>Ga0082335_1009519_pt1 | contig 10415 bp, 8 predicted proteins | sample Subgrocontami58m_FD_72375 | JGI IMG/M metagenome (GOLD analysis project Ga0082335, IMG submission 72375) | Subsurface groundwater microbial communities from S. Glens Falls, New York, USA - GMW37 contaminated, 5.8 m (SPADES assembly) (version 2) ... | reverse complement strand
CGATCGTCGCCGTGGCGGTGGCCGGGTCGGCCTCGCGCTTCTTCGCGAGGATCTGCGCCTTCTCGGCCTGCCCGCTCTCGCGCGCCGCATCGTAGGCGCGCTCGATGAACTCGCGGGCCGCCTGTGCCGAGCCGGTCATCTTGTCCGCCGTCGCGTACTCGGCCCAGCTCGCGTAGCCGAGCAGCCGTGCGAGCTCTTGCCGCTTCGCGAGCATCGCGCCGAGGACCTCGAGGTTGCGCGGTGTCCCGCGATTCTGGTTCACGTACGAGAGGCGCCGTCGCGCCGCGTCGCTGCGCGAGTAGGCCATGAAAGGGATCGTGTCGGGGTAGTTGGTCGTCACGACGCGGCGCCCCGAGGCGTTGGCCGGGTGCGCGGCGACGTAGTCGGCGGGGAGCCCGGCGAGCTCCTCGTCGGTGACCTCGATCGAGCGCACGTCGTCGCGGATGACCCGGCTGAACTCCTGGCCGAGCGCCTGGAGCTCGTCGCTCAGCGCGCGGACGCGCGCGCGACCCGCTTCGTCCAGGCCCACGCCCGACCGTCGCATGTCCTGGAGCACGAGCCGGCGGACGCGTACGGCAACCGCGTCCAGGCCCGCGGGGTCGATGCGCTCGAGCGCGCGGTGCAGCGCGCGGTCCTGCAGGAGCGTCGTTCGGAACGTCGTGCCCTCGCGGTCCATCGCCTCCGCGGCCTCGCGCACCGCGGCGTCGGGATGGACCTCGCTCAGGAGGCCGCACTCCGTGCCGAGGTTCGCGAGCTCGAGGAGGAGGTCGTCGAGCGGCTCGAGGACGCTCGCACGCGTCGGCGGGCGGGGCTCCGCCGCGATCCGCGCGAGCAGCTCGCTCGCGCGCGCGAGGCGCGCCCGGTTCCGTTCGGTGAGCGCGGCGGCCGCGTCCTTGTCGCGCGCACCCTCCGCCGGAGCCGAGGCGCTCATCGCTGCGCCGCCAGGGCGCGGGCGCGCCAGTAGCCCCACGCGCGCTCCTGCGAGAGCGGCTGGAGGAGCGTCGCCCGCGCCGCCTCGGCCTCCGCGTCGCTCAGCTCCTTCGCCGGGCCGAGCGCGCGCGTCGCGAGCGCGAGCTCGGCGTTGCGCTCGAGGTAGATGGCGGTGAAGACCGCCTCGTGCAGACCGGCCGTCGCGACGACGCCACCGTGGCCGCGCATGAGCGCGACCCGGCGGGGGCCCAGGCGGCGGGCCAGCGAGTCGCCCTGGGCGTTGCTGCGCACGAGCATGTCCGTGACGCCGAACTCGTCCGCGATGTCCCACACCGGCACCTCGGCGCCGATCACGCTCCCCATGTGGTAGATCGGGCGGAGCGGGACGCCGGTCACCCCGAACGGGATGATCGACGGGGAGTGGTCGTGGACCACGGCCATGACGTCCGGGCGCGCGCGGTAGATCGCACCGTGGATGGGCACCTCCGCGTAGGACGAGCGGCCGTCGCCGGCCAGCCGTTCCCCGTCGAGCGCGAGCCGCTGGACGTCGGCCGCGGTCACGTTCTCGGGCGAGAGTGAGCGCGAGATGAGGTAGCTGCCCGGCTCCTCGGGGTGCCGGATGCTCACGTGGCCGAAGCCGTCGAGGACGCCCTCGCGCGCGAGGATGTGGTTCGCGAGGACGAGCTCGGCCAGGACCGCGCGATCGGCGACGGGATCCGACATCAGGACCTCCCCGGGTCTTGCCCGAACGAGGCCGTCCGGACTGCGGGCCACGCTAGCATTCCGGCGTTGGACCAGACGCGCGTCCGCTGCGCGCGAGCCCGGCCCGAGCGCCCGGATCCTCGCTGCTACGCTGCACGGTGCCCTTGACGTTCTCCCTCATCGAGCTCGGCTGGACGCCGGACCGTGACGGCCAGCTCGAAGGCTCCGAGCTGCTCCCCGCGCGGGTCGCCATCCAGGAGCGCGAGGCCTATGTCATCGCCGGCGAGGCCGGCGAGACGCCCGCCCAGGTGGCCGGCCGCTTCCGCCTGGACGCCGCGTCACCCGCGGGCTATCCGGTCGTCGGCGACTGGGTGCTCGTGAGACCCGGCGATCTCTCGGCGACGATCCACCGCGTCCTCCCGCGAAAGACCCGCATCTCGCGAAAGGTCGCCTGGGAGCGCGCGGAAGAGCAGGTGCTCGCGGCGAACGTCGATGTCGTCCTCGTGGTCAGCTCGCTGAACGCAGACCTCAACCTCCGCCGGCTCGAGCGGTACCTCGCGGTCGCCCGCGAGAGCGGGGCGCTCCCGGTGGTCGTCCTGAACAAGGCCGACCTCCGTCCGGACCGCGAGGCGCTCGTAGCGGCCGTGGCCGCGGTGGCGGGCGACGCCCGGATCCTCGTCGCGAGCGCGCGCGAGGGCGACGGGATCGACGAGATCGCGGCGTACCTCGACGGCCATCGCACGGTCGCGCTCCTCGGCTCCTCCGGCGTGGGGAAGTCCACGATCACCAACCGGCTGCTCGGGGACGAGCGGCTCGCGACGGCGGAGCTCCGCGACGACGGGCGGGGCCGGCACACGACGACGCGGCGCCAGCTCATCGTCGTCCCCGGACGCGGGCTCGTGCTGGACACGCCGGGGATGCGCGAGCTCCAGCTCTGGGACGCCGACCTCGAAGGTGCGTTCGCCGACCTCACCGCGCTCGCGCTCGACTGCCGCTTCCGCGACTGCTCGCATGCGGGGGAGCCCGGCTGCGCGGTGGGCGGCGCGATCGCCGGCGGCGCGCTCGCGGCCGAGCGGCTCGCCTCCTACCGCAAGCTCGAGCGCGAGCTCGCGAGCACGCTCGTCCGCCAGGACAAGCACGCCATGAGCGAGGAGCGGAAGAAGTGGCGGGTGCTGAACCGTCGCCCGAAGAAACCCTCGGGGCCCGCGCCGACCCCCTGACGCGTCGCGCGGCGAGTGCCGATGAGCGCCACACGCGGGAGGGTGCGAGCCGCAGGGGGCTGACCGCGGACGCGACCCTAGCTAGCGGAGGGCGTGCGCGAGCATCCGCAGCTCGTCGGCCGGCGGCGCCGGCCAGGCGGCGGTCAGCACCTGGACGCACACATGGTCGGCACCCGCGGCATGGTGCGCGGCGACGCGCTCGGCGATCCGCGCCGGCTCGCCCCACCCGACCAGGGCATCGACGAGGCGATCGCTGCCCTCGTTCGCGAGCTCGGCCTCGGGCCAGCCGAGCCGGAGCAGGCTGTTGCGGTAGTTCGCGAGCTCGAGGTACCGCTTCGTGTAGGTCCGTGCGACCGTCCGCGCCACGACCGGGTCGGTCTCGAGCACGCAGGCGACCTCGACCGCGAGGCATGGCTCGGGACCGAGCGCGGTGCGCGCGATGGGCGTGTGCTCGATCGGCACGAAGTACGGGTGGGCGCCGGCGGCGCGCGTCGCGGCGAGGTCGAGCATCCGCGGTCCGAGGGCCGCGAGGAGGAGCGGAGGGGTGACCGCACCGCGCAGCGTGATCGGCGCCGCGCCCATCGCCTCGAGGTAGGCGGCCATCGTCTCGACCGGCCTGCGGTAGCGGCCACCCCGTGCGCCGACCGCCGGCGCGTGGCTCACGCCGAGGCCGAGGACGAACCGTCCGGGGAAGGCCTCGGCGAGGGTGCGCGCGCCGTTCGCCATCGCGAACGCGTCGCGGGCGAAGATGTTCGCGATGCCGGGCGCGATGACGATCCGTGACGAAGCCGCGAGGAGCAGCGCGCTCTGGGCGAAGACCTCCTTGCTCCCGACGGCCTCGGGAAACCAGATCGCGCCGAAGCCGAGGCCCTCGACGAGTCGCGCGAGCTCGCCCGCCTTCGCGTTCGGCAGGCGCTCGAAGGTGTTCGACCAGATCCCGATCCGCCCGAGCTGCTTCGCGACCGCTCGACCTTCCACTATTCCTCCGGCGGCCTCGCCGCCGCCTTCCCTGCCATCGCGCGTAGCCTAACGAGCGTGTGGCTCCCGCGCGGCCTCGCACCGCTCGGCGAGCGGAACTTCGCGCTCTACTGGTCCGGTCAGCTGCTCTCGCAGGTCGGCACCTGGATCGAGCTCACCGCGACCTCGTGGCTCCTCTACTCGATCACGGAGTCGCCGGTGCTGCTCGGCCTCGTGGGACTGTTCCGCGCGGTGCCGATCGTGCTGCTCTCGCCGATCGGCGGTGCGATCGCCGACCGCGTGCCGCGCCGGCGCCTGCTCTTCGCCACGCAGTGCGCCTCGGTCGTGCTCTCGCTCATCCTCGGCACGCTCGTGCTCAGCGGCAGCGTGCAGTTCTGGCACATCTACCTCGTGTCGTTCTGCTCGTCGGTGGTCGGTGCGCTCGACGCACCGACCCGTTCGTCGATGTTCCCCACGCTCGTGCCCCGCGGCCAGCTGCAGAACGCGGTCTCGCTCAATGCGATGCTCTTCCGGTCGTCGATGCTCGCCGGGCCGGCCGTCGGCGGCTGGCTCATCGCGCAGTTCGGCACCGCGATGCCCTTCTACGTCAACGCCCTCTCGTACTTCGCGCTCATCGCCGGCCTCCTCGCGATGCGCCTCCCGCCGAACGAGGCTGCGCGCGCCCGGCCGTCGGTCGGCGCCGACGCTCTCTCCGGGATCCGCTACGTGCTCCGCAGTCCGATCCTGCCGCTCGTCCTCGCGATCGAGGCATGCCTGAACGTCTTCGGCAGCAACAGCGCGCTGGTCACGATCTTCGCGCGCGACGTGCTCGGCATGGGAGCGCAGGGCTTCGGCCTGCTGCTCTCCGGTCAGGGCGCCGGCGCGATCCTCGGCACGCTGGCGCTCGTGCTCGTCGGCGACGTCCGGCGGAAGGGTCTGGTCATGATCGGCGCCGGCAGCGTGTACGCCGCCGCGATGGTGTCGTTCGCGTGGTCGCGCTCGTTCCAGCTCTCGGTCGCCTGCCTGGTGGTGCTCGGCTGCGTCGACGCCGTGTGGGGCGCGATGCGCAACACCATCGTGCATCTGGTGGCCGACGACGAGTATCGCGGGCGCGTCATGGGGCTGACCGTCGTGACCACCCGAGGCGTCACCAACATCGCGCAGGTGGAGACCGGCGTTGCCGTGGCGCTCCTCGGACCCGTCGCGGCCGCGACGCTCGGCGCGTTCGTCGTGGCGCTGACCGTGCTCGGCGGCGCCGCGCGGAGCGAGCGCCTGCGTACCTTCACGAGCGGGGCGCCGCGGCACGCGACCAGGTCGGCGGTCTGAGACGCAAGATGGACGCAGTGGGCGCTACGCCCGTACCACCGGCGCCTCGCACCAGTACCACCGTTGGGGGGGCGGGCCGAGGTGATAGCCGACCGATACTCGCGAACCTCGTTTGTGCCCGGCCGGCCCTTGGCGGACTCCGCCGGGCGCCTACGATGGCTCCGATGGACACCGTGCTCGAGATCATTTCGCCGCTGGGTCGGGGCCGGCGCTACGGCGTGCTCGCCGCCTCGTTCCTCTTGGTCGTGGTGCTTGCCGAGATCGAGGGCCTCGCCTTCCTGCTCTTCGCCCTCGTGCTCGGGAACCCCGGCGCCTTCCTGACCGTGCAGGGCGGGCTCTTCCCGGCCGCGCTCTTCGTCGCGGCGGCCACCGCCGGCGCCATGCTCTGGCGGGCCTCCCGCTGGGAGGTCGTTCACAAGCTGGAGGCGCTCCAGCGAGATGAGCTCGCGGACTCGTTCGTCACCTCCGACTGGCAGCAGCGGATCGGGACGGCGCGCCGGCCCTGACCCCCCGGCGATGTCGGCGATCGCCCGACTTTGTCGCCCGCCCGTCCGCGACCTAGACTCCGTGCAGCCGTTGGACATCTCTGACCGCCCCATCCTCAGTCCGGCATACCGCCTCGTGCTCCGCCTCGAGATCGACAATCGCCCCGGCATGTTCGCGAAGGTCGCGACGATGGTCGGCGAGCGCGGCTGCAGCCTCGGCGCGATCGACCTCGTCGAGGCGACGGGCGCCACCCACGTGCGCGACGTCACGGTCGACGTCCAGAGCGAGGAGGCCGGCGAGAAGCTCGCCGCCGCGCTCCGCACGATCGACGGGATCAAGGTCCGTGCGGTCTCCGACCGGACGTTCCTCGTCCACCTCGGCGGGAAGATCGAGGTCAAGGGCCGCACCCAGGTCCGCAACCGCGACGACCTCTCGCTCGTGTACACCCCCGGCGTCGCGCGGGTCTGCCGCGCGATCGCCGAGAACAAGGATCTCGCGTGGACCTTCACGATGCGGGGCAACACCGTAGCGGTCGTCTCCGACGGCACCGCCGTGCTCGGCCTCGGCAACATCGGCCCCGAGGGCGCCCTGCCGGTCATGGAAGGCAAGTCGATGCTCTTCTCGCAGCTCGCCGGGATCAACGCGTTCCCGCTCTGTCTGACGGCAAAGGATCCCCAGACGATCATCGACACGGTCGTGGCCGTGGCGCCGAACTTCGGCGGGATCAACCTCGAGGACATCGCCGCGCCGGCCTGCTTCGACATCGAGCGCGAGCTCCGGAGACGGCTCGACATCCCGGTCTTCCACGACGACCAGCACGGCACCGCGATCGTCGTGAACGCCGCGCTCCGGAACGCCGCCGCGGTCTGCGAGATGGCCCTCGACAAGCTCCGGGTCGTCATCGTCGGCGCGGGGGCCGCCGGGATCGCGACCGCGCGGCTCCTCCACCGCTCGGGCGTCACGCACATCCGGCTCTGTGACCGGCACGGCATCGTGCACCTCGGCCGCACCGACCTCAACAGCGAGAAGCGCGCCGTGGTGCAGGAGCTCGACCCGCAGGCGCCGGCCGGCTCCATCTCCGACGCGGTGAAGGACGCGCACGTCTTCATCGGCCTCTCCGGCCCGAAGCTCCTCACCGTGGAGGCCCTGCGAACGATGGCGCGGCCGCGGATCGTCTTCGCCATGGCGAACCCCGAGCCGGAGATCGACCCGGCGATCGCCGCGCCCGAGGTGGACGTGCTCGGGACCGGCCGGAGCGACTACCCGAACCAGGTGAACAACGTCCTGGCGTTCCCGGGCTTCTTCCGCGGCCTCCTCGACGCGCACGCTCGCTCGGTCACCACCGAGATGGAGCTCGCCGCGGCGAACGCGCTCGCCGCGACCGTGCCGGCGAAGCTCCGCTCCAACGACTACATCCTGCCCTCGGTATTCGATCCCCAGGTCGTGCCGTCGATGGCGCGCGCGGTCGCCGCGGCCGCCCGGGCCGCCGGCGTCGCGCGCAAGGTTCCCCGCGCCCGCGGGGCGCACTCGCCCACGGGCTAGCCGCGCTCGCGGGCCGAGCGGCGCCGCGATGGGTACGCGCTGACCGCGGCTGTCGCGCCGACCGCGGCCCTCGCGCTACTGCGGCTCCCGCACCCGGTACGACATCGGCGCGACGTCGTCGACCGTCTGCCCCTTCGGCCGCCACTCCGGGACCGTCCTCCAGATCCGCTCGCCCGCGGTCTGGACGGCGCGAAGGAGCGCGGCCTCGTCGAAGCGGACCGCCCTCCCGTCGTCCAGGAGCGTCTCGCCGTCCACGATCACGGTCCGCACGTCCGTCCCGCTGCCGCACTCGACGAGCGACGCGATCGGGTCGCGCACGGCGCCGTGGTGCGCCTGCGCGAGGTCGACGAGGATGAGGTCGGCCTTCGCACCCGGCGCGAGCCGGCCGAGGTCGTCGCGGCCGAGCGCGCGCGCGCCGCCGAGCGTCGCGGCGTCGTAGACGTCGCGCGGCGCGCCGGTGCGGAACGAGCCGTCGACCCAGCGCGTCATGAGACCCGCGAGGCGCATCTCCGCGATGAGGTCCTGGGGGTACGTGTCGGTCCCGAGCGCGAGGTTGATCCCGCGCGCGCGGTACGCGCTGAACGACTCGAGCGCGAGGCCCATCTTCGCGTACTTGGAGGGCGAGTGGGAGACCGAGGCGCCGCTCGCCGCGACGAGCGCGAGGTCGTCGGCGTACGGGTAGTGGGCCCAGGAGTGACCGGCGTGGAACACGCAGTGGCCGAGGATGACCTCGGGCCCGAGGAAGCCGATCGTCCGAAGGTACTGGAGCGGGGTCTCGTTCCGCTCGCGGAGCACGCTCTGGAACTCGCGCTGGTTCAGCGCGGCGTGGAGCTGGATGCCGACCCCGAGCTCGCGCGCCGCGACCTTCGTCGCGGCGAGGGTCTCCGGCGTCGTGGTGTCGACCTGGCCGGGGTAGAGCATCCCGCGGAGACGGTCGTGGTGGCTCCCATGGTTCGCCGCGATCCAGGCCTTCGCGCGCTCGAGGCCCGCGAGCCCCGCCCCCGGCGTCCACTCCCACTCGACGCGGCCCTCGGCGTCGAAGACGTAGCCCGCGTCGCGGAAGCCGGGGCCAGCGTAGGCGCGCACGCCGAGCGCGCCGACGAGCGCCGCGTACTCGTCGAGCGGGTAGCCGCGGATGCCGACGTCGAGGATCGTCGTCGCCCCGCCGCGGACCGCCGCCCAGTAGCCGAACCGCGCGTCGACCTCCACCGAGCGCGGCGGCTGCTTGGCGCCCCGCAGGCCGGCCTGGTACGAGACGAAGTTCATGCCGAAGTAGTCCGCGCGCGTCGCGTCGAGGAAGAGCGCCGAGCGCGCGTTCGTCGCGGCGTGGACGTGCGTGTTGATGAGGCCCGGGCTCACGAGCATGCCCGGCGCGTCGATCGTGCGGTCGGCCCGCCCGTCGAAGCGGTGGCCGACGTGGACGATCCGGTCGCCTTCGTAGACGACCGCTCCGTCGCGGATGAGCTCGTGCCCGCCGCCCGAGAAGGCGACCACCCAGCCGCCGCGAATGAGCGTGCGCATGACGCCGGAAGTCTAGAGAGCCGTCGCCGCCCGCGTCCGGCGCGACCCGGTGTCCTCGCGGCGCCTGCCCGACAGACCGCGCGGGGCAGGCGCGGTAGGTTGGTGCTCGATCCTCGCACGGAGGTGTGGCGTGCCGGTCATGTCGAAAGAGGCCCTCCTCGAGAAGTTCGATCTCAAGCCCGAGGACGTCGATGCGCTCATCGCGAAGCTCAAGGCGCTCGTCCACGAGGGCAACGTCCGGCGGCTCGTCGTCCGCGACCGCGGCGGTCGCACGATCATCGAGGCGCCGCTCACGGTAGGGGTGGTCGGCGCCGCGCTCATCCCGCTCTGGGCGGCGGTCGGCGCGATCGGCGCGCTCGCGGCCAACTGCACGATCGAGGTCGAGCGGCCGGCCCCCTAGGCGAGGAGCTGGCGGACCACCATCTGCAGGACCCCGCCGTGGCGGAGGTACTCGACGTCCGTCGGGTTGTCGATGCGCGAGCGTACGCGGAACGCCACCTTCGTGCCGTCGTCGCGCTCGGCCTCGACGTCGAGGAGCTGCTTCGGCCGGACGCCCGTCGCGAGCCCGCGGATCGTGAAGCGCTCGCGGCCGCTGAGGCCGAGCGTGGCGGGGGTCTCGCCGGGAAGGAGCTCGCACGGCAGTACGCCCATCCCGACGAGGTTGGAGCGGTGGATCCGCTCGAACGACTCGGCGATGACCGCCTTCACGCCGAGGAGGCTCGGGCCCTTGGCCGCCCAGTCGCGTGACGAGCCGGTGCCGTACTCCTTGCCCGCGAGCACGATGAGCGGCGTGCCCTCGGCGCGGTACTGCATCGCGGCGTCGTAGGGCGACATCTCCTCGCCGTCGGGAAGGTGGACGGTCCAGGCGCCCTCGCGCTCCGGCGTGAGCTTGTTGCGGAGCCGGATGTTCGCGAACGTCCCGCGCATGAGGACCTCGTGGTCGCCGCGTCGCGTCCCGTACTGGTTGAGATCGGCCTTCGCGACGCCGCGCGCGGCCAGGTACCGGCCGGCGGGGCTCTGCTCGGAGAACCCGCCCGCCGGCGAGATGTGATCGGTCGTGATCGAGTCACCGACGACGACGAGCGCGCGGGCACCGACGATGTCGGCGAGCGGCGCCGGTGTGGGCCCGAGGTCGCGGAAGAACGGCGGCTCCTGCACGTAGGTGGACGAGGGATCCCAGGTGTAGAGCGGCCCGACCGGCGCCTTCATCGCTTGCCAGTGCTCGTCGCCCGTGAACACGCGACCGTACTCCTGTTCGAACTGCTCGCGGCGCACGCTCGCGGCGATCGTCGCCGCGACCTCCTCCGGCGCGGGCCAGAGGTCCTTCAGGTACACCGGCGCGCCATCCCTCCCGGTCCCGAGCGGCTCGGTCGTGAGGTCGGTGAGCACCGTGCCCGCGAGCGCGTAGGCGACGACGAGCGGCGGCGACGCCAGGTAGGAGGAGCGCACGAGCGGGTGGACCCTGCCTTCGAAGTTCCGGTTTCCGGAGAGCACCGCGACGACGTTGAGGTCGCCCCCGGTGACCGCGGCCTCCACCTCGGCGCTCGCGAGCGGTCCGCTGTTTCCGATGCACGTCGTGCACCCGTAGCCGACGACGTTGAAGCCGAGCGCGTCGAGGTACGGCGTGAGGCCGGCCGCGTCCAGGTAGCGCGTGACCACGCGCGAGCCGGGCGCGAGGCTCGGCTTGACGGTGGCCGGCACCCGGAGGCCACGCCCCACGGCGCGCTTCGC
>Ga0082335_1009518_pt1 | contig 10416 bp, 6 predicted proteins | sample Subgrocontami58m_FD_72375 | JGI IMG/M metagenome (GOLD analysis project Ga0082335, IMG submission 72375) | Subsurface groundwater microbial communities from S. Glens Falls, New York, USA - GMW37 contaminated, 5.8 m (SPADES assembly) (version 2) ... | reverse complement strand
TCAGCATGGACGGCAGAGGCAGGTGCTTAGACAATATCTTCGTTGAGAGATTATGGCGAAGCGTGAAGTACGAGAACGTTTACTTGAAAGGGTATCAGACGATCCCGGAGGCGCGGGCGGGATTAGCCGAATACTTTGAGTTCTACAACAAGGAACGGTTTCATCAGTCGCTTGACAACAAAACGCCCTGGCAGGTGTACTGCCAAGGTAACATTGAAGGCAACCAAGGCTGGCCTTCAATAACAGAAGCAATCTATCTTAACTGACATGAAAATTGGTCTTGACAAACCCGACCACTTTAAATTACCAAAGATGTTAGAAGGGGTAGTTAAGGTTTTAAATGATTTTAATAATCCTATGCGATTTTCGCAGTCAGCAAATACTATTAGAGGAATTGCTGACATCTTATTAAATTACAATAAGACAGAAACAAAGAAGCCCACGCCAAATCTAAAGGAAGAAGAATTTAATAATTTGAAAAATGAATTTGAAATAATTCTTAAGAGTTCTTTACAGAAAATAACCGATGATGAAGATAGAGAAGAAACGTCGCTGCAGGCAAATAAGAAGTATGAGGAGTTAAAAAATTTGTTGTCATATGGAATAAGAACAAGAAAGCAACAATTATTGGAACTTCTTGGGTCAGTAAAAGATTTAAGAATTCTTCCTAAAGCATTACAGGATAGTGCCGAAAAATTAGCAGAGATATATAATTACTTTACTCAAGTGTTACACCGGCAACATGAATATGAACCAGAATTCTCTAAAAACTGGTTATTTTTTCAAGATTTTTTAATCCTTGCGACTTCAGGATTTTTCGATTTAGCAAGGGAAATAGACCCCTTTTTAGAAATGAGACAATATCTAATGAAGGACTTAAGTAAATTAGCCTTACTCATTTCAAAGCCAGAACATTTTGAATACTTCTTTAAAAAAGCAGATAACCCTGATTTATTTGTTTGGTTAAATAATGAAATCCACCCTTTTGATTATATTCCGGAACCGGAACCGACAGATGATGATCAATATATTCAATTCTCCCCATGGTGGCCAGGGAAATATTTAGTTAAGGTTGCCAGTAAGATTCCCCAAAAAGTGTTAGGGGTATTGGAAAAAATAAAAACAGATAATCGTCTTGCCCTTGATGATTGTGGGCAGGCTATTTTAAATATGCCTGATGATTTCTTAATCAACAATGCTGATGATATAATAAATTTGTTTGATAAATGGCTTGATTCAAAATATATTGGCTTCATTTATAAACGAGCAATAGATTTATTCAAGAAATATATTGAATTGGGATTTTTTGAAGGTGTGTATAAATTATTAGATATACTGAGTAAGACAAAGAAGGGCAAAACAGGAGGTCTGAAATTTAGATTTGACGCATACCATTATAAAGAATTAACAGAGAAATATCTCCCAAAAGTTATAGAAAATAGTCCAACCAAGGTTTTAGATGTCATTGAAAAACATTTGAAGGAAGCAATCGTTACAGAAAACAGGAATAAAAATCCAAAGGAAGACTCATCTGATGCATGGCGTCCCACTATAGAGGACAGCGACCAGAATTGGGAACATGATGACCCGGAAGATATATTTGTAACTATTATTAGAGACATTGCAGAAATTTTATGCAAAAATAAAATTAAGACAATTAATGTTATTTTGAATAGGTGGCTTAAGGAAGATTTTTCTATATTTCAAAGATTAGTAATACATTGTGCAAGAATATGCAGAGATTTAGATATGTTTGCTCACAGTCTTATTCTGGATAAGACGAGGCTCTTTATGGGCAAACCAGGGTATCATGAATATCTACTTTTGTTAAGAGATGGATATAAGGAACTTTATGATGAACAGAAATTGGAATTTCTAAAATGGGTTGAAGAAGGACCTCCACAAGAAGACCTTAAACAGTTTGAAAGATATAAACAAGGAGAGCAACTACGGATATTACTTATTATTGAGGAAACAATAAAAAAAGATACTGGAACTGAAAAACAATTCAAGTATTATCTGGAATTTTTAAACAGAATAAGAAAAAATATTCCTGAATTAGAACACCCTGCGTTTCCTTATTATCATACTGTCAGGATTGGCACTGAGAGTTCATTCAGCAAAGAAGAAATAGCCAAAATGTCTCCCGAACAATTTATTAACTGGACTAAGAACAATCTTCAACCTCCATTTGGAATTATTGGACCTTCACCAGAAGGAGTATCCAGGATATTCCAAGAAGTTGTCAAAGAGAATCCTGGACCCTATGTACTTGCCTCAGAAAAATTCTTAGATGAAAAAATATTTCCAACGTATCTCTGTGGCTTTATCAATGGATTGGGAAATGCTATAAAAGATAGTAAATTCTTTGAATTAGAACCTGTGCTTAGATTTATTGAACATCCTTTGAAATTTAATGAAGGACCCAAAGTAAAATCAAAGCCTGAAGAATTTGCCATTGGACAGTATTCCTGGTTAAGAGTATCTATTTCTGATTTTATTGAAGAACTGGTTAGGAAAAATGAATTCATATTATCCGACAAAATTATGGTTAGAACCCAAAAGGTTCTTATTGAGTTAATACTGAGAGATGAAGACCCAACAGAAGAATCAGAGAGGAAATATGGTCCTGGGAATATGGACTATGTTACCTATTGTATAAATTCAAATCGTGGAAGAGCAATGAATGCTTTGATACAACATGCCTTACGCCGGGCACGGATGCGGACTGAAGAAGAGAAAAAGGCAGAAGAAGGGAAGGGTTCATTTCCTCCAGGGGAGAGAATGGATTTATATAAGGAATTCCTGGCAGAAAGGCTTGATGAGGAGAGTAGCCCCTCGGTTCAATCATGCTATGGACGTTCCTTGATATATCTTTTTTATCTTGACCAGGAATGGGTTAAACAAATGAAAGAACAAGGAAAACTATTTCCTAAAACTAAAGAAAAAGATAAGTTTTGGGAAGCACATTGGCAAGGGTACATTGGATTTAACGATTTATTTAATCAAATCTATGATTTCTTAAAGGAAGATTATAGAAAAGCAATTGATAAGTTGGTGGACGTCAAAGACGAAAAGAAGCACGATGACCAATATGATAACCGTTTGTCTGAACATTTAATAATTGCTTATTGGAGAGAATTAGAAGAGATAGGCAAAGATGGAGAAATACTAAATATATTCTTTGAAAAAGCCTCTCCAACCCTAAGAGGTCATGCAATTTGGTTTTTATCCAACGCAATTGAGGAAGTTAAACCGCTAAAAGGTTCGGATAAATGGAGAAGGCTAAAGGCTTTATGGGAAGATAGAGTAAAGAAAGCGAAAGATGAGGAATTAGCTGATTTTGTGCGATGGCTCAAATATTGTCCTGAAAATTTAGACGATATAGTTCATTTGATTAAACCAATCATCCCCTTTTTGCAGATTGGTTACCAAGTAGATAATTTATTAGAATACATTAATGAAAAGATAGAGACTAATACAAAAAACGCTCTTTATATACTTAATGAATTACTTAAAATAAAAGATTCACTTCTAAACATTCATTTTAATTTAGATTTGTTAAATGATATCTTAGCCAAGGCTAGAAAATATAAGGATATACCAGAAATTGCTAATGGTATCAATCAAGCGATAAACCGACTTGGGGAAATGGGATATTATGATTTAAGGGATTTATTGGTCTAATATTTGTGCATTTTTTTAAAAAAAAAGGGGGGGGGGATGTGTAGTGAGAAGGAAACAAATAAACAATCTTGTATGCCAATACTTAGAAAATATTTCCAGAAAGGCATTAGAGAAATATCAGGAAGTTATCAGAAAATATGTTCGTAGTCGGAATGGCGTATATGCGTTATATCGCAGAAATAAGTTATATTATGTGGGCTTGGCTTCTAATTTACGCTCACGTCTTCGCGGAAACTCTATATCGCTCATGTCAGGCGCGATGGTTCTATAACCTTTGCAAAGGAAAGCGCCGAAGCCGACTGTTTACAAGGAAAAGTCTTTTTTTTCACCATCCATTGCCGCAGCGGCAGTGAGTAAGCATGTAATGAATGGTTGGAAAGTGTGGACATTTGAACGTGCGCCTGGTGATTGGGTTTCCTTAAATGCATTAAGAAAATAATGTATTTAATGTGCTCTAAATTAAGAAATAGGAAATAATATATTCTTCAGTATTAAAGAAAACGGAAATTCCTGAAATCTTGTTGAAAATTATTTTTAATCTGGTATAATTGAATACATAAGAAGTATTATTGATGGTATCCTATTTTGGTGCAGGCCCGATAAGTTTAGACGCACGCAGGCGTTAGGTGTGATTCAAAGGTAATCGACACGTGAAAAAGCCAATTCGTAAAATAGCATTTCTGGTAGATAAAAACGAAATGAATCTTTTGAAGGAGGTGTGCATTTACGGCGCCGATGCAGATAGAAACCTTGAAAAAGCCGTTAAGGAAAACGGCAAGGACAGAATAGAATTTTCGTATGAGGAACTCGATGATTTAGCCGGTTACATTGCAGATTGCTCTAATAATGAGGAATCAGAGAGAAGACAGAATAAATGGGACAATTTGTGCGAGAAGATTGAGGGATTACTAAATCTTTCAAAGAATATGGGACGTCATACAAAAAACGCCATTCTGCCGAAACAGCCATACAGCCATAAATACTATATTTTTGATGTGTGGATTGAAAAGGGCGGTGCTCGTGATATTAAGACAAAGGTTTTACGCAAGATTCAAATTGCCGGGACAAAAAGCCTCTATAATTTCGCCAGGGTCATAACTCAGGCGTTTGGATTTTACTTTGACCACTGCTTTGGTTTTTATGACAATTTCCAGAGATATCACGATTCAAAGAAGGCGTATGAGTTGTTTTTTGATATCGGGGAAGAACCTTTAAGGCCGTGGACCAAGGGTGTTCAAAAGACAAAGATTAGTCAGGCATTTAAAAATCCCGGCGATAAGATGCTTTTTTTCTTTGATTACGGTGACTGCTGGCGTTTTGCCGTGGAATTAAAAGAAATCAAAAAATCGAAAAAATGGGACCTGAAACCGGTGATATTGGAGAGTATCGGCAAAGCGCCGCTCCAGTATCCGCCATGCAAAGAAGATGATTTTAGCGATGAATAAATATGCGAAGCAATCATCGCATATTTTAAAGTCGCTTATGGAGGGGAGAGTAGGTAAGAATGAAGAAATATAATGTTGCTGTGGTTGGCGTAGGTGCGGTTGGCGTAGAGATGATACGTGTACTTATGCAGAGGAAGTTCCCGCTCAAGGAACTAAAGGTCCTTGCCCGTACTTCACGCGATATTGAGATTGATGGTAAGAAATATTCTGTCCGAGAGGTATCTGGTGATGAATTCAAAGGGATAGACATAGCCCTTTTTGCCGGGACTGAAGGGGAGAAAGGTGCAGCTGTTACCTATGCAAAAGATGCGATAAGACATGGTGCTATTGTAATTGACAATGGCTCTGACTTCAGGATGGACCCAAAGGTTCCATTGGTTGTGCCAGAGGTCAATCCTGAGGATATTAAGAGCCATCAAGGCATTATCGCAAACCCCAATTGTTCAACTATCCAGATGGTTGTTGCACTTGCACCTATTCACAAGGCAGCCAAATTAAAGAGGATAATTGTCTCTACTTATCAGGCCGTTTCAGGTGCAGGCAGAAAGGCTATAGATGAATTGAGGGAGCAAACCAGGCTCTTTTTAGAGAGCGGTATTATAGGTGAACCTGCTATATTTAATAAGCGTATAGCATTCAATCTCATACCACAGATTAGCAAATTTGAAGAGATGAATTATACGACTGAAGAATGGAAGATGGTAAGGGAGACCCATAAGATTCTGCATGAGAAAGAATTGCCAATCACTGCGACAACAGTGCGTGTGCCTGTCCTGAACTGCCATTCAGAATCTATATACGTAGAGACAGAAAAGAGACTCCCTATAAATGAAGTAAGGGATATACTAAGGAAATCTCCAGGCATAGTCGTATATGATGAGCCAGGTGATGGAAAACCCAATCCCTATCCAATGCCGATAGATGCAGATGGAAGGGATGAGGTATTCGTAGGGAGGCTCAGAGAAGACCCGTTTGTCAAAAATGGATTGAGCATGTGGGTAGTGGCAGACAACCTCCGTAAAGGGGCTGCTCTGAATGCAATCCAGATTGCTGAGTATTTGATAGAACACTAAATTTCCCTCTCCCTTTGTGGGAGAGGGTTAGGGTGAGGGGGGATTTGGTAGTTAGAAATATAAGGCTCACTATAGAATATGATGGCACAAACTATAATGGCTGGCAGATGCAGAGACTTGGAGGCAAGAATAGAAATAATGTAAAAACTATCCAGGAGACTATTCAGGATGCATTGAATAAGATCTTACAGGAAGATGTGAAACTGCTCGCTAGTGGCAGGACAGACAGTGGCGTCCATGCCCTGGGACAGGTAGCAAATTTCAGGACAAATAGTAATATACACCCTAAGGTTATCCAGAAGGCTTTAAACAGCCTGCTTCCACCAGACATTGCTATAGTAAATGCAAAAGAAATACACAAGGAGTTCCATGCTACATATGATGCCAAAAGCAAACTCTATCGGTATACGATATGTCCTCTGCCTTTTCCCCATCCATTGAATAGATTCTATGCGTATACAGTCTATCATCCATTAGATATAGCCCTTATGAGGCAAGAGGCAAAGGTGCTTATTGGCAGGCACAATTTCAAGTCATTTCAGGCACGAGACAAGAAAGAGAAGAATACAGTAAGAACAATAAAAAAGTTAGTGATAAAACCTGACAAAGAATTCATCCATATAGATATAGAAGCAGATGGATTCTTGTATAATATGGTTCGTAATATAGTTGGCACACTGATTGAGATTGGAAGAGGCAAATTAGGAAAAGGGGTTTTGAAGAAGATATTAGAGGCTAAAGACAGGAGGCTCGCAGGACCTACTGCCCCTGCGAAAGGGCTATGTCTTGTAAGGGTGAGGTATTAAATTGGGAGGGATGGTTATGAAGACTTATAATCTTTATAGATTGTGTTGGTTGCTCGGTTTGATAGTAATAGCGCCTTTGACAGGTTGTGCAAAGAAAGAAAATGTAATCAAGATTGGATGTGCTGCACCTATTACAGGTGACCAGGCAAAGATAGGGCTTGACTTGTTAAATGGGGTGAGGCTTGCAGTAGAAGAGGCAAACGAAAAGGGTGAGGTTATACCGGGGTATAAACTTGTTGTCTATGAACAGGATGACCAGCATAACCCTGCCCAGGCAGTGACTGTAGCAAAGAAATTCGTTGCTGACAAAGATGTAGTTGCAGTAGCGGGACATTTGAACTCAAGTTGCACCAAGCCGGCATCAAGTATCTATTATGAGGCAAGACTCGTCCAGATATCACCCGCCTCTACCAATCCGGAGATTTCAAAACAGGGATTTGATACGTTCTTCCGAACATGCACCACTGATGATGTCCAGGGTCCTGCAGGCGCTACGTTTGCCGTCAAGAAATTGGGTGTCCAGAAGGTGTATGTAATTGATGATAAGACCACTTATGGGAAGGGATTGGCAGATGAGTTCCATAAAAGGGCTAAAGAGTTAGGCGTTCAAATATTGGGCCATGAGGGCATTACCCAGGGGGACAAGGACTTTACCCCGCTCTTAATCAAGGTCAAGGCATTAGAGCCGGACCTTATATTCTTTGGGGGTATATATCCAGAGGGTGCGCTACTTATAAAACAGGCAAGGAATCTCAGTATGAATGTCCCATTTATGGGTGGAGATGGTATGTTTGATACCACCTTAATTAAGTTAGCAACCCCTGAGGCAGCAGAGGGGACATATGTTACTTTCTTTGGTGCTGATATGGAACAGGTGCCTACAGCAAAAGAGTTCGTAAACTCATATAAGGCTAAATACGGTGAGATAGGGCCATTTTCAACCTATGCCTATGATGCAACGAACATAATCATTGAGGCAATAAAGAGGGCAGGTAAGAAGGATAGAGAGGCTATCCTTGCAGAGGTAAAGAAGACCAAAGATTTTAATGGTGCTATAGGAGTCACTAACTTTGATTCTAAAGGGGACACGCTAAACAAGATGATAGGCATATTCCAGGTGTCAGGTGACAAGTTCAAATACACCGGCCCAGCAGAACCGTAAACTTCTCCCGGGGACATGGGGTGACGGACAATCGGGTTAAAAGGGCAATATATTGTCATGTAATAGTTGTAATATATTGAAATATAATAAGTTAAAACAAAAATACCTGACGGAAAGGTTGTCACTTACATAACTATATTATTTTCAGTAAGATATAACTTATAACTGTCAACTAATTGTCACAATACGTGTAGATTAGTGTCTAAAAAATGCGGGTGGAAAATTGATTTTGAAAATATTTTAAAATTTTTTCTATCAGAAAATAAAAGAGTTACGAAAAAATATCAGTAAGAATTAGAAAATTTTTTCAATCGTGGCACGATTCTTGCTATATAAATAAGTGAAAGAAGGAAGCGATTACCTGTTTTTAGTAAATCAAGTAACCGATTACCAAATTAGAAGGAATTAAAGACAATGACACCGACTATTGATACAATAGCAGAAAAGGCTGAGGTAAGTGCAAAGACTGTTTCATTGGTTCTTAACAATAGACCCTTTGTCAGTGAAAGAACAAAACAGAAAGTCTATAAAGTAATAAATGAATTAAAATACCAGCCACATATTGTGGCACGGGAATTATCGGTTCAGAAGACAAAGAACATAGCCTTCTTCTTCTGGTTTGCACCAAATCGTCTTTCAGTAGACCATTTCTATCATGAGGTATTTGAAGGAATAGCCGCAGAGGCACACAGGCAAGAGTATCATTTAATGTTTATTTCACCAGAAGAAGAATTCGTAGGGGTAGACCTGCCATTAGAGATGGCAAGGAGTAGAAAGATAGAGGGTATGATATTGGCTGCTAATTTAGAAGATTCTATGTTAGAGGCTTTAAACAACGAAAAATTCCCGACAGTATTAATCCAACAGGATGCAATAGGAGATAAGGTTAGTTCTGTAATAGTAGATGATAATAAAGGCGGATACGAAGCCGCATCTTATCTAATAAGTTTAGGACATAATAGAATTGGCCTCATAGGTAGAAACAGTGAAGGAAGTATACTAAAGAGAATTGATGGCTACAAACAGGCTTTACAGGACAATGGTATCAATTATGAAGAAGAACTTATACGGGAATCAGAGAATGGCGTTGAGACAGGATACAAAGCGATGAAGGAATATTTGGTTAGAATGAAGGAATTGCCCACAGCTATATTTGCTACAACAGACTTAACAGCCATAGGTGCAATGCGGGCAATCAAAGAGAAAGGTATGAAAGTTCCAGATGACATAAGCATCATAGGATATGATGATGTTACCATATCATCCTACATAGACCCGCCGCTTACAACTATGAGAATCAGAAAGCAGGAATTGGGTAGAGAGGCAGTCTCTGAACTCATAAGGCTGCTTGAGGATAAAGAGGGTAAAAGAATCATCCTCCAGGCAGAACTCATAGTACGCGGGACGTGTAGGAAAATTTAAAATATATATAACGGGGTAAATTTATCCTTCAAAAGGAGGTGAGGGTTAAAAGAAGGGCAACCCCTGAAGTATAGATTGGTTGAAAGAAGTTTGAAAAAATGTAAGAAAAGGAGGGAGTAAAAATGATTAAGAAAATATTAGTGTGTTTGTTGATGGCCATGTTTTGTGCTCCGGTTTTAGGATGGGCACAGGATGGGTTTTCAGACCTTGCGCCATACCGACCTTCAACAGGTGGGGAACTATGGGTGTGGGAAAATAATAAAGAAAGTGACTTCGCTTACGCTGGCAGATGGATTGGTGGTGGGATTATGGAGCCAACTGATTTACTGCTTGCAGGTGATTTCAATGGTGATTATTCGGCAGACTTAGTCGTTTGCCGACGTTGGGCGGTTGGGTCACAGCGAGTATGGCTCCTATGGATATACACTAACAATAACAATGAGACTGGGTTCGCCTATGCGGCTCATAGGAGATTTGTTCTTGGAGGTGGCACTGCAACCCTAGATGATATACCACTTACAGGTGATTTTGATGGTGATGGTTATGCAGACTTAGCCGCATACGTGCCTTCATTGGGAGGACAAGTGTGGGTAGGATTGAACGATGGAACATTTAATTTTGATGTGGGCTTATGGGTTGGTGGTGGGATTATGGAGCCAACTGATTTACTGCTTGCAGGTGATTTCAATGGTGATTATTTGGCAGACTTAGTCGTTTGCCGACGTTGGGCGGTTGGGTCACAGCGAGTATGGCTCCTATGGATATACACTAACAATAACAATGAGACTGGGTTCGCCTATGCGGCTCATAGGAGATTTGTT
>Ga0082335_1009516_pt1 | contig 10420 bp, 6 predicted proteins | sample Subgrocontami58m_FD_72375 | JGI IMG/M metagenome (GOLD analysis project Ga0082335, IMG submission 72375) | Subsurface groundwater microbial communities from S. Glens Falls, New York, USA - GMW37 contaminated, 5.8 m (SPADES assembly) (version 2) ... | reverse complement strand
CGGCGCGTCATCTCGCCGCCGTGCCAGTGATACAACACGCGCCCGGTGCTTAAGATCATTGGATAATCATCATCGGGGCGCTCGGCAGGCGGGACGTGATCAATCGGCGCGAACTTGCCTTTGCCGCGCGGGAACGCGCCAATGTGCAGAATCGGCGTGCCTGCGTGATCGAGACTCTTCACGGGCCATTGCAATCGCTCACCGCGATCTAATCGCGCGTGAGTCACTCCGGCATAACTCGGCGTGAGCGTTGCGATCTCATTCATGATCTCGGATGTGTCGGCGTAATCCCAGCCGGAGTGGACGCCACCGTTTACAGCGCGACCACCACCTTCGAGAATCTTTTTCGCAAGTCCAGCCGTGATGCGCCAATCGTCGCGCGCTTCGCCCGTTGGCTCAATCGCTTTGTGGCACATTTGGATTCGTCGTTCGGTGTTGGTGAACGTGCCAGTCTTTTCGGCAAAGGTTACGCCGGGCAATAACACGTCGGCATACTTGGAGGTCTCCGATGGAAAGATTTCTTGCAGAACAACGAATTCACATTTTTCAAAACAATGACGAATATGTTTTGAATCAGGATCGCTCATGAGTGGGTCTTCGCCCAAAATGTAGAGCGCTTTGATCTTGCCCTCACCCGCCAACGGAATCATCTCGGTCACGGTCAACCCGACTTTGTCGGATGCGACTGCACCCCACGCCGACTCAAATTTCTTCCGCACCTCTTCATTCGTCACCGCTTGATACGCCGGATACACATTGGGCAAGCCGCCCATGTCGCACGCGCCTTGCACGTTGTTCTGTCCACGCAACGGATTCACGCCGCCGCCCGACAGGCCCATGTTACCCAACAGCATTTGCAGATTCGCCAAGTCCATCACGTTGCGCACGCCCGTGATGTGCTGGGTGATGCCCATCGCCCATATCACCGCCATCGGTTTATTCGTCGCTAAAATTTCTGCCGCCTCATATAACGTCTCAACCGAAACGCCGCTGATCTCCGAAACTTTTTCCGGCGAGTATTGCATCACCGTCGCTTTAAATTCGTCGAAGCCTTCGGTGCGCTCGGCGATAAATTTTTTATCTTCCCAACCTTTTTCCAAAATGATGTGCATCAAGCCGTTAATCAACGCTACATCGGTGCCGGGTCGTTGGCGAATGTGTAACGTAGCGAATTCGGTGATGTCAATCTTGCGCGGATCGGCAACGACGATTTTCACCTTGCGATTCAAAACCGCTTGACGAATCATCGCGCCGAAGACCGGATGTTGCTCGGTGGTGTTCGAGCCGATGATCAACATCGCTTGCGCCTGTTGCGCCACATCGTCCATCGAATTGCTCATCGCGCCAGAGCCAAAGGATGTCGCCAGACCGGCGACGGTGCTGCTGTGTCAAAGCCGCGCGCAGTGATCAATGTTATTTGTTCCGATCACCTGCCGCGCAAATTTTTGCATCAAGTAATTTTCTTCGTTCAAGCATTTCGCCGAAGTGAGAACACCAATGCTATCCGCGCCAAACTGATCGCGCGCATCTTTTAGCTTCTTCGCCGTGATGTTCAACGCCGTATCCCAATCCACTTCGATCCACTTTCCCCTATTTCCATTTTTCCTTTGTTTCCCTTTCAAAAGATATTCCCGCACCATCGGCTTAGTGAGTCGATCAGGATGATGAACGAAGTCATACCCATAACGACCTTTGACACACAAGTGCATTCCATTCACAGGTGCGTTGGGGTTTGATGTGACGCGGATGATCTTGTTGTCTTTGACGTTGAGATCAAATTGGCAGCCGACTCCACAATAGGTGCAGGTGGTCGTCACCACTTTATCGGGCTTGCCAACGTCAATGGACATTTTGTTATCGAGCGCACCTGTTGGGCAGTAGGCAACACACGCACCGCATGATTCGCATCGCGCCTCAAGCATCATTGTATTTAACCCAGCAACAATTTGTGTGCTTGCCCCGCGCTCACTGGTGCGCCACACGAATCGTCCCTGCACTTCGGCGCAGGCGCGCACACAGCGTGTGCATAAAATACATTTGTTGAAGTCCACCCACACAAACGGATTCGGGTCACTGTTTACTTTGTGTTCAACGCGAGTGATCGATCCTTCGGGGCGAGTTGCGCCATAAAGTTTCACCCAATGTAAAAACTCGGTATCACCTTGAAGATCGTTATCACTGTAATTAGTAAGTAGTAATTCGAGAATCGTTTTCCGCGCCCGAGTCAGTTCGTCCGATTCGGTTCGCACCCTCATCCCCTCGCGGACGATCACACCACACGCCGCTTGCGGAGTCTTGGCGCCTTCCACTTCCACCACGCACAAACGGCACGACCCCACGGTGGATAAATCTTTGTGATAGCACAACGTTGGAATCGTGATGTGATTCGCGCGGGCGATCTCAATGAGAGTTTGCCCTTCGCGGGCTTGGAGAGGTTGATCGTTGATAGTGAGATTGATCATAGATTCACGGATTACGTAGCCTAGCCCCTTGTGGGCGTTCCAAACGCGCACAAGGCGCTAAACTACAATCGAGTTGCCATTCGCTATTCGCCATCTGCTAACTGCTCTTCCGCAAATACACAAACCAATACACCACCCCCACCAACAACGCCCCACCGATGATGTTGCCGATGGTGACGGGCAGAAGGTTATTGATGAAGAATCGATCCCAAGTGAGAAACGGAAAATCGTCGGGGGTCTTTTTGATCATCTCCCAAAAATTTTGCGCCGCACTTGCTTTTATGAATAAGCCGATAGGGATGAAATACATATTGGCGATGCTGTGTTCAAAACCCGCCGCCACAAAGGCGGCGATGGGCGGGATGATCGCCAAGATGCGATCGGTGGTGGTGCGCGCGCTAAAGGTGAGCCACACGGCGAGACAGACGATAGCGTTACACATAATGCCCAAGGCAATGGCCGGAATAAAATCGAGTCCGGATTTTGTGTTGGCGGTTGTGAGCGCGGCTAAACCCACCACACCTTTGCCAAACAAGTATTGACCACTGACGAACATCAGAAGCGCGGTTGCAAACGAACCGACGAAGTTGCCCACGTAGACAATCACCCAATTGTGCAGCAGTTGCATCGTCGTCACTTTGCCGCTCGCCCACGCCATGACGATCAAATTATTTCCGGTGAACAATTCTGCGCCGCCGACGATGACCAAGATCAAGCCCAACGAAAAAACTAAACCGGCTAAAAGGCGAGTCACGCCAAAGGGCAAATCGGCGGCGCCCGCGCTAACGGTGGTTGAGAAGATCGCTCCAATGGCGATGAACGCTCCCGCCATCACCGAGAGAGTGAACATGCTCAGCCAGTTCATATTGGCTTTGCGCACGCCAATCGCTTCCGCTTTCGCCGCCATGTCGGGTGGCAGCAGTGCATCCAGTTGAATTTCGTTGTTCGTGGGAACCATAATCTCCTCAGCCAATTCCCCCAGCATTGGTCATATTACCCGCCCGACACAGTTTATGTCAGTAGCAAACTTCCGTATCGGGCGTGTAAGAAGTCATTGAATTTTTCGTGACAGTTTGCTATTCTGGTAAGTGATTTCCGACACACAACGTGTGTGCGGGCTACCATTAAAGTTAAGGCAATTCTACTCTCTCACCAAATGGAGGTCGTCTATGTCACAAAAAGTTTTAACGCGGCGCACCACTGGCAACAACCACCGCAAAAAAGAAATTCCAAAAGTGAAAAAGAAATGGGTCTATCTTTTTGATGAAGTGGCTCAAGCGGAGAAGTATGCCAAGAACTCGGAAGGGGTGCGGACTCTGCTGGGCGGCAAAGGCGCCGGGTTAGCCGACATGGCGCGGCGCGGCTTGCCTGTGCCGCCGGGATTCACGGTGACGACAGAAGCCTGCAACACTTATCTCGCCGCCGATGGAAAATTTCCGGCAGGGATGTGGGACCAAGAACTTGCCGCGCTGAAAGAAGTGGAGAAAGCCACCGGCAAAAAATTCGGGGATGCCGCCAACCCGTTGTTCGTCTCTTGTCGTTCGGGTGCCAAATTCTCCATGCCCGGCATGATGGACACCGTGTTGAACATCGGTCTCAACGACGAGACGGCGCAGGGCATGATCGAACTCACGCAGAACCCGCGCTCTGTCTATGACTCGTATCGCCGTTTGGTGCAGATGTTTGGCTCGGTGGTGATGGGCGTCGCCAAAGATGATTTTGAAAAAGTGTTAGAAGCCTATCGCCACAAACGGGGCGTTACCAACGACGCCGATCTACAACCCGAAGACTTGCAAGTGATCACCGCCGAATTTAAAAAGATCGTCCGCGAAAAAGCCGGACGCGACTTCCCCACCGATCCCTACGAACAACTTAATCTGGCGACCGAAGCCGTGTTCAAATCGTGGAACGGTAAACGCGCCTTTGATTATCGCAACCACGAAAAGATTCCGCACAACCTTGGCACTGCCGTCAACATTGTAACGATGGTCTTTGGCAACATGGGGCAGGACTGTGGCACGGGCGTGTTGACCACGCGCAACGTCTCGGATGGACGCAACGAAATGGAAGGCGACTTTTTGCTCAACGCGCAAGGCGAAGATGTAGTTGCCGGAACGCGGACGCCGATGCCCATTAGCGAGATGAAGGCGCAGATGCCCAAACTCTACGCCCAGTTGGAAAAATTCTGCAAGCAGTTAGAGAAGTCTTATAAAGAAACACAAGATATTGAGTTCACCATCGAGCGCGGCAAACTGTGGATGTTGCAAACGCGCGCCGCCAAACGCACGGCGCAAGCGGCGATCCGCATTGCGGTGGAACAAGCAGAAGAAAAATTGATCTCGCGCGTGGAAGCTGTTAAGCGCGTCTCGCCCGACCATGTAGATTTCTTCTTGCATCCGCAATTCGATCCGAAGCAGAAGCGAGACGTGATCGCCAAAGGTCTCAACGTTTCGCCCGGCGCGGCAGTCGGCATGATCGTCTTTGACGCCGACACCGCCGAGAAGTGGGGCAAGGTGGACAAGAAAGAAGTGATCATGGTGCGCCCCGAAACTAAACCGGATGACGTGCATGGCATGATCGCCGCCAAAGGAATTTTAACGAGTCGCGGCGGGCGCACCAGTCACGCCGCGTTGGTGGCGCGGCAGTTTGGCAAACCGGCAGTGGTCGGCATCGCCGAGATGGATGTAGACGTAGAGGGACGATGCTTCACGGTAAGAGGTCGCACATTTAAGGAAGGCGATTACATTTCGTTAGACGGCACCACCGGCGAAGTCTTCTCCGGAAAATTAGAAACGATCATCCCCGACTTCAACGATCCCTATCTAATTAAACTTTTGTCGTGGGCGGATGCTATTCGCGTGTTGGGTGTATGGGCAAATGCCGATTACCCGCGTGACGCTAAACGGGCGCGCGAGTATGGCGCCGAGGGCATTGGTCTGTGCCGCACCGAGCACATGTTTTTTGAAACCGAGCGTTTGCCCTTCGTGCAGCAAATGATCTTGGCGAAGAGCGAAGAAGAACGCAAAGCCGCGCTGGCGCAACTGCTGCCTTACCAACGCGCCGACTTCGACGGACTCTTCCGCGCGATGGACGGCTTACCGGTGATCATCCGCTTGATCGATCCGCCGATGCACGAGTTCCTGCCGAGTCACGATGGCTTGCTGCGCGCGGTAGCCGTGTTAGAAGTGCAGATAGAAGATCGGCAGAAGATCATTCAAGAGCTGGCGGATAAAGTTGAGCAGCGACGCCGCATGATGGAGAGCATCGAGGCTGTGCGTCAAACGGCGAGCCAAGAAGCGGCTTCGGTTTTGCCAAGTCGTGAGGAGCAACTGCGAGACATCGCCGAACTAAAGAAGCGCTTGCACGACGATCAACGCGAGGTAGATTCCTTGAGAATGGATCTGCAGCAGAAGCAAAAGATGTTAGGCGCGGTTGAATCCATGCGCGAAGCCAACCCGATGTTGGGCTTGCGCGGCGTGCGGCTCGGCATTCACATGCCTGATCTGACGCGGATGCAAGTGCGGGCGATCCTTGAGGCGGCGTGCCATTGCGCCAAAGACGGCATTGATGTGCATCCCGAAGTGATGATCCCCTTGACCTCGCACGTCAACGAACTCAAAGTTCAGCAGACTGCGCTAGAAGAAGAAGCGAAGATCGTGATGAAGGAACAAGGGATGGACGTGGATTACAAATTCGGGACGATGATCGAAATACCGCGCGCGGCGTTGACCGCCGATGAGATCGCCGAATACGCGCAGTTCTTTTCCTTCGGCACGAATGATCTGACGCAAACGACTTACGGCATTTCGCGCGACGACGCCGAAACGGGATTCTTGATGGAGTATTTGGAAAAAGAAATTTTGCCGGAGAATCCATTTGCCTCGATTGACGAGTTTGGCGTTGGCAAGTTAATGGATATGGCAGTGAAAGCCGGGCGCAGCAAACGACCCGGACTCGAAATCGGAATCTGTGGTGAGCATGGCGGCGATCCAAAATCCATCGCGCTGTGTCACAAGCTCGGTTTGAACTATGTCAGCTGTTCGCCGTTCCGCGTCCCCATTGCGCGGCTGGCGGCGGCACACGCGGCAATTGGTGCGGCAGATTTGAGATAACGATTCATAGTTCGCGCCGCAGTTGAACTGCGGCGCGAACATAAACCGCGTCGGGAACTACTGTGCCACTTCGTCATTGCGAGCGCACTTCGCGAAGCAATCTCGGTCGCGCGATGAGATTGCTTCGTCGCAAAGAACGCTCCTCGCAATGACACATGAGTAGTTTGATGAGCAACACTACTCCTCTGCCAAAAATTTATTTCTCCCTCCTCAGCCCGCGCTGGCGCAAAGTGCTGGGCGATCTGTGGAGCAACAAACTCCGCACGTCGCTCGTCGTCTTGTCTATCGGCGTCGGCATTTTTGCGATGGGCACGGTGACGAGTCTCTACATCATTTTGCTCAACGACATGAACGCCGATTATCATTCGATAAATCCGCAAAGCGTGATGATCGGCACCAGCGGCTTCACCGATGATCTGCTTCACTCGATCAGCCGCATGGAGGGCGTGAAAGATGTCGAAGGGCGCACGGGCATATCCGCGCGCGCGTCGGTATCACCGGAGAAATGGTTCACGATCAACATCACCGCCATCCCGCCGTTGAGTCAGATGAAGATCAACCGCTTGCGATCTGATTCTCTGCCAAGCGAATTAAACGATCACGAGATTCTGATTGAGCGCTCGACGCTACCCATCTTCCCTGTCAAACAAGGGGACACCGTCACCGTTGAGTTGCGCGACGGCACCAAGCGCCTGCTGCGCGTGGCGGATGTGGTGCATGACGTGTCGGGCTTCCCTGGAATTTTGTTACAACAGGTTAACGCGTACGTGAATCTGCCCACAGCCGAATGGCTCGGCGGCGGAAAAAATTTTGATCGGGTGATCTTCACGCTGACCGAAAAACAGGGAGACGAAGCCCACGTTCGAGCCGTGACCAAATCGATCACCGACAAGCTGGAGAAAGACGGACGACCTTTCTTTGCCAGTATCCCGCCGACTACTCTGGATAAGCACCCGGCTAGCTCTGCCCTGGAACCGTTATTGGTGCTGATGTGGGTCATGGGTTTGCTCTCGGTGGCGTTGAGCGGTTTTTTGGTGATCAACACGATCACCGCTTTGCTGGCACAACATGTGCGGCAGATCGGGTTGATGAAAACCATCGGCGCGTTGACGATCCAGATCGTGATGATGTATGTGATTCTGGTGATGGGCTTTGGCTTGCTGGCGCTGCTCGTCGCCGTGCCTGCCGCGATGTACATGACGAATGATCTGGCGAGCGGGTTTGCAAATTTTTTTAATTTCAATCTTGCTACGACGAACGGGATTCGTTATCCGACCGAATCATTGATCTTGCAAATCGTCTTGGCATTGCTCACGCCGGTGTTGGCGGCAATCGCTCCGGTGTGGAGCGGCACGCGCGTCTCGGTGCGCGAAGCGATTAGCGAGTACGGGTTGGGCAAAGGGCGCTTTGGCAAGAGCCGATTTGACCGCGCGTTGGAGCATATCAATTTTTTCTCACGCCCAATTTTGATTTCGATCCGCAATACATTCCGCCGCAAGACTCGTTTGACGATCACCTTGCTCACATTAACTCTCGGCGGCGCGATCTTTTTGGCGATTTTAAATTTTCAGGGATCGTTAGCGATTGCCATTGACGAGGCGCTGGGTTATTTGTTGACCGATGTCAACGTGGGGTTGGGACAATCGTATCGCATCGAGAAGATCACGCAGATTGCCATGAGTTCGCCCGACGTGGCGAAAGTGGAAGCGTGGGGACAACTCACGGCGCAGCTGCTCTCGCCCGATAAAAAAACCAACTCCCAAGTTATTATCTTCGCCCCGCCAAACGATTCCACGTTGATCAATCCGGTGTTGCAAGAGGGTCGTTGGATTTTGCCCGATGACGAAAATGCCGTGGTGATGGGTCCGCAAATGATCATCCAACGCCCCGACCTCAAAGTGGGCGACACCGTCATTCTTAAGATCAACGACAAAGAATATGATTTCAAAATTGTCGGACTATACAAGTTGCTGGGCAACGTAGAACCGCCTGTACTGTACGCCAACAGTGATTACGTTTCAAAGATCGGCGGGCAAGTAGGACGCAGTAACAGCTTTCGCATTGCTACTTACAAACACGACGACGCCACTCAAGAGCGTGTGGCGAAAGAGATCGAAGCCAAGTTAAAAGAGTCGGGGGTTCAAGTGCAGCAGGTGATCACCGGCAGTTACATTGTCAACATCAACAACGGTATCAACGCTTACTTCGTCGGCTTTGCAATGATCATGGCAGTGCTGAGCGCGGTGGTGGGCGGCTTGGGCTTGATGGGAACGATGAGTATGAACGTGATCGAGCGCACACGAGAGATCGGCGTGATGCGCGCTTTGGGAGCGAGTGACTTGGATGTATTGAAGTTGGTGATCACCGAAGGCATGATGATCGGCATCATCAGTTGGGCGCTCGGCACGCTTGTCGGTTTGCCCATCACTTACTTCTTCGATGTGGTCATTGGCTACGCCTTTGTGCGCGCGCCCATGCCGTTTGTGTTTTCGGTGTGGGGCTGTGTGGTGTGGTTGATCTTCGTGGTATTCATCGCCTCCATCGCCAGCGCAATACCGGCGTGGAATGCTACGCGATTAACCGTGCGTGATGTGTTGGCGTACGAATAATTAATGATTAAAGATCAAAGATTGAATCATTAATCTTTAATCTTGAGCCTTTATTCATCAAAGGAACAAGCCATGAACTCCAACTTTGAATCATCTCTCCGTCCTTTCTTCAAAAAATTCCTCAACCCGTTTATGCTGCTGATGTGGCGACTCGGTTTGGGTCCCGCCCTCAACATATCGCCCAAGTATGGCGGGCGCATCATGGTGTTGACTCACATCGGGCGCAAAAGCGGGCAGCTGCGGCGCACCCCGGTTAATTACACCGTCTCAAATGGCGAACTCTACTGCCTCGCCGGATTCGGATCGATCTCCGATTGGTATCGCAATATGCTTAAGAATCCAAACGTGGAAGTGTGGCTGCCTGAAGGTTGGTGGCGTGGGATTGCGGTAGAGGTCGGCGACGATGATCCGAGTCGGTTATCGCTGGTGCGGCAGTTGCTGATAGATAGCGGCTTCGCGGCGCATGCCTTTGGCAGAATCGATCCGCACACGATCAGCGATGAAGAGTTGGAACAGATTTCAAAACCGTATCGTTTGATTCACATTAAACGTGAAGAGGCAAGAACCGGGCGCGAGGGTCCGGGTGAATTAAGTTGGGTGTGGATCGCGGCGACGGCGATCTTGTTGTTCATGCTACTTAGACGAAAAAAATGATCTGACGTTTATCACTAGCGCCATGAACACCGCACAACTTCCCCGCCATAAACCCAGTCCGCTCGAAGGCGTGCTGGCACTGCTCGCCGCGATTCTCGTCTTCACCACACTCTCGCTCAACGAATCGTCACTGCACATCAGCTATCGCGAAACGCTGGTGTTGCTCTTGCTGATCGGTTACGCAATGTGTCACGTCGCCAAGATTCATGATCGGCAAGTGAAGATCGTTTTTTCATGGGGGCATCGTATCGTGTTATCGTTGCTCGGCATCATGAGCGCCATCTTTGTCATCGCCCACCTTTTCGGTTTCGATCTGCCGATGGTGAAAGATGATCGCCAAGCGTTGGTGATGCTCGCCGCGACGATGTTGGTGAAGTGGATGTTGACGGCAGGACAGAGGATGGCAAAGTAGTCCTCACCCTCAAGCCCCTCTCCTGAATTGACAAGCACAATTCTGGAGAGGGGAGTCTTCTCCCCTCTCCAGAAAATGCCTTTGGTTTTTATTTTCGGGAGAGGGGGTCGGGGGGTGAGGAAATGTGGTAAAACATTCTCGTGTCCCTCCCTCAAAAAATCTCCTCCGCCC
>Ga0082335_1009513_pt1 | contig 10421 bp, 12 predicted proteins | sample Subgrocontami58m_FD_72375 | JGI IMG/M metagenome (GOLD analysis project Ga0082335, IMG submission 72375) | Subsurface groundwater microbial communities from S. Glens Falls, New York, USA - GMW37 contaminated, 5.8 m (SPADES assembly) (version 2) ... | reverse complement strand
CGCCGGCAGGTCCCGCAGATCCGGCAGGTCCGGTTTCTCCGGATGGCCCGGCGCATGCCGTCATAGCCAGAGTGACGGCCAGAAGTAAGCCGGGTACCATGAAGACAATTGATTTATTCTTGCTCATCGATCCTCCTTAAGCTTTAAGACTAATAAACCAGAAGCAACGGCTTACTTCAATACTTGATAGGGTAGTTCGATGCCAATAAAAAAGGTAGGTTAGTTACCTACCTTTTTTAGCAGCATTTTTCGAGCAAAAGAAAAGGAGAAGCTTAATCTTTAGTTAATTCATTCGGGGCAAAGCCATGTTCGAATGCCCAGGCTACCGCCTCCGCCCTATTTCTCAAGTGCAATTTGCTCAAGATGTTCTTCATGTGGAAGTTTACAGTATGCGGGGAAATCTGGAGCGAGCCGGCTATTTCCTTGTTTGTTGCCCCCTGGGCTACATGACGTAGAACCCCTTCTTCCCGTTCGGTCAAGCCGGTCTCCATTTGTGACGAATGTTCTTCTTCCTTAAGGCGGGCAAACTCCTTGAGGAGTTTATTCGCCAAGCCCGGAGATATGATGGGTTCATTACGGTCAAGGCGATTTATCAGGTCGGCAAACTCTTTCTCCTGCAAATTCTTCAGGAGATAACCTTCGGCACCACTTTTAATGGCTTCAAAGAGGTCCTGTTCGTCGTCGGAAACTGTAATGATTACGATCTTCACGTCGGGAAACATCGTCTTGATCGCCTTGGTAGCTTCCAATCCATTGGTTCCAGGCATCGTAATGTCCATCATGACAAGGTCAGGATGAAGCTCACAGACTTTGGTTATAGCTTCTTCTCCATTATTAGCCTGCCCTACAACGTCGAGCCCCCACGCCTTCAGCAGACTGGCAAGACCCGCGCGAAACAAAGCATGGTCGTCTGCCAGGAGTATCCTCACGTCTTCCCCCTAATTTTTCCGGACAACGGTACCCGGACGAGGATATTACAGCCTTTACCGAGCGCGGTCTGGATTTCAAAACCGCCGCCGACAGCCTGCGCCCGTTCCTTCATAGTCTGCAGTCCGAAACGCGGCCACTCTCGCGGCGGCAAGTTTGTCATGTCGAATCCCCTGCCGTTGTCGGTTATATTCAAACAAAGTTCGTTCGCGCGACGCGCAAAGGTTACGACAGCGTTCGTAGCTTTGGAATGCTTCCTGACGTTAGTCAAAGCCTCTTGAATAATGCGCGTCAGTTGTATCTCCGAAGAAGGGCTCAAATCAGAGAGATCTATACCGGCAGGAGCCTCGATCTCGATCCGAATACCTGACATTTCCGTGTAGCTCGCCGCATACTCCCGCATAGTTTTAACAAGCCCATCCCGACTGTCTGCCGGAATTCTCAAACCCAGGATCCCCTCTCTGACGTCAGCATAAAGGCCGCGGGCTATGTTTTCTATCTTCGTTAGTTCCTCATGCGCCTCGGCGAATCGATTGTCGGAAAGCAGCTTTCTAACCGCGATTGTCTGAGTATTGATGTAACCCAGCAACTGTGCCATACCGTCATGCATCTCACGGGCTGTCCGCTCTCGCTCCTGAATGATCGCCGAATCACGGTTATCCTGGGTTATCCTGTTCTGCAGCCGGCTGATAAGCATAAATATGATGTAAGAAACGATGATAACTGCTGCTCCGTTCAGGATGTGTACCAGAATAAAATCGGAAGTAGTGCGCGCCCGGGCGGAGGAGAGAACCCTGGCGATAATATCTATCAGGATGAAAACTAGCGCAGGCAATAACACCGCTGCCCACTTGAGCAGGAGCATTTTTCTTCGCCGGCTATCGAGCTTAAGTTTCTTGTACAACGTGTTTTTGCCCAACGTGGGGTTTTAGGGTGTTTATTATACTCAATATTCATGACACACCGCAAAGACACCGCCGTTTCGTTTTCTTTTAGTAACTCACACGGTTTAATGAGGTTTAAGCCCGGAAAACGAGGCAACAACTTGACGTAATCAGTATAATGAATGGAGTCTGTATAATATTGCCGAAAGGGAGGCTGGATAATGCCCGCAAAGAAAGTTATCGCCACCGATGCTGCACCGATAGCGGTAGGCCCTTATTCTCAAGCCATTCAGGCAGGGAATTTCCTGTTCCTTTCCGGCCAACTGGCTCTGAATCCCCAGAACGGGGAAATGGTCGGGAGCGACATCTCGACACAGACAAAACAGGTCATAGAAAACATTGAGGGAGTCCTCGGTGCCGCGGGGGCCTCACTTTCCGACGTCGTCAAGACAACGGTGTTCCTCCAGAACATGGGGGATTTTGCCCAAATGAATGACGTTTATAAGCAATATTTCGGCGATAGCGCACCGGCGCGTTCCACCGTCGAAGTGGCCAAACTCCCGAAAAACGCCCTCGTCGAGATAGAATCGATCGCGGTCATAAAAAGCCGCCGTCAACTGTAGCACAGAAACTTGATTACTGGCAGGAGGTAAGAAATGGCTGAAGTAAAAGAACCCCCGAAAAAAAGCAGAAAAGGTGCCGCCGGATTATTTATTCCGGCCGGGCTCCTCATCGGCATGGGTGTCGGCTTCGCCACCGGTAACCTTGTGGCTTCCATGTTCGTCGGATTAGGCGCCGGATTTCTGATATTCGCACTCGTGATGGTCATCGTTCGTGACTAAAAGAACTTTATTTGGATCAGCCCCCGGCACAACAGGCAAGCGCACTTCAAAAATAGTATAATCGATAAAAGAGTTTATCCATGCGCGAAGCCTACCTGGATATCGAAACAACCGGCCTTACCCCTGACTTCTGCCAGATAACAGTGGTCGGCATTTATATTGTCGGCGGAGAAAAGAACGAAGTCATCCAACTCGTCGGCGACGGCATCACCGCCGACCGTCTGATGAATTCGCTGAACGGGGTGAAAACCCTGCACACTTATAACGGCAGCCGGTTCGATCTCCCTTTCATCGACGCCTGGCACCGGGTAGACCTCTCCCGGGAATTCAAGCACGTCGACCTTATGTTCCATTGCTGGCGAAGAAACCTGTACGGCGGCTTGAAATCAGTAGAAAGACAGTTAGGCATCAACCGGAAGCTGACCGAGGTCAACGGCCTTGAAGCGATCAGGCTCTGGTGGGCATACGCCAACGACAATGACGGTAATGCCCTGAAGACCCTGCTGGAATACAACAAAGAAGACGTCGTGAACCTGAAAGCCCTCAAGGAAAAACTGCTGGGACGGCCGTTAAACCCGGCTACTCAGGGGTAACGAGACCACCGTCGATCACTGCCTTTCTCGATTCGCGATACCGGTTCAAAACGAGCACCAGACTTACTATTACGATCACCATATTAGCGAGGATCAAGAGCAAAGAACCCAAAGAACTTGCCGGAATTATGCTGGCGTTAATATTCCACGCCGCGTGCAGCAAAATCGCTAGCACAAACGCCCCTATGACGGGCAGGTCGATCACCATATGCCCCTTCTTTTCACGCTGGCGCCAGAGAACGGCGCAAAAGAAACCGGTCCAGGCAGCGTGTCCTGCAGGAGAGAGCAACCCCCTTGCCAGCAGCACCTGGGTCAGCGAATTGATGTCACCATTCGAGTCTATAAGAGAGGTCAAACCGTATCCCATTGTTTCCAGGGCGGCGAAACCCATACCGGCAGCAACGCCGAAGAGCAATCCGTCGGCCTCATGACGATAGCTCCAGCCGACGTACATCGCGATCGGGAATATCAATTTAGCGATTTCCTCGATCAGACCGACGCCGAAGAGCCCAGGGACGTTAAGCGTGCTCAGGGTGCCTTGTTCGACTACCCCGGCAAAGATGGAACCCAAAACGCCGCCGGCGACAAGGCAAGTCGTCAACAGAGGGATGGATATTTCGCGGTGCCTGATATATTCGTAAAAATAGGTAACGAACGTGACCGGGACGATAAACGAACCCAACAAAAGCAAAGTCGGGAGATAGTTCGTGTTACCGGTGATCATGGTTGCCATGAAGGTCAGGACGAATAATGCGACGCCGACCAACAGTACCAGCAGCCAAGGCTGCACAAATAATTTCGATTTCATAAATTTATCCTAGTCCAATAAGCGAGACAATTCAATAGGAGGGGTGGAAGAGTTGTGACCACTGCCGGTATGCTATAATAATGCCCGCTTTTAGCCACATCGAATAATGGGCGATTCAAAGCTTTAATCGGGCTGTAGGACCTTCAGGATTGAGCGAGAAAAAACAGAGAATCATCGCCGTTATCGGCGCCAGCAAGTGCACTGACCGGGAGTCCGAATGGGCGGAAGAGGTAGGACGGGAGCTGGCAAAGAACGGAGCTGTAGTCGTCTGCGGCGGCTTAACCGGAGTAATGGAAGCAGTTTGCCGGGGAGCCAGTAAAGCAGGCGGGTTGACTATCGGCATACTTCCCGGAGATACTGCCGAAGCGGCAAATGCTTACGTCGGCATTCCCGTCGTTACCGGTTTGGGGTACGCCAGGAACGTTATTGTGGTGAAATCGGCACAGGCGGCCATCGCTATCGGCGGCAACTACGGGACTCTTTCGGAGATCGCTTTTGCCTGCCAGCGCAACATTCCCGTGATCGGCCTGAATACATGGGAAATGTCGCGCAACAGCGACACCGACAATACTATCATCCGGGCAAACAGCCCTAAGGAAGCGGTCGCCCTGGCGCTATCGCTGCAAGAGGGAAAAAGGAAGAATGTCGAAAATAACCGGCGTCAAAGCTAGAGAAATTCTCGACTCCCGGGGCAACCCGACGGTCGAGGTAAAGGTCAAACTTGCGGACGGAACGATCGGGTGGGCGGCGGTACCGTCCGGAGCCAGCACCGGGAAATATGAAGCCGTGGAACTGCGCGACGGAAACCTCTCCCGGTACAACGGACTGGGCGTCCTGAAAGCTGTCGACAACGTTAACAAAACCATCGCCGCCGCTATTACCGGCATGCCCGCCGAAGAACAAGGGGCTGTCGATCGTAAGATGATCGAACTGGACGGCACAGCCAACAAATCACACCTGGGAGCCAATGCGATACTGGGTACCTCTCTGGCGGTCGCTCACGCGGCGGCCAATTCGAAGCATCTACCTTTGTACAGATATTTAGGTAACGAGAGCTCTTATATGCTTCCGGTACCAATGATGAACATTCTTAACGGCGGTAAACATGCCGCCAATTCCACCGATTTTCAGGAGTTTATGGTCGTGCCTGCCGGGGCGAGCAGCTTTACACAATCACTGCAAATGGGGACCGAGGTCTACCACGCTTTGAAGACGGTACTAAAAGACCACAAGCTTAATACGAACGTCGGCGACGAGGGAGGTTTCGCCCCTTCCCTCAATTCGAACAAGGAGGCCATCGAAGCCATTTTGGCCGGCATCGAAAAGGCCGGTTACAAGCCGGGAAAAGACTGTTTCATCGCCCTGGACCCGGCGGCGAGCGAGTTCTTCGAGGACGGCCGCTACGTATTGGCGAGAGAAGGAGTTTCGATGACTCCTGCGGAAATGGTAGATTATTATGTTAAGTGGGTCAGCGACTATCCTGTCGTCAGCATCGAGGACGGCCTGGCCGAAGACGACTGGACGGGTTGGCAGTTGCTGACAAAAAAATTGGGTAAGAAGATACGGCTGGGCGGCGACGACCTTTACACGACGAATGTCAGCCGCTTGAACGAAGGCATCCGCCTCAAAGCCTCCAATGCGATATTGATCAAATTGAACCAGATAGGATCGCTGACGGAAACCATCGACGCCATCGAGACGGCACGAAAAGCCGGGTTTACGTCGATTATCAGTCACCGCTCCGGGGAGACCGAGGATATCACAATTGCCGACCTGGCGGTCGCATCAGCCACCGGGCTTATCAAGACCGGGGCACCATGCCGCTCCGAACGGACGGCAAAATATAACCGCTTGTTAAAGATAGAAGAAGAACTGGGAAAGAAGGCTTCCTTTGCGGGGACGAAGGCTTTCAGCGAATAAGAATAGAAAAATAGTAGAGATTCCCACGTCCTTCTACGAAGGACTCGGAAAGACATTTTTGTAGTGTCATTGCGAGGGCGAAGTGCCGATTCACTTGTTCATACGGCATCCCGTATGAGTTCGCGATATCGGGACCCGTGGCAATCTCAACAAATGAACAAACAATATTAAGGACATAAAGGAGAAGGAAATGACAACAAAAATCGGTATCAACGGCTTTGGGCGTATCGGACGGCTGACCTTCAGGTCGCTTAACCAGTGCCATCTCGGCGAGCTTGAAATAGCGGCCATCAACGACCTGACCGACGCTAAGACTAATGCCCACCTGTTGAAATATGACAGCATGTACGGTCCTTACGCCGGCAAAGTCGAAGCCACCGATTCCTCGATTTCCGTCGATGGCAGAGAAATCAAAATACTGGCTGAGCGCGATCCGGCCAATATCGGTTGGCAGAAATACGGAGTCGATATTGTCATAGAGTGTACCGGACGGTTCACCGATGCTACCAAAGCTGCGTCCCATATTAAAGGCGGAGCCAAAAAGGTAATCATTTCCGCTCCGGCCACCAACGAAGATATCACCATCGTCATCGGTGTTAACGAAAATAAATACGATCCGAAAAAGCACAACATAATCTCTAATGCATCCTGCACGACTAACTGCGTAGCACCGTTAATCAAAGTGCTCCACGAGAGCTTCGGCATCAGTAAGGGGCTGATGACGACCTGCCATGCTTATACAAACGACCAGGTCATCCTCGATACCGCGCACAAGGACCTGCGGCGTGCCCGGGCTGCCGGCCTCAGCATCATTCCCACGACCACCGGTGCGGCGAGAATGGTCGGCGAGATCATTCCCGAGTTAAAGGGCAAGATCCACGGCCTGGCTCTCCGGGTACCGGTTGCTTCCAGTTCGCTGGTGGATTTCGTCGCCGACGTGAATAAGGAAGTGACGGTGAAGCAGGTAAACGATGCTTTCGAGGCAGTGTCCAAAGGAAATCTTTGCGGCATCCTCGAATACTGCCGGGAAGAACTGGTGGGAGCCGACTTCAAAGGAAACCCGGCCAGTTCTATCTTCGATTCCCTGAGCACCATGGTCATCGGCGGCAACATGGTCAAGGTTATCTCCTGGTACGACAACGAATGGGGCTATAGCTGCCGTCTGGCCGACCTCGCGGCCATCATTGCCAAGAAGGGGGTTTAACCACCCTTTACCATTCCGTGCTTGACGCGGAATCCAGAAATTCAGCCTCAACAATGAAGGCTTTGGGCAACTCTGGATACCGGTCACCGGTAGGGTAATTATATTAGCGCTGTCTGTGAATTTTTTAGTGTTAACCGGGTATTTTGGGGTATAATAGCTGGATATGTCTTCTCAGGTTTTTTACCGAAAGTGGCGCCCTCAATCCCTGGCCGAAGTGGTCGGACAGGAACCTACTACCCGGACGCTGCTCAACGCTTTGCACCGCGGACGTATCTCCCACGCCTACCTTTTCTGCGGACCGCGGGGTACGGGGAAAACGAGCACGGCGCGAATCCTGGCCAAAGCGGTTAACTGCCTGACCTCGGAAGGCAAGGACGAACCGTGCAACACCTGTGCCATGTGCCTGGCAATCACCGAAGCCCGCAGCCTGGATGTCATTGAAATCGACGCCGCTTCCAATACCGGAGTCGAGGATATCCGCGACCTGCGGGAAAAGGTGAATTACGCCCCGAACCAGGCCCGGTACAAGGTATATATCATCGATGAAGTCCATATGTTGAGCAACAGCGCCTCGAACGCCCTACTCAAGACCCTTGAGGAACCGCCGCCGCACGTTATCTTTATCCTGGCAACCACGGAGACGCATAAGATACTGCCTACCATCCTTTCGCGGTGCCAGCATTTCGATTTCCGGCGGCTATCAATGGCCGACGTGGTGGGCAGATTAACCCACATTTGCCAAACGGAGGGCGTTCAAATCAAACCGGAGGCTCTCCGCCTCATCGCCAGAAGCGCCACCGGCAGTTTACGCGACGCGGAAAATACCCTGGAACAACTGACCACATACTACGGTACCGATGTCAGCCTCCAGCAGGTACAAGCGATCTTGGGTATTACCGGCGATCAGAGGGCTAAAAAACTGGTGAAGCACATTGTGGAAAAGGATATTTCCGCAGGCATCGCGACCATCAGCAGCATAAACAGCGACGGCCTGGACTTAAGGCAATTCAACCGCGAGATGGTGGAATACCTGCGGTCGCTGCTATTGCTTAAGACCGGTACCGAAGAATCCGTCGACCTCACAGCAGAGGACATGGCCGAATTGAAAGCCCTTGCGGGCAAAGCCTCTCTCGGGCAAATATTAACGGCGACCAAACTTTTCGGGCAGCTCGACCTCAGCCTGGACAGCTATTCCACGCTCCCTATGGAACTGGCCATCGTCGACTGCGTTTTGAGTACCGAAGAAATAAAAAAGGAGATGGCGTCGGCCGCACCGGAACCGGAGGCAAAAAAACTAGCACCGGCTGCCACAAAACCGGCTCACGAAAAGCCAGCCGCAAGCGAGCCGCACCCGGCAAAGGCCGAACCGGTACCGCCGGTAGTGAAACCGGAAGCCGTCAAACCAAAACTGGCCGCTACAGTACCGCCGGCTGACCGCCTGACCGAAGCCGAGCCGGTTTCCCCGCTACAAGGGGCCAACGAAATCGAACGCCTGCGCTTGAACTGGAAAGTGGTGATAGAGCAAGCCCCGCCGGATACCCGGAGAAGTCCGGCACTGGCCATTCTGCGCAGCGCCGGCGTCAAACCCGTAAAGATAGAGAATGACATCGTTTCCCTGGCTTTCAAACACACCGCCCTTAAAGAACAGATCGAAAAGATAGAAAATCAGCGGGCAACGGACAGGATCATTAGTAATTTCCTGGGACGTCCCTGCCGCGTCCGCTGTATCCTGGAAGACAATCACCTGGCAAAAGCCGCCTTGAAGATAGGCGCACAAAAATTGGAGGATTAATGAATTTTTCCAACGTAAAACAGGCTCTGGAACTCAAGAAAAAACTGGACCAGATGCAAAAAGAACTGGCCAAGATCATTGTCGAAGCCGATGCCGGCCACGGTGCGGTCAAGGTAACAGTCAACGGCCAGCAGAAATTGCTCTCGGTAAAGATATCGCCTGAAGCGATCGACCCGGCCAAGATACAGCGCCTGGAAGAGTGGATAGTCAAAGCGGTGAATGAGGCTGTCGAAAAATCGCAGAAAGAGGGAGCGAAACAGGTCGCGGGGCTGACGGGGGGATTAAAAATACCGGGATTAACCTAAAACAAAAATCCGAAATGCGAATTTCGGCGCACGAAATGCCGATTCCTACCGTCATACGGCATCCCGTATGAACGGAGTGAATCGGGACAATCCCAAAATCAGAAATACAAAATGTTTAGAGTTTTGAGATTCAGAATTTAACAATTCGGATTTGTTTCGGATTTCGAGTTTAGTGCTTCGGATTTTTCTGTCGATCTACAATTAGACAAAGAAAGAGGCAATTTTTGAAAGAAAAAACCCCATTAGATAGAAGTCTCCCCCAGACCGCAGAGCCGGTGAACAGGCTTATCCAGGAATTGGGAAGGCTGCCGGGCGTAGGTCCTAAGAGCGCGCAGCGGCTGGCTTTTCATCTGCTACGGGCTTCCGACGAAGAAACCCAACTCCTCGCCGAAGCTATCATGTGCGTCAAGAAGCAGACGATGTTGTGTTCGACGTGCTTCAATATTACCGATACCGACCCGTGCGTTATTTGCCGCAACCAGGAACGCGACCGGAACAAGATATGCATCGTCGAACAGCCACAGGACATCCTGGCTTTGGAACATACCCGCATATACAAAGGGCTATACCACGTCCTTCACGGCGCCATATCACCCACGGAAGGCGTCGGGACTGACGATATCAGAGTGAAAGAGCTTCTGGACAGGCTGAACACCAGCATGGTAACCGAAGTGATCCTGGCAACGAATACGAATCTGGAAGGCGAACAGACAGCTCTCTATCTCAGCCGGATAGTCTCGCCTCTCGGCATAAAAGTCACTCGCCTGGCGAGGGGATTACCCTTCGGCACCGAATTGGAATACGCCGATGATGTCACGCTGACCCGGGCTCTGGAAGGAAGGCAGGAATTATAAAAATGGCTCAAACGGAACACAGCAAAAAACGCCGTCTAATGATATTGTATATCGCTGTTTCCGTCATCGTGCTGCTGGGCACAATTTTGCCGTTCGCCTTGCCCAGGGAAGATATAATTTCCGGTACCGGCACGGTTACATTCGTCGACCTGGAAGGCGGCTTCTACGGTATTATCGCCGACGGCGGGATCCACTACGATCCCACTAACCTGGACAGGAGTTTCGAGCAAGACAACCTGCGTGTCAAATTCGAAGGCAGGATACGCAGTGACATAGTCAATGTTCACCAGTG
>Ga0082335_1009509_pt1 | contig 10423 bp, 9 predicted proteins | sample Subgrocontami58m_FD_72375 | JGI IMG/M metagenome (GOLD analysis project Ga0082335, IMG submission 72375) | Subsurface groundwater microbial communities from S. Glens Falls, New York, USA - GMW37 contaminated, 5.8 m (SPADES assembly) (version 2) ... | reverse complement strand
GCTATCCTTGGCGCTACGCATGGCGATCATTCCCGCAGATTGCTCGCTAGCCTCTGCCTGGAGGATGCTATCTCTGATCTGGTTTTCCAGGTAATGCGGCAGGAGTGAAGCAAACACCTGCTCCGGATTCGGTTCGATAAGCATAGGGAGCGTCTCACCATTCCGTGTCGCCATCCCCTCGATAGTAAGCGGCAGAATAACCTTTTTACGTGGATTTTGAATGAGCGCCGAAACAAACTCGTTATACACTAAATCCACACCATCGACGAGACCTTGGGTGTACTGATCGACCACCATGGAAGTCAGCGCCGATACGGCTCCAGTAAACGGCAGGTTTTGGGAAAAGTCCGCGGTCACCCTCCCTTGCGCCATTCGGGAGAGAAAATACGCGGCTTTTTTACCAAGCGCCACATAGCGATGCTTTCGCATCTCTGGATATTCCCGACCCAAAAACCGTAATAGATTGGAGTTTAAGCCTCCACACAGCCCCTTATTCGTGGATATCACGATGACAAGGCGAGACCCTGTCAGTGTTTTGGGCTTGGCAAGAAGCGGATGATGGAGGATATCTACACGCGGGGCCAAATCCAACACCATCTCATAGATTTTCTGGGCATATGCTTTCCCCGCAATAGCTACCTGCTGTGCGCGGCGCATACGGGAAGCAGCAACAAGCTCCATCGCTTTGGTGATCTGGGCGATATTTTTTGCAGATTTGATTCTTCTTTTTATCAGCCTAATATTAGCCATTATGCCTCCGCGTCATTGCGAGCGAAGCGAAGCAATCTCTCACTACGTCTTAATTCGAGATTGCCACGTCGCTTGCTGCGCTCCTCGCAATGACAAACAATTATGCAAATGTCTTTTTAAATTCCGTCACTGCCTGGGTAAGCATTTTTTCTGTTTCCGGTGTTATTGCTTTTTCTTTGACGATAGCAGAAAGCGCTGTTGGCTGGTTGGATTCAATAAACAACAGGAAGTCATGTTCAAACTGCCCGACGCGCGCAACCGGTACGTCATCCAAATGTCCATTTGCTCCGGCCCAAACAATGGCAACCTGACGTTCTATTGGTATTGGGGAATACTGACCTTGCTTGAGAAGTTCCATCATGCGGGCACCGCGGTCAATTTGTTTGCGTGTGGTTTCGTCCAAGTCTGATGAAAATTGGGCAAATGCAGCCAGGTCGCGGTACTGGGCAAGATCCAAACGGAGATTACCAGCCACTTTTTTCATAGCCTTTATCTGAGCTGCACCTCCCACACGCGATACGGAAAGTCCCACATTGACCGCAGGCCGCTGACCGGCATAAAAAAGGTCTGATTCCAGAAATATCTGACCATCAGTAATTGAAATAACGTTGGTCGGAATATACGCGGATAAATCTCCTGCAAGCGTTTCTATAATGGGAAGAGCAGTAAGAGAACCGCCGCCATACTCTTTATCCAGCCGGCATGCACGCTCAAGAAGGCGGCTGTGGAGGTAAAAGACGTCGCCAGGATATGCTTCACGTCCGGAGGGCCTCTTGAGAATGAGAGAGATTTGCCGGTACGCCCACGCATGTTTTGAGAGATCATCAAAGATCACTAAAACATCCTTCCCGCAATCCATAAAGTATTCTCCGATGCTAGTTCCCGCGTAGGGTGCCAAATATTGAAATGCCGCAGGGTCAGCGGCCGATGCAGCAACGACAACCGTATGCTCCATGGCTTTATGACGCGTAAGATCGGAAACGACCTGGGCAATGCGCGATGTTTTCTGTCCGATAGCGACATAAATACAAATCACTCCCTCTTTTTTTTGATTGATGATGGTATCCACGGCGATCGCTGTTTTACCGGTGTTACGGTCTCCGATAATAAGCTCGCGCTGCCCCCGGCCAATGGGAATCATTGCATCAATTGCTTTAATTCCGGTCTGGAGAGGTGTCGTAACCGATTGACGTTTGGTGACTCCGGGCGCAATTTTTTCCATTGGGTAAGACTTCTTCGTGTTAATGATTCCTTTTTTATCCAAGGGTTCGCCAAGGGGATTGACTACTCTCCCTAAAAATTCTTCTCCTACGGGTACGGAGAGGAGCTTTCCTGTGCTTTGTACTTCTTCCCCCTCGGAGAGCCCAAGATAATCCCCAAGAACAATAGCACCGACAGAATCTTCCTCTAAATTCACGGCAACACCCAATAGTCCATGAGGAAATGCAACGAGTTCGAGGTATCGCGCCTGCGGGAGACCGCGAATGGTAACGACTCCATCAGCGACACGGGTAATTTTCCCCACACGCCTTGCTTCCATTCCGGGGGCGTAGTCGGCTATCTTCTTCGTAATCTCTAATGCTATTTGTTTGGGTAAATCCTGCTGTTTCATGATGTTAACTGCTCCTGCATCGAGGATAGTTGCGTCGCTATGCTTGTATCTACTATCCAATCGCCTACAACAATACGAAAGCCCCCGATAAGTTCTTTATTGATCGTGCACTGGAGAGACACTTCATGTGATAAAAGCCGGGACAAAAAACGGCTGATGTCTGATTTTTCTTTTGAGCTTAAAGCGACACTACTTTCCACTCTGGCGAGTTTCCCGGCTCTGGCGGACGTCGTTATTTTGTGGAGCGCTGCAGTCACCTTAGGGAGCATGGTGCCTGCCGCTCCGGATCCACGAAGGTACTTCGTGACTCCGTCTACAAAAAATCGTGCGTCACGGGTTAAACTTGTCATAACTCTTTGAGTTGTTTGGCTATTAGCTTGTGTTGATCGGCAGGAGACAAAACCCCTGCAATAAGACGCTTTGCCATGCTTGCTGCGAGCGTCACCGCTTCCTCACGAATATTTCCGGAAAGCGACTCGTGGGTAGCGAGTACTTCACGTTTTGCCTTTTCGATAATTTCCTGGGCTTCCGAGTGCGCGGCTGCGACAATCTCACCCTCTACATCTTTCCCCTGCTTCTTGGCATCTTCAAGGATGACTCTTGCTTCTTTTCTTGCTTCGCTAAGAAGCTTTTCCCGGCGATCCCCTAGTTTTTCTTCCTCTGCCCTCAAGCGCTCGGTTATGGCAAGCCCCTCCTCAATCTCTTTTTTGCGCTTCGCAAGCATACCAAGGATAGGCTTGTACAAAAGCTTAGTCAAAACCACCACGATAATTGAGAAATTGATAATCTGCGCCAAGAGTAAACTTGGCTCAATTCCTAGTTTTTCCATACATTTTCCTTAGACAAATTTGATAATCAATCCCGCTACGAGTGAATAAATGGCAATAGCCTCGGCGAAAGCCACTCCCAAGATCATGCTCGTCCGGACCTCTCCTGCTGCTTCCGGATTTCTCCCGATTGCCTCCATTGCCTTTGAAGTCAGAAGTCCGATTGCCAAAGCCGGCATCGCGCCTCCAACTGCAACCGTCAACCCCGTCATAAATAATTTCATTGTCGCTTCATCCATGATGTAATCCACCTCCTTCTGCTCTAAGCTTCTCATGTTCTCCATGAGCTACTGCTACTGTTAAAAATACCGCAGTCAGCATAGAAAACACAAGAGCCTGAATAAATCCTACGAATAATTCCATGGTTATAAAAGGAAGAGGCACCACAAACGGCATAAGAAAAGCCATAACCGCGAGGAGTACTTCTCCGGCAAATATATTCCCAAAAAGACGAAATGCAAATGAAATAATTTTGGATAACTCCGATACAAGCTCCAAAATACCTAAGAAAAAGAATATAGGGCTCGCGAAGTTAAAAAATCTCTTGCCGTAATGCATTCCAGAAGTCTTAAATCCGAAATATTGGATTGCTACCATGGCAAAAAGCGCGAGTGCTACCGTCGTATTGAGATCAGCCGTCGCTCCGCGCAAAAGCGGCGTAAACTCATCGCCGTGAAACAGCCCTACCGTTCCCACACCAGGGAGTAGTCCAACCCAATTAGCCGCCAGAATAAAGATAAACAAAGAGGCAACCAATGGAAACACCTGATTCACATACTTACCCGTGACGGTAGAAAAAAAGTCATAGAGACCTCCGACGATCATTTCTGCGATGGATTGACCGCTTGTGGGTACAAGTTTCATGTCGCGGGTTACAAGATAAGAGATGATAATCAAAAAACCCATGACGAGCCAGGTGGTAATGAGTGCATTGGAGATCGGGAACCCCGCAATTCTGGTAACAATCTCGGCGGCAAGCGATATATGTGGCATTATTTTTGTTTCGTAATTGTCTCTACCGTCTTAAACAAGTTAAAAAATGAAATAATCACTCCCAAAAACAATAACGAGAGAGTCGCTTTGGGTGTCATCCCCCATGCCCGGTCTATAACAACACCTATAAGCGCCCCTCCCGCAATCGGCAACGCAATTGCAAATCCTATTTCTCCGATAAGTCCTAAATAATACCAAGGGGCCGTTATCTCTCTTCGTTTTTTCTTCGACGTTTCAGAAAACTCAAGCTCTTTCATAAGTATTGTACCTAAATTTGTATCGCATCGTCAACCAGGATCGTAAGCCGGTCATCTTTCTCATCTACTCTCCCCGAAACCATAACAACACGATCAGTATGCCATAGTTCAATGGTTCTCGCGTATACTTTGGGAAATATTACGATTTCTATAGTGTTTTTCATGTCGCCAAGACGGACAAATGCCATTTCCTGACCCCCGGCTTTTGTCGTGATCCGCTTCACGGCCATGACCATTCCGCCTAAGCGGATTTTGTCTCCCACGCGCTCGCGGGTTATGTCAGAAATCGGAGTAGCTCCCTCCCGCAGGAGTTCTTCCATACGCCTTGTCATAGGGTGCTCGGTCAAATAAAATCCTAATAGTTCCTTCTCAAACGACAAAAGTTGCTCTTTGGGTAATTCCTCTATATCTGGAAGGTGTTCGCTACGTTCTTCAACTTCAAACATTCCCGTTTGCCCGGCAGCTACGGCCCGTTTATCTTTATGGGCTATCGTAAGTATATCTCCTAAAACAGCCATAAGTTGCGCTCGGTTGCCGAATGCATCCAGAGCCCCGCTTCGAATGAGACACTCAAACGTTTTCTTGTTGACCTTGGTTGTATCTACCCGCTTGATGACATCAGTGAGGGTCGTGAATTTCTCTTTTGAACCACGCGCTTCTAATATACTATCTATCGCAGCAGTACCTATATTTTTGATGGCAGAAAGTCCGAAACGGATGGAAAACCCTTCTATCGTAAACTCAACATCCGAAGCATTGATGTCCGGCGGCAAAAGAGGTAGTTTCATCCTACGGCACTCTTCCACAATCATGCTGATCTTTTCATCCCTTGGTGGCCCCGTATTGCCACGCGATTCGGCAGTGAGAACGGCAGTCATATACTCTACCGGGTAATTTGCCTTCAGGTATGCAGTTTCGTAGGCGATCATCGCATAGCAGGCCGCGTGGGCTTTGTTGAAACCATACCCGGCAAACGGCTCAATAAGCGTAAATATTTCTTCAGCCTTTTTCTGGGATAGACCGTTTTTTATACATCCTTGGGTAAACTTCTCTTTTTGCTTTTTCATCTCCGTTGGGATTTTCTTACCAACAGCTTTACGCAGTTTATCGGCATCCCCCCATGAGTAGCCGGCAAGCGTAATGGCAGTTAATAATACGTCGTCTTGGTAACAGATAAGTCCGTACGATTGAGAGAGTACGTCTTTAAGCCTCGGATCAGGAAATGTTACCGAACCGGGATCGTGTTTACGCCTTATAAACTCCGGTATGACTGCCATGGGTCCGGGGCGATAGAGAGCCACCATCGCCATGAGGTCAAAAATGCTTGTGGGTTTGAGTTCCTTGACACTGCGGCGCATACCTGCCGACTCCATCTGAAATATTCCGGTCGTCTCACCTTCCCCAAGCATCTCGTACGTCTTCGCGTCATCCAGCGGAATGGTACTCATATCTACTGTTTCGCCCTGCGTCTGTTTAATAAAGCCGAGCGCCTGGGAAAGGATGGTGAGGTTACGGAGTCCCAAGAAATCCATTTTGAGAAGTCCAACCCCGTCCTCTCCAACGGTGTACATGTCATACTGGGTAATAATACGTTCGCCTTTGGATTCTTTTTGTAGCGGTGTGTACTCAACAATGGGCCTGTCAGAAATCACGACTCCGGCAGCATGAACGGACGAATGCCGTGCGACCCCTTCAAGCTTCCTCGCAACATCCAGAAGCCGCTTGGTTTCCGGTTCCGTTTGGTACGCACGGGCCAGATCCGGAGATTGCGAAATCGCTTTATCAATCGTCATGGCGCTTCCCTGGAATCCCGGCGGGATCATTTTAGAAATTCTATCTGGTCCGGAGTATGGCATGCCTAAGGCGCGTCCTCCGTCTCGTACTGCGCCCCTTGCCTCCATGGTGCCAAACGTGATGATCTGGGCAACTTTATCCGCCCCATACCGTTTCGTGACATAGGCAATGACTTCATCTCTCCGGTCATCGGCAAAGTCCAAGTCTATATCCGGTGGGCTCGGTCGAAATGGATTAAGGAAACGCTCAAACGGGAGCTTGAAATAAAAAGGGTCGATACCGGTAATGCCTAAAACATACGAAACGACTGATCCTGCAGCGGACCCTCGTCCGGGGCCAACGGCAATCCCCTGGGATTTTGCCCAATTGACAAAGTCAGAAACAATGAGAAAGTACGTCGCATACCCACGATTATTGATAATACCTAATTCATAGTCAATCCGGTCCCGAATCTCTTTAGTAACCTCGTTGTAGCGCGAGGTGAGGCGATCTTTTACTAATGTCGTAAGGTGTGCCTCCGGCGTTTCATCGTCTCCCAATGGATAAGCCGGAAGAATCCATTTTCCGACGGAGAGATGTATGTCGCACATTGCGGCAATCCTTGCGGTGTTTTCTATTGCCTCCGGGTACTGGATAAAAAGCCCTTTCATCTCTTCGGGAGAGCGCATGTAAAAGTCCGGGCTGTCTATCATGGACATCTTTCTGTTTTTATTGAGCATCGTCTCTTGGGTCTGGACACAAAGGAGAATTTCCTGAGCTTGGGCATCGTCAGGATCCACGTAATGGATGTCATTCGTGGCGACAATGGGGAGGCCCAATTTTTTGGCAAGTTTTACAAGTTTTTCATTAACCGCATCGCAGTCGGCAATCTTCGGGTGACGTTGAAGCTCAATATAATAGTGGTCAGGTCCGAAAAGATCGGCGTATTTTTTTGCGATAGTTTCCGCCTCCCCATCCTGCTGGTTGCGAAGAAGTGACGGAACCTGACCATGCAGGCACGCCGAAAGACAGATGAGCTCTGTGTGATACTTCTCTAGAATTTCCCAATCAACCCGGGGTTTGTAATAATATCCTTCCAGATGTGCGTGGGTTACGAGCTTCATGAGGTTTTGGTAGCCGGTTTCGTTTTTCGCAAGAAGAACGAGGTGGTAGGGATCTGTGTCAACTTTAGTCTCTTTATCAAATCTACTCCGCCGGGCTACATAGGTCTCCACACCAATAATCGGCTTGATTCCGGCTGCTTTGGCTTTCAGATAAAACTTAAAACTCCCGTACATCGCCCCGTGATCTGTTACCGCGAGCGACTCCATCCCGAAGCTCTTGGCCCGCTCGATGAGATGATCCAGCTTCCCCAGCCCATCCAAAAGGGAATATTCGCTATGCGTATGAAGGTGAACAAAATCAGACATAGCTGTATTATTTATTCGGTGATACCTGTTGCGACCCCAGATACACCCTCTACTATTCGGTCAACAATCTCACTTGGTTCACCAGATAGTGCTTGAGGGACTCCTTCCCTTAATGCATGCGACCTATTCATCGCGGCGCCAAGCCCACCAAATCCTTGAAAAAAAGCTTCTTTTTGTGCTCGCTCCCTTGGTTCGGTAATATTCGCCAGAAATCTAGTAATATCATCCTCCGTATAAATAGTTGTTGGTTGATCTTCATCTGCCATACAATCACCTCCTTTGAATCAAACGCCTGATTATAACAGATATGGCCTGGGCTTCGCCTTTTCCTTTGATCTGCCTTAATACTTGCCCTACCAAAAACCCAAGCGCTTGTTCTTTCCAATTTTTATAGTCCTCTACTGCTTTATTATTCTCCGCTAATATTTGTTTGATGATTTTTCCCAATTCGTCGTCTGAAACGGAGGTGCTTTGCGTCGATTGAACTATTTGATCCAATAGTTGCGCCGGTGTTACTTTTTCCAAATCTATCTTCTTATTAATGATCCAATTGGCAATTATTTTTGGAGACGTTTTTTCGGATATACACGATTCAAAATATTCAGCACGTTGACGGGTTTCTACGAGTTGCCCCGCATCATACTCACTCAATCCGTACTCACTCATAAATCGTTCTCTTTTCAAATCCGGTAATTCTGGAAGCAGACGGCTGATAGCTGACAGCTGAGAGCTTTCCCACCTCATAGGTGGTATATCCGGTTCAGGGAAATACCGATAGTCATGGGCTTCTTCTTTCTCGCGCTGGGCGACCGTGATGCCTTTGGACTCCACAAAACCGCGCGTCTGTTGCGTCGGTGTTTCCCCCCGCTTCAACATCTCCGTCTGGCGCTCTATTTCATATGCGATTGCGTTCCTGGCAAACTTAAACGAGTTGATATTCTTTATCTCCACCCGATACTTTGGTAATTTTGAACTATTGGTCATAGAAATCGACGGTTCAATCCTCATCGACCCCTTTTCCATATCTGCGCCGGAAATCCCCAAATACCGCACCATCTGCTGGAGTTTTTTTACGAATAGGTCTACTTCGTCGACAGACCGAAAGTCCGGCTCCGTGACAATCTCCGCAAGGGGGACCCCGCTTCTATTGAAATCAACGAACGTATCATTGCCTTGGTGCTGGAGCTTCCCTGTGTCTTCTTCTAAATGCACTCTCCGAATCCGGATATTTCCGAGCTTTCCGTTGATAGCAAGTGGTTGATCGTATTGGCTGATTTGGTACCCTTTGGGCAGATCCGGATAGAAATAATGTTTCCGGTCAAACTTGCTCTCCTCGCTAATCGTGCAGCCCAGAGCCAACCCCAAAAGAATGGTCCACTCTACGGCTTTTTTATTTGGTACCGGAAGTGCTCCGGGTAGCCCCAAACATACCGGGCACGTGACGCTATTCGGTTCTTTGCCAAAATGGTCCGCCGGACAGCCGCAAAACATCTTCGACTTCGTGGCAAGCTCCACATGGACCTCAACGCCGATTATTGGTTCGTAGTTCATATGCATTACCAATTGAAAATAACTTCTCTTCACTCCACTGCGGCCCGATAAGCTGGATCCCGACCGGCAATCCATCGACAAATCCTGAAGGGAGCGCAATAGCAGGCAATCCGGCCAAGTTGACCGGAACCGTATAGATATCACTCAAATATACTGATATCGGATCGTCTGCGTACTCACCGAGCTTCGGCGCGGGCCCAGGAGTAACGGGCGCAAACACAACATCGACTTCTTCAAATGCTTGTACAAAATCAGCGATCACAAGAGACCGCACTTTCTGCGCCGTTTTGTAGTATGCATCATAGTACCCGGAGGAAAGCGAGTACGTTCCTATCATGATTCTGCGTTTTGCTTCAGCCCCAAAACTCTCCCGCCCATTCCCATAACGGACTCCATCGTAGCGGCCTAAGTTAGAGGACACTTCGCTGGGACACAGAATGTAGTAGGTCTCAAGAGCCACGTCCGTATAGGGAAGGGAAATTTGGACTATCGTGGCTCCCAATTTTTCTAAAGCGGCGAGTGACGCTTCAATTCGCTCCTCTAGATCCGGATGCATACCCTTGGTCGCTTTCTTTCCGACTCCTAAATACTCCGGAGCAACCCCGATCCGAACTCCTTTCAGCGTCATCCTGGAGGGAACGAAGCGGCCGATAGGATCTCCCCCGGTCGTTGCGTCAAACGGATCTTTTCCGGCCGTAATAGAAAGCATATACGCACTGTCCGCGACATCCTTAGTGATATGCCCGATTGAATCGAGCGAAGAAGCCATCGCAATAATTCCGTAACGCGATACTCGACCGTATGTAGGCTTAAAGCCAACTAAATTGTTCCATGAAGCAGGAACGCGAATAGATCCGCCGGTGTCCGTTCCGGCTGCCGCGAGGCACATGCCCAGAGCAACAGCTACCGCCGACCCACTGGACGACCCTCCTGCTGCATAATCCTTGTTATATGCATTTCCCGTTGGGGTAAAGTCGGAGTTCTCGCCGGTACTGCCGTGCGCCCATGCATCCTGATTGGCTTTTCCAATAATGATGGCTCCTGCAGATTTAAGTTTTGCTACGACAGTCGCGTCATACACTGGAGTGTAACCCTCCAAGACCCTAGAACCAGCCGTCGTCCGAAGTCCGTCAGTAGAAAATAAATCTTTAAGAACAATGGGAATACCGGAAAGTGGAAGTGAATAATCCGTCTTGTCAATTTCTTTGGCCTTCGTAAGCAAGACAGCTT
>Ga0082335_1009505_pt1 | contig 10429 bp, 11 predicted proteins | sample Subgrocontami58m_FD_72375 | JGI IMG/M metagenome (GOLD analysis project Ga0082335, IMG submission 72375) | Subsurface groundwater microbial communities from S. Glens Falls, New York, USA - GMW37 contaminated, 5.8 m (SPADES assembly) (version 2) ... | reverse complement strand
TCATAAATTTTTATTGCCAATATAGCGCATATAATGAGGACGAAGCCGATACCGGAGACAATTTACTTTTTCCCCATGTCGGGAGAATAGGTGTGTTGGGGTTAGGGAAGGTGGATCCTTCGCTCTATCTTAAGGCCTTTGAATTAGGCGCCCATGGGGTATTGGTAACGGCGTGCAAAGATGACACCTGCCACTTTTGCAAAGAGCGGGAGTGGGTTGAAAGGCGGACGAATTATACTGCTCAACTACTCAGTGGATTGGGAATGGATACCGGAAGATTTAAGACTTATTTTGTTTCTTCGCAAAATGGTAAGGAAATTATTGAGATTATCTTTAAAATGGTCGAAGACCTCAGAAATTTATCAAGTTAGAAAGTCCCCTCTTGGGAGGGGATTTAGGGGTGGGTAAGTCGGTAATTCGTGAGATACTCAATGAGATTTCACAACCAGGGGACCCACCCCTAACCCCTCCCAAGAGGGGAATAATTTGTGCCATTATAAAAAAAGACTGGATACAATTGTGATTTATAAAAGGTTTTTAATAGGTCTGTATATAGTCGTTATTAACATTGCCTTAGTCGTTCCAAACACATTTGCTGCTTCATGGACGGAAGAGACTGTAGACAGTGCTCTCGATGTAGGCTGGAATACCTCCCTGTCGCTTGATGCATCCGGTAATGCACACATCAGTTATTATGATGCGACTCAAAGCGACCTCAAATATGCTACCAATGCCTCTGGCTCTTGGGTAACAACGGTGGCGGACCGTGCCGGGAATGTAGGGAAGAATACCGCCATAGCGCTCGACACATCAGGCAATGCATACATTAGCTATTACGATGCAACCAATGGAGACCTCAAATATGCCACCAATGCTACCGGCTCATGGGTAACAACAACGGTGGACGACATCGGCGATGTGGGCTACGACACCTCCCTGGCGCTCAATACGTCAGGTAACGCATACATCAGTTATTACGACGCAACCAACGGCGACCTCAAGTACGCCACCAATAGTTCTGGCTCGTGGGTAACAACAACCGTTGACAGTCGTGAAGTCGTAGGATGGAACACCTCTCTGGCGCTCGATACGTCAGGCAATGCACATATCAGCTATTATGACGTGACTAACGGCGACCTTAAGTACGCCGCCAATGGTTCTGGCTCATGGGCAACAACGGCAGTGGATAGCAACGGTGACGTAGGCGGAAATACGTCCATAAAAATCGATACATCAGGCAACGCGCATATCAGCTATTATGATGTGACCAACGGCGATCTCAAGTACGCCACCAACACCTCTGGTTCGTGGATAGCAGCAACAGTGGACAGCAATGGCGATGTAGGCTACTACACTTCCATAGCGCTCGACACGTCAGGCAACGCACATATCAGCTATTTTGATGCAACTAACGCCGACCTCAAATATGCCACGAATGCTACAGGCTCATGGGTAACGGCAACGGTGGACAGTGATGGAGAGGTAGGTTACTATACCTCCATAGTCCTCGACACAGCAGGTAACGCACATATCAGCTATTTTGATAATACGAACGGCGACCTCAAGTACGCCGTCAATTCAGCTCAATCTACGGAGTGCAATCCAGCGTCAATTGCTACATCACAGGGTAAGTTAACGATTAAAAACAAAGAGAGCGACGTTGTTAATGTTACCGTAAAGGAAAAAGACGGTTGTCTTGCAGAAGGTATAACGGTAAAGGTAAAAATAGACAAGGCTGGTATGAAAAAGATATCCGTTTCCCCAGAAGAAGGGGCTACCGATGCTGACGGTATGGTTGCATTTACCTTTACAGGTATCAAAAAAGGCAGCGCAAAGGTATCCTTTACCGCAGAGGGCTTGGTAAAGAAAATTACTGTGAAGGTTAAATGAAGGAAAAGATAAAATGATCGTAGCTGCATCAAAATCGTTTCAAGAAATCAAGCAGATGCTCTCCGGATTTAAGAAGGTCTGCGTCCTGGGATGCGGTTCGTGCGTAACGATTTGCCATACCGGCGGTGAAAAACAGGTCACAGAACTTGCCGCGCAACTCAGGCTTTCTGCCAAATTAGAAGGCAGGCAGGTTGAAGTCCTGGAAGATTCAACGCTTCGGCAATGCGAATGGGAATTTATTGATGATATTAAAGAAATCATCAAAGACTGTGACGCCATTCTCTCCATCGCCTGCGGTGTAGGCGTGCAGTACATGGCCGAAAGATTCCCGAAGATAAGGATTTTCCCCGGTGTAAATACCACCTTTATGGGTGGACCGACCGAACAGGGAGTTTTCTGGGAGAGGTGTGCCGGCTGCGGCAATTGCATTTTGGCGACAACAGGTGGATTGTGCCCTGTAAGCCGGTGCGCAAAAAGTCTTTTGAACGGGCCGTGCGGCGGTTCACAAAATGGGAAGTGTGAGGTCTCTCAGGAAACCCCCTGTGTGTGGAATCAGATATACGACCAGTTGGACACCCAGCAGCTTCTAGCCACAATGGAAACCATTGTGCCACCCAAGGACTGGACCACCGGCATGGAAAACCATCCACGAAAGATGATCCTTGAACATTTGGTTATGAAAAAACAAATTAATTAGAACACGGATTTTCACAGACATACACAGATAATAATTATATCTTTAATTTTTATACATCCTAATAATCTGCGTTCATCCGCGTCAAAAATAATTTTTATATAATCAAGTTACTAATTTGAAAGGATACGAATATGAAGAAAACATCTTATATATTTATAATATTTACATCGTTAATCTTCATCTGTAATCTTAGCTATGCCAAAAGTAGCAGTTATTTTGAAATCGTTGATAATGGAGAACAAGAAATTACTTTTGAACAAATAACAGTGGATGTCGGTTCTATAGAAGAACAATTTTTTGTTATTGAAAATACAGATGATAAAGAATATTCAGGAGTTATCGCTTATGCTATTGATAGCGAAGTTCCAAACGACTATAAAAAAATGCTCCCATTTGAAACTTATGTTAATCCAAATTTTCATATAAGATACGAAATAGGGTATTCTCCAAGCAATCAAACTATTGTAATCATTAGGAGATTAGAAAATAGAAGTGCCGTTGAAGATTGGGATGCTGACGAGCAAACCTTAAATTTGGAGTGGTATCTTATAAAAAACAGGAAATTAAAAAAGTAAAAAGATTATTAAATAACACATTTATGACTGAGCACAGAATGAATCTACAATCTGGTAGTAATTTAGAAATACTTCTTCGCAGTGGGAAATTTGCTGTTACGGCAGAACTCGGGCCTCCGCGGGGAGCCGACCGTTCAGTGATTGAAAAAAAGGCCACAATATTAAAAGGTTATGGAGACGCCTTTAATATTACCGATTGCCAGACTGCCGTGGTGCGCATGTCCAGCATTGCCGCAGGTCGTATCGTGCTTGATGCGGGATTAGAACCAATTATCCAGATGACCTGCCGCGACAGGAACCGAATTGCCATACAGAGTGACCTCCTGGGCGCCGCTGCGCTGGGTGCAAAAAACCTATTATGTCTTACGGGAGACCACCAGAAATTTGGCGACCACCCTATGGCAAAAGGCGTCTTTGATATTGATTCTATCCAGCTTATCCAGATGGTAAAGATTCTCAGGGATGAAAAGAAATTTCAATCCGGTCAGGAATTGAAGGCCTCCGAGCCAAGGTTCTTTATTGGCGCGGCTGAAAATCCCTTTGCCGACCCCTTTAAATTCCGTGCGATACGGCTTGCTAAAAAAATTACTGCCGGCGCCGATTTCATACAAACCCAGATTATTTACAACGTCAAAAAATTTAAAGAATGGATGAAGATGGTTACCGACATGGGACTTCATGAAAAGGCATTCATCCTTGCCGGCGTGGCGCCGCTCAAGTCAGCAGGAATGGCAAAACACATGAAACACAATGTGCCCGGTATGGACGTACCCGATGAGGTCATGAACCGCATGACAGCCGCATCGGCAGCCAAAAAAGGAAAAGAAGAAGGCATCAAGATATGTCTTGAGGTCATCGAGCAGGTAAGAGAAATCAAAGGCATAGCTGGCGTGCATATCATGGCCGTTGAATGGGAAGAAGCCGTCCCCGAAATTGTGCGGCAAGCGCGATTACACCCCAGACCCACCATATAAATCAGGACACCTCAAATCTAACAGTCATCACGATTCGGCATAATGTCGAATATTGTATCTTTATATCAGTCTCGCTGCCGCTTCACCCATAAATCCTGTCAAATTTCTTTTGACGGTCATTATGCTATTTGTTAGGATGCCGACAAGAGTGGAATAAAGATACAGTGAATGTGCTTGTATAAAAACTCAGAATTATAACCAGGAGAATAAAATGGAAATTACTTTACCTGGCATGAAGAAGTTTTGACTGAAAGAGAGGAAAGAATTAAAAAAGATGGCTAAATTATCCAGGAGGTTATTTTTATGAATACTATTCATTTAAAGGCTCATTATGATGGCGAAAAAATACTTTTAGATGAACCATTTAACATTGAACCGAATACAAAACTCATCGTAACCGTTTTGCAGAAGCACATGAATGAAGAGCGAGAAGACTGGATGGTAATTTCTCAAAAAGGCCTGGAGCAGGCTTATGGAAAGAATGAGCCAGAATATTCTGCGGATTTAATAAAAGAGGCGAATCCTGATTATGAAGGAAAGTAATGTAATTCTTGCTTCAATTCCACAGGCAGACAGGGGAAAGAAAAACAGGCCTGCAATAATTTTACGAGAATTGCCAATGTATGGCGATTTCCTTGTGTGTGGTGTAAGCACACAACTTCAACATTGTTTGAAAGATTTTGATGAGATAGTATCACCTCAAGACCCGGATTTCAAATCCAGTGGATTATTGGCTAAATCATTAATAAGGCTTGGCTTTCTTGCTGTTTTACCAAGAGCCAGCATTGTTGGTACCATTGGTTCTATTGAAAAAGACCGCCACCATCGCTTGTTGAAAAACTTAGCCGATTTTCTTTTAAAGAATTCCTGAAAGCCCAAAGGGGAAATTGCTTAAGTTAGTGCAATGGGAATCATAATGGTAAAAACTGGATTAACTCCTTCAAGAATTTCTGTTTTTGGTATTGAATTTAATCCAATTGATCAAGCATCAATACTTTTTACTGTTGCAGCGCTAAACTTTTACTTTTTAATCGCTTTCATTATCTACGCTATTTCAGATTATCATGCTTGGAGAATGAAATTGTATGCAGCCAATAAAGAAATAATCGGCCACCAAAAAGTTCGGGATGCTAAAAATTTGTTAGAAATAGAGTTGGATATCAATAAAAGAGCAGAACAGGAATTACGTAGAAGGTACCCTTTTCGAAAATTATTACTGGATGTATCAAAACCAATTTGGAAAACCAGAGCCTTATTTGAATTTCTTATACCAATTTTAATTGCTATTTATGCAATCTGTGTGCTAGTAATTGGGGCTATTAATTTAAGACACGAACACAAGTATACATATAAACACATACTCCCGTTCAATTCAAACCAACACATGGATTTCAAATGGTGATTTGTAGCATTATTAAAATGGCTGAATTATACTTACTGGGAAAAATTTTAAAAAGCCTCTTTTTACCCACATTTCAAGCGAACTTTCACCGGCAAATTTTTCTCACTTTTCTTAATTTCATCATATTTTTATCTCACTCCCCAATAGAATAACCCTTTAAGATAAAAATTGAAAAAAGAGGTGGTAGTATGTTTGTGATCTCAGGACGTTGGTTTTTTGATTACGATATGTTTCTTCCAGTGGGTATTGTCGGTCTTGGGATAATCGGTTCGGTGGTGGACCCCACGGGATTCCTTACGTTTGCGGGCAGAAACCACAATAAGTCTGGAAACAATTAACATGTTCTGTAACTCCCAACCTACGGGATGAGAGAATTCTTTATCTATAACGTAACTACACCACATTTCAATCATCTCTTCCGCCTCAAGCAGGTGTCTTTCATCCCGTTCGATTCCGGCATCCCTCCACATAAGACTCTTTAGGGAGTTTCTAATATCATTCAAATCCAGCCAGCTAATCTTTGAACCGCCGATAGACTCATGAATGGGATAGGGTAACAATTCACGCCTGGTCTTTTGGATTGACTTACAGGCATCCGTCCCGGCCATATAACCAGTTACCAGCCCCTCGAGCAGAGAATTGCTGCCAAGTCTGTTTGCGCCATGCATTCCCGTACATGCCACTTCACCACAGGCATAGAGTTGTTTGATGGTAGTTCTGGCGAAACGGTCGGCCTTAATGCCTCCGATCAGATAGTGGGCACTGGGACGCACGGGAATCAGGTCTTTGGCGATATCGATTCCAAAAGAGGCACAAATCTCTCTGATCCTGGGGAAACGAGCGTACAGTCGTTTTTTCGGAATATGACGGACATCGACATACACATTTGTATGGTCGGTCTTTTGCATCTCTTGTAAAATGCTTTGACTTACGACATCTCTGGGCGCCAGTTCAGCCTGTGGATGATAATTGGGCATAAATCGTTCGCCATTTTTGTTTCTTAATATTCCTCCCTCCCCTCGTACTGTTTCTGTAATGAGGAACCGCACTGCTCCTGCAATATAGAGTGTTGTGGGATGAAACTGTACAAACTCCATATCCTGAAAGGCTGCGCCCGCCCTGTACGCCATTGCAAGTCCATCGCCGGTGGCCACGTCCGGGTTGGTCGTTTCACGGTATACCTGTCCGCATCCCCCGGTTGCCAGAATTGTACGCTTTGCCCAGATTAATACGATTCCTTTTTTGGCATGCCAGGTAACTGCGCCGTGACATACACCGTCTCTGGTAATGAGGTCGATGACGAAGGTATATTCAAAGGCTTTGATATTTTTGTTTTTTTCCGAAACACTGATAAGGGTATGCTCTACCTCTTTGCCTGTTGAATCGCCCTGGGCACGGATAATACGCGGAAAACTGTGGCCTCCTTCCTGGGTAAAGATTAAATGATTGCCTTTCCTGTCGAATGCTGCACCCCATTCAATCATTTCACGCACTCGTTTGGGGCCTTCGCTAATGATTGTTTTTACCGTAGCTTTATCGCACAATTCCTGTCCTGCATCCAAAGTATCTTTTATATGTTTTAGTAAGGTATCTCTTTCAGATAAGACCACTGCAATTCCGCCCTGTGCATAGGCCGTATTATTTTCATCGACTTTTTCTTTCGTGACAACCAGCACCGAACCATGCTTTGCGGCCTGTATGGCTGCGCTGAGTCCCGCCACTCCGCTCCCGATGACCAGTACATCGGTAAAGACGTGAGAGGATGTATGGCTATCAAAGGAGACGAGATATTTTTTTGGCTCTGTTTGTTTTTTCACGGAACGGATTTTATCACTGAATCAGGTTCAGTACAAGCCTTAATAAATTGTTTTGCAAAGGGGCCTGATTTGTCTTGGTTTCACAGAGGAAAAAACACATTTTCTGTTTATTAATCGAGGCATATGACATATTATATTGATTGGTATAAATTTGTTTTTTAGAAGGAGGTTTGCTGATGGCAGAAAATTATTTGATTATTGGCAGCGGTCCATCCGGTATTACTGCAGCAGAAAATGTCCGTAATCTCGATAACAAGGGGGAAATTACGGTGATTTCAGAAGAAAGAGTCCCTATGTTTTACAGGCCCAGGATACCCGAATATGCAGTGGGAAAGGTCGAGATCGAAGAGATTATGGTAAAAAAGTTGGATTTCTACGAGCAAAATAGAATTAGACTCAGACTTGGAACGAGGGCAGTTAAGTTAGATAAAGAGAGAAAAATCGTCGAGACCGCTGATGGGCAACGATACGGATATGGCAAACTCCTTATTGCGTCAGGAATCGCTCCACTAAAACCTTCGGTTCCAGGAGTGGAACTCAAGGGTATATTTACCATGCACGATTTAATCCAGGCTGATCGGGTGAGGGCATTTGCCAAAGAGGCGAGACAGGTAGTTGTTGTCGGTGGCGGGCTTTTAGGTATGGACATGGCGGAGGAGTTAAAAAGGATTGGTTTGGAGGTAAGGTTTCTGGTCAGGAGGCATGTCTTAGGTGATCCCTTTTTTGACGAATACGGTTGCGAATTGATCCAGGAGGAGTTCGCCTGTTTGGGTGTGAATGTGTTTACAAATGCGGAAGTTCAAGCATTTGAGGGCGTGGATAGCAAGTTGGCTAAGATCGTGACTCAAGATGGAAAGCAGATAGAATCATCTTTTTGTTTTCTTTCCATAGGTGCAGTTCCAGCCGTTAATTGGCTTGAAGAAAGCGGACTTAAAATCGATAAAGGGGTTTTAGTGGATGGACGCCTTCAAAGCAGTGAAAAAGATATTTTTTCTGCTGGGAATTCTGCCCAAATTACCGATCCTGTTTCCAAAAAACAAATCGTTCAGACGAATTGGTTCAATGCCAGCACGCAGGGGCGCATTGCCGGCAATAATATGGCTGGAGGTGAACCAATTAAATATACCGCAACAACCAATTACCTGAAGAAAGTAGGACAGCTATCGTTTAACCTCATAGGCTGGGGTAATGCCACGGTAGAAATGGGGCAGAGGACTTACTTTAAAGGGGATAACCCCAGGGAATATGTTATGATTACCACAAGGGAAGGAGCCATTGTGGGTGCCGTCGTTTGCGGATTGCCAAAGATCGGCTTAAAATTAAAAGAGCAAATTGAGAAGCAAAAAGTGATTCCTGATTTGGAAAAGTTTATTAAACAAAAAGAAGGTAAATTAGATACGTTACTAAAGGTGCTATCGTAAGATTTACCGCTTGAATATCAATGAAAATGTTGTAGAATTCACCGTAAGTGCTTTGTGAAAGTACAATTTGCGATAGGCGAGGGGGTGTCTATTTATGAGAATAGTAATTACAGGCGGGGCAGGATTTATCGGTTCGCATCTGTGTGATTATTTAACAGAAAAAGGACACGAGGTTATATGCATCGATAATCTGTTGACAGGAAAAGCAGAGAATATCGTTCATTTGATAGGAAACAGCAAATTCCGCTTTATAAAGCATAACGTGAGTGATTATATCTATGTTGATGGAAATGTTGATTGTGTATTGCATTTTGCGTCACCAGCCAGCCCTTTTGATTATCTGGAGTTTCCGATACAAACTTTAAAAGTCGGCTCATTGGGTACCCTAAACAGCCTGGGATTAGCCAAGGCGAAGAAGGCAAAATTTCTTTTGGCTTCCACATCTGAGGTGTACGGAGATCCACAAATACATCCACAGCGGGAAGATTATTGGGGTCATGTTAATCCTGTAGGCCCGCGGGGAGTTTATGATGAGGCGAAACGGTTTGCAGAGGCAATGACGATGGCATATCATCGCTACCATCAGGTGGATACCAGGATAGTGAGAATATTTAATACCTATGGGCCACGCATGCGGATAAAAGATGGTCGTTCGTTGCCTAACTTTATGTGTCAGGCATTGAGCGGTGAGGATATCACAGTATTTGGAAACGGTTCACAAACGAGGAGTTTCTGCTATGTTTCTGATCTTGTAGAGGGTATTTACCGACTGCTTCTTTCGGATGAACATGAACCCGTAAATATGGGGAATCCCGCAGAGATAACCATCCTTCAGTTGGCAAAAGAGATGCTTGCCCTTACGGGCAGCAAGAGCAAGATTGTATTTAAACCGCTTCCTGAGGATGATCCAAAGATTCGTCAGCCTGATATTTCAAAGGCGAAGAGGATTTTAGGATGGGAACCAAGAGTTTCCCGTGAAGAGGGGTTGCGCAAGACCCTCACATATTTTAAAAATTTATTACAAAAAGAAGCCCACAAATGAGAGAGGCATTAAAATATTTAAATAACGCCAAAGAAATATTAAAATCGATTCCTGTGGCGGACAATGTTTATACGAATATTAAACCAGTAAGGGAGGCGTTTGGTACTGCATATCTTGCGGTCTTAGAAGCAATAAATGAGTTTCTTATGGCCAAAAAAGGTCTTACAAAAAAGGAACTTCCGAAATCAGTAGATGCGTATAGAAAGGTATTGCGGGAGTATTTGGCAGTTCATAATGGGAAGTTAATGAGAGAGTTTGAAATGCTTTATGATGCGCTGCACATAGCGGGATATTATAGAGGACTTATTTACGATACGAATATGGTAAAAGACGCTTTAAAGGCTGCAAAAATTTTTATCGAAAAGATTCCATGTTAAGGTTAGTCGGTATTTTTGGTAGTCCTCGTCGGGATGGTAACTCAGATATCCTGCTCAACAGCGCTATAAAAGGTGCTGAATCAAACGGCGCCAATGTCGAAAAGATCATTATCCGCGATTTACAGATTGCACCGTGTAACTCGTGTGGAGGATGTTGGGAAAAAGGGGATTGTGTTATAGCCGATGATATGCAAAAAATGTATCCTAAACTCGTGGATGCGGATGGTCTCATTG
>Ga0082335_1009504_pt1 | contig 10430 bp, 9 predicted proteins | sample Subgrocontami58m_FD_72375 | JGI IMG/M metagenome (GOLD analysis project Ga0082335, IMG submission 72375) | Subsurface groundwater microbial communities from S. Glens Falls, New York, USA - GMW37 contaminated, 5.8 m (SPADES assembly) (version 2) ... | reverse complement strand
CGTCCAGCGAGCGGTTGCCGCTGCGGCAGATGAGCACCAGCGGGCGGTCCACGCTCGCCGCCTTTTTCACGTGGCCGACGAAATGCGGGTTCACTTCCCAGTCGGGGCCGTCGTTCCAGGGGATCATGATCGCGCTCGTCGGGTGACCTACGAACAGGAATTCCATCTCGCTGCGGCAGTCGATGAATATCGCGCTTGGATTCCGGTGCAGGAATTCGTAGGCTTCTTTGGGGGTCAGGTGCTGCATGGTGTCGGGCTTCGCTGCCAAAACGCGTAGTATAAGGCCTCCCCGCGCCAGCGGCGAATGCAATGTCTGCGCGGGTGGACAAGGAGCGCGTACGCGCGCTAGAATCCGCCACTGCGCCGATTTGATGTCAGATTGCGGGCGCCGCCGGTTCCGGCCGGACGAAAAACAAATACTGCTAAAGCGAGGCAACCCGTACCTGGCTGGCAGGGCGGGTTTTTTTATTTGCCGGTTTCACCTGAAATGACCAAAGCCGCACAACTGGAACGCCTGCTCGGCGAGCGCATCCTCATCCTGGATGGCGCCATGGGCACCATGATCCAGAGCTACAAGCTGGCGGAGGCGGACTATCGCGGTGAGCGCTTTGCCGCTTTCGCGCACGACCTCAGGGGCAACAACGATCTGTTGTCGCTGACCCGGCCGGGCATCATCCGCGAGATCCACGACGCCTACCTGGAAGCGGGCGCCGACATCATTTCCACCAACACCTTCAACTCCAACGCGCCCTCGATGGCGGACTACGGCATGGAGGGCTTGGCGTACGAGCTCAACCGTGAAGCCGCGCACCTGGCGCGCGCGGCCGCAGATGCCTGCATGCACCAGGCGCCCGAACGGCAGCGCTTCGTCGCCGGAGTGCTCGGCCCGACCACCAAGACCGCCTCGATTTCGCCCGAGGTCAACGATCCCGGTTTTCGCAACATCAACTTCGACACCCTGGCCGCCGCATACAGGGAATCGCTGCGCGGTCTGCTCGACGGCGGCGTGGACCTGATCCTGGTCGAGACCATATTCGATACGCTCAACGCCAAGGCGGCCCTGTTCGCCATCGATTGCGCCTTCGAGGCGCGCGGCCGGCGCTGGCCTATCATTATCTCGGGCACCATCACCGATGCCTCCGGACGCACGCTTACCGGACAGACGCCGGAGGCGTTCTGGAACTCGGTGCGCCACGCGCGCCCGCTTGCGGTGGGTTTGAACTGCGCCCTGGGCGCCAAGCTGATGCGGCCGTATATCGAGGAACTGTCCAGCGTCGCCGACACCTACGTTAGCTGTTACCCCAATGCGGGGCTGCCCAACCCCTTGTCGGAGACCGGCTACGACGAGACGCCGGACCATACCTCCAGCCTGCTCAGGGAATTCGCGCAGAGCGGCTTCTTCAATATCGTCGGCGGTTGCTGCGGCACCACGCCCGCGCACATTAGGGCGATCGCGCGCTCGGTCAAGGGAATACCGCCGCGCCAGGTGCCGCAAATCGAAAAAAGGCTGCGCCTGGCCGGGCTGGAGCCGCTCAACATCGGTGACGATACGCTGTTCGTCAACGTCGGCGAGCGCACCAATGTCACCGGCTCCAAGGCCTTTGCCCGCCTGATCCTCACCGGCAACTACACCGAGGCCCTGGCGGTGGCGCGCCAACAGGTCGAGAGCGGGGCGCAAATGGTGGACGTGAACATGGATGAGGCCATGCTCGACTCGGAAAAGGCCATGATCAGGTTCCTCAACCTGATCGCGTCCGAGCCCGACATCTCGCGCGTGCCGCTGATGCTCGATTCCTCCAAGTGGTCGGTGATCGAGGCCGGGCTGAAATGCGTGCAGGGCAAGGCCGTGGTGAATTCGATCTCGCTCAAGGAGGGAAAGGACGAGTTCGTGCGCCAGGCGAAGCTCGCGCGCCGCTACGGCGCGGCGGTGATCGTCATGGCGTTCGACGAACAAGGCCAGGCCGACAGCCTGGAGCGGCGCAAGACCATCTGCCGGCGCTGCTACGACATCCTCACCGGGGAAGTCGGTTTTCCCGCCGAAGACATCATTCTCGATCCCAACATATTCGCCATCGCCACCGGGATCGAAGAGCACAACAACTACGGCCGCGACTATATCGAGGCGACGCGCTGGATCCGCGCCAACCTTCCATACGCCAGGGTATCGGGCGGCGTGTCCAATGTGTCGTTCTCCTTTCGCGGCAACGATCCGGTGCGCGAGGCCATCCACACGGCGTTTCTCTACCACGCGATTCATGCGGGCATGTCGATGGGCATCGTCAACGCCGGCCAGCTCGGCGTGTACGAGGAAATTCCCAAGGATCTGCTCGAGCGCGTGGAAGACATCATTCTCAACCGCAGGCCCGATGCGGCCGAGCGCATGGTCGCGTTCGCCAATACCGTCAAGGGCGGCGGCAAGGTGCAGGTCGAGGACCTGGAATGGCGCAAGCAGAGCGTGGAGGCGCGCCTCGCGCACGCGCTGGTGAAAGGCATTTCGGACTGGATCACCGAGGACACCGAGGAAGCGCGGCAGCAGGCCGAACGCGACGGCGGGCGCCCGATCCATGTGATCGAAGGCCCGCTGATGGACGGCATGAACGTGGTCGGCGACCTGTTCGGCGCGGGCAAGATGTTCCTGCCGCAGGTGGTGAAATCGGCGCGGGTAATGAAGCAGGCGGTGGCGCATCTGGTGCCCTACATCGAGGCGGAGAAGCAGAAACTGGCGCTGGAGTCGGGGGAAGCGGCCAAGCCCAAGGGCAAGATCGTGGTCGCCACGGTCAAGGGCGATGTGCACGACATCGGCAAGAACATCGTCGGCGTGGTGCTCCAGTGCAACAACTACGAGGTCATCAATCTTGGCGTGATGGTGCCGGCGAGCAAGATCCTGCAGGTCGCGCGCGACGAAAAGTGCGACATCATCGGTCTCTCCGGACTGATCACCCCTTCGCTCGAAGAAATGGCGCACGTCGCGCACGAGATGGAGCGCGAGGGCTTTACCATTCCGCTGCTGATCGGGGGGGCCACCACTTCGCGCGTGCACACCGCGGTGAAGATCGCGCCGCACTACAGCGGCGTGACCATCTACGTTCCGGACGCTTCGCGCTCCGTCAGCGTGTGCTCGAGCCTGTTGTCCGAGGGCTTGCGCGAAGAGTATGCGCGTTCGGTGCGCGCCGACTACGACAAGATCCGCACGCAACACCAGTCGAAGAAACCCCGCGCGGCGTTGCTGTCGATTGCGCAGGCGCGCGCCAACGCAGCCATCACCAACTGGCCGGCATACACGCCGCCCGCGCCGAAGTTCCTCGGCGTGGAACAGTTTCGCGATTACGACCTCGCGGCCATTGCGCGCCACATCGACTGGTCGCCTTTCTTCCAGACCTGGGAGTTGTCCGGACCCTATCCGAAAATCCTGCAGGATCCGTTGGTGGGCGAGGCGGCGCGCAACGTGCTCGCCGAAGGCCAGGCGATGCTCGCGAAAATCATCGCCGAAAAATGGCTGACCGCCAACGCGGTCGTCGGATTGTTTCCCGCCAACAGCGTGGGCGACGACATCGAGATCTACACCGACGAATCGCGCAGCCGGGTGGCAATGCGTTTCCACAATCTGCGCCAGCAGGCACAGAAACCCACGGGCAAGCCGAATTACTGCCTGGCCGACTTCGTCGCGCCCAAGGACTCCGGCGTCAAGGACTATATTGGCGCCTTCGCCGCGACCAGCGGCATCGGCATCGAAGCGCGGGTGCAAGCGTTCGAAGCGAAGCACGACGACTACAACGCGATCATGCTGAAGGCTCTAGCCGACCGCCTGGCAGAGGCTTTCACCGAGCACCTGCACCGGCGCGTGCGGCGCGAGTTCTGGGGCTATGCCGCGGATGAAACCCTGGACGACGATGCTTTGATCCGCGAGGAGTACCGCGGCATCCGCCCGGCGCCGGGATATCCCGCCTGCCCCGACCACACCGAGAAGGGCGATTTGTTCCGGCTGCTGAACGCACCGAAGATCGGCATCACGCTAACCGAGAACTATGCCATGTGGCCGGCGGCAGCGGTGAGCGGGTTTTATTTCTCCCACCCTGAGTCGCAATACTTCGCCGTCGGCAAGATTGGACGCGACCAAGTTGAGGACTATGCGCGGCGCAAAGAACTGTCGCTGGCCGCTACAGAAAAATGGCTTGCGCCGGCGCTGAATTACGAACCGGTATGACCCACCACTTGAGGAGTCCCGCATGAGCATCGTCCGCCACCAACCCGCAAAAATCCTCTCCGGCGCCGTCGAAGCGAACGGCATGGTCTACGTCGCCGGCACCGTTGCCGACAAGCGTCCTGCCTCGGTTAAGCAACAGACCGAAGAGATTCTCGGCAGGATCGATGCGCTGCTCGCGCGGGCGGGCAGCCACAAGTCGAAGATCGTTTCGGCGCAAATCTGGCTCGCCGACATGCGCACGCGCGAGGAGATGAACCAGGCCTGGCTCGCCTGGGTCGATGCGAATAACCTGCCGGCGCGCGCCTGTGTCGAGGCCAAACTTGCGACTGCCGACATGCTGGTCGAGATCGCGGTGATCGCGGCGAAATAGCGCGGTATCGAAATTGCGCGAAGGCGTCGCGCCAGTGCTCGGAAAAGCGCCGGGGTTAAATTCGTCTGATGGAGCGCATCAACCGGGACGCCTTACGCGGCCAAGTTAGCGCTCAGCCATGCGCTGCGAGCTCTTCGCGCACAATCTTGCGCACAAGGTCCTGGGTTACGGTTTGCTCCGTGATGCCGAGGTACGAATTGAGGGCCTCGTTGATTAAGGTCTGATAGCCCTTCCCAGACTTTTCGGACTGAGCCTTGAAGCGCTTAAGAATCGCGTCGTCCATGTAGATCGTGATGCGCGTCTTCCCGGTCGTGGGAATCACCGCGCCACGCTTGCCTTTAGAGAAGTCATACACCTTTTTCATAGTTTCTCCGTTCCTTGGGGTCGGGTTTCCGCACCGAGATGGTTCGCGCTCCTTCACCCCGTGGAGTGTGAACCACGACCATCAGGGACCCGAACAAGTTCATTCCGATGGTGACGAAGCGCTGTTCGCCTTCGGCGGTATCATCTTCGACGGTGAGCGCAAGGGGATCATTCAGCACCCCATCGCCCTCGGAGAGCGACACGCCGTGCTTCTTGATGTTTGCTGCATCCTTCTTCGGGTCGAATTTCGCGGACATCAATAAAGTATATGCACGTTATACATATCTGTCAACACTGCGCGGCGTGTGGTGTTTAGCGACAACGAGTCTGTAGAAAAAGTCTTTTCACGTGGCAATGCTACCGCCGCCGATTCCGAATGGCGAGTGGTTTTTAGTTGAGGAGGCGCGATTGGGTTATTGAACGCGTGTCGCTCTGGTTTTTCTTCTCTATTGCCTGATTTCCGCCTTTCGTTGCGTTTTCCATTGTCCGATATCGCCGTAGCGCTGGATCTTGCCGATGTTATGGGTGAGGCAGTACATCATCCATTGCGCGTTCACCTTGCGCCGGCCGCGCAGACTGAATCGGCGCAGCCCAGTGCCATGATTGATGTCGGCGAACACAGGCTCCACCGTCCCCAGGCGCAGGCTGTATCGATAGCGCCCCTCGTCGGTGTCGATCTTTCGCTTCATGCGCTCGGTGTGAGTTTCGGGCTTTTGGGTGTTGCGCCCCAGGATGAACGCCACTTGTCGCGTCGAAGTCTTGTCCGGAGTGCGCAAACACTGTGAGCGTTGTTCACACGGTTCGCAGTCGCGCCGCGCACCCCGGAATCTGACCATCTCGTAGGCTCCGGTGTGGGTGCGAGCCCCGTTGCGGTACAAGGTCTTGCCCGCCGGGCATTGGCAGCTGCCCGCATCCTCGGCCATGCGCAAGTCCTCATTGGTGTAGCAGCCCGGGGGCTTGCCCTTCTTCTTGTCTTCGATGCGCTTGTCCTGCTTGTGCCGCACCCGGTGGCGCTCGGCCGAGGCAAAGCGCGGATCGCGCTTGCGAAAGTTCGTGTCGGCAACGTAGCCATCGATGTTGCTGTCTTGTAGGTACTGCAGATTGGCCTCGCTGTGCAGCCCGGCGTCGGCAGTCACCCGGATTCCCTCCAGAATGTCCTCATCGCGTCCCAGCGCTTTGAAGCTCTCGCGCACACCCTCGAGCACCGGCGCGAGCAGGTTGTGCTCCTGGCCTTGCCCGAACGCCTCGCTGTGCACCACGATCTGGTATTTGGCATCGACCACCGCCATGCCGTCGTAGCCTTGAATCACGCCTTTCGATGTCTTCATCTTCGCGCTCTCTGGGTCGGTGATGTTACTCTTCACCGGTTTACCGCTCACCCCGCGGCGCTCCTGGCCTGTTGCGAGCCACCCACGCACCTTGGTGAGCGCCCGATCAAGCGTGTGCATCTGCTTTTCCCGCGCCTGCGCGATCTGGCCTTGCTGCTCGCTCTCGTCGGCTTCGCGGTGGCGTTGCGTCAGATACCGCAAAGCGCGCTCGAGCTTCTCCGCTTTTTTGTGAAAGTCCTCGCGCGTGCCGCTCCATTCCTTGCTTGCGTTCGAGGGCATCTTCACCCCGTCCACCGCGAACATCTCGCGCCCGATCAGGCCCATCTCATCACACACCAGCAGCACTTCCCGATACACCCCCACGATCTCCCGCTCGAGCTTGGCCACAAATCCAGCGACGGTGGTGAAGTGCGGCGTGCTGTCGGCCGAGAGCGCCATGAAGATAATGTTCTCCCGGCACAACTGCGCAATGTCGCGGCTCGATGTCACACCGCGCGAGTAAGCATACAAGATGACCTTCAGCAGAATCGCCGGGTCGTAGGCCGGAGCGCCCGTCTCATCGTTCGCGTAGCGCTCAGCGAATGGTGCAAGATCAATCTTGTGATCGATCAGATGATTGAGCGTGTACTCGAATGTCCCCGGCAGAATCTGGCGATCGTAGCTCACCGCCACCATCTTCATCTGCGCATAGTTGTAGCTCTTGTAGCGCGCCATCGAATTCCCCCTCGCATGTAATTTTGTTGACTCTTCATTAGAGTCAACTCAATGCGCTCAGTTCCAGATTCGAGGGGCTTTTTCTACAGCTTCAACGTTCACGTTGAGCGGCGCGCCGCTTTTGCGCGTCCGCTCGAACGCGATGTTAGGCGTGATGGCTTTTCGACAATGCGGCCTGCGACATATTTGTGCAGAACACTTGCTATGAAGGTCTGATATGGCAGACCCTCCTCAAGCGCGCGCGCCTGAATATCCATCAAATCCGGCGAAGAAAGCCGGATATTGACGCGCCGTTCCTTGATAAATGTCGCCGACGCAGCCGCTTTGAACTTGGCAAGATCCGCCTTGGTCGGCGAGATAGACTTCAGAGCGCCGCTTTCATAGGCTTTCAGCATGTCTTGTTCAAATTTGTCAAAACGTTTCATCACGTTTTCTCCTCAGCAGGTAATCGCGGGTAGCCTTCCGACTTGGTATGACCGTCTTTAGAAAGTAGTAGTCTGCCTCTTCGACAAACGGAACCATATGGACATAGTCATCAAGAGCGACGACGAACACGAGCTGGTTTGGGTACTTGCCGCTGTTGGGGTGCCGGATGACATCAAGGAGCCCACCAGCCTCTATTGCGAGAACGACTTCTTCGAAGGAAATCCCTCGGTCGGTCTTTAATTCCTCGTTCTTGCTGTGATTCCAGCGAAAAGGTTTCATTTGCATACACTAACATAGTGTGTGCCTAATGTCACCAATTGGCATTGAACGCCTAACGTTCAATCATCTTCCGAAAAACCATATAGCAAGTAGGCCCAGTCTACGCCCCGCGAAAAAAACATGCAAAAACAGGGCAGTCGGAGTGCCGCACAAATATGCAGGTCGTGTTAGTTTGTTTTTCGAGGGTCAAGTGTCTGATATAACAGAACCTGGAACCTTGCGTGGGGAAAAGCCACGTCTGCTGCAGCAGGTGCACGAAGCCATACGCCGACTGCATTACAGCCGCCGTACCGAGGAGGCGTACGTTCACTGGATCAAGCGCCTTATCTTCTGGAGCGGCAAGCGCCATCCGGCCTCGCCGGGGGAAGCGGAGGTGAGCGCCTTTCTCAGCCACCTTGCCTCCGAGCGCAAGGTCGCCGCCGCCACGCGGAATCAGGCGCTCGCCGCCTTGCTCTTTCTTTACAAGTAGGTGCTCGGCCGGGATATGCCGCGGCCCCGCTTCCGTGGCCGCTTCGCTTACTTGCGCCAGAACCCGGGCGTGAACACCACCAGCAGGGTGAACAATTCCAGCCGTCCGAGCAACATCGCGATGGTGCAGATCCATGTCTGGAAATCGTTCAGCGACGCATAGGTCGTTGCCGGCCCGACTTGATTCAAACCGGGGCCGGTGTTGTTGATGCAGGCGATCACCGCCGAGAACGCGGTGATGATGTCCAGGCCCGATGCGGCGAGCAGCATCGTCATCGCGACGAACGAGCTGACGTAGATCAGGACGAAAGCGAGGACGGCGAAGATGATGTTGTTCTCCACCGGCGCGCCGGCCAGTTTCACCGGCACCACCGCGCGCGGATGGATGATGCGCGTCATCTCGCGCACCGCCTGGCGCGCCATCAATTCGGCGCGGATCATCTTGATGCCGCCGCCGGTCGAACCGGAGCAGGTGCAAAAACCGCACAGGAACAGCATCCACACCGGCGCGAAGATGGGCCACAGGTTGTAATCCGTATTGGAAAAACCGGTGGTGGTGGCGATGGAGACGACGTTGAACGCGGAATAACGCAAGGCCGTCCAGAAGCTCGCGTAGGTCTGGTTGGCGAGCAGGAAATAGGCGATGCCGAATACGCTGCCGATGACCACCAGCAGATACAATCCGACCTCGGGATCGCGCGCGTACGGGGCGAAACTCCAGCGCCGCCAGGCAAGAAAGTGGGTGCCGAAGTTGATCCCCGCGAGCAGCATGAAATAGATTGCCACCGCCTCGATCGCCGGTGAATTCCAGTGGCCGTAGCTCGCGTCGTGGGAGGAGAAGGCGCCCAGGCCCATGGTCGAAAACGCATGCATCATGGCGTCGAGCCAGCTCATGCCGGCGAGCCGATAACACAGGATGCAGGCGACGGTGATGCCGAGATACACCAGCCACAGGCCTTTGGCCGTCTCTGCGATCCGCGGCGTCAGTTTGGTGTCCTTCATCGGGCCGGGCGTTTCCGACTTGTACATCTGGCTGCCACCTACACCCAGGAGCGGCAGGATGGCGACCGCCAACACGATCACGCCCATGCCGCCGATCCAGACGAGAAAAGTGCGCCAGATGTTGATCGAGGGCGGCAGCGCGTCCAAGCCCGAGAGCACCGTCGCCCCGGTGGTGGTAAACCCGGAAACGGTCTCGAAGTAGGCGTCGGTAAATGACAGTTCCGGCAGGTAGAAGAGCAACGGCAGGGTGGCGAAGGCCGGCAGCATGGTCCACACCAGCGCCACCAGCAGAAACCCGTCGCGCGGCTGCAGCTCGCGCCGCTTGTTCTTCGTCACCGCCCACAGCAGTGCCCCGGCTGCCGCAGTCAACAGTATGGCTTTGTCGTAGGCCGATTGCGCGCTGTCGCCGATGAACAAAGAGCACATCAGCGGAAACAGCAGGCACAGCGCGAACAGCATGATGACCATGCTCAGCACGTTCAGAACAGCAAGGAGTCGGACCATGAATCGCGCCTGCCCTGGCTTTAGAGAAAGCCGGCGCTGACCTGGAACAGCTTTTCCACCTTGGGCACCATCTTCTTGTTGGTGACGAAGACGATGGCGTGATCCCCGGCCTGGATCACCAGGTCATGGTGGGCCATCAGCACCTCGGCGCCACGCACCAGCGCGGCAATGGTCGTGCCCTTGGGCAGCTCGATCTCCTCAATCCGCCGCCCGACCATGCGGCAGGATGCCGCATCGCCGTGCACCACCGCCTCCAGCGCCTCGGCCGCGCCGCGGCGCAGCGAGTGCACCTCGGTGATGTCGCCGCGGCGCACGTGCGCCAGCAGCGAGCCTATGGTCGCCTGCGCCGGGGAGATCGCGATATCGATCTGCCCGGACTGCAGCAGATCCACATAGGAACGCCGGTTGATCAGCGCCACCACGCGGCGCGCGCCCATGCGCTTCGCGAGCAGGCAGCTCATGATATTGTTCTCGTCGTCGTTGGTGACGGCGACGAACAAGTCCATCTCCTCGACGTTCTCGGCTTCGAGCAGCGACTCGTCGGTGACATCGCCCTGCAGCACCAGCGCCGTATCGAGGCGGGTGGACAGCACCTCGCAACGGCGCTTGCTGTGATCCACGATCTTTACCGTGTAGTCGCGCTCGAGCGCGCGCGCCAACCTCAAGCCGATGTTGCCGCCGCCGGCGATCATGACCCGGCGCACCGGCTTGTCCTGGCGGCGCAACTCCTGCATCACCTTGCGGATATTCTGGCTGGCGGCGAGGCAGAACA
>Ga0082335_1009502_pt1 | contig 10430 bp, 7 predicted proteins | sample Subgrocontami58m_FD_72375 | JGI IMG/M metagenome (GOLD analysis project Ga0082335, IMG submission 72375) | Subsurface groundwater microbial communities from S. Glens Falls, New York, USA - GMW37 contaminated, 5.8 m (SPADES assembly) (version 2) ... | reverse complement strand
GCGCCGGAAGACGGCCGGTCTGGGTGGAGTTCGCAGCGTAGTTGAGAAGCGCCGCGCCGATCAGCTGGTTGTTGAGCTGGTGCTTCTGCACGTACGCCGATCTTTGCGCGGTGAGCAACGCCGAGAATTCGGGCGCAAGCGCCGCCGAAACGATCCCGATGATCACGACGACGATCAGCAATTCGGTGAGAGTGAAGCCGCGCGTCCTGACCACGTTCGCCTCTCATCCTTCATTTGCGCCTGGAGACCACCACGCGCAGGGCGAAGTAGTAGGTCTGCGCGCCGCGGCTCGCCTTCTTCACCCCGAACAAGCCGCCGAGGGGGCCCTCCTCGCCGGGGAGACCGTTGTCGTTGACCGTCGCGTTGTCCTCGGTCTGACCGCCGACCACGATGAGGTCCCCGTCGCGCAGCAGGATTTCTCCGGAGAGGTTCTGTCGGGTGATGAGCGGGATGCTGGTATTCACCGTCTGCGCGTTGTTGCCGAAGGTGATCGTCTGAGGAATCGTCCGGATTCCGGACTGGATCGACTGGCTCAGCGTCAGCTGCGCACGAATCAGTCCGGTGGAAAGGTCGATGCGCGGATTGATCCGCAGTTCCGTGCCCAATTCGACCGGCACAAGCGTGTTCTGCGTGGCGGTCGCCGCCGACCCCGTCCCGCCGGCTGCCGCCTGCTGGCTCACCGTGTTGTAGTAGTCGGTGAATTTCTTGGCGAACACGCCCGGAACCCCCGAAGTCGTCGTCACGAGCGGGCGCTGGATGACCGAAACCTTGCCGAGCTCCGAGAGGAACGCATTGAACACCTGCAGCGAGTCCGTGGCCGTCTGATGGCGAAGGCCGATCAGAGCGCCGCCCACGGTCTGCTGCGCGGCCGACACCGTAACCGGCACGCCGGGTGAAGGCAGCGTGACGGTGACGCCACCCAGCGCGTTGTTGCTGACGATCGCGCCGAATCGGCCGCTCGCCCACGACGCAAACGCGGCGAGGTCGAATCCTTCCGAGTCGCTGCGCGAGGAGGTCACCAGCACCAGTTCGCCCAGGAACGTGATGTCGGTGTTGTACATTTCCTGGATCCACTTGAAGTAGGCATCCAGGTCGTTCAACACCCAGTGCGGCGCCTGCACCGTCACCGCGCCGGTCGCCGGATTGAGTGAATACGAGCCGATCTGCCTGCGCCAGTGGGAGTCGCCCGTACCTTGCCCGCCGGCACCGGCGGATCCGGATAGGGACAGGGGAGTCGGAACCGGCACGCTCCCGGGGATCGGAGGCAGGTTGGGACCTTGCGGAATTCCCCCGGCCCTGGGGACCAGGACGGACATGCGGTTGGTGAGCTCGACCGAAAGGCTGGTCCAGAAATCGTCCGCCGCGGTCACGGCGGTCCCGCCGACCGCGAGCGGCGCGAGCGCCGGTGCTCCTCCTCCCTGCGCGCCTTGGCCCGGGGACATGCCGGACGTTGCGGCTCCGCCGGGCGCCGTTCCAGTCTGCCCGTATGCCTGACCCGCCGAAGCAGCCACGCCGCCGCCCGGGGCCGCGGGCATTCCCGGGGCCGAGCCGCTCGTCGCTGGCGTTATGCCCGGCGCAGCCTGTCCGTCGGAGGAAAACGTCGTCTTGCGATAACCGATGTTCACGTACCAGGTGCGCTGGCTCATCGGCTTGATCACCACGATCCTGCGCGCATCGTCGGCCTCGAAATCCAGACCGACCGACCCGAGCACTGCCTGCAGGGCGGTGTCCGCGTCGGTCGGATTGACCCTGCCCGCGTAGGTGTAGGTGCCGAGCGGCAGATCGCTGACGACATTGATGCCCTGGCCGGAGAGCTTCTCGATCACCGCCGAAAGAGAAATCGGATTGCGTACGTCCAGCTCGATGCGCAGCTTTCTGAGCCATTCGCTGCGGGTTTGAGGCACGGCGGGGACCACGGGCAGCAACGCGCCTTTCACTTCGGCGACACGCGTCGGCGGCGCGATGCGTACCGGCGGATCCATGTTGCGCTTGCCGGCTTGCTCCTGTCGCTCCACCTCCTTGCCGACCTGGGTGTTCACGGTGGCGCACCCGGCCAGCGCAGCGGCGAGGGCAACGGAAAGCAGCCGCTTGGTGGTCATCGCCCCGCCGGGTCGCGCGTCACGTAGAGCAAGGGCGGCGCATTGTCCGGCCGCAGCTCGGCGCGAATGCGTATGTTCTGCGGCAAAGCGTCGAAGAGTCCGGCGACTGCCGCCTTGAAGTCGCCGTGGAATGTCGAGCCTGCGCGCATTTCCAGATCGCCGTCGTAGTCCCAGACCAGCGCCCAGCCAGCGTCGGTGGTCCATTTCCCGAGCGTTTCGCGAAGCTTGACCCCAGCCTTTGCCTCCCAGCCCTTCGCCTGGACGTTCGCGGCGGGGGTCGAACCGGTCGGCTGGGTAAGATAGATGGGCGTAGTCCCGAGAAATGTCCCTGCGGCGTAACGCACCATGCGCGCGGGCGTTCCCTCGGCCTTTTCGGCCGCGACAACGGGTGCCGGCGTCGTGCCGACGTGCATGTTGGCCTTCCTTGGCGCCTCGGTCGCACATCCCGCAGCAGCGGCGAGCACCAGAGCAAAGGAGACGCTGCGCCTCATTTTGCCGCCCCTGTCGCGGCCACGACGCGCAGGACCTTGTTGGCGCGGTAGAACGTGACCTGAAGCGGGACGTCAGCGGTCTCGAGGGCGGTAGCGACCGAGCCCACCGCTTCGTCAAAGGACCCCTGAAAGCTCGCGCGCACTTTGATCGGGTAATCCACCGGCGCATCCCAGGACAACTGCCAGCCCGCCGCCCCGGCCCAGCGGGCAAAAGCATTGCGCAGCGTGCCGTCGCTCGGTGAAATCTCCCACACGGGTTTCGAAGCGACCGGCAGCGCAGGCTTGGAATCGCGCCGGGTCGCGAGCATCCTGCCGAGGATTTCTGCGGCAGCCTCTCTGGAGATCTTGCCCTCGTCGAGCATTGCAATCGTCGCAGACGCCAACGGCAGCCAATTTGCTGGTGCAGCCTTCGCTGCGCCCGGAGCCGATTCCGCGTGAGCGTTCGTCGCGGACGGCGCCACCAGAGTGATGTCGGACAGAAAGACGTCCTTCGAAGTCGCGGCGTGCGCGGCCTGCCCCTCGGCCAACCGGATTCTTCCACCCGGCACGCCGCGGTTCACGAGGTAGTTGCGCAGCGCCATGGCGCGGTCCGCGCCGAGCGCGAGATTGTCCGGATCGCCTCGCCCGGTGATCATCACGGCCTCGGCCGCGATCGCGGGCTGGATGATCTTCGCCATCGTCCTGGCGCCCAGCGGGCCCAGCGTCGCCTTGCCCCGATGAAATGGCACGGTGGTCGTGTCTTTCGACGCTGCGGGCTTCGCCTCGGGAGCCTCGCCACCGGGTGTCAAGCGTGCCTCGGGTGCCACGTCGGGCTGCCTGCCGCGCGCGTCCAGTTGGGCTCGGATGTCCTGGATCGTCGCAATCCCGCGCTCCGTATCCTCCGCCGGCGCAGGCGCGCGTTTCGGAACCGACGCCTCTGCCGCGTCCCGCGCCGTGGGAAGCACCGGGTCGTTGCGTCGGCCGCCTACATAGTCGACGCTCGCGACCGCCGCGCCTGACCGAAGCGCGAATCGCTGTCCCACGCCGCTCACGACGATGTAGGGCGAGCGCGCCGTAACCTGGGCCAGTTCCTGGCGACCCCGGTTGTAGAGGAAGATGGCCGGTACGTTCTCCGCGGCCTTGAACTGGAAGAACGTATGCGCCCCATCATCGAAGACCTGGATGGGCGTTGCCCTCGCGTCTCCGGCGATCGAGTAGCTGAAGTCGTACCCGTTCAAGCCGCCGTCGGCGGCGGCGCTCGCGGCAATCGGGGCCGCAACGGCGAGACCGGCCAACAGCATGACGGACTTCAAGTCTGGAATCATGGTCCGTGATTTCGTTTGCTCTGGTGGGAATTCTTCCAGCAGAGACCGGAGAAATCCCGAGAGAAAAACAGCCCGGGCAAGCGTTATTACCCGTCTTCCCGCTGCGATACGGCGGTCACGTTCGGCGGGAGGTTCATGTCCTTGTTCACCAGCACGTTGAACTTGTAGCCCGAATTGATCCGGATGGTCGGGGGTATGTAGGCGTTTCTCTGCTGGATGTTTCTCACGGTGTCGACGAGGATCTGGCCGGACGCTCTGCCCACCGCAGAACCGCCGCTGTTGACGACGGTGACGCTCGAGGCACTGTCCTTGTCGCTGATCAGCGCCGCGAGCCCGGCCACCAGAAAGTTCGCGCCGAATTGTCTCCAGAAATGCGAGTCCACCTCGTCCTGGAAGCCGCTGCGGCCGATCTGGTCCGCTGCGGCCATGGCGCCGAGGTCCACCGACGCACCGGATGGAAAGATGATGCGTCTGAACGCCGCCATGACGCGCTCCTGTCCCGGGCGCACGTCGTTGTTGTAGTTGCCCACCAGACGCGAGCCTTTCGGAATGAGCAGCGTCGTGCCGCGGATGCCGTCGTAGATGTCCAGCGTCACCTGGGCCGTGAGCATTCCCGGGAGATCGGAGTTGACCTCGGTGAGCAACACCGCGGGGATGATGGTGCCCTGGAAGACCGTGAACGGCGACGCGGCACGCGTTGCCGCGAGCGTCGGGGGCGCCTTGGCCTGGTCCTGCTCGCTCAGCCACGAGCGATCGAGGTCGACCTTCGATGGCGTGCGCGGCGGCTGCGTCGGTGCTATGGCCGCCGCGATCGTCGACGGGTCCTGGGCTGGTCCGGCATGGCGTTGGGTGGCCTGCGCGATGGCGGCGTTGTAACCTGCCATCAAGTCCTGCGGGCCGGAGGCAAGCGCTCCCTGGAGGCCACTTCCCTCGGCGGTGAGCACGAGGATCGCGCTCGACTTGATGCGCGTCGCCTCCGCCTCGGCGTCCTTGATCCGCTGTTGCCGATCCAGCTCCGCAGGATCGCGCAACTGGCTGCCCGGCATGAATGCCGCCGGCAGGGGCGGGAGAGATCCGCGCGCGCTTGCATCCGGTTGCGATGGCTCCAATCTCTCCGCCGCGCCGCGCTGTCCGCGCGCAGATGCCCGATCGCGCGCAATCGCCGCCGGACCATTCAGTTCGTCCGCCGATCTTCCGGCGGATTCCGCGGCACTCTTCGATTGAGCCTCGATCTCGGCCTTGATGGGCTGCAGGCTGGGCGGTCCGCTCACCGCCTCCTTTGCCTCGGCGTCCTTGCGTTCCTTGCGCGCGTCGGTCTGCTGGGCCTGATCCCTCGTGGCCTTCCAGAGAATCGCCGGCGCGGCGAGCGCCGCGAATCCGAGCACGAGGTACAGGTGCAGCTTGCGCTTGACCTTGCCGGGAATCGGTTCCTGCGCGGCCGGCGCGGCGTAGTCCTCGACCCGGGATTCCTCGCTCACCGCCGGCCCCTCACCTGAACCAGCTCGTGCGCACCTCGCCACGGGCGATTCGGACTTCGGCCGTGCCGAGCTTGAGCATCGCGGAGGGCACGAGCCTCTGCACCACCAGGTATTCGCCCTTGACCACGTAGTTGGCGAGTTCCGCGCCCTGCTCCGACGTGACAAACAGGGCCGGAAGCTCCTGGATGTCCGCGCCGATGCGAATCCAGGTGAACCTGCCGTCGTCGAACACCATCTTCGGCTTGAATGCGGCCTCGCCGGTCACCGTGTAGTTGAAATTGAGCCTGTCCACCGCAACGCCCTGCGTGACGGAGATCTCGTCGAGGCGCTTGCGTTCCTTTTCCTCCGAATCGCGGCGCTTCTCCTCCCGCGCGGCGCGCCACATCATTTCGTCGGGATAGTTCCAGCGCACCTGCTGGTACCACTTGCCATTCTCGGGACTCGCGCGCAGCGTCAGCTGGTAGGTGCGCTTGTCAGTCACGAGCGTCGCCGAAGTGAAGATGTCCGGGCGCAGTGGCTTCAGGAAGACGTGGCCCGGCGACTTGCTCGTCATCCACTGGGTCGAATCGCCGATCGCGAGCGCGACGAGTTTCTCTTCGGGCGAATACTGGATATCGGTGACCGCCCCCGGTCGCGAGAGGACGGTGTAGCTGTCGTTCGCATCGAAGGTGAACTGCACCAGCCGCGTGTCACCGGGCATCGGGATCGCCTGCTGCTCTGCCCGCGATGCGCCGCCCGCGCCGAGCGCGAGCGCGGCGGCGAGGAGCGCGCATCGCAGCAACGCGCGGCCGCGCATCAGGCGAGCTCCTCCTGAACCGCGAAGTGCGTCACGTACAGCCCGACCGGGTTCTTGTAGATCTCGGCCTCGGTCGTAGGAGGTACGACGGTGTAGTGCACGGTAAGCAGGTAGCGCTTCTTCCCCGGGGACTGGTTGAGCGAGCGCGTCTCGGTCGAGACGCGCACCAGCGCCACGCCGGCGTCGAGAAAGCTGACCGTGTTGATGCCCACCACGCGCGTGAGCGAGGGGTCCTTGCGCACCGCCTCGATCGGCTTCTCCAGGCGCACCCAGTCGGCCAGTTCCTGGACGGCCTTGCCGCGCGCGAGGCCGGAGGCGTCGATGAGGTTGCGCTCGGTGAGGAACGGGTCGAGCGTCATCAGCTTGCTCACCCACTGCGCGAGGAAGTAGCGCCGCTCCGGTTCGCCGGGCTGATAGCTCTGCGCCGCGCCGCTCACCGGGACCGCCGAGCCGTTGTCGGCGACCTTGATGATGTAGGGAACCACCGTCTTGAGCGGCGTGATCGAGGCGAGCGCCAGGCCGAGCGCCGCGATCGCGCAGGCGAGCACCACCGTGAGGACGTAGGCCCGGTTCTTGTCGACCACGGCCGACCCGTAGCGCTCGAACCACTCGATGCGCGCCCGCTCGAAGGCCGTGACCGGCGCGTTGGCCGGAGGACCGGCCGCTGACCTTCTGTTCCAGGGAAATCGCATGCCCCGCCTACCTTTCGCTCGCGCTGTCGGCGACCGGAATTTCCGGATCGACAGCCGACATTTGAGCAAAGGCAGCGCGCGAAATCGCCCGGGAAAAACTCGCGGCGAAGGGTCTTTTCGACGGCTCCGTTTGCCGCAGGCGATGCCATCGCCGATCAGTCAGGCGATCGCTACGGAAGGATCGGGCCGGGCCGACTCGCCTCGAACGGTTTCTCTTGCCGCTGCCCGCCGCGGAGGAGCGTCCCGATCACCACGTATAGGTCGATCTCGCGATCCGGCCGCTCAGCACCGCGGTAACGGAGAACGTGTCCACGACGCCGGTCGCGCCCGGGGGAACGGAGAACGTCACGCTGCCGGCCGAGTTGGTCAGGTGGCTCTCGCTCTGGAAATAGCCGTCGGTTCCGCTCAGGGTGAATTGCACGGTGACGCCGGCGATGGCAGGGGTGATTCGTGCCGACGTCGTCCCTCCGGTGGAGGTGAATGCGATGCCGGTGACGTTGGCCGAACCGGACGAGTCCGAACCCGCGCTCTTGATGGCTTCCGCCTTGGAGACAGCCTCGTCCGCAACGAGAGCGTGCAATGCATTGGACTTCACGGCGAGCAGCACGGCCGATTTTGCCTGCGCCTCGGTGACTCCGGCCTGGCTCATGACCTGCGCGGTCGTCGTCTTGACGAGGTTCGCCTTGGTGATCGCTTCGCTCAGCACCAGCGCTCCAGTGGAATTCGCGTTCTGGGCGAGGATGTTCGCGAGCTTCGCCTGGTCGGGCGAGAGGCCGGAGGTCGCCGCGAGGACCTGCTGGGTGACCGCCGCGATGCGCGGCGAGGAGAACGAGGTCCCGTAGTTCACGAGGTTTCCGTTGGAATCGCGGACGAGGCCGGTGATCCTCACCACGGAGAGGTCGTCCGCCGTATTCGAATACTCTCCGTTGGGCCGCGCCGCGGTGGCCGGAACCGTGTCGGCGGCCGCCGCCTCGGCGAACTGGACGTTCTTGTCGATGATCGAATCGAACGTCGAGTTCGAGCGCAGGTTCGCGAGGTCGCTGCTCAGGTTCGAGCCGCCGTTGCCCAGGATGGTGGTGAGCATCAAATTGTCCCGCGTGTCGGAGGGCAGGCCCGCGATCGTGTTGAGCACCGTCCCGGCGAAACCGCGCCAGTTCTCGTGGCGCTGGTTCTCGGTCTGCGCGGTGTCCCCGCAGCCGGTGCCCCAGTTGCAGGTATTGCCTCCGCTGCTGATCGACATGTTGAGCAGAATGGGCTCGTCGGGCGTGAAGATGCGCCTGCCGGCCGCCGTGGCGACGATGGAGGCGACGATCTTGTCGGTGCTGATATTGCCGCTGTCGTCGTCGGTGATCAGCACCGTTCCGATCGTGCCGCCCTGGCCGGTGACCGATTGGCCGACGATCTGCGCGTGGCCGGTCGCGCTTCGCTGCGCGTCCACGATCACCACCCCCGGCGGAACGTTCAGCGGCACCGGCCGGTTGGTGCGCCACCAGCTGTCGTCCAGCTCGATCGCATCGGCCCCGAGGTAGCCGCGCATGTTCGGCATCGCGTCCGTCACGCTCGAGTTCTGGCGAAGCGCGGCGATGAACGAGGACTCGCTGCCCGAGGTGACGCCGGCGAGGTAATAGCCCACCTGCGGAAACTCCGCGAGGACGCTCGCGCCCAGGCTTGCCAGCGCCTGCCTCGCGGTGGCTTCGGACACCGTCGAGGAAAAGAACACCTGGACCTGTCCGGGGTAGGCCTCGACCGAGACGCTTCTTCCGTCCTTGGTCGTGTAGCTCACCGTGCCGAGCGCGGGATAGCTGCCCGTGTAACTCGCGCCCTGCGAGAGCAGCCCCAGGCTCAGCGCCAGCCAGTCGGAGGCGGCGCCGAGTTCGACGACCTGGTTGCCCGACAGCGGCCCGAGGTAGAGGAATCTCCCGCCCGTGATGCCGAGGTAGGCGCTGGTGCCCGCGTAGTAGCGATAGTACAAGTCGCCGCTCGAGACGGACGTCGAGCCGGCCGGGGAGAAATACGGGGCGTAGACGACTTCGACGTAGTTGAAGATCACGTCGGAATCGTTCGTCGGCGGCGCGGCGGCGAAACCGGCCGGCGAGAGAGCGCACGTGAACAGAATCGCCGCGAGGACGATTCCAAAGCCTGTACGAGTCGTCATGGAAGTCTCCCTACGGTTCGCACGTTCTCCGGCGGGCACCGAAACTTCCTGCAACCTTGGCTTCGATTCTACGCCCGATGGCTCGCCCGCGGTAGATGATGACGGCGGTCAGGCGGCGGGCGCAATGCCTCGAAGAGCCAGGCGGGACGGGCGTCTACGCGCGATTTGCCCGTGCTGCGAGGCCCCGCCGTGGCGCCGCGCCGGTCATTTGCGCTAGAATCTGCCTTCCCCGAGGAGCGTTGCAACGGCCGCTTTCCTTTACGGCGGCCGCCAGGCTCGGGGCATCGACATTGCAACGGCGCTCACGAACTTTTTTCCTAGGAAAGGAGGGCGTGATGAGCGCCGTACCGCAATCCAAGCAATCCGACGACTACAAGGTCGCCGACCTGTCCCTGGCCGAATGGGGCCGCAAGGAAATCCGCATCGCCGAGACCGAGATGCCCGGCCTCATGGCGATCCGCGAGGAGTTCGCCGCGCAGCAGCCGCTCAAAGGCGCGCGCATCGCGGGGTCGCTGCACATGACCATCCAGACCGCGGTGCTGATCGAGACGCTGCGCGCGCTCGGGGCGGACGTGCGCTGGGCCTCGTGCAACATCTACTCGACCCAGGACCACGCGGCCGCCGCGATCGCCGCCGGCGGCACGCCCGTGTTCGCGTTCAAGGGCGAGTCGCTCGAGGAATACTGGGAATTCACCCACAGGATCTTCGAGTGGAAGGACGGCGGCACGCCGAACATGATCCTCGACGACGGGGGCGACGCGACGCTGCTCGTGCACCTGGGCTGCCGCGCCGAGCGCGACGCCTCGGTCGTCGCCAACCCGACCAACGACGAGGAGAAGGCGCTCTACGCCTCGATCAGGAAGCGCCTCGCCGCCAAGCCCGGCTGGTACGCCGGGATCGCGAAGAACATCCGCGGCGTGACCGAGGAGACCACCACCGGCGTGCACCGCCTGTACCAGATGGCGAAGGAAGGGCGCCTGCTCTTCCCCGCGATCAACGTGAACGACTCGGTGACGAAGTCCAAGTTCGACAACCTGTACGGCTGCCGCGAGTCGCTGGTGGACGGCATCAAGCGCGCCACCGACGTGATGATCGCGGGCAAGGTCGCCGTGGTGTGCGGCTACGGCGACGTGGGCAAGGGCTGCGCGCAGGCGCTGCGCGCGCTCTCGGCGCAGGTGTGGGTGACCGAGATCGACCCGATCTGCGCGCTGCAGGCGGCGATGGAGGGCTACCGCGTGGTGACCATGGACAGCGCCGCGCCGCTCGCGGACATCTTCGTCACCGCGACGGGCAATGTGAACGTGATCACCAACGCCCACATGACGCGCATGAAGGACCAGGCGATCGTGTGCAACATCGGCCACTTCGATTCCGAGATCGACGTCGCCTCGCTGCACCAGTACCAGTGGGAGAAC
>Ga0082335_1009501_pt1 | contig 10432 bp, 4 predicted proteins | sample Subgrocontami58m_FD_72375 | JGI IMG/M metagenome (GOLD analysis project Ga0082335, IMG submission 72375) | Subsurface groundwater microbial communities from S. Glens Falls, New York, USA - GMW37 contaminated, 5.8 m (SPADES assembly) (version 2) ... | reverse complement strand
CTCTTTAACACATCATTGATCCTGCCTGTGAAGTTCTTAAGCATGCCTTTCATATCACTTTCGAGTTTCTTATTATTGGGGTCTAAGTAGTCTTGCCTATACTTAGCTTCCTGCTGTAAGAGATACTTTTCTTCGAATGACTTGTCTTTCATGTTCCTTATCTTATCTAAGATCTTATCTAGTTCTGATGGGGGCAGCTTGGATAGCTCATCTTTACTCATGTTAGGGTTAAGTAAGTTCTTAGCCTGTAACATAGCCATGTTCTTGGCCATGTCTTTTATCATATTCTCATAGTAGGGCTTGGTTGATTGAGCATATTCGAGCATTATCTTGTTTCTTTGGGTATCTAGCTCAGAGAACATGGCCTTTATATTGGATACGTCGCCTTTATTTAATAGATCAGGTACCGCCTGAGCCAAGAGGATATTGGCCACCATCTGAAGGAGGTCGTCCGAAGCCTTCTTGAGCTCAGGGGATTGGTTACCTGATTTATCTTCTACTTTATTTATGTCATTGAGGAGTGCTTTGATAGAATCGATGGTTACCCTCTGGGCCTCTGTGGGGTTCTTTAAGATGTTTGCAAGCCTGTTAGCCGCATCGATGTCATCAGTGCTCACATTTCCATTCACCGGCATAGGGATAGATAGCGCACTCTGTCCTAACGCATCCTTCGAAACATTCTGGCTTTGCGTTACGATTCCATCCTCCGCGTTCTTATTGCCCAATAAAGATTTGAGCGTACCGCTCAGCTTTGCGTTATACGATGACAGGCTGCCGGAAGATGATGATGCATAAGTTCCGGCGCCTTCATTGAAGCTATAGTAGCCAAGAGAACTGCTGGCGTATGGTAAGGCTGAGTATGTCTGAGAGGAAGTTGTTGTCTGCGTAAAAGGCGAGGCGGGTAAATTCGTTCTGCCGGATCCGATGAAGGCACGCAGCGCGTTATAATCAGAGATCGCAATGACTCCATCGTTATTTACGTCAAAGGCTGAAATATAATTCTTATCGCCGCTCGTAAGCCCTATCCTTTCGGCGGTTCCCGCCATTATCTTTGTGAAGGCTGCGTTGAATTGTGAATCGGATAGGGTGCTCAGTCGACTCACCATACTCGCATCCGTTATGCTTATTGCTCCACTCCCATTAAGATCGAGATTTGCATCATAGCCAGGGGACTGACCAGCGATCGCGCCGATATGCACTCCAACCGCCTTGGTAAGATTTATTATAACCTGCTTTTTTTGGTCCGCGTTTAGAATGATCGTTCCGGCCGAAGAGGTCTGTGTGTTTTTACTTTTGCTGCTCTGCTTCTGCTTTAGTTGCGGCTTAGGCTTCTCAACAGCCTGTGTCTGTACCTTCTGCGATACCTCTCTCTGAGTAGCTTCTGTCTTGTTGTCAGCCTTATCCTTATTGGCTAAGTACTTATCTGTTAACGACCTCGCCTGCTGAATATCCTTATTCATATATCCAGGAGGGGAGTATACAGAGTCATTGGCTGAGAGGTGGTTATCGTCATTTGAGCTTGAGTAGGATAGGGAGACACCTGTAAATGACACTAGCGCCATTATGAGTAATGCTAAGGATGTGAATTTTAGAGTTTTCATCTCGCTCGCTCCTTATTTCTTATCCGAGCTCTTTAACACATCATTGATCCTGCTAGTAAAGCTATTAAGCATGCCTTTCATATCACTTTCGAGTTTCTTATTATTGGGGTCTAAGTAGTCTTGCCTGTATTTAGCTTCCTGCTGTAAGAGATACTTCTCTTCGAATGACTTATCTTTCATGTTCCTTATCTTATCCAGTATCTTATCTAACTCTGATGGGGGTAGTTTGGATAGCTCATCTTTACTCATGTTTGGGTTAAGTAAGTTCTTAGCCTGTAACATAGCCATGTTCTTGGCCATGTCTTTTATCATATTCTCATAGTAGGGCTTGGTTGATTGAGCATATTCGAGCATTATCTTGTTTCTTTGGGTATCTAGCTCAGAGAACATGGCCTTTATATTGGATACGTCGCCTTTATTTAATAGATCAGGTACCGCCTGAGCCAAGAGGATATTGGCTACGGCGTTTAATAGGTCATCTTCTGCTTTCTTCAAGTCTGGATTAGTTTTATTAGCAGCGTCTTCCTGTATCTTGGATGTATCGGCTAATAGGGCTTTGACTGCATCTAATATGACCCTCTGGTCTCCTGTGGGGTTCTTTAATATAGAGTCTAGGCGCATGGCGATCTCCATCCTCTCTTTGCCGAGCTCGCCTTGGGGTAATGAAAGCAATGATTGGCTGATAGCAACCGTTGTTATCGGTTTTAGCGCGGATGGATTCTCGGTAGCTGCATTATTGATTAAGCCATTTTTAGCATCTAATAAATTTTTGAATATGGCTGCAAGGGTTGACGGATCTTTATTATTACGCCAATTCGTATTTAAGGAAAAAGTGCCCATGCTATCCATGTAATTATTCAAGATGTTATATGGCAGCAACGTAACCGCAGGGACATTCTTATTGGTATTTAGGGTCAATTGAATAGGTTCTGTCTGGCCATACTGATTATGGGCGGATATCGACTCCGACCTTGTAAACGATACATCAGGATATTGATTGCCAAAAATCCAACTTTTATTTTCACTCAGATAGTCATGGGTCGATACAAATTGTACGATCGGGCCATACCCTACACTATGAAACCATACGGCAAATGCATTACCATAATAATTATTATTACGTGAGGTGATCATCACTCTGCCATGGCCTTCAATTCCAGCATTATTGCCACTAACAAAAAATTCATTATTTTCAAATATCACAGTTGTAACATAACTACTAGTTATAGAGGCATCCCCTAAGTATGCAGCATAGGTCTTTGTATTAAAAATACTCCCCGAGACGGTTAGCGTGCTTCCTCTCGACCCTAAAATACCATAGGCTGTTTCAAATTTAGACGCTTTAATCGATATGTTCTGCGAACCGCTGACAAGGATACCCGCGCCGTATCTATTAATAAAATAATCATATGTAGATCCAATACCGATGCTGATCCCGCTCATAGTAATATTATTTACATTCGTTGCGTTTATAACTCCTGAATCAGTCCCGGACATTGAAAATAACTTTGTGTATTGCTGACCATCCCGGTGCGCGCCATTCTCATCGTAACCCCCATACAAACTTACGCCGCTCTTGAGGTATATCGGCGAATTAATGTAATAGTCTTTGGCTTTTATTAGTATTATATCGCCACTTTTAGCAAAAATTATGGCATCCTGTATCGTGGCTTTACCTACGAAATCGAACCCTGCATAGACATAACGTTGTCCGTCTATTGTCTCGGCAATAACTCTTCCGGTAGCATCCTTTTCCTGAATGCCGGTTCCAATCTTTACGCTGCCTTCGCTGGCTGTAATGGTGGCCTGGGCTTTGGTCGATGTCGTTTTACTGCTCTGTTTTTGCTTAAGTTGCGGTTTCGGCTTCTCAACAGCCTGTGTCTGCACCTTCTGAGATACTTCTCTCTGGGTAGCTTCTGTCTTGTTATCGGCTTTATCCTTATTAGCCAGGTACTTATCGGTTAACGACCTTGCCTGCTGGATATCTTTATTCATGTATCCGGGGGGTGAATATACAGAGTCATTGGCTGAGAGGTGATTATCGTCATTTGAGCTTGAGTAGGATATAGGGGTGCCTGTAAATGACACGAGTGCCATTATGAGTAATGCTAAGGATGTGAATTTTAGAGTTTTCATCTTGCTCGCTCCTTATTTCTTATCCGAGCTCTTTAACACATCATTGATCCTGCCTGTGAAGCTCTTAAGCATGTCTTTCATATCACTCTCAAGTTTCTTATTATTGGGGTCTAAGTAGTCTCGCCTGTATTTAGCTTCCTGCTGTAAGAGATACTTTTCTTCGAATGACTTGTCTTTCATGTTCCTTATCTTATCTAAGATCTTATCTAACTCTGATGGGGGCAGCTTGGATAGCTCATCTTTACTCATGTTAGGGTTAAGTAAGTTCTTAGCCTGTAACATAGCCATGTTTTTTGCTAAGTCTTTAATCATGTTCTCATAGTAGGGCTTGGTAGATTGAGCATATTCGAGCATTATCTTGTTCCTTTGGGTATCTAGCTCAGAGAACATGGCCTTTATATTGGATACGTCACCTTTATTTAATAGATCAGGAACCGCCTGAGCCAAGAGGATATTGGCCACCATCTGAAGGAGGTCGTCCGAAGCCTTCTTTAGCTCAGGGGATTGGTTACCTGAAACATCCTGTGCCTTCCCGGTATCGCCCAGAAGGGCTTTTAGTACATCTATGATGACTTTCTGATCCTCCGAGGGGTTATTTAATATATTAGTAAGCCTCGTTGCCGCTTCCATGTCGGCAGCATTAAAATCTTTCACGGGTATAGCCAGGGCGGATTCTCTAAAAGAGTCTTTTCCTATTCGTTCAGCCAATTGAGGATTCGCTCTGCCTTCCAAGTTCGGAGCCAGCATGCCCCCATCCGTAAGCAGAGCCTTAAAGATGCCGGACAGATCCTTACCTTCTGTAAAGGTATTTGCTTGGGGCATATCGTAGGGTGATTCATTATTTAAAAAATTCACATTAAACGGATTTATATTCGGGTTGTTAATCATGCTTCTGCCCAGCTCTCCCAGGCTTGTGATCGGAGGAGGTGGTTTTAACGCATCCGAGGATTTGAAGTTACCATACAGGTCTATAACCTGGGATCTGTAAGCATAGTTTCCTTCGGGATTCCCGGCCCAAAATACAGCTATGTCGCCGTTAGAGAGAGTGGCAATATCGCTTACAGTCACATAGCCGGAACTGTTTGAAATAGTCTGTGCGGTCGATAAGGCTTCTCCGGTCGAAGAAAATGTCTGCATTTTTAGGGTATAATTAGGATTCCAGACATTGTTGTTCCTGTAGACGCCTTCTTGCCAAAATACTACGATATTTCCATCAGCGAGAGTAGTAATGTTACTTAGTGACGCCCAATCTAGCACTCGACCGCCCGTGAGGGGCTTTGCAAAGGATAACGCATTTCCGGATGAATCGAATACCTGAAGATTTAAGTAACCAGGCATGCCCCAGCTCACAGCGATATTGCCGTTAGCAAGAGTGTTTATATCACCTGTATATACCAAGGTGTTTGCGATAGTCTTCATGTCGGATGCGGCCTTTCCGGATGAATCGAATACCTGGGACTTAAAATAGCCGTCGTTATTTAAGCCTCTTTCATTCCAGAATAATGCGATATTGCCGTTAGAAAGGAACGAAATATTATAGATAGACGCGTCAGTCAATAAAGCAGGTCCGGTAATAGAGTTAGTATCCGATATAGGATTACCGGATGAGTCCAGTATTCGGGATTTTATTGAATAGTTATTATATGCCTCGGATTCCGTCCAAAATACAACAATGTCACCACCGGAAAGGGGCGTGATACGATAGTCACTGCGCATCACTAAACCCGTATTATCGGTAGTTATGGTTTTCGCATCGGACATGGGATTACCGGATGAGTCCAGTATCCTGGTTTTGTAGGAATAGTTACCGTCCAGGTTGCTCTCCTCCCAGGAAGCGATAATATTGCCATTGGCCAGGCCGGTCAGGTTACCAGAATACACATATCCCACCATGTTATCGTCACCTGCTATAGTGCTTATAGAAGATACCGCCTCTCCCGAAGCATAAAATATTTGGGATTTAACAGAGGAGAGGCCGTACTCGTCAGAGTCAGCCCACATTACAGCAGTATCACCATTGGCCAAAGTAGTAATATTTGTCGATAAGGCATAATTTGTAATGGGAGTTGCAGAAGACAGGGCCCTTCCATACGAATCGAGCATTTGATATTTAAGAGAGTTCTCTTCATTATAGAAGACGACCATATTATTATTCGCAAAAGAAGCGATCGTATTTATACTAACATGGTTGGTATGGGCCTGGCCGGAGGCAATAGAGTTGACATCGGACTGAGCTACTCCAGACGAATCGAAGACCTGGGACTTGTAAGTATATTGCCGTAAAAAAGAGTAGGTAGATTCTTCCCAAAATACGGCAACATTACCATTGCTAAGCGCCGCAAGTTGCATCAGGGCCATAGTCGCCGAACTACTACTTGTAATAAGCTTTGGCGTAGCCAGGGTAGCGCTCCCGGACGAATCGAATATCTGGGATTTTATAGAACCGCTTCCTTCCGCCCACGCAGCAAAATATTTTTGTCCCACCTGCTTGATCTCATACTCAGGCGTGGAGTTTAGCTCTGCCACCGCATTCTGCGCATTAATATACGCCTGCACATTGTCACGTATATAAGCGGGTATATCGGCAGAACCGGAATTGGATGCGACTACCAGAGCTGCCGCTGCCTGCGTGTTACTCTTCCCCTTAGAGCTCTGCTTCTGCTTTAGTTGAGGCTTCGGTTTATCTACAGCCTGTGCCTGTACCTTCTGAGACACTTCTCTCTGGGTAGCTTCTGTCTTGTTATCGGCTTTATCCTTGTTAGCCAGGTACTTATCTGTCAATGACCTTGCCTGCTGGATATCTTTATTCATGTATCCTGGGGGTGAGTATACAGAGTCGTTCGCTGAGAGGTGATTATCGTCATTTGAGCTTGAATAGGATATGGGAGTACCTGTAAATGACACGAGTGCCATTATGAGTAATGCTAAGGATGTGAATTTTAGAGTTTTCATCTTGCTCGCTCCTTATTTCTTTTCCGAGCTCTTTAATACATCATTGATCCTGCCCGTGAAGTTCTTCAGCATCCCTTTCATATCACTTTCGAGTTTCTTATTATTGGGGTCTAAGTAGTCTTGCCTATACTTAGCTTCCTGCTGTAAGAGATACTTTTCTTCGAATGACTTGTCCTTCATGTTCCTTATCTTATCTAAGATCTTATCTAACTCTGATGGGGGCAGCTTGGATAGCTCATCTTTACTCATGTTTGGGTTAAGTAAGTTCTTAGCCTGTAACATAGCCATGTTCTTTGCTAAGTCTTTTATCATGTTCTCATAGTAGGGCTTGGTAGATTGAGCATATTCGAGCATTATCTTGTTCCTTTGGGTATCGAGCTCAGAGAAGATGGCCTTTATATTGGATACGTCGCCTTTATTTAATAGATCAGGAACCGCCTGAGCCAAGAGGATATTGGCCACCATCTGAAGGAGGTCGTCCGAAGCCTTCTTGAGCTCAGGCGATTGGTTGCCTGAAACATCCTGTGCCTTCTCCGTATCTACTATAAGGGCTCTAACTACATCTATTATCGTTTTTTGACCCTCTGAGGGATTCTTCAGGATGTTTGCCAATCGCATCGCTATGTCCGCATTCTGAGGCTGTATCTGGCCTTGCGGAATTTGAAGAAGTGCCTGATTGGGCGTTTCGCGTACAAGTCCTGCTCCACTATTACTTAATATCATATCGCCCTTACCATTTAAAAGAGTCCTCATTAAATCAGCGGTCTCTTTTGAGCCAATGACATTATTCTTAGGATGAACGATCTCCGAATAGTAATTAGTGGACGACCGGCTATATGTGCTCTCATTGTCCACTAGTTTATTTGTGCTTAACGAAAGATTTTGGGGTGCAACCTTGAAATTGCCGTCAAGATATGGATTATTCCCCCATGCATCTACAGTCTTATTATTGTACGTATAGTTATCGGAGAAGTTTTTAAAAGAGCTTGACGTATTAAGGATTCCTCCGCCTGTATTGTCATGGATCGTATTTGACAAAAAGTTCGTATTGACGCAGCGATCGAGGTATACGCCCGACCATGCCATGCCCTTAAGCTCGTTGTTTTTTATAGTAGTATTTATAGAAAATGCGTCAGAGATGCCTGCCTGATTAAAATTTTGTATAATATTATTTTCAATCACAAAATTTTTGCCCCAGCCTATCGACATTGCCGAAAAGCCCTGGTACAGGGTCCCGCCCCCCGGTAGTGTAAGGGAACCGGTTGTGCTTTTAAATGTAAGGTTTTTTATAGTGGTGTCGGAGCATTTAACAAAAAGTAAACCGGTCGCCCCTCTATTCTCCACCGTGTTGGGCACGTTTATCACGGTATTTTTGACATCTTCGCCGATTATACTGAAATTACTTTTATATGAGATATAATTTGTAGATGAGTTTGTGCTTATAGTATAATTGCCGGATTTTATAAAGACCACATCACCCTTGCCGTTTCTGGCGGTTTTTATGCCGGTGATTATCGAATTTATGGCATACTTGCTCGTATCGTTGCTTACATATATGTGTCGTGTCTGTACGCCGTTATACAGGCATGTCTCGGCAATTATCTTGCCCTGCGCGTTCTTTTCAGTAGCTACAACAACTCCGTCTGGTTTATAGGTTATATCCTGCGCACCAGACGTTACATTTGCTAGTTTGGTAGCAACCTGAACCTTACTCAGCGTATCTTTTGAGCTCTGCTTCTGCTTTAGTTGAGGCTTCGGTTTATCTACAGCTTGCACCTGTACCTTCTGTGATACTTCTCGCTGGGTAGCTTCTGTCTTGTTATCGGCTTTATCCTTATTAGCCAGATACTTATCTGTTAATGACCTTGCCTGCTGGATCTCTTTATTCATATATCCAGGGGGTGAGTAGATAGAGTCATTGGCTGAAAGGTGATTATCGTCATTTGAGCTTGAATAGGATATAGAAGTACCTGTAAATAGCGATACGGCTATTATGAGTAATGCTAAGGATGTGAATTTTAGAGTTTTCATCTTGCTCGCTCCTTATTTCTTCTCCGAGCTCTTTAATACATCATTGATCCTGCCTGTGAAGTTCTTAAGCATGCCTTTCATATCACTTTCAAGTTTCTTATTATTGGGGTCTAAGTAGTCTTGCCTATACTTAGCTTCCTGCTGTAAGAGGTACTTCTCTTCGAAGGACTTGTCCTTCATGTTCCTTATCTTATCTAAGATCTTATCTAGTTCTGATGGGGGCAGCTTGGATAGCTCATCTTTACTCATGTTTGGGTTAAGTAAGTTCTTAGACTGTAACATAGCCATGTTCTTGGCCATGTCTTTAATCATATTCTCATAGTAGGGCTTGGTAGATTGAGCATATTCGAGCATTATCTTGTTCCTTTGGGTATCTAGCTCAGAGAACATGGCCTTTATATTGGATACGTCGCCTTTATTTAATAGATCAGGAACCGCCTGAGCCAAGAGGATATTGGCCACGGCTTGCAACAGATCGTTTTGGGCTTTTTCCATTTCTTCAGATTTCGCCTTATTCGCGCCTTCTTCCATTACCTTCTCCGTCTGTCCCAGCAGAGCCTTTATCGCGTCTATTATTGCCTTCTGGTCATCCGTTGGATTCCTTAAAATGTTAGCCAGTTTTAGGGCTACGTCCATCTCCTGGACACTCATGCCTTCCTTGTTTATCGCGGGAACAGCTAAGGCGTTATGTTTCAGCGAATCCCCTGCTTCTCTTTGCCCTTCCGCTAATGCAAGCGCTGACGAATCATTTATTGAGTTCTTTAGAAGAGACTTGAACGCGACGCTCAATTTGTCGGTATTTGATTTGCTGAAATTAGAGTTTGATGTATAAACGCTACTGCCTGCGGCCAGAGTGTCGTAATTCAGCGCGGTGGTACTGTATGGCGACGTTACTTTAGTATCTGATGAGGAAGTCAATTGCTGAAAAGGCGAAGCAGGCAGGTTAGCCCTGCCGGATCCGATAGCTGTGCGCATTGCGTTATAATCGGAGGTTGTGATAGCTCCATCGTTATTTAAGTCGAAAGCTGAAATGTACTTACTATCGCCGCTGGTAAGTCCTATCCTATCTTTAGTTCCTGCCATTATCTTTGTGAAGACGGTGCTAAATTGTGAATCGGATAAAGTAGTTACTCTAGATACATACGTTGCGTCTATTATTGACAAGGATCCACTCCCATTTATATCAAGATTTGCATCGTAACGAGGGGACTGACCAATGACTGCACCTATTCGCGTCTGAATCAGTTTTGCAAGATTTGCTATAACCTGCTTTTTTTGATCCGCGGTGAGAGTGATCGTTCCGGCCGGAGAGGTCTGTGCATTTTTACTGCTCTGCTTCTGCTTTAGTACAGGCTTCGGCTTCTCAACAGCCTGTGTCTGTACCTTCTGAGATACTTCTCTCTGGGTAGCTTCTGTCTTGTTGTCGGCTTTATCCTTATTAGCCAGATACTTATCTGTTAATGACCTTGCCTGCTGGATCTCTTTATTCATATATCCAGGGGGTGAGTAGATAGAGTCATTGGCTGAAAGGTGATTATCGTCATTTGAGCTTGAATAGGATATAGAAGTACCTGTAAATAGCGATACGGCTATTATGAGTAATGCTAAGGATGTGAATTTTAGAGTTTTCATCTTGCTCGCTCCTTATTTCTTCTCCGAGCTCTTTAATACATCATTGATCCTGCCTGTGAAGTTCTTAAGCATGCCTTTCA
>Ga0082335_1009500_pt1 | contig 10432 bp, 12 predicted proteins | sample Subgrocontami58m_FD_72375 | JGI IMG/M metagenome (GOLD analysis project Ga0082335, IMG submission 72375) | Subsurface groundwater microbial communities from S. Glens Falls, New York, USA - GMW37 contaminated, 5.8 m (SPADES assembly) (version 2) ... | reverse complement strand
CGCAGCGGGGCGGCGCCCCGGCCCCGGGGGTGGCCGCCGTCGAGCCGGTACGAGGCGGTCCTGGAACCTGGGCGGTCCTACCTGGCCTTCGCCGGTCCGGATGGGGTTCTCAGATTCGAGGACGGATTTGCCCGGCGCCTCGTCCAACTGAGCGAGGCGGCGGCCCTGGGCGGGGACGCCACGCTCGGTGGGGTCGGGCGGGCAGAACGGAAGATCCTGCGGAAGTGGTTCCCTGCATTGAAACCAAAGGCGACGGCGAGAGACTACCTGCAGGTGATCGGGAAGCTGGGCGGGTTCGACTCGCTCGAACGGGTGGGCGATCCCACTTGGGCCGATCTCTGGATCGGCTACCTGAAGCTGTGCGACGGAATATTCGTGATGTTGCTTGGGCAGGAACAGCGATCGGCTCGTGTGGGCTGGCGCGCGAAGCCGGAGGACGAGTAACCGCCTGGATGCCGGGCAAGAAGTGAGTCTGCGGCGCGAAGCGCGCTTCGCCGGTGTTGTCCATGGACGATGTTCGCTGACATGTGGAGGTGATCATGGTGCATCCTGAAGCCAAGCCGGCGACTCCGATCGCCAGGGAAATTCCGACGCCCGCGAGGGGAAACGGCACCCATGCGCATGCTGCGCCCTCGCCGGGAGGGGTGGTGCGTCCCTTCGACATGCCCGCAGAGATGGGGCAGGCCGCGCCCGGCATGCGGCGCGTGATTCGGCCGTTCGACCCGCCTCCCGTCGAGGAGGCCCCGGCGGCTCCGAGCGGTGTGGGCGCGCTGGATCGCGTGAAGAGCCTCGGGCGCCGCCAGGAGGGGCTGATGATGCTGTACGAAGAGGCGCTGCGATACTCGAAGAATTACCGAAGGCGGCACAGGGAGGATGATCCGGCGATCGCGCGAGAGCTGACCAAGCTGGAGCAGGCGATCCGCAGGTGGGGGACGGAGATCTGCGAGTTGCTCTGAAGGGTGAACAATGTGAGCGCGCTCGTTGAGCTGAGGGCTGGCGGGCACCATTCGCCGGGTGATTGACTATTGACTCGGTTGTTGGGTTGGTTGACCTCGTCGATCGCGATCGATCGATCGATCGAAAGAGGACTTGATCCCTATACACTAGGAGGCTACAATGGGTCCGATCTTCTTGCCTGGGAGCCCGACTCCGACGGGCGCGAAGGACTTCCGCATGGGCCTTTTCGATACGATCCAGATCGGACCAGCGTCAGGCGGCCCGGGGGGCAGTATGTCTCCTGCCCCCGGCCAGCCGCCGTTCGGTACCCCGCCGAGTGTTCCACCCGTGAATGTGTTTGCTCCGATTCAGGGAGGGGGCGGATCCGCAGGTGGCGGGTTCGGAGGGGGTAGCGCGGTTGCCGCGATGGGCCCCATGCTGACGGGTGGACCCGCGCTGCGCGGAGATGTTACAAGGGTCGGCACTGGGTTGGTCGATGGTGTCATTGGGGGCGTCTCGGTCAGCAGCGTCGTGCCAGTTTCAGTGGTTGAGGCCGCACGCGTCGTTCAAGGAGATATGACGAGTGTGACGGGTGGCGCCAAGCCGGGTCAGGTTGGACTTCGACCCAGGACAATGGCGACTCAGACTTCGGTCGTCGCGCAAGAATCTCGCGCGGTGTACGGTGACGTGACCCGTGCACTAGGTGGATTCGACCCGCTACTAGTCGGTGGCGCCCTCGCTTCCGGGCCTGCTACGAGTTTACCTCCAGCAGTCCCACTCGGGATGACGGTGATTGTGCCCCCTTGGGTAAAATGGGGGGGGAGAGCCACGGGAGTGGGTGTTCTCCTCTGGGGGGCCTACGAAGCGTACGACTACTGGCGGTCAGGCCCCGTCTCTAGTGGGAAGATCAGTATCTACTATAACCGTCGATGCAGGCCACGTGTACAAATCGAGAAAGTTCGCAGCTACATCGAGCGGGTCACCGGAGTTCCTACCTACGTATCGCCTGTGGATGGCGAGCCAGAGGACCTGGGTTTTGATCGGGAGAATCATACCGCAGCGATCTACCTGGACTGTGAGCCATCGAGGCAAGCTGGAGCCGTTGCCGGCGGGCACGGGCTACGGGGGACTTATCCATATGCCACTGTGGAGGTTCCGCAGGGCGCAGAGAACCTCGAACTTGAGGGCAAGATCACCAAGGAACAAGTTCAGACCCTCGTAAACAATACAGCTATACATGAAGTTCTTCATGCGCTGACTACCGGCTACGTCGATGAGCATGTGGAAGACACGGTCATGGAGCGTGCGCAAGGAGGAGAGACTCTCCGAGAGGATCCTGTTATCGACCTTCGCACCGTCCAGGCGGTCCGCGACGCTCTGAACGTCCGGTTGTAGGATGGGGGCGGTCCAGGATTTCAGGATGTCCGCCTGTTACGTGATAGTCTGGTGGGCCTTCAACAACGAGTCAGTGGTGCGCCACGCCGTCCTAGGCTGGAGAGTGTGCTCGGACTATAGGCGAGCGCGGCGCCATGCAGCCGAGGCGGCCATTTTCAGTCTCGCCGCAGCCGCCTCTGACCCACGAACGGGAGCATTCCACCAAATTGGCACGAATTGTTATCCGCAATCGAGTCGCAACCCGTTTGGAGCATATCGCTTGAGATTTCGCGGTATGCACAAGGTCTGGCTGTCCGGCCCTTTGGTGTGCCGACAATCCCCTGATTTTCCACCCCGGACTGGAGATCCGGGACGTCGCCGTGCATGCGCAGAATGTCACCCAGTCCGCGAATCGGCCTGGGAATTGGCTTCCCAGCCCAACGCCCTGCCTGCGGCTGTCCGACGGGTCCGCCGACCGGGGTGGATGGAGTCCATTTCGGGCCCGGAAGCGCCATCTTTGGTGGAATGCGCCTCCCACGAACCCCATCGATGCGGCGATCCGACCGGGATTCGATGATCAACTCAGCGTCCACGCCCGTGCTACGACCAGGATTGGCAGAATTGCTGATCCTTGTGCTAGCGGGATCGGCCCTATTGTGCGCTGAGGTGAAGTTCTTGGGATTGTCCCACGATCTCGGGTTCGCACTGACATCAGGCGTTGGGATAGCGTCCTATGTACCGGTGGGAATTATTTCCGTCTGGAGCTGGAGCACATGTAATCGCCTTCGTGTCCATGAAGTCAGGTGGCGCATAGTCGTAATGGCGGCTGGGTTCGCTGCTATCCCTGGTGTATGCGCTCTCCTATACTCGGGATTCTGGATGATCGGGCTGGTACTCTACGCGATTGATCGCAACGTGCGCTTTCTATCGCTTCCCATCTGGCCACTATTCGGAAGTGTGTTCGTAATGCCAGTGGTAATGTTGGAGCGAAGACTGCGGAAGCTTCGCTCACTTCCGTCCTCGCCGACCAAGGTCTCGTGAACAGATAACATGAACCTCTTCGCGAAATCGTCGTGAGGGTGTCCCATCCTCTGTTGAGGAAGCCGATGGCGGCCTCCCCTTCTACCCCGTTGCGGCGCTGACGCGCGACATGTTCTACAACAACCTCGCCCTGGCCGCGGGCGTGACGCTCTACCCGAACGGGTTCCAGCTCTACGTGCGCAAGCAGCTCGCCATCTCCGCCGGCGCCGCGATCCAAGTCGGCGGCGGCGCGGGCGGCGCCGGCAGCGGAGCCGCCGGGGGCGCGGCCGGTACCGCGGGCGGAGCGACCTCGAGCCGCCCCTTCCTCGCCCAAGCCGGCGCAGGAGGAGCGGGCGGCACCTCGGGCGGCAGCGGCACCACCACCGGCGCGACCGCGGCCGGCGGCGTCGGCGAGCCCCGCCTGGTCCGCGCCGGCCCGCTGACGGCGTGCGCCGGCTGCGGCGGAGGCGGCGGGGCCTATCTCGGCTCGAGCAGCGGCGCCACGAACGCCGCGGCGGGTCAATCCTCGCTCGCCGCCGACGGCGGCGCGGGCGGCGCGGCGGTTCTCGGAGCCGGCTCCAGCAGCCTCGGCGGCGGCGGAGGCGGAGGGGGCGGCGGGGTCATCATGATCTTCGCGCGGATCCTCGGCAACGAGGGTGCGATCCGGGCCGACGGCGGCGCCGGCGGCAACGGCCAGACCAGCGGCGCCCACAAGTCGGGCAACGGCGGGGGCGGTGCCGGCGGCGCGCTGATCGCCTACTATACGTTCACTAGCGGAATCGGCGCGGGCACCCTCTCGGCTTCGGCCGGAGCCGCCGGCACGGGCGGCAACGGCGGCGCCGCGGGCTCGGCGGGCCGGACGCAAACGGTGCAGGTCCCGCTGTAGCCCAGGGGACACCGGACCCCCAGACGCGGGTGAACGCGAACGAAGCGGGGAACGTCGGAAAGGACGGATTCGGAATCCACTCGAGCAGGAGGAAGTCGACCATGGGGTGCAACCAGGACTGCGGCGTCGGCGAAACCGCACTCGACCTGCCGATCTTCGCTGCGCAGCCGTTGGGTATCCCGCTCCCGGGTCTCGGTACCGGCGTACTCGGCGACGTCACGGTCTTGTTTGCAGCCGGCGGCTCCGCGGGCGACGCCGATTGCGGCTGCGGCTGTGCGGGCAGCGGCGCGTGCGATGGCCAGGCGGAAGAATCACCGGCCGAGGCTTTCGCCGCGAGCCCCGAGGACGAAGTGAGCGGGGACGATCCTGCCGACGTCGGTGCGCTCGATGATGGGTTCGCGGCGCCGGGGTTTGCCGGCGAAGACGCCGCGGATGCGGGAGAACCGCTCGATTCCGGGACGGGCGAGACATCCTCCTTGGCGGCCGCGGCCGCTGCGCTGCCCTCGAGCGTCTGGGCGGCGTTGCGGGACCAACTGCTCGCCGACCTGGTGCGGCTCTGGGGCGAGCCCTCGAAGCACTGCGGCGAGGTGGTCGGGATCGGCGGAACGTTCGAGGAGGACTTCTACGGGGACGGCAGCGATGGCGACGTCGTTACCAACGCCAACTGGGAGATCACCCGGGACACGTACTACAACAATCTGACGGTGAGCAACGGATTCTGGTTCAGGACGCACGGCTTTCGCCTCTTCGTCAAGGGGAAGTTGACCATCGAGTCGACCGGCTTGCTGCATTGCAACGGCGGAGATGGGGGTCTTGCCATGGTGACCGACTCCGGGCTTCCGGGGGCGGCCGGCCCGGACTATCCCTCCTACGGCTATGCGCGCGGCGGCACCGCTGCGAGTGGGTACGGCGGAACGGGCGGTAACTCTGTTGCGGGCACCGTGACCGGCACGGCCGCGGCGGGCGGCACGGGCGAAGCGCGGGTCAAGAGCTTCGGCCCGACCGTGCTGCGGGGCGGCTGCGGCGGTGGAGGCGGCGCGTACTGTGGGGCCGCGGGAGGGACCGAAGCGACTGCGGGCTACTCCGCGCTGGGCGCGGACGGCGGGGCCGGCGGCGCGGCCACCAGCGACGGCAGTTCCGTGAACCTGTACGGCGGCGGCGGGGGCGGCGGGGCCGGAGTGCTGTTCGTGTATGCGCGCGAGATCGACAATGCGGGCGCGATGCGCGCGAACGGCGGCGCCGGCGCCGGCGGCCAGGTCAGCGGGGCGAACAAGGCCGGCGCGGGCGGCGGAGGCGGAGGCGGCGCGGTGGTGGTGTACTACACGACCTCGAGCGGCTCAGGCCTCGGCACCACCAGCGCGGCGGCCGGCGCCACCGGAGGGACCGGTGGCGCGGGTGGCGCCGGCGGCACGGGAGTGGTGTTGACGTACCAGGTGAAGGTGTGATCGAGCGCGCATCGTCTGCCCGGCTGGTCGGGCGGTTCGGGTGCGGGCTGTGGAAGGTGGTGCAGGAGGCGACGATGATGAGCACGCGCGTGGTTGTGGGAGCGGACTGGAACGACGACCGGGGTGAAGAGCAGTGGGCGCGGCGTTTGTGGGAGGGATCCAGTGCGAATGAGCACTCGGACCGCGACGATCCCGAGGACTACACGGAGGAGTTGCGCTGGTGGGCCCTGCTCCGCGAGAGTCGGGTTCGGCGGGCACGTACTTACCGAGGCTGACACGAGGTCGCGGGTCTTCGTGACGCCCGCGAGATCCTGAGCGGGGACGGATTCGTCCGCGCGGGTGGGCCACCGCGGGCGGGCGAAGAATCGGCCCGGGATCGGGAATGGAAGCGAAGGAGGCGAACATGACTCGATGCGAAATCCCTGACGAATCCCCGGTGGCCAGGCCGGCGCCGAGCGGCGGTGCTGGGTCGCCCGAGCGGGCGAAGCCGTCGATTCCTGTCGCGGGATTGATCCCCGCCGACATCCTGGGGGCCGTGGAAGAGGCCTTCGGGTCGGAGGAAGGGGATTTCCTGGAGTGGCTTTGGCCGTTGAGCCCATTGATGTACGCGGGCGCGGGTCGCGTGCCTGTGGTCGTATGACGTGCGCGGTCGGAGTGGTTTGCGCGTGACATCGGCGACGGGGCGGATGGTCGAACGGTTTCGGAAGAGGATGGCAGCGATGATCAACAGCGAATGGCACCAGGACGCGCTGCAAGGTCGCAGGGCGCGGCGTCCGCTGGGGACGATCTCCGGCAGCGAAAGCCCGGTGCGCGACAGGGCAGCGACCCAGGCCCGCGGGTGGCCGCCGTCGAGCCAGGACGAGGCTCTGCTGGAACCTGGGCGGTCCTGCCTGGCCTTCGCCGGTCCGGAGGGGGTTCTCAGATTCGAGGACGGAGTTGCCAGGCGCCTCGTCCAACTGCGCGAGGCGGCGGCCCTGGGCGGGGACGCCACGCTCGGCGGGCTCGGGCGGTCAGAGCGGAAGATCCTGAGGAAGTGGTTCCCTGCATTGAAACCAAAGGCGACGGCGAGAGACTACCTGCAGGTAATCGGAAAGCTGGGCGGGTTCGACCCGCTCGAACGGGTGGGCGATCCCACTTGGGCCGATCTCTGGATCGGCTACCTGAAGCTGTGCGACGGAGTGTTCATGATGTTGCTCGGGCAGGAACAGCGATCGGCTCGTGTGAGCCGGCGCGCGCGGCCGGAGAACGAGTAGCCGCCTGGATGCCGGGCACGGAGTGAATCTGCGGGGCGAGGCGCGCTTCGCCGGTGTTGTCCATTGACGATTCTCCCGCTGAAATGTGGAGGTGATCATGGTGTATCCTGAAGCCAAGCCGGCGATTCCGGTCCCCAGGGAAGTTCCGACGCCCGCGGGGGGAAACGGCACCCATGTGCATGCCGCGCCCTCGCCGGGAGGGGTGGTGCGTCCCTTCGATCTGCCGGCAGAGCTGGGGCAGGCCGCGCCCGGCATGCGGCGCGTGATTCGGCCCTTCGATCCAGCTCCCGTCGAGGAAGCGCCGGCAGCTCCGAGCGGTGTGGGTGCGCTGGATCGCGTGAAGAGCCTCGGGCGCCGCCAGGAAGGGCTGATGATGCTGTACGAAGAGGCGCTGCGATACTCGAAGAACTACCGGAGGCGGCACCGGGAGGATGACCCGGCCATCGGGCGGGAGTTGACGAAGCTGGAGCAGGCGATTCGTCGGTGGGGGACGGAGATCTGCGAGTTGCTTTGATTTGATTGAGTCATTCGGTGTCGAAAGCAGATTGACTCGCTGTTCAGGTGCTCGCGTCACGAGGCTTGTGGCTACTCCTCGGAACTGCTATACATAAGGAGATACTACAATGGGACCCATCTTCCTGCCAGGCAGCCCCGCTCCGGCGGGTTCGCGGGACTTCCGTATGGGGCTCTTCAATACCATCCAAATCGGACCAGCAGCCGGCGGCCCTGGCGATCCGCCCAAGACCGGGGGGGGAAGCGGTCCTCCGGGGGCCGCGCCGCCCGCGGATCCTGGGGCCCAGATTGCCTTCCTGAATACGGGAGCGTCGATTGGAGCTCCGCGCGGAGCAAGCCTTGAAGTTTCGCAAGCAGGCCTCGGATTGGGTGCTTTGCGAGGCGATGTGACGAGAGTCGTCGTCTCAGGCGGAAGAGCGACATCGACGCCGGGCGGCACAGGCATCGTTCGCGGGAACGCAACGTCCGCTCTGGGCATCGGTGCTAGAGGTGATGTGACACGGACGGTGATTGCAGACGTGACGCGGGTAGTTTCGCACACCTCCCCTGGCCTGAATGGGACCACCTTAGGGGACGTCACTCGAGTGTCTACGATTATTGGCAGGAAGGGGCCGATTGGCGGCGCGCAAGGCATCGCTGATACGGACCCGAGGTGGACCCAGCTTGCTCCGGCGGTCGGAGACCCCGGCCAGGGCTTCGTTCGCGGGGATGTCACCTTCGCGGTGAGCAGGGCAACCAACCAGACGTTCCATATTTCTCCAACAAGCGTGGGTCAGTTCCACCCTACAATCGCAAACCAGCTCCTTGAGCAGTCCCCCGATATCGAGCACGCGGGAATTGCAGTGTGCCTACCAAAGGGCATTACTGTCGTCTCAGGAGATGGAGGAACGCTGATCGATGACAAAGATCCGTGTTATGACTGGTTTCGAACTGTGCTCGAGGGCATTTTGGACAGCGATAGGCACACAGTACTCGAGGCACTTGGGAAACAACTTCGTGACCATGGCGTGTATGACACCGGAACCGCGCCACTCTTTGTCCTTGAGCTACACATGAGCGGTCGCAGCATCCTTGCAGAGTACGACGCGGACAAGAAGCTGGGGCTGGTTGCGGAGGACCTCACGAAAGGGACATCGGACAAGGCAGTCGCTGCATTGAAAAAGCATCGCGCAAACATTGATCACTACTTCAAGAACAAGCCGGGCGCGGATCTTCGAGAGGCCGCCGTGACGCGGGAAGTGTTTCCGCACGGGTTCACCTATCCAGTCAGAGATCCCATGACTGGTCAGGTGGGAGTCAAGGTGAAAATCAACGCATTTGCGATGAGGATTCTCGGGGCCGACCAAGCGAAACAAGCGGGGCAGGAACGAAGCACCACTACCCACATCGCGTTGGAGCTGCTCCACACTGTGAACCACGAGCTGCTTCATGCGAAGCTGTGGACGATTGCTGCTGCAGGCCTCCCCCTTCCCTTTCCCAACGACCACGACGATCCAGACTTCAAGCAGGAACGAGATCACCTCAACCGTGAGTCTCTGAAAGACCTCGCGCATCCAGCAATGCCGGACCCATGCAAGGGCGTAGAGTTTCGTTGAAACGCGTTGGCGATAGACACAATCCAGCGGCTCACAATCCGCGGAGACCGAGAGTCTCTCTGCGCGTTGTCCTGTTGCTTATCATTGGCATCGCGGGTTCGTTGTGGTACTTCGCTCAGGCACACCGAGTCGAGGTAAAGTATGCATGTCTCCTGTGCGGGAGAATGCGAGTGTGCACGTACGACGGAATTGGGATCTGGAAAGTAACCGGAACTCCAGCCGTGGCCGTGCGAGACACCTACTTGAGTTCGGCGCTGGAATTAGCAGAAGTGGCTCATTGCACGACGCACCGGTGGCGGTTGTGTGGTGTACACGCCCGTTCTGATGTACCGCGTGCCGTATGGTCAGGGGTCAACCTCTTGGAGCAAGCTGATGTAGACCTTAACCAACTAGAAGAATTGGTCACGACGTGGGATGCTGGTTGCAGGGAGTACTGCGCATTCGTGTCTAGTCGTCGTGGAGGCGCCGTACTACGCGAATTCTTGCCGAGACTTCTGGATCGCTCTGTGCCCGCATGTCCTTACGAAATGGCTCGAGCGAGCCAAGAGGACGCAGCTTGGCGTGCATGGCCAGAGTTCTTTGCCTTGTCCCGAGAGTACCTTCACGGTGGTCCACTAGCGTCGGAGAATCGGTTTTGGAAAGCGTTCATGAGGTAGCAGCATCAATCGATTCCCGCAGCCGAAGTCCACGCGCCCGTCGCGCGGGCGTCGCTTCTCACCCGCCGAGCGTGCTGGGATGCTCGCACTCGCTGTGTAAGCGTCCGCTCTGACCATGTTTACCGGCCGCCCGTTTTCGAGGATCCTCTCCTTGACCCGATGATGGGTCCAAAGGGAGGCCTCGATGCGTTCAGAACAAGTCGCGAAGGTAGCGAGCCGGCGGTACTGGAGGGAGGGAGATGCGCGGGTCATCATCGAAGCCTGGCGGCACGCGGGCGGGCCGCTGTCGCGGCTCGCTGAGCGCCACGGATTCGACCCCCAGCGGCTCGCTCGGTGGGCTGCGAGGCTGAAGAAGGCGGAGCCAGGCCCGCTGCGCTTCCATCCCGTGCGACTCACGCGCATGGACGGGCGGGGCATGGGCGCTGCGGAACGCCGGGGCGCGCTGTGAACGCCGCGGCGCACGTCCTCCTCCTCCGCATCTTCATCTTCGGGCGCCCGGGACGCTCTACCCGAACGGGTTCCAGGCCTCCGTGCGCAAGCACCTCACTCTTCGCCAATGCCGCGATCCAAACCGGCGGCGGCGCGGGCGGCGCCTCGGCCGACGATCTCCGGCACCACCACGATCACGCGCGACATGTTCTACCGCAACCTCACGATCCAGAACGGCGGCAGCCTGAAGACCGGCGGATTCCGCGTCTACGTCCTGAAGAAGCTCACGATCGACTCGGGGGGCCGTCTGGGCGCCGGCGGCGCC
>Ga0082335_1009498_pt1 | contig 10433 bp, 8 predicted proteins | sample Subgrocontami58m_FD_72375 | JGI IMG/M metagenome (GOLD analysis project Ga0082335, IMG submission 72375) | Subsurface groundwater microbial communities from S. Glens Falls, New York, USA - GMW37 contaminated, 5.8 m (SPADES assembly) (version 2) ... | reverse complement strand
TCACCAACTTCTGAATAACGTCCAGTAACAAATATTACATGTATATTCTTTGAAATGAGATAATCATAAAATCGTTTTGTGTCTTTAATAACAGGAGCGATTCCTTTTTGCTGCCATTCATTCCAAAGTTTATAAACGTATCCGAATCCGATTTCCTTTGTGTATTCATAATTAGAAAGTGCTGTTTCGTCAATATCAAAAACAACTGCGGGTTTGCCGGTAAGTTTTATTCCATCCATTTGATCAATAGCATCATCAATTATTTTTGCACACTCGCGGTCGAACTCGCCTGATTCATAATATGCTTGAACTGCATTCTTTGCCGCACCAAGATTCATCACTTTAAGTGTTGAATCTGTTGAAGTACAGCTTACAAGAATAAATGCCGTAAATACTACAGATATAAATATTAATTTTCTCATGAGATCACTTTAAACTATTTACTACAAACTACCTACTATAAAATATATTTACTCAAATCTCTGTTCTTAACGATCTTATCAAGCTTTTCATTTACCATTTCACCGGTGATTTCAACTTTTCCTTCGGGCATTTTATCCGGAACTTCAAAAAGAATATCCTCGAGCAAAGTTGTAAGAATTGTGTGCAGTCTTCGGGCGCCGATGTTTTCTACCTGATCGTTTACAACAGCGGCAGTGCGTGCCACTTCCTTAATAGCATCTTCCTTGAATGAAATATCAACACCTTCTGTTTGAAGCAACGCAGAATATTGTTTGAGCAATGCATTCTTGGGGAGAGTAAGAATTTTTACAAAGTCATCTTCGCTTAAACTTTTCAATTCAACCCGGATAGGGAAACGTCCTTGAAGTTCAGGAATCAAATCGCTCGGTTTTGAGACATGGAACGCTCCTGAAGCAATAAATAAAATATGATCGGTTTTTACCGGGCCATATTTTGTGTTAACGGTAGAACCTTCTACAATCGGAAGAAGATCGCGCTGTACGCCTTCACGGGAGACATCCGGCCCTTGCTGGCTTTTCGCCCCTGCAATTTTATCTATCTCATCTATAAAAACAATTCCGGCTTCCTGCACTCGTTGAATTGCTTCGCGTTGAACAACTTCCATGTCAATCAATTTTTCAGCTTCTTCCTGCGCAATTAATTTTCTTGCTTCACGGATGGGAGTTTTGCGTTTCTTCTTTTTCTTCGGAACCATACTGCTCATCATCTCTTGCAAATTCATTGTCATATCATCCATCCCCAATGGACCGAGCACTTGCATTCCAAAAGCGGGTGCCGTTGTGTCAAATTCAATTAGTTTATCATCCATTTCACTATTGCGAAGTTTCTCTCGCATCCATTCGCGTGTTTTTTCATTACGCAGTTCTTCGCCCTCACCGTTCTCATCTTCTACTACAGAAGATTTTTTTTGCGGAGGAATTAGCTGGTCTAATATTCTTTCTTCCGCCATTCGTTCTGCTTTTTCCTGTACTTCGGTTGTTTTTTCGGAACGAACCATGCTAACCGAGAGATCCGCTAGATCACGAATCATCGATTCTACATCTCGACCGACGTAACCAACTTCCGTGTATTTAGAAGCTTCAACTTTAATGAACGGCGCACCGGAGAGTTTTGCAAGACGACGCGCAATTTCTGTTTTACCAACGCCGGTTGGTCCTATCAGTATAATATTATTCGGCATAATTTCTTCGCGCATACTTTCATCAACTTGCCGGCGTCTCCATCTGTTCCGCAACGCAATTGCAACAGCGCGTTTTGCATCGTCCTGTCCGATGATATATTTGTCCAACTCTTTTACAATTTGTGTAGGTGTAAGATCTTTTGTGATATTGTTCTTCATTACCCGTTTCCTCATTTGTCAATAACTTCAACCGTAATTTTTTCGTTTGTGTAGATACAGATGTCTGCGGCTACTTTTAATGATTCTTCTACAATTTCTTTAGCGGAAAGGTTACCATATTTTTTCAGCATCTTTGCTGCAGCAAGGGCATACATTCCGCCGCTTCCAATCGCGACTATATTGTCTTCAGGCTCAATTACATCTCCTGTACCGGAAACAATGAATGCTTTATCTTCCGAAACGATTGCCAGCATTGCCTCAAGCCGGCGTAAATATTTATCCGTGCGCCAATCTTTAGCAAGTTCTACAACAGAGCGACTTAGATTACCGCTGTACTGTTCAAGCTTTTCTTCAAATCTTGCTAGGAGTGTGAACGCATCTGCAGTAGATCCTGCAAATCCGCAAATAACTTTCCCGTCAAGAAGCTTTCGGATCTTCATCGAGTTGTGCTTCATTACGGTGTTGCCGAGAGTAACTTGTCCGTCTCCGCCAAGCGCGGCTTGCCCGTCTTTAATTATTCCTAAAATTGTTGTTGATCGAATTTTCATTTTATACTCTCCTAAAAATTAAGTTAGAAGTACAAAGTTAGAAGTATGAAGATTTTTAATTGTTTTACCCTTCGTACTTCGAACTTGATACTTTCCAAGGAAATAATCTCGGCACTCTCTTCTGATATTTCCTGTATTCATCACCAAATTTATTAACTAATTTTCGTTCTTCGTAAATAGAACCGATATAAAAATAAACAACCATGCAAATGAACATTACAAAGTAAAACAAACTCATAGTCGGACGAAATCCTAAAAACAAAATTGAGAACAAGTAAATCGGGTGACGTACAAATTTAAAAGCACCTTCGATCCTTAAAGTTTGTCTTTCATCTAAATCTTCAACTTTGTATTCACCACGCAAATAACGCTCTATCTGAGCCGTTCCGAGAAATTCTTTTAAGACGATCGGCCGTGTTGCCCAGACTAATCCAATAAGCGAAAGAACTTGGAGTGCAAATGTAATAATATCGAAAGGAAACTGTAAATCGTAAACAATTACATTAGGTTTAGGTGCCGCCGCATAGAAAACAATAAAGAATAACAAAAAAGATAAATTATAAAACAACCTGTAGAAAGCTATCTTCGCGCCAAGTTTTTCCGCAAGAGCAATTTTAGTTTTATTCGATGCAAGCAGCGTGTGTGAAAAAGCAAATAGTGTGAAGAGTAAAATGATAATAAAAACATCAATAGCAATCATAATTCCCTTCGCAAACGCGCGACTGGTATTTTGAGCGCCTCGCGGTATTTAGCAATCGTTCGGCGAGCTACGTGTATTCCTTTTTCCTGAAGTATGCTTGCAATTCTATCGTCACTATAAGGATTGTCTTTCGATTCGTTACCGCAAATTTCTTTTATAAGTTCTTTAATATGTTTGTTCGAAATATCATCGCCGCTATCGGTAGAAAGTCCTTCGCTGAAAAAATATTTCAGTTCATGAATACCCTGGGGACTCTGAACAAATTTTCCATTTACAACACGGCTGATGGTGGAAATATCCATTCCAATTTCCTCGGCGATATCTTTATAGATCATTGGCTTAAGAAAGCGTGGACCCGTCTCGAAAAATTCATATTGCTTTTCAAGAATGGCGCGCATGATCTTCATTAATGTATGTCTCCGCTGTTGAAGCGATGCAATAAACCATTTTGCAGAATCGAATTTTTCACGCAAGAACTTATAAGTTTCTTTTTCGCGAGTGGAAATTTTTCTTTTCCGCTTTTTAGTATCTATCATTTCAAGATAAGTCTTGCTGATAGTAACCGAAGGGACGCTTCTGTCGTTTAAGGTAACAATATAATTCTCTTCGACTTTTTCTATAAGAAAATCCGGCGTGATCTGATTCATCTCTTCGGAATCAATATTGCCTTCTCCCGGACGCGGATTTAGTTTTTGAATTAGATCAATTGTTGTGCGCAAAGTTTCTTTTGCAAGATCAAGATCTTTCTGAATAGCATCGAACCGCCTATTCGCAAAATTATCAAAATGTTCCGACAGAATTTTTTCTGCGAGATAAGAATAGTATGGATCGTAAGATGAATTTCTGATCTGAACAAGCAGACATTCTTGTAAATTTCTTGTAGCAATGCCGACCGGTTCAAGCGTTTGGATCTGTTTAATTATTTTATCAGCATCTTCAACGGTTACTTTTGTACGTTCAAATAAATTTAATTCGTGAACAATCTTTTCTAAGTCCTGTTTGAAATAACCGTCCTTATCCAATCCACCGATTATATTCTCGCCCAAGATTATTTCTTCTTCTGTAAGATCGAGCATATGAAGCTGGTCTATCAAATTTTCTCGTAGTGATTTTTTCTGAGGAGTGATCGGATAGATCTTTTCATCATCGCGGCTTCTATTCATGCGGTCAAATTCATGTTCTGATTCGGACTCGTTCATATAATCTTCAAGATCGAATTCATCATCTTTGTTGTTGTATTTTTCTTCTTCGTCCGCAGCTTTTAATTCTTCACCTTCATCAGAATCTTCACTCTCTTCCTGCGATAATTCAAATTCTTCATCAAGAGATTCTTCGAGTATCGGGTTTAACTCAAGCTCGGTTTTGATTCGCTGTTCAAGAGCAAGAGTATTCAACTGCAGCAGCTTTTGATATTGAATCTGCTGCGGAGAAAGTTTTTGCTGTAAAGACAATCTTTGATGAAGTGACAACATAATTAATTATCAACCGTTTTTTTTGTTTCTTCGAACCATTCTCTGCCGAATTCTCTTTCAAGAGCGGTACGGCAGAAATCTAAAATTTTTATTTGAGTGCTATTTCCTTTTTCTAATGCGGGTCCGCACTCCGAATGTCTTTCATAACGCAGTACAGGTCCGCCAAAATTTGAAATTCGAATTGGGAATAAATGACAAGATACAGGTTTTATAAAATCAATCTTTCTGTCGTTATGTGCTTTCTCTATCCCGCACTTTGCAATATCACCATCCCAAGTTACGAAAACGCAGGCTCTCTTGTTTAAACTTCGCGTCATTAACTCGTCGTTCACATTCATCCAAAAACCATAATTGTTGATCTCTTCGACGTGTTCTTTTGGTAAATATTCTAATATAACAGGAAGTACTTTATTGATCTCTTCAATTTCGTTTTTAGAAATTGGCGCTCCGAAGTCACATTCCATAGTACAACATGCACCTTTGCATTTTGCAAGATCGCACGTAAAGTTCGTGTCAACAATCTCTGTGTTAATGTAGACATTTTCTATTTCGATGAATCCGCTATTCATAAATTTTAAATTAGAATTGCGAAAAGATACAAATTTTGTTCTATCTAAAAAAACCGCTGAGTTTTTGGTTTAGGATTTAAGAATGACGATTTTGGAATGGAAATATTTTTTTATATGAGATCGTTATGAATTTTAATAACAAAGTAGTATTGATCACCGGCGCCTCAACGGGAATCGGAAAAGCAATCGCTCAAAAGTTGATCAGTGAAAACTGCAGACTTATTTTGCTTTCACGCAGAACGGAATTGATCGAAAAATATTTACACCAATCACAAATCACCAATAACCAACCACTAATTTTGAAATGTGATGTTAGTAAAAAAGAAGAAGTTGTTTCTGCATATAACAAAATCAAAGAAAAATTCGGAAAAGTTGATGTAGCAATATTAAATGCCGGCATTGGACATCATGTTACTGTTAAAAATTATGATTCACGTTTTGCCGAAGAAACTTTCGGCACTAATATTTTTGGAATAGTTTATTGGGTTGAACAACTGCTTCCAGATTTCGTGAAAAGGAAAGAGGGAATAATTGCCGGAGTTTCATCTCTTGCAGATAACCGCGGTTACTCGGGCAGCGGATTCTATTGTGCAAGCAAAGCCGCCGCTTCAATTTATCTTGAAGGATTGCGCGTTGAATTAAAGCGTTATGGAATAAAAGTAATAACGGTAAAACCAGGATTTGTAAAAACTCCGATGACCGACAAAAATGAATTCAAGATGCCTCTCTTAATGGAACCAGAAAAAGCCGCACATATTATTATAGAAGGAATAAAAAAAGAGAAACGCGTAATACAATTTCCTTGGCTGATGGTTTTACTAACCAGATTAGTTGGAATGATGCCGAACGGATTGTATGAATGGCTTGCTGGAAAAGTAAAACAGTGAAAGCTCTATATAATATTGAGCCCCATCAAAATAAATTGTTGTTTTGCTTCCCCTTGTGTTCTTGTGAATTACAAACATTTCTTGATTACCTAGATAGAACTCTATTACAGACTTGAATCTCAGAAAAAAAAACCTTATTTAAATAGTAGAAATTTGACATAACTGTTAAATAACTAAAACTAGAAAAGATATGAAATCCTTCATTCAAGTAATTTTTCTCCTTTCTCTTTTTACCGCTTTAACTACATGTAGCGACCAAGGCACAAACCCGCCAACAGAACAACCAAAAGACCCACGCGAAATGACATGGACGGTTGATACAATTTATTACCCGGGTGCATTTCAAACATTAATGAGCAACTTTTATGCTTTTTCTTCCAAGAATATTTATGTGGTTGGACATAGCAGCCAAGGATTTGCCGGATCATTATATCATTTTAATGGGAATAAATGGGAGAATGTGAATTATAATGCAAGAGGTATTCTTCTTCGAATAACCGGAATAGAAAACGAGTTATGGGGAGTTGGATATAGAGGAACTGAGGTTTATGGAGTACGTACTGAATATAGCCATATAGTAAAATATGATGGTCAGACATGGCAAGAGATAATTTTAGATAATCTTTGGGGATTAGTTACACTTGGTTCATTACAGGCAATATCCGCTGAAAATAAAAATAATATATGGGCTGGCGGTGCTGATGGAATAGTAGTTCATTATAATGGAAGTAAATGGGTAAAAGACTCAGTAAGAATACCTCACCCATCAAGGTTTTCTTATGGTATAAAGAGTATAGTAATGTATCAGAATAAACCCTTTATTATGGGAACGATGTTTGGCGGTACCTCTGGAGAAATAAAGGTATATCATATAACGGGCAGTGAAAAAAACTGGATATTAAAAGATTCAATGATAATTAAACCGGGAGTAAATAACATTTGGAAATTTGGTCAAGAAGACTTACATGTAGGTAAGAGCGGTAAACTCTATTCAATTGGTGGCGATGTTTGGGAATATCAAAATGGTCAATGGACGAAAATATATACATCTCAGCAATATATAAGTGGTATGTATGAATTGCGGGAAGATTACATCTTTGTAGTAGGACATTATAGTCATCTTGCATTTTATGATGGGAAAAGCTGGAGTAGATTAACACAGCTAGAAGCAAAAATACCGGGGGTTATTTATTATGATGTATGGACAGACGGCAAAGAAGTTTTTATTGTTGGAAATTTAACAGACGGAGTTCCAATGAAAAGTATAGTCTGGCATGGAAAATAAATCGGAGGAAAAAGCTGAGCTAATTGTCAACTAAATAATTAAAGGGCTGGTGCTGCAAACACCAACCCTCTTACAGCAAATAAAAAAAATATACAGGATGGCTTACCTGAGTGTGTTTCCACACTTTTTTTATTTGCAATAAAAATATAATAAAAAGGTGGTAATATTATGAAAGGGAAAAAGGTTTTATTATTAGTTCTATTATTACTTGGTGTTAACTCTAACTTCGCTAATCAGTGCGAATTATGGTTTCATATTAAAGATGCAAATGGCAATTATTATAATCAGAGTATAAGTGTTGTACTTTATAAGGTTGTCTCTGGAAACAGCATTAATAATATGGTTCTAAAGCACATTGCAAATTCATCCAGTGTACCAAATGTTTGGAATGGTGTACGGATTGATATGATAAATACTGCGTCGTCTGGTTATTGTGATTCGCCAACATTTGGTGGAACTCTTGGAGCTGATGGTACTCATTATTATTGCTTAGTCTTTCGAGGTGTTGATATTTTCTTTTTTTATGTTGGTGACGTGGATGATGCTGTAGGAGATGATGGATTTATCTACCAAGTGGATTCTAATGGTGTTTGGACTTTTACTTCTTCATATCCTGGCCGTAGTCCATCAACAAATCCTCAATATGGATCTTGGAATTCAAAAACTCTAACTCTTTCAAATGATTTTTCTGGTGGCAGTATGGTCATTGACAATGTAACGGTTAGCTTACCGTCTAGCAGCAATACATTTTATACATCCACAAATTCTTCTCACAATATTCAAGCTATCAGCCCACAAAATTACGGCGGCTATACTCGCTATTTTAATTATTGGAATTCTAATACACAGGATAATTCTTCATCCAAATCTATTACTATGAGTCAAGATTATACCCATCAAGCTAAATTTTATCACTACAGCAGTTTAGATCTCTACACATCTTTTGAAGGTACAGTTCAAAACGGATACTTTCTAATTGGCGGGTTAACAACAAATACTTATACAAACATTAGTAAAAGAAGCGATGTTTATTTAGAATTTGGATCACAAAACCAAGAGAAGAATAGTTTGATTTATACTTTTGATAGTTGGAAGAAAAACGGAAATGTTATTTCAACTTCTTCAACATATACTTTTCAACCCGATGTTAATGCAACTTATACGTTAAATTTAAAACCGTTAAAACCTTCAAACACGTACCGAAATCTACAATTCAGAAATCCGGATAACTCATCACCTACTACAGGTTCAAATATTAGAATTAATTGGAGCACTCATCCGGATAACCGTGTTGATAGTTACCAAATTTGGAGAAGAGTAAAACATAACGGTGTTTTGGGTGATCCTGTTTTACTAACAACTGCCGGTAGTGGAACTACATCATACATAGATTATGATTATGTTTATACAGATGGTTATACTGACGACTTACTAAAATATGATGTTAGAGCACGTTTGTATTATAATAGCACCTATTCTTATGCAGACGATGCCTATGAAACTACATTTGGAAAACTAGAAGTATCAATGTTGGAAGATAATCAGATTGCTTTGGTTGCAAATGAGCTGCCGACTGTCTACTCAATTACCAACTATCCAAACCCATTCAACCCAACAACAACAATTAATTACCAGTTGCCGGAAAATGGTTTTGTAACAATTAAGGTTTATGATCTGCTAGGTAAAGAAGTAGCAACATTGGTTAATGAGAACAAGTCTGCCGGATATTACAAAGTAGATTTTAATGCAAGCAAATTAACAAGCGGTGTTTATGTTTACACAATCACTGCAAATAATTTCATTCAATCCAAAAAAATGTTATTGATGAAATAAGGACATTTATTTTTAGCGGGCGGATTATTAATCCGCCCACAATAAATTATTTCAATTCCTTCGAAGGTATTTCTTGCGCAGTTAAAATTTTAGCAACAGGGTAAGGCAAAAACGAACCGCCCCATTGGGGTACAAGATATTTATCCCAAAAATTCCAGTAGAGTAAACCGTCATCGGTTTCGGGTTCTAATAAATAAGCAGCAACGTTTGCCAAACGTTGAGACGTACGCACAATTAAACTTCCCGCGGCAAATTTTTTTTTCTCGTTAACGTATTCCACTTTGATAGAATTGTTATAATGTCCCTGATTCAAACGTGCCGCCGGTTTCAATTCTTTTGTCTTGATCGTCTGAACATCGAGCGTTACAGGTTTTTCCAATTTTTCAATTTTGATTCCGTGCATCTTAAGAAGATTTATCACTTGTACATCCGGAATGGTGATAATGTAAGCATAAGGAAACTGCACACTTCGTTTGGAAAAATAATCTGCAAGGTAAGGCACGGTAACAGTTTTAACTTTATCAGTTGGTCTTAACCGGTCTCTTCCGGTTGCATCTTTATACGGTTCCATCTCGAATGCATTTATTATTTCCGGTTGAGGAGTTGGTTTGTAAGTATACTCAACAGCAAAAGAATCTTTCTCTGTCGGGTTCATTCCCCGGGCAATTGTTTTTGCATCAACTTCTTTCAGCATATTTTTTATTTCATCTTTATTTGCTGAAACATAATCCAAGAGTGATCTAAGTAAATTATAACATCCCGTAACGCGTGTCTTAAAATCTGCATAAACATAGTTCTCATTTAAAATAGAAAAACGGTTTCTCAAGCCGACATAGTTTACAATGTAACGCGGTTGAACAGCATCATAAAGCCATCCTTTCTCCGGTGTGCGCTGATCGAGGAACTCTCCGTAAAAAACATTTTGCTGTTTATACTTTTCAGTTAATGTTAATTTCATCCACGGCATCATTTTATCGCGCATATAATTGATCAATCCTCTGTCGCCGTTTGGATTAACCATCCATGTGTATGTTAACGGTTCTTGATGATAAGAGCCGTTCGTAGTGTGAAGATCAATAAACAAAGAAGGATCCCAGCGGTTCATTGCCGATACAAAACCGCGGTCTTCAGGTGTTTCAAGCTTCATTGCATCGCGGTTCAGATCAAGCATTTGTCCATTGTGGCGTACGCCAACGCCATTAACAGGTCCATTCTGATTGGTTCTGTTTTGTTTGCTGATCTGGTCGTTGCCGTCGGAGTTAAAGATTGGACAGATAAGAAGAACAACGTTCTTCAAATAATCCGGAGTTTCTTTTA